>ERZ1034952.121-NODE-121-length-69260-cov-24.062524_pt1 | contig 69260 bp, 74 predicted proteins | sample MGYA00520625_ERZ1034952 | MGnify/ENA primary metagenome ERZ1034952 (study PRJEB33766, sample SAMN09781773) | gut metagenome | biome: gut microbiome | host: Homo sapiens | place: Madagascar | study: EMG produced TPA metagenomics assembly of the PRJNA485056 data...
AGCTGCACGGCGGCAAGGTGTAAGCAGCACCGAATAAGCGGTTTTTCTTGACAAAGTACGGAAACTATTGTATCATAAATATCGCTGAATTTCATGTTACTTCAAGTGACGGCAAGTCATTTGGATGACATTTTACCTCACACCTGTTATTCCCGGTTCCCTCCCAAGTCAGAGGGCAGCAGGGCTTTGTAAGCCGGGTTTGTGCCGCTGTGGTGAAATTGGCAGACACGAGGGACTTAAAATCCCTTTCTGGAGACAGAGTACGGGTTCGACCCCCGTCGGCGGCATATAAAAGCTCAGAATTGTTCGTTGATTCGAATGATTCTGGGCTTTTTCTTTTTGTTCCATTTTCTGGAAGTGTTGAGCGGGCGAGAGAGATTTTTCGCGAAAAAAGGAGGAGTCTCTCTCGTGCGTAACCGTGATTTAAGACCCGCTGCCAAGGCAAACCCCACCATCCAACAGGCCTTTGAAAGGTTCCAAAAGTACAACCGGCTCAAGAACCTCTCCCAAGGCTCGCTCGACTTCTACGCCGCTAAGGGCAGAAGCTTCTTTCGGTTTCTGGGGGATACGGAACAGCCCATCACTAGAAACCATGTAGTATTGCTGGCGCTTCCGCGCAGCTTTTTCAGCATAATAAGCAACTGCTTTGGGAGTGGAGTTTTCCAGCGGCTTGTGTGCGGCATTTGTAGGCACGATGATCTGCTGCATAGCCTGTTCCAAAAAGCTTTCCTCAAGGGATGCAACTGGCACTTTGCTCAAAACCGGGAGAAGATACTTGTGCAATATGTACGAATAATGTGCATAGGTAGATTCTTTTATGCTGTTCCGCTGGGAGTGCAGCCATGCCTCGGCCAATGCTTCAAAGGTCAGGTCGGTTCTTTTTAGGTTGTAGAAGCCTGCCTCTGCTTTCTTCTGAATCAGCACCTGCTTGACCTCTGCATAAACTGCGCCATAGACGTAGCCCCACTGAATTTTGCCTTCCGGCGTGAGTGCCTTGATGTAGCGGCCTTCCCATCGACCATCCTTGCGCTTATGAATGTTTTCTCCCCGTCGTGCCATTTCTGTTTCCTCCTGCGACTTGGACCCCCATTTGACCACTTATTTTGTCCACCTTCGTTTTTAGCTAGATTTTTCATGCAGAACTGGGCAATGTGCAAAGAACTTTCAGCTTCTGCGAGGTTTTTTCTAAGGTTATGTGGGATGCATTTGTAAGGATTTCTATTGAATCCCAGATATAACCATGATAAAATAATAGGAGAATTCAAACAACGATGTCGAAAGATCGGTATCCTCCATTATCACTGTAGAGGATACCCCTTTATTGCGGAAAGGGGTGAACAAGGTGGCATTGCGCCTGTTTGAGCACAACGAAAAAGCATATCATGCGGCAGTCCGGATGATGGACCAGTATGGCAAAGCTGCCATTGTTCATCCCACCGGCACCGGAAAGAGCTACATTGCGTTCAAGCTGATCGAGGACAACCCGGAGAAGGTCGTGATCTGGCTTTCTCCCAGTGAATATATCTTCAAGACCCAGCTGGAGAGACTGAAAAGGAACGACCCGGATTTTCCGTTGACAAACGTTCACTTTTACACCTACGCCAAACTGGTGTGCTGCACGCAGGCACAGCTGGATGAAATAGCAGTGCAGAAACCTGCTTATATTATACTCGATGAATTCCACCGTGCCGGTGCTGAGTGCTGGGGCGAGAGTGCGGTGGCTTTATTAAAGTTATGCCCAAATGCGAAATTGCTGGGGCTGACAGCGACAAATATCCGGTATCTGGACAACAACCGCAATATGGACGAAGAATTATTTGATGGACATATTGCAAGCGAAATGACCCGTGGCGAAGCAGTCGTCAGGGGTATTTTGCCTGCCCCGAAATATGTAACTACGGTCTATCAGTACCAGAAAAAACTTGCAAAATATCAGGCACGAGTGGACAACTTGCGGGCATCGGGCATTCAAGATGCAAACCAAAAGTATCTGGATGCGCTCCACCGGGCATTGGAGCAAGCGGATGGTCTGGATAGAGTCTTTGCGCATCATATCACGAATAAGTGCGGCAAGTACATCGTGTTCTGCGCCAACAAAGAGCATATGGACGAGATGGTGTCCCATGTGCCGGAGTGGTTTGCGGGGGTCAACCCGAATGCTGTGGTGTATCAGGCTTACTCGGATGACCCGAACACCGACAGGGCGTTTGCGGACTTCAAAACGGATATGACCAAAAGGCTAAAACTCCTATTCTGCATCGATATGCTCAACGAGGGCGTCCATGTGGAGAGCATTTCAGGCGTGATCCTGTTCCGGCCAACGATTTCGCCCATCATCTACAAGCAGCAGATCCAACGGCTTGACGATATCGGTATGGTCTGGGGCAACCGGAACGAAATTGCGTGGCAGCGAGGGCTGGAATCTGCCCAAAAGTACCATGAGACCCACGGAAACCTGATGGTGCCTGGCAAATACATCGACCCAGAAGGCTACCCCTTAGGGCAGTGGATCATAAAAACAAGGCAGCAGCGGCTGAATGACCGCTTGAAAGAAGAACGTATCACGCAGCTTGATGAGATTGGTATGGTGTGGAGCGTTTTTGATGTCAAGTGGGAAAAGGCTTATGCGCTGGCAGTGGCCTATTACGAGCAAAACGGCAACCTGAATATGCCGCGCTCCTATGTAACAGCCACAGGAGAGAAGCTGGGCTGCTGGGTGGCAAATCAGCAGTGGGCGTACCAAAAGGAAAAGCTTTCGGATGACCAGATCATGCGGCTGGAAAGGATCGGGATGTATTGGGGCAACCGCAATGACCGCCAGTGGAACGAAGGATATCAGGAAGCAAAGCGCTATTTTGAAGCCCACGGCGACCTGAAAGTACCTGTCGATTATGTTTCGACGGGTGGATACGCCCTCGGGAAATGGGTCAAACGGCAGCGGTATACCCGTCATAATCCTGAAAAAAGCTGCGCTGTTCTGACAGAGGAGCGTATTGCAAGGTTGGATGCCATCGGGATGCGGTGGGAGAAAAACAATCCCAAACGCCCATCTGAGCAGGCGGCACAAGCCGAAACCGTTACGGCAAAAGCGGGTTAAAACAAGAAACTTATAAACAAACGCAAATTTATGTGAGGAGAAAAAATGGCTACGAATACTGTCGGAATCGATAAGGAAGTTGAAGTTGACCGCAAGGAAAATCTGCGCGACCATCGCCTGTACTGGATCGGGCGTCGGACGCAGGACGTGATCTTGTCATCTCTGGCGCTGGTGGTGCTGTCGCCTGTCATGCTGGCTACGGCCATCGCCATTGTGGTGGATGACCCGTCTGCGGGTCCTGTTTTCAGTCAGGAACGTATCGGCCGCAACGGAAAGCCCTTTAAGTTCTATAAGTTCCGCTCCATGTGCCCCAATGCAGAGGCAAAGCTGGACGACCTGCTGGATCAGAACGAGATGGATGGCCCTGTGTTCAAGATCAAGGACGACCCCCGCATTACCCGTGTGGGCAAGTTTATCCGCAAGACCAGCATCGATGAGCTGCCGCAGCTGTGGAATATTCTCAAGGGTGATATGAGCATCGTTGGTCCCCGCCCGGCACTTCCCCGCGAGGTGGAGCAGTACGGCGACTACGAAAAGCAGCGTCTGTATGTGACCCCCGGCCTGAGCTGCTATTGGCAGATCGCCCCGCACCGCAATGACCTCTCTTTTGAGGAGTGGATGGATCTGGACGTGAAATATGTCAAGGAGCGCAGCTTCTGGGTGGATTGGAAGATTATCTTTAAAACCTTCAAGGTGTGTTTGTTGGGGCATGGGGAGTAAAAATAACAGTATATGGAAGGAAAACGGTTGGAAAGACGAGATAGAAAAAGACCTTAGAATTGCAGTGTTTGGACAGAAGCGATTGTCAAGAGAGGGCGGCGTAGAGATTGTTGTAAAGGAGCTGTGCACACGGATGGCGCAGCAAGGCTGTCAGGTGACCTGCTACAACCGGTCGGGACACCATGTGAGCGGTGCGGAGTATGACAATGCGCGGCGAAAGTGTCAGAATCGAAGCAGGTCTACTCAACAACATAACACTTAGGCAATGAACTAGAAAACCACGGCGCATAAATATACGCCGAGAAAATATGAGATAAGCCATAATGGAGCTTATAAACCAGACATGCCAGTAATAATGGCATGAGGTATGAGCTGAAAACACAGAAGAGAAAGGTGGTGAGGACAATGATAACGACATTTGGATCAAGACTAAAGGAGCTTCGGATGGAACGGGGAATCCGGCAGGATGATCTGGCAGAATTGATGGGAGTGACGTTTGGAACAGTATCCAAGTGGGAGAGAGATATCCGGAAGCCAGACCTTCCGATGCTGGATAAGCTGTGTGAAGAATTCAAAGTTCCACTCGGGTATCTGTTGGGCGAAGATGTACCCTGAACAGTAGATGAGCCAGTGGAAGCAGAACAATGTATATGGTCTGTATCAGATGAAGATGTGACACTCACAGACTTTGCAATATCAATGGCGCAGCTGAGTGAAGAAACCAGACGAATCGTATACGCAACGATTAATGCGGCGTATAAACGAGACGAAGCAGCTGGACTGCTGAAACCCAGAGATGAGCTTTCGATACAGATCCGGCACAAGCTGGTAAGGGAGGACAGTGCGTAGATGAACATAAGCTCCCACGATATAACTAATAATACGCAGTACCTTGAGTAGACTAGTCTACTCAACAAAATAAACAGCGATACAACGCTAAATACAAAATTAGCGAGAAAAATCACTTGTGCAGGTTGAACAAGCGATTTAAAAAAAATATTTAGAATTGTGCAAGATATACTAAAATTCGTATTGCATTTACATTAAATGTCTACTCAACAAAATCAGTTGAGGTCTGATGGTTGTATGGATGGTGGGAGATACATAGCAAAAATGGATAAATGTCTCATGCCAAAATGCTGCTTTTCTCAATAATGTGAAAAAATTCCACTATTGGCAGTACAGAAGGCAAAACGAGGGTACATATAGAAACGCTAAGTGTTGAAGTGTTGAGCAAAGGCGGTTGCAATGATAATATCATACAAAAATAACGATGATATGATAACTTAAAACTAAGTGCTGATGTATTGCGTAAAGGTGCGAAGATGTTGACTTGGGGTTAATGGTTGAAAATGAACATCACACTACAAAGCAACACTTAGAAAAAGCATGATAGCCACACTTCTGAACACGGCGATACAAAGCAACACTTAGATGAGCATGATGACGACATAGGGTAGTGCTTGGACGTAGTACATGGTTTGGTAGAAACATTGATGGGGGCGACAGTATAAAACAACACTTCGAGTATTGTTGCATGACAGGTGTGCTTGATAAAGTGGAGTGAATATGCTGTGTGTATTACATAATATATAGATTAAGAGGTATAAAAAGCATGATGGAAACAAAAATGGAAAACGGAAAAATTCAGCTGTTAGACTGTACATTACGTGATGGAGGTCAAGGATTAGAAGCGGCCTATAGAACAGAAGGCTCAAAGACTGTATTTACAGAGCAGATGATTAATGATATTGTGGATCATCTTTCTCGTACTGATATCGAAATTGTTGAGTTGGGATATATTGAGAAAAGCCATTTCGCAAATCATCCATTTGCAAATCACTTTTCTGTAGAAGAAGTATCAAAATTCATTCCTAAAACTCCAAATAAAAAGCAGATGTACATTGCGCTGTTCACGGGACCAGATATGGATGAGGGACAGATTCCAGAATGGAATCCATCACTTATAGAAGGTGTTCGTGTAATTCTTCGATATTCTGAATTAGAGAAATCTTTGGACTATTGTGAGATGTTAGCTCGGAAAGGATATAAGACATTTGTGCAACCGATGCTCACAATGAGGTATACCAAAGAAGAACTAAAAATGGTAATTGATCGCGCGAATAAGATGGGAGCCTATGCTTTATATTTTGTGGATAGCTTTGGCTATATGCAAACAACAGATGTTGAACGCTTGTTTTCGTTTATTGACAAATATCTTTCTCCTGAAATATGGATTGGTTTTCATGCTCATAACAATATGGATTTGGCGTTTTCAAATGTTCAACACTTTCTGAAGATACATGGGGACAGAAATATAATTATTGATTCTTGCGCTATAGGTATGGGACAAGGAGCTGGCAATATGCAAACAGAGCTTATTCTTCCCCATCTGAATACAAAATATGAAAAAAAATACTGCTATGATGAACTTTTGGAAGTGTGCGAGTTAGTTGAAAAACTAACACCAGTTAGTCAGTGGGGCTATTCCGTTAGCCGAGCACTTCCTGCAATTTATGGTGTGGCTTACAAGTATGCAGTAGTAATGCGCTCACAAATGGGGTTTTCGTATTCGCAAATAAACCATGTGCTCAAGAGGCTTCCGGATGATCTTAAACATCGATATACCAAAGAAAATCTTCAGGAAGTTCTCGACTTACTAAAACGATAAGATGTTACGTTGAGTCAATGCGGAGTAAGGCATTCAGAATAATTTAAAGGAGCAGATTATGAAAGTTGTACTGTTAGCAGGTGGCTTCGGAACAAGAATTTCTGAAGAATCTCAGTTTAAGCCAAAGCCGATGGTGGAAATTGGAGAGAAACCGATTCTATGGCACATTATGAAAGAATATGCATACTATGGATTTAATGAATTTATAGTTTGTGCTGGTTATAAACAGCACGTTATTAAGGAATGGTTTGCGGATTATTTTCTTCATAACAGCGACATCACGTTCGACTTCACAAAAGGGACGAATGATATGATTATCCACGATCAGCATTGTGAGCCATGGAAGGTTACAGTGGTTGACACAGGATTGAATACGATGACAGGTGGTAGAATTAAACGTATTCAGAAATACGTTGGAAATGAAACGTTCATGATGACCTACGGAGACGGTGTCTGCGACGTTAATATTGCGGATCTTGTTGAGTTTCATAAAAGCCATGGTAAATTGGCAACGCTTACGGCTGTAATGCTGGAACAAGAAAAGGGAATTCTCGATATTGGAGGGGATAACGCAGTTAAAGCGTTTAGAGAAAAAAATATTTCAGATGGCGCACCAATTAATGCGGGCTATATGGTTTTAGAACCACAGATCTTCGATTATATTGAAGGGGATTACACAGTATTCGAAAAAGATCCGATGCTAAGACTTGTTCGCGAAAATCAACTTATGAGCTATATGCATAAAGGCTTTTGGCAATGCATGGACACAAAGCGAGAAAAAGAAAAACTAGAGAAATTGTTAGCTTTGGGAAAAGCACCGTGGAAAAAATGGAATGACTGATTCGGGAGAACACGAAAATGAATTTTGATTTGAGTTTTTATAAAGGAAAAAGGGTATTTGTGACGGGACATACCGGGTTCAAGGGTTCCTGGCTGTGCAAGATCTTAGCGAATGCGGGAGCAATTGTGACAGGGTACTCCCTGAATCCGCCTACCTCTCCTTCTTTGTTTGAAATTGCGAATATCGAGCAGGATACTCACTCTGTTATCGGTGATATTCGAGATTATAAAACGCTGAAGGCAGCGTTTGACGAAGCACAACCGGAAATCGTGTTGCACTTGGCAGCACAGCCCATTGTTCGTGACAGCTACAAAGATCCTGCTTATACATATGAAACAAATGTGATGGGTACGGTGAACATTTTGGAGTGTGTCCGAACCAGTAGCTGCGTGAAGTCCTTCTTAAATGTAACGACTGATAAAGTCTATCTGAACAAGGAATGGGCTTGGGGTTATCGGGAGAATGAAGAATTGGACGGTTATGATCCGTACTCGAACTCCAAGTCCTGCTCTGAGCTGGTTACACATTCCTATAAAAACAGCTTCTTTGGGGATAATCGAGTCGCTATTTCTACGGCGCGGGCTGGTAACGTAATTGGCGGTGGAGATTTTGCAAATGACCGTATTATTCCAGATTGTATCCGCGCTGCAATCAAGCATGAGGATATTGTGGTGAGAAATCCGTTCTCGACCCGGCCGTATCAGCACGTTCTGGAGCCGCTGTATGCATATCTGATGATTGCGGCAATGCAGTATCAGGACATGAAATATGCAGGCTATTATAATGTGGGTCCCGATGATGTGGATTGCTTCCAGACGGGGGCCTTAGTCGATTTGTTTGTGAGCAAGTGGGGCGATGGCATGAAATGGGTCAACCGGTATGACGGTGGCCCCCACGAAGCGAATTTCTTGAAGCTGGATTGCTCCAAGTTGAAGACTACCTTTGGCTGGAAGCCCCATTGGAACCTTGATACGGCAATTGAGATGGTCGTGGAATGGAGCAAGTGTTGGGTAGAAGGTGGAGATATTCGTGCCTGCATGAATCGACAAATATTGGAATTCTTGGGTGAATAAATATGCTAAACCTATTACTTGCTGGAAGTATAACTTTCACGGATAGAGAGCTAAAAGAAATTGAGGATTTTGGATATAATATTACAGCTATACAACGTGAGGATAATCTGGAAATTCAAAATATTGAAACATATGATGTTGTTGTATGCAATTGGCTGTTTGCGCATTATGATATACAAAAATTCCAAAGAATTAAAGCAATACAGCTTTTGAGTGCGGGGTTCGATCGCTTGCCAATGGATTATGTGAAAGAGCATAATATTCAAGTACGTAATGCTAAAGGTATTTACAGCATTCCTATTGCGGAATTCACTGTAATGACAATTCTCGATGCATATAAATACTCGGATTATTTCTATAATAATCAGAAGCTGTGTATTTGGAACAAAAATCGAAATTTAGATGAGCTGTCTGATAAAACGGTTTGTATTTGTGGTACAGGAAGTGTAGGAACAGAAGTTGCAAAGAAACTTTCTGTGTTTGTTGAACGAGTGATAGGAATAGATTTGCACCCACGGGAAAAACCATACTTCACCAAAATAGTGGGGCTTGATAAGATGCATGATATATTGGCTCAAAGCGATATTGTTGTACTCACATTGCCGCTGACTAAAGAAACATATCACATGTTTGATCAGGAATTATTTGATGGTATGAGGGAAGATTCGATTCTTGTGAATGTTGCAAGAGGGGCATTGATTGAAGAAAACGCATTGAAACAAGCATTAGATACAGGAAAATTCCGTGCTGTTATATTGGATGTTTTTGAAAAGGAACCACTAAATGAAAATTTCTGGGGATGGAAAGCGGAACGTGTTCGGATTATTCCCCATAATACATTCGAATCAAAAAAGAATAAAGAAAGATTAAAAAAACAAATTCTAGACAACCTGCGAGATTGGGCTGATAAAATACCGATAGAACATGGAAAGAAATATGATTTATGAGTGAACTAAGAGAATTGAATACAAAAGAACAATATCCTTTTTTAGACATTGTAAAATTTTTACTTGCATTACTCATTGTTTGTGCGCATTTTATCTCGGAAAATGCAATGGGTCGGATTAATCCGTTGATAGATTACTTATCATCCTTGTATATAATTGTAGTTCCATTTTTTTTTGTGTGTAGTGGTTTTTTACTGTTTCGGAAGTTGGATGGGCAAGATGATGCGGGGAAAGTAAAGAACTATTGTAAGCGTATTCTGGTTATGTATATGTGGTGGTCTGCTCTTTACATTGTTTTTCAGATTATTACATGGTTTAGATTTGGAACTACACGAGAAGAGGTATGGCATTATTTGCTGAATGCGATAACATACTCTACATATAAAACGATATGGTTTTTGCCTGCAACAGTAATCGGTGTGTTACTCACCTATTGCTTTTACGTTAAAGCGGGGCTAAAGAAAACTTTTATTATTGCTATAATTTTTTATATAGTTGGATGCATGGGAGCAAGTTATAGCTTTGTGTTGTCCGATATGAATTTTTTCAGCAGATGCTTGAATGTATACAATTTCATTTTTTGCAGTTCTAGGAATGGGATTTTCAATGGATTTCCATTTATTACCCTTGGACTGATCCTTTCGAAGATAGAAAAGATTGAATTTTCAAAGCAGAAGAGAAAAGATACGTTTTTAACAGTTGTGCTTGGGGTGTGCTTTGTAGTAGAGGCATTAACGATCAAAACACTTGGCGCAATAAATGTTAACACCTTACTCTTTTTGTTTCCTTTTAGCTATTATTTTATGAGATTCTGTCTTGGGATTACAATTCGACAGGACATAAAAACAATTTGGTTGAGAAAAATGAGTATGGATATATTTCTGTGTCAAAGGCTATACTTGTCAGCACTTCCAACGCTATTTCCGGAGAGCTTTTTTAATCAGATGCTTATAGGAAGCCCATATGTAGGGCTGCTATTTGTTTTGACAGTCACGATGACAACAGCTGCAGGATTAACTTTATTGTCGAAACGAATCAAATGGTTTCAACAATTTTGTTAAGAAATGGTTCGGGAGGAAAATCAGGTGTACGTTATATATCATAGCAGTGATTCATTTGCCGAGGTTACAGGGGTATCGATGGTTTCGCTTTTTGAAAACAATAAGCAAATGGATCGTATTCAAGTTCTTTATATTGAACGCGGGATGTCAGATGAAAATAAAATGAAGCTGCAATCTATTGCAGAAAAATACAATCGTGAAATCAGCTTTATGGAGATGCCAAATTGGTCGGAAAAGCTAAATATTGAACTCAAGTCATCTAAAGCCGGATGGCTCGGATTTGGCTATAACCGCTTGTTTTTGACTGAATTTATTCCAGATAATGTTGACCGAGTACTTTACTTGGATTCGGATACTGTGATTGAAGATTCCTTAGATGAACTTTGGAATACAAAAATAGACGATTATTATTTGGCAGCGGTAGATGATTGCTTGAGCTCCAAATATAGAGACATTGTTGGGCTGAGCAGTGATGGCGTTTATTGCAATGCGGGCATGCTACTTATAAACCTTAAGAAATGGCGTGAAGAAAACATTACCCCCCAATTTATTAAAATAATCCACAAGAATAATGGCTTTTTTGTTTTCAATGAACAAAGCATCATAAATTCTTTATTTGCCGGAAAAATCAAAGTGCTTCCTCAAAAATATAATGTGAACTCTTTGATATATCTTTTTGAATATGATGAACTGATGCGTTTAAGAAAGCCCTACTTGTTTTCATATAGCAAAGAGGAGTTGAATAGTGCAAAAAAAAATCCAGTGATTACACACTACACAGGAAATTTTTATGTGTATCGACGTCCTTGGATTGAAAACAGTGATCATCCACATAAGGAAGCATACTTGAAGTATAGAGCTTTGTCGCCATGGGAAAATTGCGCACTCAGAAAAGACAATCGATCTGTTGAAACAAAAATTTATGCTTATGCATGTCATCTGTTACCGCGTTCTATGATGATTAGCTTGGTTTCATGTCTTTATAACGGGATTCGTCCCCTTTTTTTGAAGAAAAAGATGAAAAAAGCACGTGACAAGTGATAGGAGATGGTTTAGAGTGAATAGAAAGATAAAAAGATTAATAAAATATTTGTCGGCCTGTGTGCTTCGAATTATAAGTCGTGTGTTGTATATTTTTCCAATAAAAAATAATCGAGTTTTATTTACAGCGTATGATGGTCAACATGTGTGTTGTAATCCCAAAGCAATTTTTGAATATATGATACAAAATTATCCTGGACGATTTGAATATATATGGACGTTGAATAATGACAAAGAGTTACAAGGATATCAACATGAAAATGTTACTGCTGTTAGAATGCGCAGCCTGAAATTTTACTATATGAAAGCGACTTCTAAGGTGTGCGTATGTAATGCGGGGAGCTTCCCTGAATTACCACTGAGAAAAAGTCAGTTCCAAATTAATACACACCACGGTGGTGGTGCCTATAAAACTGCTGGGGCAGCTATAAAAGGGGCAAATTCAAAAACAAACTTAAAAAAATTGCAATGGGATGCTGAAAATACCAGCATATATCTCTCTAGTAGCAGATATTTCACTGAAGAGGTCGTCCGAAAGCAAAAGTGTTTTGCTGGCGAGGTTTATGAATATGGTATGCCGAGAAATGATGTCATCATAAAAAATCAGGAACAGTTATTTCGAGAAAAGGTATACAAACATTATGGGTTGAGTTCGGACTGTAGAGTTGTTTTGTATGCCCCTACTTATCGGGATGCTGGAAATACTTACGAACCTATTGATATTGATGCGGTGATTGTTGCACTGAAGGAACAATTCGGCGGAAATTGGGTTTGCCTAATGAGAATGCATTATCTTGGGAGCACGAAAGAAGAAAAAAGTTCGGTGATTTCTGCTACAGATTACCCGGATATGCAGGAATTATTGGCTGCGTCTGATGTGCTAATTTCGGACTATTCATCGAGTATTTGGGACTTTTCTTTTACTGGTAGGCCTTGTTTATTATACACTCCAGATGTAGATTTGTATGTGGAAAAAAGAGGACTGGATACTCCTATCAATACATGGGGATTCCCGGTTTGCAAGACCAATACCAGCTTATGTAATCAAATCTTACATTGGGATGGGAATGCTTACAAAAAAAAGATGGCTGAACACCATAATAGACTGGGATCCTGTGAAACAGGAAAAGCGACTGAAATGATTAGCAAGAGGATTTATAAAGAGTGTTTTAAGGAGAGCTGATATGATGAATATTGCAGTTATTTTTGCTGGAGGAGTAGGAACTAGAATGCGTTCCAAAGAAAAACCAAAACAATTTCTCACAATGCATGATAAGCCAATTATTATTCATACACTAGAGAAGTTTGAAAATCATCCTCGGATTAACAAAATCGTGATTGCGTGTGTTTCAGATTGGATTCCATATTTGGAGAACCTGATTATGAGGTATGGGTTAGAAAAGGTATATAAAGTTGTACCTGGAGGAAAATCTAGTCAAGAGTCTATTTATCACGGTTTATGTGCCGCAGAAGAGGCGACCCAAGGAGAAAAGTCTGTCGTCCTAATTCATGACGGAGTACGCCCATTGATTAATGAAACACTAATTAGTGCAAACATTAATAGTGTGGTTAAATATGGCTCGGCAATTACTAGCATTGCGGCTAAAGAAACTGTGGTAGAAGTTTCTGATTTTGGAAATGTTGTAAACATCCCGAATCGAAATAGTCTGCGTATAGCCAGAGCACCACAGAGCTTCTGGCTTAATGAAATAATAGATGCACACAGAAGAGCAATTAAAGAGGGTAAGGAAGACTTTGTGGATTCGTGTTCTTTAATGAGGTATTACGGAAAAAACTTACATCTTATTGAGGGACCACAGGAGAACATTAAAATTACAACGCCGGATGATTTCTATATTATGCGCGCAATTATCGATGCAAAAGAGAATGCCCAAATCTACGGAATTGAGGAATAGAACTGTGAGCATGGTTTTGAACAAGGATTTAGAAGAAATCGCTGTAAGTAAGCTGCCTTTTGAATATTATCAGGAAAAGGTTTTTCTGATTACTGGAGCCACAGGTCTAATTGGCTCACTGATGGTTCGGTCGTTACTTACCTGTAATAAAAGTAAAAATTTGAGGCTTAGGGTTCTGGCGGCAGTTAGAAATATAGACAAAGCTGAAAAATTACTCGGAAAAGATGAGGCTCTGTCTTTTATACAATGGGACATGATATCTGGTAAACTGGATTATAATGGCACTGTGGATTATATTATTCACACAGCAGCCATTACGAACTCAAAATTAATGGTTAGCAATCCGGTAGACACTATTCGAACTTCTATTTATGGAACAGAAGCTGTTTTGGAATTAGCGCGGAAAAAAAATGCAGCAATGGTATATGTTTCATCTATGGAGGTCTACGGAAATCCGAATTTGACGCACGAAGTATCAGAAGAAGATTACGGCTATATCAATCTAAGTAATGTAAGAAGCAGTTACCCTGAATCCAAGCGAATGTGCGAGTGTCTTTGCACCGCATACGCCTCTCAATATGGTGTACAGGTGTGTACTGCTAGGTTGGCACAAACGTTTGGTGCAGGAATTTTAGCAACAGAGAATCGTGTCTTTGCTCAATTTGCAAGGAGTGCTATATCTGGTTCGGATATTGTTCTGCACACGTTAGGTCAAAGTGAGGGAAATTATGTATATACATCGGATGCAATTCGTGCATTATTGCTTCTAATTATTTTTGGCGAATCAGGCCAAGCATATAATGTTGCTAATGAAAAAAGCCATTTGACAATAGTGCAAATGGCAGAGATGGTCTTAAAAAAATTTGGAAACAGCAATGCCAAAGTTGTATTTGATATCCCAGAGGATTCTATGAAATATGGGTATGCGCCGCCGACGAAAATGCATTTAAGTGCAAAAAAAATAGAAAATATAGGCTGGCATGCACAAATTGATTTGGAAGAGTCATATAGAAGAATGATTGAATATATGAAGGAAACAGAAGAAAAAACTATTATGGGAGGGAAAAATACATGAGCAAGATTATAGCATTGATTTTAACATATAATAGAAAGAAATTATTGCAAGAAGCAATTGATGCGTTGTTGAAACAGACAGCTTGTTGTGATATTTTAATTGTGGATAATGCAAGCACGGACGGAACCAAAGAAATAGTGAAAGATTACAAAGGCAGCTATACTAATATCGACTATATCAATACAGGTTCGAATCTTGGTGGTGCTGGAGGATTCTCTTTTGGCATAAAAGAATGTGTAAAACGCGAATACGATTATATTTGGCTTATGGATGATGACACGATTCCATATCCGACAGCATTGGAAAGACTGATTGAAGCAAAGGATAAATTAAAAGATGATTTTGGATTTTTAAGCAGCGTAGTTGAGTGGACAGATGGTCATATGTGTAAAATGAATATGCCACTTGTTGCGGATGAGTGGTGGGATTATGCGCCTGCGATTAGTCATAACTTGCTTGCTATCAAGAAAGGATCCTTTGTATCCTTTTTTATTTCATCCAAGACAGTCAAAAGAGTTGGGCTTCCGATTAAAGAATTTTTTATTTGGTATGATGATTCTGAATATTCTAGGCGTATTGTTGAAAATGAAAATATTGGATATCTAGTGGCCGACAGTAGGGTTCTTCATAAGATGGGAAGTAACAGCAAAGTTGATATTGTAACAGAAAATGGTGATCGATTGCAAAGATATCGAATGGCCTATAGAAATCGGTACTATTTAAATAAAGGAAAAGGAATAAAAATATATGTTAAATACTATATACATTTAATTTCCGTGATTTGCAATGTCATTAAGAATGCACCTGATAATAAATCAAAACGAGTAAATATGATTGTCTTGGGAACATTAGACGGAATAAAATTCAATCCCCCGATTGAGAGATTGGATTAAGTATAAAATGCTATTTGATTCGGCACTACGTTTTGTTAACTGCATAAAAAATGGAGAGAGGAGAGCATAGATGAATCTAAGAAAAGTAAAAAGTGAGAATCTGTTTTTCTTTTTACCTTATGGTATTTTCTTGATTTTTTCAATATTAAGCACATCATTGTACTACAAGTTTTTTTATGGGGCGATTTATACTTGTATTTTACTTTTTTGTTTTAGTGCCCTGGTGGGAGGGATGCTGTTTGTATTACAATATGATCAAAAATCTTTTGAAGATTTAATTATCTGCTGGATTGTTTATATACTGATAGGCTTGATCAATAAAAATATGATAAGCACATTAGCATATATCCCACTGTTTGTCTATGCATCGAGAAATATTAAATTTGACAAAATTGCATGGTTTACAATCAGGGTATCTTTGATGACCATATTCTTTATCATTATAACGGCCTATATCGGAGTGATTGACAATCACATTGTTCACTCAGCAACAGGAAGAGTAAGAGAGTATCTAGGTTTTAGATTTGCCTTGTTCCCGGCAGCATTTGTTTTTAATGTAACATGCCTGTGGCTGTATTTAAAAAGAGAAAGAATTCGCTTTTTCGAGGCAGTGTGTTTGTTTACTTTGAATTATTATATATATATAAAAACAGATTCAAGACTCTCTTTTTATTTATCGGTGATTCTAATTACTCTATTTGTTATTAATGGAATTAAGCCAGGTATTATATTTAGACAAAATGCGATTTATACTGTACTGACGATGTCATTTATATTGTGCTTCATTGTTTCACTGCTTTTGGTTTTTTGCTATGCGAGAGGACTTTCCTGGGCATATCTAGTAAATGACTTTTTAGGGAATAGACTCCAGTATGCGTGGCAATCACTGATAACGAATGGTGTTTCTCTATGGGGAAAAGAAATAGAGTGGAACGGATATGGACTGGATATATTTGGTCAAGTCAGTGATGCAGTATATGGTACATATACATATGTTGATTGTATGTATATAAAAATTTTACAAAGATATGGAATGGTATGTACAATCATCTATCTGATCGCTTTTACTTTGGTGATGTTAAAAGAAAAAAAGAAAAGTAATTATTGTATTGTTTTAATTTTAAGTTTTTATGCGATACGATGTTTGATCGATGATTTGGCGATGTATTTATATTATAATACATTTTGGCTTTATATCGGAACATCGTTAATGGCATCGATTCAGAGCATAAAGAATAGAGAGCGTAGTGATTTAAAGATGATTGAAAAGTAGGAATCTAAATGAAAACTAAATCCTTGAAATTGAATTTCATAATGAATGCGATACTTACGATGTCGCAATTCATTTTTCCTTTGATTACTTTTCCATATATATCACGTATCCTTTTGCCAGCAGGTACTGGAAAAGTTTCATTTGCGACATCCGTAATATCATATTTTGCACTTTTTGCTCAATTGGGAATTCCCACATATGGTATAAGAGCGTGCGCAAAAGTAAGAGACAATAAAAAAGAGTTAACAAGGACTGTTCAAGAACTTTTTATTATTAACGTAGTAATGAGTTTGGCAGTGTATGCTGTTTTTTTTGTCGCACTATATACTGTTCCGAGATTAGAGCAGGATAAAACACTATTCCTTATCGTTAGTACAACAATTTTTTTTAATGCTATTGGCATGGAATGGCTTTATAAAGCACTAGAACAATACACGTACATTACAGTCAGATCTATTATTTTTAAATTTATTGCGCTAATTGCAATGTTTACTGTTATACATGAGCAAAGAGATTATGTAATTTATGGTGGGATTTCCATTCTGGCTTCATCAGCATCAAATGTTTTTAATTTCGTTCATGTACACAAATATGTGTCATTAAAACCGATTGGACATTATAATTTCAAAAAGCATTTGAAGGCCGTGGCTATTTTTTTTGCTATGTCTTGTGCGACTACTATTTATACACATCTTGATACTGTGATGCTGGGATTTATGACAACAGATACGGATGTTGGTTATTATAATGCAGCAGTCAAAATCAAATCTATTTTAGTAAGTATAGTAACGTCTCTTGGCGTGGTTCTTTTACCGCGTGCATCTTATTATGTTGAACATGGACAGATGGACGAGTTTTATCGGATAACTAAGAAGGCGATTGATTTTGTTTTTGTAATAGCCACACCAATGATGCTATATTTTACGCTATTTGCTAAAGAGGGTGTGTATTTTCTTTCCGGTTCTGCATATACTGGCGCGATTATTCCGATGCAAATCATTATGCCAACGTTGCTATTCATTGGCCTTACCAATATTATGGGCATTCAAATGCTGGTACCGTTGGGTAGGGAAAAGATGGTTCTGTATTCAGAAATTGCAGGCGTTATTGTGGATGTAGTACTAAATGCTCTGTTGATTCCGCGGATGGCTTCAGCGGGAGCTGCGATAGGAACATTAGCAGCAGAAGCGACTGTGTGGATGGTTCAATTCATCGCATTAAAAAACAATGTTTTTGAATCATACAAGAAAATTAGATATTTTTCAATCATAATAGCGTTGCTTGTAGCAACAGCAGTCAGTCATTTCGCAGAATTTTTTTCATTGGGAAGTTTTTTGACCTTATGTGTTTCGGCAATACTTTTCTTTGGAACATACGGAGGCGTTCTCACGATTGCAAGAGAACCACTCGTCATAGAAATAGAGCAACAAATATTTAAAAAACTGAAAGGACGGCATCACATTCGTTAGTATACCGCGGAACATTTTGTGTCTGCTGTGCTGAAAATAGAAGTAGACTAATGAAAGGAATACTATGATCCAAACAAAAAAACACTATGTAGAGATTGATGTTTTGAAGGGAATTGCCATTGCCATGGTTGTTTTGGGCCATGCGGTTATTCGTTATCCAATCAATCTGCATGAAGTCGCATGGACAAAGGCAATATACGATTGGGTTGAAACCATGCATATGCCTTTGTTTTTTATGGTTTCTGGTTTTTGCTATAGATATACAGGAAATTATAGAATCTATATCAATAAAAAAATTCAGAGAATACTAATCCCTTACGTGATTTTTAATTTGATAGACTGCGTTCCGCGTGCACTCCTTGGCGTTTTGGTAAATAGACCTAGGCCAATTGGTGAGAGTATTGAGAGTATGCTGTTGTATGGTGGGGAATATTGGTTTCTGTATGTGCTGATGAGCATATTCTTGGTATTTCCTTTGATTGAGAAGGTTACAAAAAATAAATTTGGTCTTGCATTGATACTTGTTGGAAGCTGTGCCCTTAAGTTCGTTCCCAATCTGCCGGAGCGTTTTTTAGTGTGGCGAATTTCTTACCATTTCTTCTATTTCGTGGTAGGATACGCATTAAAGTGTTTTTTCGATATTGAAAAGGCGAGTGCATGGGTTCGGCAGAATAGGGGTCTTGCTTATATAGTGGGGGGGGGGAATAATTTGCATTCAGGTAATTGTTATTCCCATATATGTGACAGATTATAATCAAATCTATGGAATCTCTTTGGCGATTATTGGAATTGTGTTATGTTATCTCTTTTCGGTTCTATGCGGACAGACTATTAAAAACTGGCTTATGGGATTTGGAGAATATTCTTTGCAATTGTATCTTTTAAATGGTTTTTTTCTTGTCCTTTCTAGGAGTCTAACAATTAATATCTTGAGAATAGAATCTCCATTCATAATTATAGTTGTGAATATGATAGTCGACTTGTTGATTTCGTATTCGGTAATCAAAAATGTATTTACAGGAAGCAAACTACTTAAGCACATTTCAGGAATTGTATAAATATCTTAAAAGGGTTGAAGAATGAAAATGTATAATTATTTAATAGTAGGCTCTGGCCTTTACGGAGCTATTTTTGCTCATGAGGCAAAGGCTCATGGAAAATCTGTTTTGGTAGTAGATAAGCGCCCGAATATTGCGGGCAATCTTTATACGGAGAATGTTGAGGGCATCAATGTCCATAAGTATGGTGCTCACATTTTCCATACCAACAACAAAAAAGTCTGGAACTACATCACCCAATTTGCGGAGTTCAACCGCTTCACCAACTCACCTGTGGCCAACTACAAAGGTGAGCTGTACTCGCTGCCCTTCAACATGTATACTTTTAATAAAATGTGGGGTGTGGTTACACCGGAGGAAGCTGCGGCTAAGATCGAAGAGCAGCGAAAGGAAATTACACACGAGCCACAGAACCTAGAAGAGCAGGCCATTTCCCTTGTCGGTCGCGACATCTATGAAAAGCTCATCAAGGGCTATACCGTGAAGCAGTGGGGCCGTGACTGCAAGGACCTGCCGGCATTTATCATCAAGCGTCTGCCTGTGCGTCTGACGTTCGACAATAACTATTTCAATGCGCTGTATCAGGGTATTCCCATTGGCGGCTACACTAAGATGATTGCAAACCTTCTGGACGGCATCGAGGTGCGCTTGAACACCGATTATCTGGAGCATAAAACAGAGTTGGATGCGCTGGCTGAAAAGGTTGTTTACACCGGACCTATCGATGCCTACTTTGACTATAAGCTGGGTACGCTGGAATACCGTTCTGTCCGCTTTGAAACGGAAACATTGGACAAGCCTAATTTCCAGGGCAATGCAGCAGTGAACTATACCGACCGTGAAACTCCGTGGACCCGTATCATTGAGCATAAATGGTTTGAATTTGGTAAGGATGAGAATGGAAACGACCTGCCAAAGACAATCATCAGCCGTGAGTATAGTAGCGAGTGGAAACCGGGCGATGAGCCGTATTATCCGGTTAATGATGCTAAGAATGGCTTGCTTTATTCTGAATATAAGAAGCTGGCAGATGCAGAAGAAAAAGTAATTTTCGGCGGTCGTCTTGGTGAGTATAAGTACTACGATATGGATCAGGTAATTGCTCGTGCTTTGAATTGCTGCAAAGCCGAGTTGGTCTGATTTTGATAGCATTATATCAATCCCACGAATTAGTGCAAATAATCACAAAATTTGAACCAACCTGAGCAGTCAGAAGGAGAAACGCTCTGAAAGGCATTCTGAATCGCATTTGGAAGAGCATCCAGTGTCCTAGCCTTGAATTTACGCAGGAAAGCCTTCACCTTCGACCAAAGTTTTTCAATGGGATTCAGATCAGGACTATACGGTGGAAGATAAGGAAAATAATGCTGCAATCTCTTTTGAACGATGTTATTTCTGGATTGCCATAGAATAAGGTTTGATAAATAATATCCTGAAATAGGATCCGTCAAAATTCGGCTTTGCATCACGGAATGCAAAGAAACAAGTTATCACGATGGTATTGTAGCTACAAATAATATATTCAAGAAAATGTCAGAAAAACTTCACTACAAGGCTGACTTGTTCTCTGATCTGTGATATACTGGGGCAAACGGGCTCTGACTCTGGGGCCACAGGAGACCGTGGCTCTCAGTCTACCTCATTTTCTTCTTCATCGTCCCTAGGCCAGCTCCAACCTATGTACACTTCTTTGGCATCATCAAGTCCAAACCAGTCGATACGCTGTCCACAACTATCGCAGAAAAACTGGTATTCACGGTCAATAATTCCTTTGCAGCGAGGACACGGTGCGTATGCAGTCTCGTCTTTATAGATGTGAACCTCGGTAACGCGCATAGGCCAGCGGTAGGTAGGGGATAGAAGCAGTTCAAGGATGATGGTGGATAGCTTGACATCCGGATTCCAGTTATCGTCGAACCAATCGTATTTACTTTTCATTTTGATTTTACCTCCATTGTGTGCTGTGTGAATCATCGTGTGTTGGGATAACACAATGGTAGGGTAAAATCTGACGGCTGTATATAAGTACAGCCTACGATGCTCGAAACTTTGCACACCTCTCCGTGGTGGGCAGCAGGCAACACATCAGAATGTGGCTAAGAATGCAAAGTAGAAACACTAGCGTGTGAGGACAATTATGAACTTTGATGAACTGATTAGTCTTTGGACTAAAGCGTTCAATTGGCTTTACAAAAAAGATATGGCCTTGTTTGAAACTGATGTTCAAGAGAGAGCCATTGCAGGCAGGCTCGCAATGTATCTTCAGCAAGAATATGATCCTCATTTTGAAAAAACTGCTTGCATTGATTTGGAGTATAATCGAGAGGGAAAAGGCATAAAGCGACCTCATCCAAGAGTAGAGGATGGATGGATTGCACCTGATATTTTGCTCCATGTGAGAAAGAAGAGAGAAAACATTTTCTATTGCGAGGTAAAAAAGAAATCAGATGCAGATAATGCTGATTCCGTGCGAGTGAAAGACGCATTAGCTGAACGAAGTTATCAATATGGATTAAATATATATTACATACGGACTGATTGCGCAAAAGTATCAATATACAAGCGTGTTGACGGGAAAATTCAAAGAATGAATTATATGTACTGTCCACAAAATAAGCAATTGCGGCCGTTAGATATGACGAAATAAGATCATTGAGAAAATGAAAAATTAGATGGTGAAAAAGGACAAAATGACTGTTCAAGAGTTTGCTATAAAATGCGGTACAAAAGAAGCCACTGTGGTGAATTGGCTGGAGAAAGGATATGTGCCAGGAACAACTAAAGTAGATGAGGCATTCCGTATTCCTCAATCTGCGAGATAACCGTATACTAAAAACAGTGCAAAAACAGGCTGTGCCATTCTGAAAAGTATAGTTCAGGCATGTGATTTGCGCTTGGGAATCGGTGCGGCTGTATACAAAATCCCTGAAGCTGAGTTTTCTGGATATATTGATGCCTTGGTACGCTCACAGCTGATTAGTGAATATCAGGATGATGGAATTACATACTATAATGTTACGGATAAGGGTGTAGATTGGTTGAAAAATCAATCTCGAAGAAAGGATTGGCTTTCTTTGGTAGGCACAGGTGCATCTGTGGTATCTGCAGTTTCTGCTGCGATTCCTTTAATCGTCAAATAATATTATTGCCCTCATATCCATGCAGTGCTATACTAAAACTACAATACATAATAGAAAGGCGGATATCTTATGCCCAGAACCAAAGGGAGCAAAAACAAACCGAAAATCACCAACGACTTTGCATCTCAGATTGCAGAAAAGCAGGAATCCATCGCTTCCCTCACCTCAGAAATTGCGTCTATCACTGCGAATATGGATTCTCTGAAAGCAGAGCTGAAAACTAAACGTACAGCTTTGAAGTCTGTCGAGAAGGAAGTAGGCAAGCTCCAAGCAAAAAAAGCTAAAGCGGATCAGAAAGCCGCCGAGGAAGCAAAGAAGGCAGAAGCTGAGGCTGTCCTGAAAAAACTCCTGGCAGACGGAATGAGTGCGGAAGAAATCCTAGTAAAGTTAAAATAATTGATGATGCCCACACTGATAAGCAAAGTTATGCTATCGGTGTGGGCGTTTTGATTCATAGCGAGAAGAGATAAATATATGGGATACGAAAAAGACCGGATGATGCAGCTTGAAGAGCGAGGATATGTAACATCAACGAAAAAGGTTTGTAGTTGTTGTGTTCAGGATGAATATTTGAAGAAGCTCATTAGGTTAAACGGAGAAGTTGGAGAATGTGATTACTGTAAAGATCAAAAAGGAAGAAAAGTTAAAACCAGAAAGGTTGTTACAGTTGAAAAACTGATGTCATTTATGAACGGCATAATGATGCTTATGGTGTAATGCTACTGGTCATATCTCAAGAGGCGCGGCTCTAGTAATTTTACCAGAACAAAATTAAGGTAAATCTTTTTGACGATGACAATCTGTGATAGCAGAATAACAAATGATGGAGAGGTTTGAAACGATGGATTCCAAAGAAAAAAATATAGAAGGATTGAAAATGGAATATGCTGCTATCCGTGAGGAAATTATTTTACTCATGAATGAGCATAATACGCATATATCGAATTTGTTTTTAATATCAATAACAATCATTGGTCTAGGATGTCAGTTTAAGAACAGTGTCTTATTTCTAATGTTGTACTTCGTGATTATACCTCTCCAAACTTTAATAAACAATAAGCAGTATATGTTGATACGATGCGGTGTATATATTGCCCTAAATATTGAACCAGAGATTAAAGGACTGAAATGGGAAAGAACAGTTCATAGAATCGATAAAGAAATAAAGAATTCTTATAAGGTTAAAATTTTTGGTTTTGCCATAGAAGATGAATTGTGCGACTTTGGAGCATTTATTTTTTCGGTTATTGCATGGATGTTCTATACATATTACATTTTTACGGGCGGCTGTGAAATATCACATATAAAATATAGTAGTGTTTTAGGTGAAGCCGTTGCAATAGCTGGTACAGTGATTTCTTTGATGCTCTGTAACAAAGGCAGAAATTTTGAGAAAATATATATGGATTGCGCGAAAACTATAAAAAGAGCAAGATGAGTGCAGAAGAAATCCCTACAAAACTGAAATAACATCAAATATCAGAAAAATTCCACCATAAGGCTGACTTGTTCTCGGATCTGTGATATACTGGGGCAAACGGGCCCTGACTCTGGGGCCACGGTGGATCGTGGCTCTTGCTGCTCTAATAATCACACACCTCTACGTGGTGAGCAGTGGGCAACGTCTATTGACGGCTAAGAATGTGAAAAACAGAAGGAAGGTGTTTTTATGACTGACAACTTGTCGATGAAAAGAGCACTGATTATGCAGTCATTTGCACCATTGTTTTTGATTTTGCTGATAAAGTATTTTGATTGCAGGTTACCTCATTTATGCAGAGCCTTTTTCATGGTGATGCTAAAAGAACCAGAGATGGCATTGATAAAACTGATACACCATCCGCTTTTAATTACAGCGGTGTTGGAAGTCCTTTGTTTTTTGTGGATTATATACTCAATATATAGTGTTCGATATTTTGAAAAATCTCAGAGATCAAATTTTGTGAGCATGGGAGAATCACCTATTAATATTGAGAAAATTCAAGATTCTGGTGTTACATTTTTTATGACATATGTTCTTCCGATGGCAATGGATGATTTAGATACACTCCAAGGATTTATTGTGTTTGCGATTTTAATGGCGATGTTATTTGCACTAATGTGGAAAACAAATCTGTATTATCAGAATCCAGTACTGACGATATTGGGGTACGAGATTTTCTCGTTTGAGTTTGAAACTACGCAATTGGCACAATACGAAGAAAAGAAATGTATCGGAATTACAAGAGGTAACGTTGAAGAAGGGGACAATATAAAACGGCAAATAATATCGGATAATGTGTTCATTATATATGAAGATATTTGATAAAAGGTGGGTAGTGAAATGCCTAAACAAAGAATTACAGCAGCAATAAGAGAAATCCTTGATGAAAGATATGGATTTGAAATATATGTTATTATGAAAGACGGAGAACAACTGATTAAGAGATTTGTCTTAGATGAAGGAAATCCTAATGAAAACGATGGATTTAAAGCTAGAATCCGTGCAAGTATTAAAGAGACAATACAGAGTAAGTATTTAGATAATGAAAGTAAGTACGCAGATGGAGATGATTTGGCGAATGAACAGGATTGTTTTTACGTAATTAAGCAGGATGAGCATTACCAACCGTTTAATTTCTTGCAGATTCCAGAAAATCAAATTGAGAATTTTAAGCTTTCAGATAAAGATAACGCAGATTCCATTGTGTTTAGATTTGCTTTTCAACGGAATGGTATTATTAAACAGCTTTGGGCATACCAGAAAATACAGCCCGCTTCAATTCCAAATAAACAGAAGCAACATTTTCAGTTGATTGCAAAATCGCAAGACCAACCGGATGTGTTTAAGGAAATGAAAGACCAAATGTTTATTATCACTAAAAAGATTGATTTGTTAATCTTAGGTGATGAGATAATAACTGACGAAATCAAATTGATGGAACGTCATTTTGGACTGGAAGTCTTTTTACGTGCGTCGGCTACACGTGCAGTGTCATCAATTACAGCAGTTGGATTGGTTGGAAATGAAGACAAGTTACAGGAATACGTGCAGAGACCGAATAAAAAATATGCAAAGAAAATGATGCAGATTCATAAGTTCCCAGTTGCTACAATGAACAGAGATCGACTGATAGAAAAGTTGCAGACCGTGGAACGTTGGAAAAACGTATTTGAAATACAAGGCGAACAAGTATATTTAAGAAACTTCTCAGATGTGGAACACATTATTGATCTATTTACTGAAAGGTATACAAAATCAGAAGTAACAGGACAAGAGTATGATACATATGTTAAGAATAAGGCTGAACCGGTTGGCAACGAACATATTGTTGTTTATTGAAGGACTGTACAGTAATTTGTAAGAATAAGAGGAAGATAGACTATTGCGGAATTTCTGTGTCGATGGTTTAATAAGGAATAAATTTAGATAGTCGAGCTTCCTTTTAGATGAGACTTTGAACATATCCTCACGGCTGGCATATATCGTGGCAGAAAAGCAGAAGTTGGGGTATATAATAATAAACTATAATGGTGGTGACAGCCTTGAAAATTTGGGACTTATTTAATGATGTAATTGACAAAATTCCAGAACCAGTAATGAGTGTATTGAATTTCCTCGCTACGCTTTTCACCATTGCTGCTGGAATAGGAATTCCGACAGGTGTTTTTACTATATTTTCTAATAGTATTGACTTAAATAATGGAGGTGGCAGCATACCACCTAGAGTCTTTATTGTGTCGTTGGCGATAATGATTATTCTAGTTCTGGTAAGATATTTTTGCTTTAAATTGCAGACTATTAAGAACTATCGGGAAATAAATGAAAATTACTATCGTTTAATGCACGACTTCCGTAACGAGATTAATCAAATGGAGGTGTACTACAAAGAGATTGAATTAGAGATGCGAGAATGGAACATGGAGTTATTTACAACATTGACTTCTAAATTTCTTGTTCAGGAATTGGATAATCTTTGTGAAATCCTGCAAGTCCTTTCTGGCAGTCATAAAAAGGTATGCGGATGTATTAAATATTTGTATACGAATGAAACAGGGCCGATTAATTATAATAATGCTCTTGTGAAAACATTTGTGCGTTCCCGGAATACGGATAGCAACCGTGTAGTACTAGACGAAAAAAATGCTGGCAAACCTATTAAAGTTTCTGAAAACACGGATTTTAGGACGATAGTTAATGGAGATCAAAGCTATAACAACGATGTGTTTTATAAGCAGAATCTAATCAAATATGACAAACAGCTTAGTAAAGCGGATCCGAATGCTCATTATGATAATACAACAGAGCATTATGACCAGTATTACATAGCGACTATCGTTGCACCTATCAGGGTTGCAAATAAAAGACTTTTTTATAAAAGTGAGAATACAGATTATGATCTGCTTGGTTTTCTTTGTGTAGATACGCTTGATCGATATTTATTTACGGAAAGCCAGAGAGAAAGTTTCACATATATCGTAAAAGCATATGCATCAACATTCTATAACATGATGAGTAAATATCAATATTATATGATGAAATTTGCTGAATATGAAAAGTCATTGAAGCCGGGCAATCAGATGCCGCAGAAAACACCTCAGAATAATCAAACAAAACAATCTTCTCAAGGTAGAAGAAAGCGAAATAATTCTCGTCGATATAGGAAAAATTAAAAACTAAAATTCAGAGATTCACACATATAACTGTTTTATGGAAGGGTAATAATATATGACAAGAGCAAACAGAAAATCGAGTAGTCCCAAAATAAAAATTATAACGTTCGAGGAAACTTCTAATAAAATATCGTATGATGCAACACTTCAAGGACAACATTCTGGTAAAAAAATCGTAAATAACCCGAAGCCGAAAGAGACATATACGTTTTCTTCTATATTTCCAAACGAGGATATTATGAACAGAGCCCATAAGGTTATAAGCCGGGTGGAATTTGCAAAGTGATATATGGTTGATTCTGTCCTTTTTTATGATTGTATATCATAGGGCACGAAGAAGTAGCCAAGCTCGAAGCAAAGAAAGTCAAAGCGGATCAGAAAGCAGCGGAAGAAGCGAAAAAGTCGGAAGCCGAGGCTGTGGTCAAGAAACTGCTGGCCGGTGGCATGAGTGCTGACGAGATCCTTGAGAAGTTGAAGTGATTCTATTAGCCGTGTGAACTTCAGAAGTTCGCACGGTTATTTTTAGAGGTGGCGGTTAGCTAAAACTAATCGCGTTTCATAAAAATAGCCCCACCGTGAAGTGGGGCAGTCAATCAGTCATTGTCCTCTGCTCGTATTCGGAGCAGCTCGGTTTTCTCATTTTCCGTTGCCGACCGCACGGCAGATTTCTCTCCAACCATTACCGCACCGCAGTCTGGGCAGCGGTCAGGCTGTGTGTCGGCAGGGAAGCAGTACTTGCAAGCGTCACAGAAATAGTAGTTCATTTTGTCGTCACCTCCAGAATGTCCTCAAAGGGGATGATCGTTGGCAGCTCTTTGCCGATGCCATTTTTCATCCCGGTGGACATCTTCAGCTCTTTGTATACGCCATCCACACTTTCGACCTTCCCGGAGATATCTTCGTAATAACCATCCGTAAAATAACGAACTATAGCAAATGAGCCTTTGTGGAGCTACATCAGCTTTGTGCCAATTCGCTCTTTGCCATCCTCGGATAGCTCAATCCTCTGTGTTTTGGTGTGTTCACGAGCTTCGCTTGCAATCTCGTCCTCATACCCTCGGAGCGCAGCAAAGGGACTGAAAATCTTTGCTCGGTTCGATATCGCCATTCGAGGTTTTATGGGAGCTGGCCGGGAGAGGGGGAGAAGGTCAGCGTATTTCTGACTTGTGATTTTTCCTTCCGGCGTGTTTTTATAGTCTGTCATACTTTTTGGCTCTCTTTTTGAGTAAGGTCTATAAAGTTTTTGGTTATCTGCCCATTTTCAAGATAGAGGTTTGCTTGTTTAGAAAGGAGAACTTGGAATGCCGAAACTGGGCTGAAAAATAAAACTACGTGTGCAATAAGTTCATTATGTATAGTAGAAGCAATGGAAATATAATGAGCACCAATAAATGATGACTTTCCAAGGGAAGACATTAAATACTCTGGAGCATATGATGCTTCCGGTGGCTTTTCACAGCTGGATTGCAATTTGCCGGAGATGGCGAGATTTAAGCGGGCACGTATATTTGCCGCGGTCGGATCATCTAAATAACGATCACCAAATTTATATACGGCATACTCATAACCAATCTTCAAGGCTTCTAAAAGAAACCGATTTATATCCAAAAGAATATCATATCGGATTTCTGGTTGAAAAGACTGAAAACACGATTCATCTATTTTTGAGATGTATTCTTCAATTTTTTCTAGAGGCATATGAAGCCTTCGCAATTTCGTGGATAATATTTTTCGTGCTTCGGCTACACTATTGGCGTGGGTTATAAGTTTGTTACCTTCTTGCTTGACTGAAGGCACTACAGATGGAACGAAGTCGGCACTCATCCGGATTCGTTCACCGTCAGCAGTTACGCCTTCTTGGAAAGCATTTGGAATATTGCCATTCTGACTGCGTAACCGCAAAAATTGACGTTTGGATTTTATGAAATGATGATTTACGAAATAGTTGTCTACATAAGTGCCGAGACTGCTGTTGCAGTGTTTACACACATTGTTGATCTTTAGCGTTGAATTTCCAAGACACTCTGGGATGATATGCTCATCACTCCACATATTTTTGGAGTCGAATTCATCCTCGGATTTTCCACAAAAAATACAGCGTTTCATAACAGCCCTCCTCACTCCGCTTTATGACCGCCGATTTGTTTATTGCGGTCTTTCATGGTGGCTCCGTCCAGATAATTTGTGCCTTTCAGGACAGCATTCTTACCGAACATCTTCTTGATGCCCAACATGATTTTCTGCAACTGCTTTTCCTTTTCCAGCTTCGTAGTGTCCGTGAACAAATCGACTTGAAAGATGCCTTCATCTTTGACCACACGGTTGGCTGCAATCGTTATCCTTCGGACGGTCAGGGTCTTGTCGGCTATCTGGTCGAACAGGGACACAGCAGCCTGAATGAGCTGGCTTCCAAGGTTGGTCGGATTATCCAGCTTCGTACTGCCGTGTGCGCCCTTTGGCACTGTGCGACCATAATGATCGATATGGACGGGACCGTGGTACTTCCCGCTGTCACAGTTCTCGCGGTCATAGCCGACATCCAGTGTCAGAGAATCTGTAACCAACCCCTTGTCCGTAAGCTGTAACACCAGACTGTCAGCCATTTCCTGAATGATGATCCGTGCCTTATCATAGGGGTATGGGCAGGCGAGGACTTGTCCTTCGCTGATGCTCTTCGTCTCCGGCTTGTACGCCTTTATGTCTTTCATGGTGCAAGGCTCTAAACCCCATGCGTGGTCTATGAGCAGCTCTGCATCGACACCGAATTCCTTATATAAGATATCCTGGTAGTGCAGGCTGTACCGTGCGAGTTCGCCCATCGTATGGATGCCGTGCTTTTCTAGCCGCTTGACGGTGCCGGGGCCGGTCATCCAGAAGTCTGTGAGTGGCTTGTGATCCCAGAGGAGATAACGGAAGCTCTCTTCATCCAGTTCAGCGATGCGGACCCCGTCTTTATCCGGTGCGGCGTGTTTGGCGGTGATGTCCATTGCCAGCTTTGCCAGATATAGATTGGTACCGATCCCTGCGGTGGCTGTGATGCCAGTCGTATACAGCACTTCCCGGATCATTGTCATAGCAAGGTCGTGTGCTGTCATATTGTAGTGGGATAGATACGAGGTGGCATCGATGAACACCTCATCGATACTGTAAACTACGATGTCTTCCGGGCCAATATATTTCAGATAGATGCCATAGATCTGCCGCGACACCTTTTCATAATATGCCATCCGGGGCGGTGCAACAAGGTAAGAGAGTTCGAGTGACGGGTCGGCGGCAAGGGATAAAGAATCATAGGAGGCAGAGGAGAAGGATGGGTTACCGTCCTTGTATACAGCCTTTCTTAATCGTACCGCTTCCCTTAATCGATTCGCATTGACCTCTTTGACCTTCTGCACGACTTCGAATAGTCTGGCACGACCCGGAATGCCATAGGCTTTCAGGGAAGGAGACACAGCGAGACAGATAGTTTTCTCAGTGCGGGAGGAATCCGCCACGACCAGATTTGTGGTAAGCGGGTCGAGGTGTCGAGCGGCGCATTCCGCACTCGCGTAATAGCTTTTAAGATCTATTGCAAGAAATGTGCGTTGCGTCGTGTAATTTCCTTCTTTCTTTGCTGTGCGCTATTTTGCTTTTTTCAGTTCATCTATCTCTTTCTGAAGTCGTTCAATCTCGCAGCTTTGCTTTCGGAAGATTTCTTCGTTTATCTTGACGTTCTGATTGTAGGTTAGTGCGAGTGTCATCAGAGCCAGACGAAGATCTTCATCTGGAATTTATGAACACGCTTTCGCCATTTCATCCCGGTCAACGATACCACCGAGATCGCTAAGTTTTTCTATCAAAGCCATGATGCTCCTCCTATTTATTGAGCCGCCCGTTCCACGAACCACCGGCCTAACCGTCCATTGAAGCGCGGATCAAGATGTTCAAAGAACAGATGCTTCTCCTGCCCTTGGATGAGGACGGTGAAGCAGTCTCCGGAATAACCATTATCTGCAGTCCCGGCGGGGCGGAAATCACGCACTTTTTCGATGGGAAAGGTGCGGCCATCTGCCCATGTGATGGAAGTCGGCTGCATATAGACGGTAGCATCAAAGGTGGAATCAACTTTTACATAGACTCGCTCGGTTTTGTGTGCATCGGCTTCACGGTGCAATCCTCCTTCTGAGGGAAAGATGTTATTCGTTCAGTTCTTTTACGCCAAAGTAAATAGTCGTGTTGATTGGCTTGCTCTTATCCACAACCACGCCGTGCATTTCGTAATCGAAAGGTTCGTTCGTGAGAATTTCGAGACCGAACATTTCATCAGAGGGAGCGTAGGTCATCACCTGACATTTCGGATATGCCCCAGCCAGTTCATCGTTTACATCCTGAACGAGTTCATCTGTTACTTCTTCGATGCTTGAACCAAACTCAACGCCAACGATCTGGCCTTGGACGGGAAACTTGAAGAAACCATAGAGTTCCGGGTCAGAGGTATCAGAATAGCGGACAGCGTTGGGAAAACGATAAAGAACGTATTTCATTTGCGAATCCTTTCTGCTGGCATTGTCAGCCGTTTACAGCAAACCATATTTTTTCTTAAAGGCACGGACATCCGCAGCCTTTAATTCTTCGAGATGTGGAACATCAGAATCGCTGGCGAACTCATCTTCTGATGCTATACCAAGCACTTTGCCGAGGATAGCAACATGATCGCCCTCGGATTTTTTGCCGAAAGGTAAGTCTTTGTTCAACGAATGGAGCTTATGGTCATGAAGTCGTTTGATGACAGCACCGTCTACGGTGGAGCAGATGACATCGTCTCCATCTTCCACAGCCTGCGTGTAGCAGACATAAACCAAATCTCCGTCATGATAGAGGGGCTCCATACTTGCACCTGACACGCGAATCAGTGCATCCGCATTTGTGCTGTATCGGTTCTTCTTTATAAATAGGTACTCCGGCGGTGCATCTGTGAAAGCGCAGCCCGTACCAGCGGCAGCAGGAGTGGATTCCAGCGGAAGCAGAGAAAAGTTATTGATGAGGTATCTGTTGCAGGCGTTTTGCTCTTCTTCCAACATCTTGTCGACCATAGCGGTAACAACATTCTGGTTGACAGTGCTGAGTTGCCGATAGCCATCCAGAAGGGAAGTTTCGCGCGCGGAGAGATGTGACTTGGTATCCCCAGTGATGCCGAACAGCTCATATAAAGGAATGTCCAGATGTAGACAAAGCGTCTGAATCGCAGAAATGTCGGGTCTCGTTTTGTCGCTCTCCCAGTTGATGATTGTGTTTCTGGAAACTCCCAGAAGGTCAGCAAGCTCTGGGAGAGTTGCCTTTTTTAGCAATCGATACTTGCGGAGAACATCACCGAAAGATAAGGCTTGCTCCCGTGCAGATGCTTGCGGGGGTCTGTGAACAGCTGACTTGCTCTCCAGTGATTGGATGCTAGTGCTGGAAACGTATGCGTTTCCTGTTCTTTTGCTCATAATGTGTACCTCCTGAGCGGGTGAATGAAGCTCCACTCCGGGAACTAACACACCTGTTGAACTTAGTATAGCACAAATATATTTTGCTATCAATATGCAAAGGTGAAAAATATTGAACTGCTTGTAGGCGGACAGAAAACTACTCTCGTGAAGGAAACCGAGAATGTGTTGTCTGCCAAGAAACAGAAAAAACGGCTCTTCTTCGATACAGGAAACAAAAGGCTGTTTCTTGAAGCTCAATTTCAAGCAAAACTGTTGACATTCGTCATGGCCAGTGCTATAATGTGGACAACCAGAACGAAGCAAAGGGGATTTTCTCGCTTCGTGTAAGGTGAGAGAACACAGAGCAGCAGATGCTCCGATAGCAATACTGGAGCATCTTGGGCGATTCGGCACTAAGTGTCGGATCTATAGAAGAAATGAGGTGAGTCCGATGGAATCCGAAGATGTGTCCACCGATGACGGTGGACAGAGGTATCCCGGTGCGAGGTCGAGATATCCTACTGAACTCAAAAAACCGGGATCCAAACTGTGGAAAGTGTATGAGCGGTTTTCTGATGAGCCGGTCCTCTTCACTGGGTACAGTCCGCGACTTAATCGGACTCGGATTCATTTTGATCCAAGACCGGTACTACGGGCTACACCTGTCCTGGCCGTTTTCAAGCGAAGAGAGTACTCTTCCAGAGTTGATTCGCCAAATTCTGGTGCTTGTGAACAAGGAGATCAGAAAGGAATGCCTCCGGCCACGTCCTCCGGGAGGCAATGTAAAGCTATATGTTAGAAAAGATTAATGTAGAAAAGAAAATGGCGGCAGAATGCTTTAATCCTGATCGGCTGGCCGAACAGGTGCGTCTCGCCATTGGCGGAAGAAGCCTCTCGAACTTTGCTACTGAGGCAGGGGTCTCAAAATCTTACGTGTCTAAGATTATTAATGGAAAAATTTCGCCGGACAGCCCTCCGTCACGGAGGGTTCTCAGTAAGTTGGCTGATCCCGAAAAGGCGGCACCTCAGAACGGCATTACTTTGGCTGACCTGTTCTCAAGCTGTGGGTATAGTACGGCTGAACTAGAAGACAAAGATGATGGTTTTGAGATGCCTGCTGTGTGTGACGCAGTCCAGAAATACTATAATGATGCCTTGCCTATGGCAGCAGTCAGTGTTCTGATGAACGGTTTGGTTCTAAATGGAGTAACCGACTTAATGTCCATTAAAACAAAGGGCAGTTATTTCGAGATTCACACCCCAGACAATGACGAAACCTATATCGGAATCCCAGCCTTTTGCCAGAAGCAAGACGCTTTCAACCTGATGTACATGGCAGCGTTGAGCATTCTTCTTGTACTGTGCAGTAATAACGCGACTTTTTACATCGTGACAGACAATCGAGAACTGCACCAGTTTTTGGTTGATCGAATCAAGGTGCCGAAAGAGATGCGTGTTGCAATTGTACTCACGGAAGACCATGTGTTTATCAAAGAAGAGACCCGAATCGGGGGCAGTCAGGATGAGTGGTATCCTGCAAGCATCGTGAATGCTCCTGAAAGTATCACAACAACCGAATAAAAATCTTGAAAAGCCCCTGTGAAGGGGAGAAGGGACTAACCGTATCATGTTTAATCGTTCGAGCGATATGGTTGTGTTCGATGGAGATGGGAGCGAATGGGTAGTAGACGAACTCTTGAAGGCGCTTTGTAAAGCTTGTGAAGAAGCGCAGAAAGGTCAAGTCAATCCGGAAGAAAAGGAGAAAATTGACCGAATTCAGGAAGAAATCGAGGTGCTGATGTGTCTTTTGCCGTATGTGTTTGAAGGCAGTCTTATCAGTGTTGAGAGCCTGAAGAAAGCACTGAATCCAAAACAGATTGAGATCATTAAGATGAATATCGAAAATAACAAGCTATAACCACATATAAGGCTGGACTCTTCACCTAGCCGCCTATACGATCCCAATACTTAAGCTTCCTCCATTTAAGCAACTAACTGTGATGTGCCGTATGCCTGCAGGGGTTACCCCCTGCGAGGCTTCGGTATATTGCACTAATATCGACTCAACAGGAATGGTACGAGAAATCCTATAGAAATGAACATACAACAATAGCAAGAAAGGAGAGTGGCAGAGATGGAAGTGCTATTTATTATGGATACATCTGGCAGTTTTATATCACCTCTACAATCAGTTTTTTCATTCTTTGCAAAACAGTATTCAACCGGGTTGCAGTCTCGAAAGAATCGTGATATTTTTATGCCATCGTTGAACACCAGGAAACGTGTTGATTTCTTTGATGTTCTCCTCTCTCAAAAGAGCAAGGAAAGCTCTAGTGTGAGAGTACGCGAATCCATCACGAGGGCACTTCAGAACATTTTAAAGAAGCAAAATCAACCGATTTGCTTTGTTGACTATGCGAAGCTGCAGTGGAAAGATTGGTTTGAAAACAGCTACCGCATGTTGGCAGAAGGAACTCTATTCAGATTAGCTTGTGAAGCTAAATCAGAAGTCACCCCAATTAAATCAAAGAGATATCCAGAGAATTGGATAGGCGGAAAGACCGTTTTTATCAATCGTGCAACTGTCGCAGATGAAAAAGTAGATGTGGCAGGTAGAGTGGAAAAATATATTGCGAATATAGGTTTCAATACTGTACATAAAGCCAGTCGAAATAATCTAGGGCGACGCGCGAGAGAAAAGATTACATGGGGCTCGCTATCAGCCGGACAGAGTTTCTGGCATGAGAGGCTATTGGCTGCGTAGGCTATTACACAGTTGATCAGTACTTTGAAAAGTGAATAGAGTGTAATGGAATTTAGTAGATTCTGTAGAGTAAGCAGAAAGTGTGTCTATTTTCAGGATTCAAGTCCTAAAAGATGATCGGATGAATGGATGATAGGCAGTGAAAATGGATCGGCATGAATGCCAGATGGTAGAACGGTGGACTCCGTTAGGAAGCCCGCCTATAAATAGCCCGATCCTGGCTCAGGACGAATGCTGGCGGCGATTCTGATTGAAGACCGCAGCGGGTGAGCAAGATGAGAGTTTCGGTTGCCGGACTCATGGAGAGTTGGCTGGAAGGTGCGTATGTTCATGTGTAAGAACATCCCTTGCCAAAATCGGAAACACAGATCATAAGAAATGGTTTGTAGCAGAGAGTGCTTCTCATAAGAGAACCGGACGGTTCAGGCAGTGAGGGCGCGGAGATTGAGTTTCTCCAAGGCAGATACCTCCTGCCCTAAAATGCTATCACCTACAGAATTGAAAAGAAAGCGAGGAATGCCTATGAGGGTATAAGAAAAAATGAAGCCTTGCAAGGAAGCCTACAAAGTAGGCGAGCGCGATTTGTTTTAAGAGATTGGTAGATAGCAATCCAATAGGAACTGCTATCTACCTTAGTCAAAAGTACATCACAGTACATGTTAGAGAACGAGGCACGGTAAGGAAATATGCCGCACCGTAGAGGAAGCGGAACGCACAGGAAGCAGCGTGAAGAACTGTATCCATGCGCGATATTGCAGCATATGCACCCAACGATAGCCAAGACCGCAGGATGAAAGAAAGAAAAGCTTTTATCCTGCGGTTTTTTGTCCTCATATTCTATTTCGCCTGTAAGAAAAAACCGGACACCACGACATATTGAAGAACGATTCAATATGAAAGTGGTATCCGGTTTTTCTGTTTGTATAGGGTTTTATTTCGCTGAGTTAATTCTTGCGCAGTACTCAGAGTAAGCAGTTGCCTGAATTAGAATCTGATCCATCTGTTCATCCGTCATATTCCCAGAAGTAACAAGCTGTGCAAAAGAACTGATGACACTTTCCTGATGAGCCGTATTGACACTTGGAAAGGCGACTTTGACAAGGGAGTCGCTGTTCTGAATGTGTTGCCCAGCCATGCTTAACAACTCTTCCGTTGGTACATTGAGCGCGTCTGCAAGGCTGACAATCGTTTTCATGGAATCCACCCGCCGCTGTGCAAGCTCAATGCGAGTCACATGGGCAGCACTGCAACCTGCAGCTTCAGCGAGTTCACGAATCGACATGCCACGATCTTTCCGAAGCTTTCTAATGTATGCACCAAGAGCAGGATCAATGTAGTTATCTGACTGGGATTCAGTAGTCTCTGTTGAGAATGCGCTATCAGTCAAAGATTTGTCCTCCATATAAACATACCTCCGTAGAATTGTGACTGTTTGTATCAACTCTAGTATACCATAGCTGTTGCCGCTTGGCAACAATAATTTGAAATTTTTATGCTATAATGGCACAATTTGTTTCTGCACAGAAACAAATTAAATAAAAAACAAAGCTCATTGACATGTGGCAGCAAGTATGATACAATGTTTATAGACAATCAGTTCAGTATTAAAACTATATGGAAAATAATGCTGAACTGAATGAAACGACCAAGGCGTAAGTGCGCCTATAATTTTTACCCCAATGTTCCCAACTGGCGATAAAAATACAATGAAACTAAAGCATGTAGTCATGAAAGGAGAGGGTAAACATTGCGTGTAAACTTGGATCGCATCAAGGTACTTGCCGATGAAAAGGGCTGGAGTCAAGCAGAGCTGGCTCGTAAGATGCACTTGAGTCGTGCATACATCAGCCGCCTGTTTTCTGGTGAGCGCATTGGTGGCAAAGAACTTCTGGGTGGTATTATGATGGCTTTCCCGGAACATGACTTGAAAGAGTTCATTCTGGAAAAGGATGTTGATGGTAATGCAGACACGGACGAGGAGGCTGAAGCAGATGATTAAAGGTGAAAATAGCCGCAAAGATCTGGAACGCTCTCTTCCGACTGTGTATATCTGTTCTCGTTACCGTCCTAAGAGTGCTGACCCGGAGAGACAGAAAATAGAGTTGAAGCAGAACATGGAGCGCGCAAAGCAGGGCTCTTACTTTGCAGCTCTGTTGGGATTCGCTCCTCTGTGTCCGCATCTCTTTATGACCCAGTTGCTCAGGGATGAGGTCTGGTGGCAGCGTGAACTTGGCATGAAGATTGGTCTGGAGTGGCTGAAGCTGTCCAGTGAGGTTTGGATCTTTGGCTATGAGGGGCTGGATTCGCTGTCGGAGGGAATGCGTCGTGAAGTCGCTCTTGCAGTAGCAATGGGCAAACCGATTCGGGCATTCTCCGAGGACTATCAGCTGGATTTGGCCGATAAGCTGGAGAGCACGCCTGTCAATCAACAGAAAGACAAGTTCTACGAAAAGCTGGAGGAAGCCCTCCATGTTGGAGATGAGCTGAAGAATCAGTGGAAAGGGGAAGAAGAATATGAAGAATAAGAAAGATGCACAGGAAGCGATGCTCCATATCATGTATGGTATGTCTCTGATTCTTGACATGGCTGTATCTGAGCTAGGTGTTCCTGCTTTGCCGGAAATGAAAGCTGCAAAGAAGCAGGAGAGTGACTCAGAGGTTACTGCAACTGCTGACTCCGGTGCTCCTGTTGGAGAGCAGACCGAAGCTGGAAAGTCGAATGCCGAAGCAGGAGCAGTCGCTGATTCGGCAACCGAAAAAGAAGATGAGGAAACGGAAAAATTCAAAAAAACCGCTTCTCCTCTCTTGGTGAAACTGGTTGTCGTGCTCCGTGAACGCCAGCAGGATTCTAGCTTTATCGCAAAGCTCTTCAAGAGTTTCGGTGCCGTGAACCTGAGTACTGTTCCTCCGGATCGCCGTGAAGAGTTCCTCGTCAAAGTTCATGAGATCCTGGGTGAAGGGGAAGTGAGCAAGGATGCCTGACAGCCACGCCTACCTCTCGGCGAGTTCGAGCTCCCGTTGGCTTCATTGCAGTGTATCTCGGAGGTTGGAAGCCCCTTTTCCGAATAAGAGTTCCTTCTTTGCAGAAGAGGGAACTGCCGCACACGCCATGGCCGAACAGAAGCTGCTCCGGTATCTCAAACGGCAGAACTCTCGAAGCCCCACTAAATATGACACCCCGGAGATGGACGAAATGACGGACATCTACCGAGATTTCGTAGCAGAGGCTGTGGAGGAAATCCGGAAAACCTGTGAGTACCCACTGGTTCTGGTGGAGGATCGGTTGGATTTTTCTAAGTGGGTTCCAGAAAGTTTTGGCACCGGAGACGCCGTAATCGTATCCCCGCAAAAACTATGGGTAATAGATCTGAAATATGGCAAAGGCGTCTGGGTGAGAGCCGGTCCCGATGAAAAATCGGGAATGTCAAACACCCAGCTTTCCCTGTATGCATTGGGTGCTTACTCGATGTACAGCCCGATATTTGAAGATATCAAGGCGGTTTCCTTGAGCATCGTCCAGCCGCGACTGGGAAACATTGACACCTACACCTTCCCAATAGAGCAACTGCTCACTTGGGCGGACGAGTATGTCAAGCCAAGGGCACTCATGGCATTCAAAGGCGAAGGAGAAGCCGTTCCGGGTGAATGGTGTAAGTTCTGCAGGGCAAAGCCTGTGTGCCGAGCACTTGCAGAGCAAGCTATGAATCTGGCTGCTGGAGATTTTGCAGAGGTTGAGCCTGAGACCAGTATCGAAGAGAAAACACTGCATCCAAGAGTCCAGCCGTTCCACTTCAAGCCTGCTCCGACACTTGACCACGAAGAAATCGAAGCAATCCTTCCATCGCTGAATGTGATCCGTGATTGGATTAATTCCGTGTATGCCTATGTTCAGTCTAGTGCTCTCCGTGGTGTAAAGTGGAGCGGTTTTAAGATCGTAGAGGGTAAAACCAAACGCTGTTATGTCAGTAATGAAAAAGTGATACAGGCTTTGAAGAAAGAGGGGTATACCGATTTCTATAAGAAGCCGGAGCTTTTGGGCATTACCGAAATGACTGAATACTTGGGAGGTCGGAAAGAGTTCAATCGAATCTTGAGTGAGCTGATCTACAAACCACCAGGAAAATTATCGCTCGTTCGAGACACAGACAAGCGAGAAGCGATCGAGATTGGTCCAGACGGAACTCTCCCGGATGGAACGGCAGCAAGCGGCAAAGTCGATAGCGCGGAGAACGATTTTGCCGAAATTTAAGGACTCCGCAGGAAACAATAGGAGGAAACAACTATGGCAGAACAGAAGTATATCCAAGCGGTTTATGAAGGGCGTGCAAGCTACCTGAACGTGTTTGAACCCCACGCGATGAGTGAGGGCGACCCGCCTATGTACAGTCTGTGTCTTATTATCCCGAAGTCGGACAAAGAGACGATCACCAGATTGTACAAGGCTGTCGAAGCCGCTAAGGAGATCGGCAAGAAACAGCTCTGGGGCGGTGTAATCCCGGAGGAAATTGGCAATCCCATTCATGATGGTAACGTTGGACGCCCGAAAGATCCGAACTATAAGGACTGTGTATACGTCAATATCAAGTCCCAGAATAAGCCCGGTGTCCTCGGTATGGACAAAAAGCCTCTTCTTGATCCGCTTGAACTGTACAGCGGCGCATATGTTTATGTTTCTGTGAACGTAAAGCCCTACAACAACCACGGTAAGAAAGGCGTGTCTGTGTGGCTTCGTCATGTAATGAAAAAGGCGGACGGTGAGCGTCTGGCTGGCATCGCAACGGCTGAGGAGGATTTCTCTGATATCGAGGCCACCGCAGAGTTCCTGAACACGGAGGCGGAAGACGCAGAGCTTCCGGACTGGCTTAAGTAAGCCACAACCCGGAGATCTGATATAGCCCGGATGGGTATTGGCATTAGCATTAGACAATCGGTGTCTGTCCGGACTATCTTTATCGGCATACAAGCTGTTTCATTGGCAGTTTGCTGTGCCGAGTTACATACAAAAACTTCAATAGGAGGACGGTTGAGATGCCTGATTACAAACATGATCTCCACGCTGTACATAAAAAACCGGATGAAAAGCCGAAAGTTCTACACATAGACATCGAGACGAAATCGAGTGCGGAGATCTCGAAAAGCGGTGTTCGTCGGTACGTAGAGGACAAGGACTTTGCAATCCTGCTGTATGCCTATGCTTTCGATGACCAGCCGGTCACCATTATTGATCTCGCACGCGGCGAAAAACTCCCGGACTGGATGATTGAGTACATCCGCGATGCTTCCGTCACAAAGGTGGCTTACAACGCTATGTTCGAGCGTACCTGTCTGTCGGTCTATCTGGGAGAGCCGCTCTCGCCAGATGGCTGGAAATGCACAATGGTACAGGCCTGTTACTTGTCGCTGCCGCTGTCTCTGGAGGGCTGTGCAGAAGCCCTGAAAACAGTAGAGCAGAAAGATAAGGAGGGGCACGACCTGATCCGCTACTTTTGTGTTCCGTGCAAACCTACCAAACTGAACAGTGGCCGCACTTGGAATCTCCCGGAACATGCACCGGAAAAATGGGACAAGTTCAAATACTACTGCTGTCAGGATGTTGAAACGGAGCGAGACATTGAGAAGAAAATCTCGTTGTATCCGATCAGTCCGCATGAAATGAAGCTGTATCGCCTTGACCAGCGTATCAATGATCGTGGTGTGCTAGTAGATATGGAGCTGGTAAAGCAGGCAATTGCCTGTGATGTGATGCATAGCGAGACCGCCACCGCAAGAGCATATGAGCTGACTGGCTGTGACAACCCCAATAGCGTATCCCAGTTGAAAGGATGGCTCTCGGAGCAGGGCGTTGAAATCGACAGCCTCTCTAAAAAGGCCGTCAAACAGACCATGAAAGAACTGGAGAAGAACGCCTCCTCTAATGCGGAAGCAATCGAGGTTTTGGCACTCCGGGCAAAGATGGCAAAGTCCTCAGTCAAAAAATATGAAGCAGCAGCACGGAGCGTGTGCAAGGATGGCCGGATACACGGCTGCTTCCAATTCATGGGAGCCAATCGTACTGGTCGTTGGGCAGGTCGTCTCGTGCAGCTTCAAAACTTGTCGCAGAATCACATTGAAACTCTGGCAGAAGCCCGGACGCTCGTCCGTATGGGGGAGTTCGGTGTCCTTGAGATGATTTATGAAAACACTCCGGATGTTCTCTCCCAGCTAATCCGTACCATGTTCATCCCGAAACCGGGCTGCCGTTTCATTGTCGCAGAGTTCAGCCAGATCGAAGCTCGTGTCCTTGCATGGATGGCAGGGGAGCAGTGGCGGCTGGATGTTTTTCGTGAAGGAAAGGACATCTATTGTGCTTCTGCCAGCCAGATGTTCCATGCTCTGCCCAAATGGGATGGTACCGAACGTCTGGACACGCTTCTGTATGTTACTTTGGGTGCAGAAGATACGCCCTATGTCCGCGCTGTTACTAGGAAAACTTTTGTAGCCGCCATCGCTCGTGTTAAGCATCCGGGAATAAAGTTTGATTCTATGCTGGTCATGAAGGGTGAGCAGGGCTGTGGCAAGTCTACGCTGATTCGCCGTATGGGTGGAAACTGGTACAATGATTCTCTCCAGCTGAATGATACCAAGGATAAGACTGCTGCCGAGAAGCTGCAGGGTTACTGGATCATGGAAATCGGTGAGCTGGCTGGTCTACGCAAGGCCGACACTGAAATCCTGAAAGGCTTCCTTTCTCGTCAGGATGATATTTTCCGTGCTGCGTTTGGCCGCCGTGCTACGCCGCATCCGCGCCAGTGTGTTTTCATCGGCACAACGAATGCGGAAAACGGTTATCTCCGCGATGTTACTGGTAACCGCCGTTTCTGGCCTGTCAATACTCCGGGCTTCAAAGAAGAAGACCGTGTGCGTGGTTGCCGCCCCTCGTGGAAACTCTCGGATGAGGAGGTTAAGCAGATTTGGGCGGAAGCTCTGTATCGCTATGAGCAGGGCGAGAAACTGTACCTCGAAGGTGATATCGGTATCGAAGCGATCCATCAGCAGAAGATGTCGATGGAGACGGATGACCGTGAGCCTATGGTGCGTGAGTATCTGGACAAGCTGCTCCCTGCAAACTGGGACAGCCTTACTCTGTTCCAACGTCGGGACTATATTCAGGGAACCGAGTTCAGCAACGATGGTGTGTCCACGCTGCCGGGAACGGTGAAGCGTACGGTCGTATGCAATCAGGAGATCTGGTGCGAGTGCTTCGGCCGGGATCGTGGTTCTATTGGGCGTCAGGACTCCAATTCAATCATCGCTATGATGGAGCGTATCGATGGCTGGAAGCGAAGCCCTAAAAAGCAGCGCGTCAAGGGCTACGGCATCGTGAATGTCTATGTCCGTGATGCAGGTGACGAAGAATGAGAGAACGTCATGGGCGGTCACAGCGAACCGACTTGACAGGTGTTGCAGGAGAGCAGAGGGACGCTCTAGGGCAACTCTTGTTGATTGGGTTACGGGTGAAGGAAAGGAGAAGATGGGAATGTAGAGCGGAAAATAACTCTGTTTTGGGTTGTTGCTGTTGCCGTTGCTCAGAAATGAGGGGCGAGCAACAGGCAACAAAATCGGTAATTTTCGAGAAAAAGTGCCGAGTGTCAACAAAGGTGTTGCTTAACAGTCCAGCAACACAACACGAGGGCAACAGTTCTCGGCAACGCCAAAAAGTTATTGATTTTACTGTGTTTTCTGTACTGTTGTTGCTCTGTTGATTAATAATTACTATCTATGTATTTATATAAAAATAGACAGATAGACATACAGAAAACAGGTAAAACACGCGATTCGCCCATATACGCGCGCGCGAAGAGCAACATTGAGAAACACGCAAAGCGGAAGGGCTGAGAAGGATAGGGAAAGGATTAGGCGAGGACAGTGAGAGAGTATGTGGTTGAACAGGCTTTCCGTGATGAAGTGAAGAAGCAGGGAGGTCTGGCGTTAAAGTTTTCTTCCCAGACGATGAACGGTGTGCCGGATCGTCTTGTGCTTCTTCCTGGAGGTCACGTCGGTTTTTGTGAGCTGAAAGCTCCGGGCAAGATGATGCGCCCGTTGCAAGTGAAGCGGAAGATACAGCTTGAAGAACTCGGATTTCCAGTCTACTGTGTAGATCGCTTTGAACAGATTCGTCCGGTCATTGATGCGATTCGAGAATACCGCCCCGGAGACAGCACAGAGGGTGTTGGAGCGAAAATCCCGATCCTGAGAGCAGTGGAAGATGTGGTGAAGCAGATGGGTGATGTGGAGTTCAGGGAGTACGATGCAGTTGTGGCAAAGTACGGAGATCCTTTTTCGGATTTCGATAATATCCCCGCTATAAAGAACTCCACTGATGGAGGGTAAGAAATGGAAAGTGAGAAGTTGAAAAAAGAACAGCTTCATGAGTATCAGAGGTTTGCATCGAGTTTTCTCCTGACGCATCCTGTTGCAATATTGCTTCTGGACATGGGACTCGGTAAGTCGGTTATCACTTTGACGGCAATCGAAGAGCTGGTACTGGAGCAGTTCCTCATTCAGAAGGTCTTGATCGTAGCTCCGCTCCGGGTCGCACGGGACACTTGGCCGGCAGAAGTGATCAAGTGGGAGCACCTTCAGTATTTGACGGTGTCCGTCATGGTCGGAACGGAGAAGCAGCGAATCAAAGCCTTGGAGCGGAAATCCATCATCTACACCATCAACCGTGAAAACATTCCGTGGCTGGTGAAGTACTATGAGGAGCATCAGCTCGAATGGGACTTTGATATGCTCGTGATTGATGAACTGTCCTCGTTTAAGAATAACAAAAGCGCCCGGTGGAAAAAGCTCAAGTCGATTCGCCCGAAGTTCAAACGAGTGGTAGGGCTTACCGGTACACCCAGCCCGAATGGTCTCATGGATCTGTGGGCAGAAATTGGAATCTTGGACATGGGACAACGGCTGGGACGGTTCATTACGGATTACCGTTATGCGTACTTCCGACCCGGAAGCATGAATCCCAATACGGGTGTTATATTCAGTTACGAGCTGCGGAAGGGCGCAGATAAACTGATATACGACCGAATCTCAGATATTTGCATCTCCATGAAGGCTCTGGATTACCTTGATATGCCAGAGTGCATTTACAACAAGGTCGAGATCCAGATGGATGAACGAGAACGCAAACTCTATGACCAGATGAAAGCAGACCTGATTTTGCCAATGGTAGACGGAGATGTGGAAGCAGCAAACGCAGGAGCATTGTCCGGGAAGCTCCACCAGATGGCGAACGGAGCTGTCTACGATGAGAACGGCACGGTTCGTGAGATCCACAACAAAAAACTGGAAGCCTTGGACGAACTAATCGAATCGGCTAATGGGCAGAGCGTTCTGGTGGCATATTGGTTCAAGCACGATAAGGATCGAATCATTGAGTATTTCAAAAAGAAGCATACTACGGTTAGGGAACTCAAAAGCAGCAAGGATATGGAGAACTGGTGTGATGGGAAAATCTCAGTTGCTCTGATTCACCCGGCTTCCGCAGGGCATGGACTGAATATCCAGTCTGGCGGGCACATCCTGATTTGGTTCGGGGTTACATGGTCGCTGGAACTTTACCAGCAGACGAATGCTCGTCTGTGGCGGCAGGGCCAGAAAAGCGTTGTAACGATCCACCACATCCTGATGAAAGATACCGTAGATGAAGATGTTATGAAAGCTCTCGACAGGAAGGAAATCCGGCAGGATGACCTGATTGGAGCCGTCAAAGCACGCCTTTACGGGTGAGCAAAACAGCGTCCGGCAGATAGTTGATAACTGAATACTGACAATATAAACCAATAGGGGAGGACAAAGATATGTCAAGAAATCAGATGGAGTTTGAAACTGCAAATGGCGAAATGATCACTCTTGAATTGAGCGATGAAACACGCGCAGCCTGTAACAGCTATTTTGTAGCTGCTGCCAGAACGCTTCTGGAAAACTATCGCAAGGTGGAGTTTGAGATGCGCACGGCAAAGCATCAGTTGGAGGACTTGAAGGCAAGGGGCGAAAAGGGTAGTCTTCCGCACCGGTCGTTGTCGAAAACAGAAGTCATCGAAATGATGTGCCACCCCGGAGTCAGTACCGACTGTGAGCGAGTGAAGAGCAGTAACATCTCTGACCCGACAGCACGAATCGCTCTCAACTATGAAAAAGAGTACGACAGGCTGATGGCAGAGTTGAATGATGAGCCGGCATATTACAAAGAACAGCTCTCGATGCTTGAAAGTCGGTATCTCGAAAAGAAAAGCGTAGTTGATTTCATCAGTACTACGATATCCGGCATGGACAAGAAAACATCGCTCGTGGCAAGAATGCTCTGGATGGAAGATCAGGGCTGGGACGCCATCGCAGATGCTCTCCATGTCCGGTCACATACTACAATCAGCCGAATCAAGGACAAAGCCGTCAGTTATATGGCCGGGGTTCTTGAAGAACGGGAAAACAATAAGCTCCGCATCATGCTGGGGTGACAAGAGTGTTGCCCAATAATCAGTTGTTGCTCAATATTCGAGCAACTTTGAACAGAAGAATTTGGTACTGCATATAAAAAAGATAAAAATAAATCCAAACAGAAACAAAACTGTACTGTTTTAGCACTGGACAGAAACAAAATACTGCGTTATACTTATAATGCAAAAGTGAACAGGAAGAACAGGCGATGATCCTGAAAGATAGGCCAGCCGGAGTAACATCCGGTCGGTCTTTTTTTATGCCTGTTTACTTTTGCTGCGGTTGCCTGGTGCTGACTTGCTCCGCTGGGTGACTGCTTTTGGTGATAAAAGGGTGCTGTGCGGTTCTATGAAGCCACATGGCATCTTTTTATACATAAACGATGTGAGGAAACCCGGAAAGGATGATTTGATTATGGATTTTCGTCAAGCAGAACGCAAGCTGACCGCAAAGCAGAAGGCAGTCAGCGAGGAGAACAGTAAAGGATGCGCCTTTGTTGGAAATCTCCATCTTTGCAGGGCACTTGCAAACCCTGTGTGCTCTCACACTCCGGAGACTCCGTGCCCGTTCCGAAAGACCAGAGAACAGCATGAAGAGTCTATCCGTAAGCATGATGAGCGCATGAATCGCCTTCCTGCATATGAGCAGAAAGCCTACGCGGAGAGATACTACGGTGGTAAGATGCCGTGGAAAGAACCCGCAGAAAGGGCGAAAGATGAGCAGGAAGAATAAGCCGATGCGAATCTACAGAAAACCGCTGCCTTCGGTGACGAATATCCAGCCTCCTAAAAGAATGGATATCTGGTACGCACACCTGAGAGAGAACACCGGTACTTCCGTGCAGGAAGGTGACCGCCCAGTGCTGGTTATCAGCAATGATGTGGCGAATCGATGCTCGGATGTTGTGACGGTACTTCCATTGACGAGCCAGATAAAGAAGATGTATATGCCGACCCATTGCATCATCAGCGATCTGCTGGATGAGGACTCTGTAGTGCTGGCAGAACAGATCACCGCCATTCCAAAGTGGAGACTACGGCGAAAGCTGTGTGCTTGCGAGGATACGAAACTGGTTGCAGACATCGAAACAGCGGTAAAGGTACAACTTGGTCTGGAGGATATACACGATGAAAAACGGTAATCAGGACTTTTTGGGAACGGATACGGACGGGTATGAGGACATCCAGCTGATGCGGCTCATCCCTTTACCTGATGGCATGACCGTCATGTGTGTGGATACAGATGACGAGGACAATGTCGTGATGCGTGATTGTGTGGACACACCGAACTGCTATTGTTTGGCAGAAGCAGAAGAAGATGGTAAGCGTGTTGTTTATCCGTATGAGCTGTCCAACTGGAACGGCTTCGACTTGAGAGCAACAGTTATCCCAATTCGACATTGTCCCAAATGTGGGAAACGCCTTCAGCCTCACATGGAGGAATGCGACAATTCCACGCTTTACTACACATGTAAAAACTGCGGCTATGCGGCGACTTTGAAACAGTCAACGGTCGCATGGAAGAACAGCTCTGCCGGGTTGTTTGTATCCACGGATGGCGGAAAGACGTGGGGCTATGGCTGGGAATCGGATGACACCGCAGTCAGGACGGCGATCCTGCTGGAACAAACCCTCAAGGAACTGGATGACCGCTACAAGAAAGCCACGGAGCTTTCCGAGGAGCTGCTGAAGAAACTGGATGAGCGGTACAAAACAGCGACAGCCATCTCTGCCGAGCTTCAGAAAACGCTCGACCAGCGGTACGAAACTGCCAAAAAGCTGTCCAAAGAGCTGTATGAGGAACTGGATAAGCGGTATGGAACCCTCACAGAAATCTCAGACGATTTGCAGAAGGAGTTGGATGCGAAATACCAGCCTAGTATCCCTGTGTCTGAAACCGCGCCGGAGGCCCCGGCAGCAGATACCCTCTGGGTCGATAAGAAGAATCTGAGATTGAAGATGTGGGACGGAAAGCAGTGGCAGACGATTGGATATGAGCCGGAAGAACCCGACCCGGAACCAACTGATCCAGAGCCAACGGAACCAACCACACCTACAGAGCCAGAAAATCCAGATATCGAAGAGAAAAACACAGAGGGTGGAGACACCGAAAACAAAGAAGAAAGTGACACCGAGGAAGGAGGGGGTGCGTAATGGTCACAAGCATTTATCAGGAAGTGGAGCTGTCACTGACGGAAAATCTCATCCCGGTGACGGTTCCGGTCAAGCAGTATGACAACAAAGCAAGGAAAGTCCGCTGTGTTCTGTATAACAACTCCGTGCAGTATTCTGTGCCGCAGGACTGCATCGTTGCCTGTTCCGGCACCAGACCGGACGGTACGATTTTCCACTACACTAGCGAAACGGCATCCGACCTTGTGTTTGTCGAAAATGGGGCGGTCGTCTTTACGATTACGACTTTCATGACGGCACAGGCAGGGCGTTTTCCGCTGGATGTTGTTATGCTCAGCACAGCAGGGGATGTCCTTGGTTCGTTCTCCCTCACATTGAAGGTGGAGCGGGCAGCCATCAACAACGGCAAGATCGCCACTTATACCTACGCCGGTGTTGTGGAAGCCATCCGCAAGGGACTGCTGGAAGTGTATATCACGGACGATGGTTATTTTGCCGTTGTGTCGGAGGACGGACTCGGCTTCAGTGACAAGTCAGAATCCAGCACCATCCAGAAATTCATCGAGAATCTTTTGAACTGTACGGTCACGGACAACGGTTATCTTGCCTTCGCCGCCGAGGATGGTCTGAAGTTCATCTTCTCGATGGATGGTGATGGACGGCTGATCGTAGAGTTTGCAAACGGCTGATGCGGCCGGGAAAGGAGAAAATATGTCGGAATATATCGGAAACCGAATCGTCCCTCGCCATGATGGTGTTTGGGACAAAGCAAAAGAGTATGAGCCTCTTACGATCGTGTATGAGGAAGCAACGGGTGACAGCTATCTCAGCCGGAAGCCTGTGCCGGCCGGAACGCTTCTGTCGCAGGAGGAATACTGGGCGATGTGTTCCCGGTTCTCGGAGCAGATGGCTCTGTACCGCCAGAATACGGCAGAAGAAGTGGAGCAGTTCCGCAAGGATACTGCGGCAGATGTGGCAACCCTACGCAAGATGACCGCGCAGGATGTGGCGGATATCACCCAGAAGGTCGATGCCGCAAACAGTGCGGTTGCAGCCAGTAAGTCTGAAATGGATAAGACCGCAGAAACGCTGAAAGCCCAGATCAATGCCAATGTCAAGGCATCTACGGACAAGAATGCCAACTATGCGCAGGAGCTGGTAGATGTTCGTGTGGATGATGAGGGAAAGACTTATCCCACAGCCGGTGACAATATCCGTGCGATCGGCAGGGTACGTTCCATGCAGAATATCATGAAGAACTGGGTAATCAAAAACGGTTTTGTGAACCAGAATGGCAAGCTGGCATCCTCTGAGGGCTGGCGGGCGGCACATATGGTCCCTGTCAGTGGCGGAGCGATTCTGGTAGACGGTGAGTTTGGCTATATGAGCGGCCGGGATGATTACAACAACGTGGTCTGCTATGACATGGACCGCAAATTCCTCGGTGGCTGTTTCCGGGCAGAGAACGGCAAGGTTTATGACAACTATGTGGTCACGCTGCTTCCGAATACACGCTTCATTTCGGTCACCACCAATGCAAAGCTGCAGTCGAAACTCTCTGTATACCTTTACGACAACATGCTCCCGCTGAGGTTACTGTCGAATTATGCAACTGGCTGGCAGTGGATAAACGGAAGCGTGGACATCAGGCTCACTGGCAGCAAGGTGATGGTTACATTCCCGGAGGGAAGGAGTGTGTATGTCTGCCGCCGTACAAACGGTACACAGTATGAGCAGACGAAACTGGTGGCGGAAAACAGTATTTCGGCTGACTTTGCAGTGGGAAAATGGTGGGCGATCTACTATGATGGCGCGGAGGCATCCGCAAACGAAACAGGAGAAAAGACAGAGGTCCCGGTCATTAAGGTGGAAAATACGAGCGGCGATAGCTGGGGCGATCTGTTCACAAGGGGCCGCTTTGTTTTTGCGGTCTTTTTTGACTGGAATGTGGTGTATGCAGCTCCTTCGAGTAGCGGTACAGTCATCAACGGGATGGATTATGGCAATCCAGTCAAAATTGCGAATACTGCGATGACCCAGCACAAGTACCGTTCAGCAAAGGTGTTCCTGTCCACGGGCCAGTTTGCGATCGATACGGTCAACTGTACCATTCAGGTCACGAAGCGTATCCTAGCGGTGGTCGATAACGGTGCTTACCTCTGGATCGGTGTCAGCGAGGAGCCGGTGCCGTTGCTGGACAGTGTGGAAGCAGAAAAGAATCACATGCTGATCCTTGCCTATGACTCATCCAAGGATCAGATCAATCTTTACAATACTGCGCAGTTCCGTGCATTGGGAGTGAACGGCTACTATATCGCTGCCTGGTATGAAAAGCATTTCTGGTATCCACACATGGGTCTCTCTTTCAGCATTGTGCTGGATGGCACGACTTATAAGGCCGGTGAGTTGTTCGATGAAGAGCGGCATGATTCCTATATCGAAAAGAAGTATGAGGACCGCTTCCAGCAGCTCCGCACGGATCTTGCCGGTAAGGATTCCCGCCATATGTATCTGGCAAGCGGTGGCATTACCATTGACCAGAATGCCGGTACGATCCAGGTCAGTACCAAGTGTCTGGGTGTTCCGGATACGTTCCACTATGAGTGGATCACGGCAGGCGATCCGGTGGAGATGGCATTTAACACACCCAGCTCGACTTTTGGCATGCCGATGCGCATTCTCGCTTATGACGCTGGTACGAAAACCATCAATCTGTACGACACCAGCCTGTTCCGAAAGCTGGACACGAATGGTTTCTATATTGCATCCTGGTATCAGAGCAAGCTGTATAATCCGCACATTCACCCGGATGTAAAGTTCATTGTGGGCGGTAAGGAATACAAAGCGGGTGATCTCTTCGCAGATAACGAGGCATTTTTCATCCCGAAGCGTATCACGGATTATGTGCAGAAAGTCATTACTCCGGCTGTAGAGGAAGACATCGTGACCCCATCCCACTGGGACTGCATGGAGGGACGCCAGCTTTCCATCTTCTTTGACTGTCTTTCCCGGCATGATGGCAAGGAAAATCTGTATGTGCTCGCCAGAGGCACGAATACACCGAGCCTGACCCGGAACGAATTTTGCATGAACTACACGCCGACTGCGGAGAGCACGGATTTTTCTCTGACTGTCCGCCGTCTGGATGAGGACGACTGCCACATCGTTTCTTCCAAAGCAGTGCAGGTGAAGGTCCACCATAAGCTGAAGGACAAGCTCACGAAGAATGTCTGCATCTGTGGTGACTCCCTCGTGGACAACGGATCTGTGGCAACGGAAGTGTACCGGCTTCTGGCTGAGGATAAGGACTGTGTGATCCATCAGCTTGGCACGAGAGGCCCGGATGGTGGCAAGCATGAGGGGCGTGGCAGTTGGACGTTTGCCCGGTATCTGGCAGACAACGATTACGCCGGGAAGACCAACGCTTTCTGGGACAAGCTCAATAGCCGACTGGACTTCCAGAAATACTGCGAGATCAACGGTTATGAGGGCATCGACTACTTCCTGATCGCGCTCGGCACCAACGATGTGTCGCAGGGTAGTACGCTGTACCGTACCGAAGCAGAGGTGCAGAAGTTCGTGGATCAGGCAAAGCAGTTCATTGACGCACTGCTGGATAAGGAAACGGGCTTCCCAAACTGCAAGATCGGCATCGGCCTGTGCGGTCCCGGCTCGGATTACTCCTACCAGTGCGGTGCAAGCATGGGCATCTTCCACATGAGCATCAACACACTGAACCTTGCACTGATCAAGGCATTTGATGCTGGCAAGTATCATAAGAACGTGACCTGCTTTGCTCACGGCCTTCGCACGGACCGCCGTCTGGCATTCCCGTATTCGGGTAAGCCGGTGACGAACCGGTTCACGGAAACGAGCCGGACGCTGACCAACAGCATCCACCCTTCCGCAAGGGGTTATCAGGCATGGGCAGACGGCTATTACTGCCAGATCCGTGCATGGCTGACGGAGGACAGCTCCTCGTAAATTCCCACCGAAAGGGCAGAAGTGTTCCTTGCTCCTGTTCCACGGTGTTTATTATAGACAGACAGTTACACAGGGTGGCAGCATTGCCGCCCAATTTTTATGCCCCAAAGAGGGCGGAAAGGAAAGAATTATGCAGAATGTGATCGATAAGATGGAACTGATGTTTGCAGGTCTGGATGCATTCCTGGGCTGGTTCTTCGGCGGTTTTGACGGCTTCTTTTATGCGCTGGTCGTTTTTGTGACCTGCGATTATTTCACGGGGGTGCTTGCAGCGGCCGTGCGACATGAGCTGTCCTCTGAGGTCGGGTTTAAGGGTATCGCCAAAAAGGTATGTATCTTCATCCTTGTGGGAATCTCCAGTGTGATTGATACGCAGATCATCGGCGAGGGCGCAGCACTCCGAACCGCTCTGATTTTCTGGGCAATCTCTAACGAGGGTCTTTCTATTCTGGAGAACTGTGCTGTGATCGGACTCCCTGTACCGGAAAAGCTGAAAGCCATGCTCATCCAGCTTGTGGATGAGAACCATGCAGCTAAACTGAACGGCAAAACCAGCGAAGAGAAGAAGCAGTAAGCAATCGGGAGGGGCGTAATAACCCCTCCCACATTTTATGGAGGCAAATGCTATGAGTAAGAACAATTATCCTGCAAAGCTGACGACCGGCTATTATCGTGTGCGCATGGACTGGGAAGATGAAGCCTCCCAGCTCGGTGCGTACCGTCTGCTGGCGAACGCAAAAGCCAAGTGTGACGAGAATCTCGGCAGCCGTGTGTTCGACAACGACGGCAATGTGATCTATCCGGAGAAGGCTGTGCCCGTCACCGGAGCAGAGGAAGAAGATGAGCATCCGGTATAGGACGGACCGGAGGAGAAAGGGTCTGATGCTGAGGAGCGGCTGGAAGAAGATGATATGGCAGATGAGAAAGCCAAGCCTGATGTGGATGAGGCCGAGTTCCCGACTGCAGAGGAACATCCGGCCACCATTGCCTATGGCAAGCTCAAGAACCTCATGAACATCCGCAAAAAGCCGGATACCAGTGCGGAGATCGTGACGGTTTACAAGAAAAACACGCTTGTGGAGATCATCCAGTTCTGTGATGGCTGGCTGAAGATCAAGTGTGCGGAAGCAGAAGATGGCGTGGCATATGTCCTGAACAGCGCAGACACCTATGCGTTCACGGCCAGCAAAATCTATACCGTTCAGCCCGGTGATAACCTCTGGAAGATTGCCAAGGATGAACTGGGAGATGGAAGTCGCTGTGCGGATATCCGTACCCTGAACGGTCTGACTTCCAATGCCATCCGGGTCGGTATGAAACTACTGATCCCCTAAACCTAATGTAATAATCAACCCATCAAAGGCTCGGAGCAATCCGGGCCCTTCCTTATTATAAAGGAGCGTGTGTGAAATGGCTTATTCCAATAGCCCTCTGGTGTCCTACACCAAGCTCTCCCCGAATCATTCCGGGCAGAGAACCCACAGCATCGACCGCATCACGCCGCATTGTGTGGTCGGTCAGCTTTCTGCGGAGAGCATCTGCGGCTGTTTTACCAGCACGAGCCGTCAGGCAAGCTGTAACTACGGCATCGGCAAAGATGGTCGAATTTCTCTTTGCGTAGAAGAGAGAAACCGCAGCTGGTGCTCGTCCAGTAACGCGAATGACCAGCGTGCCATCACGATTGAGTGTGCAAGCGATAAGAGCGAGCCGTATGCTATGAACAGTGCCCGTGTATGCTTCGCTCATCAAGCTCTGTATTGATATCTGCGAGCGTAACGGGAAGAAGAAGCTCCTGTGGCTGGGTGATAAAAATAAAACACTCAACTACGCTCCGGCAGCAGATGAAATGGTGCTGACCGTTCACCGCTGGTTTGCCAACAAAAGCTGCCCTGGAAACTGGCTGTATCTGTCATGCCGAAAGTGTCTATGAAGAGCAGTTTGTCCGTGTTATCCGCAGAGCAGTAATAGAGCGCTTCCAGCTGTCGAGTGGTCCTATTCGGGATGATGTAAGCGTAGCAGATATCATGAGTGGACGGTACGCTGAGAATACGGACTTCCTTACCCATGAGGCTGATGACTTTGTGATTCAGATGCAAGCACGGCTTGAGAACTTGCAAAAGATTGACTTCATGGAGCGTGACCGTTGTTTCTACAAAAAACAAATCATTGCGTTTCAGAAAGATGCAGAAGTGGCGCATAAGAGAATGAGCCTTCTTCAGAGCCAGAAAGATGTGATGGAGACCCGGCGGGATTTGCTTGGAGACGAAACGATAGATGAAGCGGCCCTGACTGAGCGAAAGGAAGAAATCGAGCGGTTGAGAAAACGGATAGAGCAGGATGAGACCGAAGCCCAGAAGCTGGAGGACAAACTCGATTATCTGGAAGATTACTGGGATGAACTGGAAGATGACTACGACCGCAGAGAAGAGGCGGTGCAGTGGATGAGACAGCTTCCCAAGGGTCGAGAGGGAACGGTAGCGTTCCTGAATGGACTGACTGGGGAACACTGCAAGGCATTCATCCTATCTATTACGGTTTGCTCTCCGCTGAAGTACAGTGTTCATTGGTTCGATGACACCCGAACAAAAGTGAAAATGGACAGCAATGTTGAAGATTTCCGTAATACCGCCAGCTACTACGATGGACAGGTCATGCGGGATAACGCATACCGGAAACGGTTTATAAAATGAAGGAGGAGAAAGCACTATGGCAATTGTTTCTATTATTCCGGCAACCAAACGCTCTGTGCAAAACGGCGGTCAGCTGAAGACTCAGAACAACATCCGTGTGGCTGCCTACTGCCGTGTTTCCACGGGAGATGAGAGTCAGCAGACTTCGTATACGACCCAGAAAGCTTTTTACACGAGTTTTATCACCAGCAAACCGGGCTGGCGTTTCGCTGGTATCTATGCAGATGAAGCCTTGTCTGGTACAAGTCGTGCGCATCGTGTGGAGTTCAACCGCATGATGGATGATGCCAAGGCAGGCAGAATCGATTATATCGTGTCGAAGTCCATTTCCCGTTTTGCCCGTAACACAGTCGATACACTGACCTATATCCGTGAACTTCGACAGCTCAGTCCTCCGGTGGGGGTGTACTTTGAAAAAGAGAACATCGATACGCTGGATGCGACTGGTGAGCTGATTCTGACCATTCTTTCGGCTTTGGCACAGGACGAAAGCCGCTCCATTTCTGACAACATCCGCTGGGCACTCCAGCGCAAGTTCCAGCGTGGCAGTCCGCAGATTAATCTGAAGCGCATGATTGGATACGACATGGGTCCGGATGGCGAATGGATCATCAACCCTGACCAGGCGGCCACCGTCCGCTACATTTTTGAGCGGTATCTGCTTGGTCTTTCTGCAAACAAAATCGCGGCAGAATTGAATGAAATGGGGCGGTCGACGGTAAACGGAAAGAAATGGGCAGCTGGCTCCGTTATGATCATTCTTCGGAATGAGAAATATGTGGGCGATATTGAGATGCAGAAGACCATCACAAAAGACTTCCTGACCCATCGGTCTTCAAAGAACAGTGGTGAAGCACCTCGCTACTATATCGAAAACCATCATGTCGCAATCATCGACCGTCTGACTTGGGATAAAGTACAGGCCATGATGTACAACAAACCCAATCGGGGAGACATCAAGACCAAAGAGAAGAAGACCATCGTGAAACGCCCCTTTGTAAACCTTGCCTGTGGAGCGCATTTGCCGGATGGAGAAGAATGTGGTGCCGACTTCTTCCGCCTCACCTACACGAATGTGGCGTCTGGCTATACGGATGAACGGAGTTTGCAGGCAACAGGTGAGGACGGCGGTGAATATCTGGAGAAGTACACTTTTGCATTCCCGGTCTGGCGTTGTAAGAGGAAAGCTGGAGTACGGGAAGGGGAAGAACCCAAGACTGGAACTCTTGACCAGAAGAAATACTGCCGCAGCAAACTGGGGCGGATGACGGATGAGGAACGGGAAGCCGCCGATGAACGGTGTCCTTCCGAACTCTACCATGAGGTCGCTTTGGAACAGAGCTTCATGGAAATGCTCTACCGACTGAAGCATGACTACGAGACAAAAGGTGACGATTCGGATATTGTCCGAATGTTTAAGGCTGCCTACGACAAGTTTTACCGAAAAGTGAAAAGCAGTGCGGTTTCTGCTCAGCGTATCGAGGCTCTGGACGACCAAGTGAAAGAACTGGAAGATAAATTGAATGAAATTATCGGCAAGCAGGTCACTGCCATGCGTGAGGCGGCAATAGAACAGAACGAGAATCTGAAAGAAGCCATTGCAAGTGGTGACCTTTCCATTGATGACCTTGAAATGGACATCCGCAATGGACTGACAGCCAGTGACCTTGGAACGAGAATGTACAGCATCGATGTTGAGGAAGGTTCTGTGGTCGAAACCTACAACACGCTTGCAAATGAGATTCGGAAGCGTACGGATGACCTGCGAAAAGAGCGCAGTATGCTGGAAAACGAACAGGGAGAACTCGGAAACATGAAGAAGAACTTCGATTTCTTCATCGACTGCCTGAAACAGCTTCCTGAACAGAATACGGCAGGTATGTCTCTGAAGGTATATGGGCTGAATGTTCAGAGCAGTGCGTATCGGGATGAAGATGGCAACCCTACGAGTATTCGTAAGCGTAACCTGAAACTTACGCCGGAGTTGATTGCTGATGCTCCCGACTTGCTCCATTTTGAAAAGGGCATCTACAGTGCTTTCATTGAAAAGGGAACAGTCAAAGGGGATGTAGTCAAATTCAAGACGACCTTCGGTGTGACCCTTACTACGGTTGGAAACCGCCGGACGCTGAACAGCTTCCGGGGCTTTAAGCGGTGCAACATGGATGGTACGGTCGAGTATGTGGATGCTCCGTACAAAGTTTACGGATTCAGCATTCAGTATCGCCGGTATCTGAAAATGGCTGCGAAACGTGAGCGTGGAAAAGCGGTGTAATAGAAAAAAGACGATATGACGAGAATGGAAATGTGAGAAAAATCACGACCCTGCTGGACAAAAAATAGTCTGGCAGGGCCTTTTTTCGTTTATAGGTATTTTTACAGTGAGGGATTGCTATGTGCAGAATTTTATTATATGTTGTGGGTGGCAAGTAATACACATAGCAAGGAGTGTTGAAATTGAATAACATATCAAAACTCATATCGGAGAACTATGGAGTTGGCGCACCGGAGGTTGCAGCTGTAAGTGCTATGCAGATGTATCTCTGTGAATTGGAAGCTGACGAAGCACTGGCGAAGATTGCACAGATCTACACGCCGAAGGTGCTCCGCATTGAAAGTGGCGAACTCGTGCCAGTACGAAGCCATATCGATGGTGCAAAGTACGCTTCTTTCATTGATGAGGTGGTGGCGAGTACGATTCAAGAAGTGGGAGAGCAGAGAAGTGGCGCGGCAGAAAAGGTTATTGAAGAGTTGAAAGGCATAGATGGAACACACATGATCGAGAGAGCCAGTGTGGAATTCATGAGCTTTGTCGAGGATGCGCATAGGGTTCTCCGGAGGGAGAAAAAATAGTTGTGCTTCATTAGAGTACCAACTTGCTATTTGAGCGGTTAGATGGTAAAATCAAAGTACAATAGGTGCGGTATACCATGCCGTGCCAGAAAGGAACGTGATACGATATGGGAATGTTTGTGAATCCAGACAATTCTGCGTTCCAAGTTGCTTTGAATTCTGAAATCTATGTGGACAAAAGCGGACTCATTAAATACACGAATAGAGTTTTAAATACGCTGCAAGGCTATATTTGCAACAGCCGTCCGAGAAGATTTGGAAAGTCTATTACGGCGAATATGCTCACAGCTTACTATAGTAGAGGCTGCGACTCAGAAGCGATGTTCGCTGATTTGGAAATCAGCAAGAGCGCGGATTTTAAGAAGCACTTAAATCAATATGATGTAATTCATCTTGACATTCAATGGTGTATGGAACCAGCCGGGGGAGCGGAACAGGTTGTCCCTTATATTTCAGAGAGGACAATCGCAGAGCTTAAGGAGTACTACCCCGATACGCTTCCAGAGGAGACAAAGTCACTACCAGAGGCTTTGTCGCAGATCAATGCCATAACAGGAAAAAAGTTCATCGTCATTATTGATGAATGGGATGTTCTTATTCGTGACGAGGCTGCTAATACGAAGGCACAGGAAGATTACATCAACTTCCTCAGAGGGATGTTCAAAGGAACAGAGCCAACAAAGTATATTCAATTGGCTTATCTGACAGGCATCCTTCCCATAAAGAAGGAAAAAACTCAGTCGGCACTGAATAATTTTAAGGACTATTCGATGCTGAAAGCTGGACCGTTGGCTTCGTATGTTGGCTTTACAGAGAATGAAGTTCATACGCTGTGTGAAAAGTATGAGCAGGATTTTGAGGAAGTAAAGCGTTGGTATGATGGATATCAACTTGGAAAGTACCATGTTTACAATCCTAACGCAGTTGTTAATTTGATGTTCGATGGTGATTTTCAGAGCTATTGGTCAGGAACAGCATCCTATGAAGCAATCGTTCCCCTTATAAATATGGATTTTGACGGTCTTAAGGGTGCGATTATTGAGATGCTTTCTGGTGACAGAGTTCCTGTTGATGTGATATCTTTTCAAAATGACACAACCAGTTTTGCAAATAAGGATGATGTTATCACTTATTTAATTCATCTGGGTTATCTTGGCTATGATCAGAAATTGAAGACCGCTTTTGTTCCGAATGAAGAAATCAGGCAGGAACTTATTCGAGCAACTAAAAGAAAAAAATGGAATGAGCTCGTTATGTTCCAGCAGGAGTCGGAACAGCTTCTTAATCGTACACTGGCAATGGATGGAGATGCGGTCGCAAAGGGAATTAAAAAAATCCACATGGACTATGCATCTTCCATTCAGTACAACAATGAGAATTCATTAAGTAGCGTTCTCTCAATTGCTTATCTGAGTGCTATGCAGTACTATTTTAAGCCGATTCGTGAAATGCCTGCTGGAAATGGTTTTGCAGATTTTGTTTTTATACCAAAACCCGAATACAGCTCATTTTATCCGGCACTTGTTGTCGAACTGAAGTGGAACAAAGATGCTGCGACAGCCATGCAACAGATAAAAGACAAAAAGTATCCGTCTTCGATTCTGAGCTATACTGGAGATATCCTACTCGTAGGAATTAATTACGACAAGGACACTAAAGAACATCAATGCCTGATTGAAAAATACGAGAAAGACTGATTTTCACGCCCCTAACGCACTGTGTGGAATCCTACATGGTTCGTTAGTGGGCTTTTTTCATTGCTGTCTACGGCCGCATAAACCACAGACAGCACCCAGGAGAATTCGAGGGTGCGTCTGTAGCTTATGCGAGCTTTTTTATTTTATACCGTTGCTACGAAAAATGTTAAATTCCAAGGTTGACAAGAGTAGCCTTTAACTCTTTTGCCATGCGGGTGATTATGGCCTGCTCTGTTTCATTGCAATCCAATAGTAAACGATGCAGTTCGGAGTTAGATGTCGAAACAGAATAGTGAAGACTATCAATCAACAAATCATCAACAGAAATGCAAAAGGCATCAGCAATATCGACCAGCGTGGCAATGCTTGGATGTTCGGTGCCTTTTTCAATTTTAGCCAAAAATTCACGGCTGCGATTGATTTTAGAAGCTAAGGCTTCTTGGGTGATGTTACCGTACTGCATTCTGAAATAGCCAATACGTTTCCCTAAAGCGGAATAATTGACGGACATAAGTAAAACTTCCTTTCAAATGCCCGCATAAGACAATATAATTATTCGCTTTTCAGGAAGCGTATACAAGCAATGGGCATTTGATAATAGAAAAGGCTCAGAGATCACAGCCCTACCTCTAGCGGTCATGTATTCTGAGACGATTTTGTGAAGTGTTACATCACAATTTCCTGCACATGTGAAGTGTTACTTCACAGAAAAAATTATCTGACAGGCGTATAATAAAAGCATGAAGTTAAGTTGCAAGGATGAGGCGGTGAAAACGACGTGGAACAGTTACTGACGTTGTACAGCGAAGTTCAGTCAACAAATGTACGGTGGTTATGGTATCCGTTTATTGCAATTGGGAAAATCACATTATTGCAGGGAGATCCTGGCGATGGAAAATCCACTATGATGATGAATCTGATTGCAGAGCTTTCGACAGGAGGAAAGACACCAGACGGCTGTAAAGTAGGTGTACCGCAAAAGGTGATTTATCAGTGCTCCGAAGATGACGCTTCGGACACAATAAAACCACGTCTGGAACGATGCGGAGCAGATTGCAGGAAGATAGCTTTCATTAATGAGGAAGTATACAACGGTCTTACCTTGGATGATGAGCGTATCCGTCAGGCAATTGTTGAATTCCGGCCGCGATTGGTCGTGATTGACCCGATCCAAGCATACCTCGGTAGCGATTCGGATTTGCAAATCGCAGGTAGGGCACGAAAACTTATGCGCCGCCTTGGAATGTGGGCTACAGGCTACGACTGTGCCATCGTTCTAATCGGACACCTTAATAAAAAGGAAGGCTCTAAGGGACTATACCGCAGCCTTGGAAGTATTGATGTTGTGGCAGCTGCGCGGAGCGTCCTGCAGGTAGAACGAGATACGGAAAACTCCGATATAAGAATCGTACACCAAATCAAAAACAGCCTTGCTCCTACAGCAGAAGACATTCGCTTTTCCATTTCTGCCGAGAGTGGCTTTCAGTGGCTGGAATGCAAACCACAAACCTATGAATTTCAGCAGAAAGATGATAAGCCTAAATTTGACTCTGAGCAGCAGAAGGCGGCCTATTGGATCAAACATTTTCTTGCAAATGGTGATATGAGTGCAAATGAAATTTATTGCCGTCTGGATAACGAGGGCATCAGCAAACGAGTTGCACGGATGGCGAAAACGGAAATGGGCATTCATTGCTATCAGAAGAAACGGAGATGGTATTGGAGTGTTCAGCCGGAAGAAGGTGCTATAAATGGACAGCAAATATAAGGTCGGCGGCTATGTAAAACTGGCAAAACTATGGGAACGCTCTAAAGATGCCGTAGTAGCCTATCATAGTTCCTACTATGCTGAAAAATTCAAAGATGATACAGATAAAGAGCTGTTCGGTGTGTACATTGACATTACAGGCAATAAAGAAATCTTCAAACGTCCAGAGATGGTACATTTACTCCGTGACTGCAAAAAGGGGAAAATCAATCTAATTTCTTCGCAGACACGAGCCTACCTTGCAGCCAATACATGCGAATTTTGTTTCTTATTGCAATATCTGTTTGACTTGCCAATGCGGATTGACATTGTTACGGACGATAATGATCAGCGAATCGATACTATTTTGGATGTGGAAGATCAGAGGCGGAGTCTGAAAGTTTTAGCCGAAAAATACACAGCAATCCGTAAAGCAGACTATCTTGCTTGGAGAGCACGATTGGAAAATGAAATGGAAAAGGTTGAAGAAAAATGATTGTAGAAGGACAAAAAGCCATAGAGTATATTCCTGCAGGACAAACTGAGATGCTCCCACTTGGAACGGACTGGCAGAGCCGACATACGGAAGCAGAAAGACGAAAAGCGGAAATTCGTGGTAGAATTCATAAGCAGACGGATCACTACCAGAAAACGGCAAAAGACTATTTCCGTCCGGCAAAACCCACGCCATCTATTTATGACAGTAATCTGAAACGTGTGGCGGTTTATACCCGTGTTAGTACTTCCAGCGAAGAGCAGATTTCTTCAATTGAAAATCAAACTCTCTATTACACTAAAAAGATTGCAGAAACCGAGAACTGGACACTGCAGAATATATACAGTGATGAAGGAAAATCCGGTACATCACTGAGAAAGCGTGATGCTTTTAAGCGCATGATGCAGGATGCAAAAGAGCGAAAAATCGACTTGGTTGTTTGTGCCAGTGTTTCGCGTTTTGCTCGAAATTTCTCGGATTGCATGACACAAATCGCTGCCCTGAAAACTATGCATCCGGCTCATCCGATTGGTGTGTACTTTGAAACTGAAAATATTTACACGCTTAATCCTGACAGCCAGTATAGCTTGGATGTTCAGGCTCTTTTAGCAGACTGGGAATCTGGTAATAAGAGCCGTCGCATGATTCTTTCGTATGATCAGCGTATTATGACTGGCCAATATCCGGTAGCTGATTTGATGGGATATCGGCATACAAAGGATGGGCAGCTGGTAATCGAGCCGGAAGAAGCAAAGACAGTACGTTTTATTTTTCTGGCCTTTATTCAAGGGTACGACTACGACCAAATTGCAATGATCCTTACGAAAAAGAAGCGCAGCACCCTGCGAGGCAGGCAAAAGTGGAACGGCATGATGGTAGCCAACATCATGAAAAACGAACGCCGCTGGGGTGATTTGGAAGCTCGGAAGAGCATCGTGGTAGATTATAAGCTGGGGAAGGTGACGAAGAATAATGGCGACCGGTGCTCGGCTTATGTCCCAGAGCATCACGAAGCGATTGTTTCACCGGAGATTGCACGAGCTGCACATCTTGTGGCATCCAGCAGCAAAAGGTGTGGGGTATAGGATATCGTTGTAATTAAACAGGGAGCATTGAAAGGATTTGTAGGCATTCATCCGAACTGGAGTGGTATAAACGATGAAAGTATCCGCAGCCTTTGTCTGAGTGCCTATATGCCAGAAGAAGTGGTAGAATTAAATGCTATGGCTGATATGAGGGCCGGGAAAAAACAAGATTCGATGTATCAGTCTGAATATCTGACGGCTTCCAGCGCCTGCTTTATCAACCATAGTAGCCCAGTTATTACAATTGCTAAAAATGAAATTCGTTTTAGCAAGGCTTGTCATACCAGATTGGACGATTGTGAATATGTGGAACTGCTATATCATCCAATCCTGCAGGTCATAATTCTGCGAAAGAGCGGTCATGACTCTTCAACGGCGATTCATTGGCAAAATGCAAATGACATCTGCAATAGATTTTCATCTAGAGCTTTTGCGGGTGCGATATTAGATGAAATGAACTGGAAACAGGACTGTCGCTATCAGTGTCGTGGTATCTCTCGTGGGCGGCAAAATACGAAATTCTTGATTTTTGAACTGGATGAATCTCAGACTTTGATTGGAAAAAATCATTATAAGAAGGCTGAGGATTCCGCTATGAATCTGGGATGTCGATTATATCGGAGCAAGTGGATTCAAAGCATTATGAACAGCGATGTAATGGAGTATGGACTGGTCGTAGAAAATCCCATGATTGGCGCAATTCCGAGCAAAAATGAGGTACAGCGTGAACTGGATGCTCTTTTGATGTCTATGTAGGAGGAACTTGTAGAATGGAAGAAAAAAGCCGGGAGCAGAAACTGAGTGCACAGGAAATTACGCTGATTCGTGAACTGGCGCAGATACGGAAAGAACAAAAAAGAGAACTGGAGTACGAAAATTTCGATGGCTATGAACTTCCACCGCGTACACAGTTCTCTATGCTGAATAAACCCGCATTGAGCATAAAATATGGCGTTATGAAATTTAACATGGCCTGCATCCGACTTTTTGAAGGAATTAAGTATGTAGTCCCGATTTTGAATCCGTACAAGAAGCGACTTGCATTGATTATGTGCCCGGAAGAAGACAGTGCTTCTGTTGAATGGGCCAGACAAAAGGGTGAAAGTTGGGTGAATAAGGACATTGTATCATTAGAATTTGTAGAGAAAATCTATAAAATGATGAGCTGGAATAGAGAATGCCGTTATAAAGTGCTTGGACGGGTGGCTAACTCAAATCAAGGTCTCTGTATGCTATTCGACTTGGAAGAGGCAATCATGTTCACACCGAAACCACAGCAATATACAGACCCTGTTACTGGTGAAACGAAGAAAAAGCAGATAAAATTCTTCCCGGATGCCTATAAGAATTGTATCGGAAAATCTTATAATGATTATGTTGCGGCTCATCAGATGAACATGTTTGAGGATCTTATCGGGTATCAGGGGGCTGTGGCATTAAATGAGCCTGAACAGGAAAAAGATGAACTTTCAAAAGAATCAACACTCCAGACTGATGAAGCCTCTAAGGAAATCTCTTTATCCGTTTTGCAGGAACAGTCTGAGAATATGGAGCCACCCGATAGTACAGCTGTCGAGAGAGGAACTCCAACATGAATTCAGGACGAATCATGAATTTGTTGATGACGATTCCAGCGGAAAGTCGGAGAGTACATATTGGAAAGGACATCATTCGTATTCTTGGAAGTCCGGATTATTTTTGCGTTTTGCAGAGAAAAGATCGGAAATCTATAGTGATTACGCCGTGTGCCGCGGATCACCCTATGTCATTTCGGGTTCCGGATAGGCTGTTGACTGATGGACAATGCAAAATGAGAATCAACGGAATGGGGTTTGTTCAGTCACTTTTGGATGCTAACGGTCTTGTTACGGGAAAAGACTATCAATTTAGTGGGCGGTATGATATAGAGAAAAACGCTGTTGTTATTTCGCTTGCGGCAAATGAAAAAGGAAACCTAATCTCACTAAAGGAATTTGGAGCATCAGGAACTCTATAGCAACAGATAAAGAAAGGACGAGGCTATAAGTCCCAAGGTTACTCTACGTTGAGTAGAAGACACTGTATGTCGTAAAGCAACAATAGCAGCTGAACAGACTAAGGGGCAATGTTGGGAAGGAGAACAGCTAAGTGCCACTCTGGTTACAATTTAGCATTGCAAAGAAAAAATGTGGTGTGTAGGAAAGTAAAATGAAAAACTGATTATAATCACTTATAAGATAAAAATAGGTGATTATAATCAGCTATGAGCAATATTTTAAAATAAATGATTTTATCATGCCTAAGGTCTATCGACGTCTGTCGGTAGGCCTTATTTTTATGCAAATTTCATTCTTTCAAGAGAGGCTTTGGACGGTCATAATCCCTGAATAATCACTCGATTCAGAAAATGACTACCCCGGTTGAAGCGAAATGTAAATAAAATTGCACGATTTAACTATTTATATGCAACAAAAGTACAAAACAAATGTCTACTCCATAAAATCAGTTGAGGTCTGATGGTTGTATGGATGGTAGGAGATACATAGCAAAAATGGAAAAATGTCTCATGCAAAAATGCTGCTTTTCTCAATGATGTGAAAAAATTCCACTATTGGCAGTACAAAAAGCAAAACGAGGGTACATATAGAAACGCTAAGTGTTGAAGCGTTGAGCAAAGGTGGTTGCAATGATAACATCATACAAAAATAACGATGATATGATAAATTGAAGCCAAGTGCTGATGTATTGCGTAAAGGTGCGAAGAGGTTGACTTGGGGTTAATGGTTGAAAATGAACATCACACTACAAAGCAACACTTAGAAAAAGCATGATAGCCACACTTTTGAACACGGCAATCATCAACATCAGCTCTGTGGCAGCGGTCGCACATATTCCGTTCCAGGCATTTTACTCCGCAAGCAAGGCGGCAATCTCCTCTTATTCCTGCGCACTGGATAATGAGGTGAAGCCCTACGGCATTCAGGTGACAGCTGTTGAGCTGGGTGACATCCATACTGGATTCACGCAGGCACGGCAGAAGGTGATCGTTGGCGACAAGGAATACGGCGGCCGGATCTCCCGCAGTGTTAGTCAGATGGAGAAGGATGAGCAGAACGGAGCCAGCCCGGAAGTGATCGGTGCGTACATAGCAAAAATCATAGAGAAGAAATTCTTCAAGCCGATATGTGTAGCAGGAGCACAGTACAAGTTCCTCAGCCTGTTGTGCAAGCTGCTGCCCTGTGGCCTTCGAGGAAAAATCGTTGGAGCGATATGCGCTATAAGTATAAAAAAGGCGGCGCGTCCTGTCAAGGATGCGCCGCCTTTTTTGCGTGGCAGAGTACGATTTTTGGGCGTCATAAATTCTTAACAAAGAAAAATCGCAAAACCCCTTGATTTTTCAGGGCAAGATGAGTACAATACACTTAGCACTCAGAGAAAAGGAGTGCTAAACCACTGCGGGGCACACACGAAGCCCCCGCAGGACGCAACAAAGTTTCAAATAAATTCAATATAATTGGAGGGCAAGAATTATGAAGATCATTCCTCTTGCAGACCGTGTTGTCATTAAGACTGTTGAAGTTGAGGAGACCACCAAGGGCGGCCTGATCCTGACCGGCAGCGCAAAAGAGAAGCCGCAGGTCGCACAGGTCATCGCGGTGGGCCCCGGCGGTGTCGTGGACGGTAAGGAAGTCAAGATGACCGTCAAGGTCGGCGACAAGGTCCTCACCAGCAAGTATTCCGGCACCGAGGTCAAGGTGGACGGCGAAGAGTGCACCATCGTGCGCCAGAGCGACATTCTGGCTGTTGTGGAAGACTGAAACTGAATTTTCCCTTTTCAATTGAGCTTGTATTATAAAGGAGCGATGTATTATGGCAAAGCAGATCAAGCAGGGCGAGGACGCCCGCAAGGCACTGTGTGCCGGTATTGATACCCTGGCTAACACCGTTAAGATCACCCTCGGCCCCAAGGGCCGCAACGTGGTGCTGGGCAAAAAGTTCGGCGCACCGGTCATCACCAACGATGGCGTGACCATCGCAAAGGAGATCGAGCTGAAGGACGAGTTCGAGAACATGGGCGCACAGCTGGTGCGTGAGGTCGCAACCAAGACCAACGATGCCGCAGGCGATGGTACTACCACCGCTACCGTGCTGGCACAGGCTATGGTCAATGAGGGCATGAAGAACGTTACCGCCGGTGCAAATCCCATGGATATCCGCCGCGGCATGAGCAAGGCCGTTGCCACCGCCGTGGAGACCATCAAGGCACACAGCCAGAAGGTGAAGGACAGCAACGATATCGCCCGCGTCGGCACCATCTCTGCCGGTGACCCCGAGATCGGCCGTTTGATCGCCGAGGCTATGGAGAAGGTCACCTCTGACGGCGTTATCACCATCGAGGAGAACAAGACCACCGCCGAGACCTACAACGAGATCGTGGAAGGTATGCAGTTCGACCGCGGCTACCTGACCCCCTATATGGTCACCGATACCGACAAGATGGAGGCTGTTCTGGACAACGCCGCCGTTCTGATCACCGATAAGAAGATCAGCGTCATCCAGGATCTGGTTCCCCTGCTGGAGCAGGTCATGCAGAACGGCATGAAGCTGCTGATCGTGGCTGAGGACATCGAGGGCGAGGCTCTGTCCACCCTGATCGTCAACCGTCTGCGCGGCACCCTGAACGTCGTGGCTGTCAAGGCTCCCGGCTTCGGCGACCGCCGCAAGGAGATGCTGCAGGATATCGCTACCCTGACCGGCGGCACCGTGATCTCCTCTGATCTGGGCTATGAACTGAAGGACGCTACCGTCCAGCTGCTGGGTCATGCCCGTCAGGTCAAGGTGACCAAGGAAAACACCACCATCGTGGGCGGCGCAGGCGACAAGGACGCTATTGCAGCCCGCATTGCCCAGATCCGCAGCCAGATCGAGGCCGCTACCAGCGACTTTGACCGCGAGAAGCTGCAGGAGCGTCTGGCTAAGCTGGCCGGCGGTGTGGCTGTCATCAAGGTCGGTGCTGCTACCGAAGTTGAGATGAAGGACAAGAAGCTGCGCATCGAGGATGCTCTGAATGCCACCAAGGCAGCTGTGCAGGAGGGTGTTGTGGCCGGCGGCGGTACCGCTCCCATCAACGCGATCCCCGCTGTGCGCGCTCTGTGCGACACGCTGGAAGGCGATGAGCGCACCGGTGCCAAGATCGTGCTGAAGGCTCTGGAAGCTCCTCTGCGCCAGATCGCCAAGAACGCCGGTCTGGAGGGCAGCGTCATCATCGACAAGATCGTTTCTGCCAACAAGCCCAACTACGGCTTCGATGCCCAGAACGAGGTCTTTGTCGAGGATATGATCGCCGCTGGCATCGTGGACCCGACCAAGGTCACCCGTTCCGCTCTGGAGAATGCAGCTTCCGTTGCTGAGATGGTGCTGACCACCGAGAGCCTTGTGGCCGACCTGCCGGAACCCCCGGCTCCCGCCGCACCTGCCGGCGGTGACATGGGCGGTATGTACTAATAACTGCCAAAAACCTGCATGAATCCTTGATTTTTGGAGCGCGCAAAAGCGGATTTACGCCAAACTTACGCCACTTACGCCAAAAATCAAAGCGCACTATAGGGCAACAAAATCGGCACTCGCTGAAAAGCGGGTGCCGTTTTTTTGTCTAGGGGATTTGAAGACTCATGAAACCCACTGATGGATTCTGCGAGCGGCAGACTGTCAGCGGCTTTATTGTTGACGAAAAACAAAGGTAGGGATACAATAAGCCAAAATCCTAAAATGCCAAACAACCCAAGTGTCTTAAGGAAAAAGAGAATGCCATTGTGGATGCGTTGGAGCATTTTAAGATGGTATAAAGAGAACTCCCACGATTTGCAAGCGGGCAAGTGCTTGTAATCGTGGGAGTTCTCTATAAATGGACGGATATAAGCCGAAAATATTTACCGTCATGCATAAATGGCAACAGGGATAACAATTACGGCAGGCCCTGAGATTTCCGTCTTTAATTCAGGGAGATTGTATTGCTTCATGTCTTCATTTTGAAGACATAAAAACATATCAGCGAGAAGATCATGTGGGAGAATGGACAGTGTTGTTTTTCTTAAAAGATCAATGCTTTCTGTTTTGTCGGCACAGATTGCAATAACTTTTCCAAGGACCTTGAAATGTCCACCGAGAATTTCGGAAATATTATCATTTGACAGATACTGTTCTTGAGCAGATAAAACAACAGTCCCTGCCGAATCAGATAAGATGAAATCTACCGTTCCACTGTGTTTGAGTTCGCTGGCAAAGGATTTGATTTTTTTCATGGTTTCATCTTGCTGCTGCTTTTGTGCTTTAGCCTGCGTCTTTGCGTTTAACTGAGGTTTTTCTGCAAAAATATCAGCCATTCTCAGCACATCCACAAAAATATCCATACAATTGATTAGCGGATTTTTTTGAAGTTCTCCTTCCACCTCAATAAAATCACCGATTTTCATATTTGAGATGTCAAATCCAGATTTTAGGATATTCGCATCTGTGAGGAATGCTCGGAATTTGGATAACAAAGATACATTCGTGTGTACTTTTTCTTTGGTTGTGTTTTCAGTTTCTCCACAGTTTCCAGAATGGGACAATTCACCTTTTAGATCGATTTTGAGCAGTTTACTTAAGATTGAAGCGGACGTAGAAACTTCTGCTTCAATTTTTTGAGCATTACTGTTCTCTTTATGATCAGAATAGCTTACCTGACTTACTGTAGAAAAGCCATCTTCGATGATTGCAAGCATATCCAAAACTATCTTTTCATTAATATATACAGGTATCATCAATTGATTTACGTCCATATTCGTTTTCTCCTTTTCAACGGTACTTATTTGCGTTGAACATTAAAATTGTTATTATGCCAAATGGAGTTTCTCTTTCAGCGCATCCTGAAGGACGCCGGAGAAGTTGATGTGTGCCGATTCGGCGGCATCGTTGAGCCAGCCGGGAATGGAAAGGG
>ERZ1034952.122-NODE-122-length-68802-cov-7.163920_pt1 | contig 68802 bp, 72 predicted proteins | sample MGYA00520625_ERZ1034952 | MGnify/ENA primary metagenome ERZ1034952 (study PRJEB33766, sample SAMN09781773) | gut metagenome | biome: gut microbiome | host: Homo sapiens | place: Madagascar | study: EMG produced TPA metagenomics assembly of the PRJNA485056 data set...
TCTCCTTTTTCTTTTTTTATTAAAGCCGCGTCAGGCAGGCGTTCTGCCGCGCAAGCACATATTTGCTCACCGAAAGCTCGCTTTTATCCGCGGAATTAAGCATTCCCTTGATATAGCTCAGCAGAAACCCATTGAACTTGACCTCCAGCACGACATCGTACGGGTCGATAACGGGGTTAAGATCCAGCGCGCCGGAAAAAATGTCGAAGCAGCTTTCGGTGGCGGATATGCGGCTGTCGAAGGTGACACGGATCTTGTTTTCCTTGGCGATAAACGCCTTTCGGTTGTATTCCACAACGGTTTTCGGCGCGTAGCAAAGCGTGCGCATAACGGCATAGCATTCGGCTGCAAACGGCTCCGGATAAGAAAGCAGCGGGGTATAATCGCCGGCGGCAATGCGCGCCGCATCCGCCCGGGTGACCCGCAGCGAACGCTTCATCTGCTTTTCGCCCTGCTTTTGCTTTATTTCCAGCATGGCGAAATCCGCGCCCGGGTCGTAGCACCGCAGCCGTATTTTGCGACGCAGCTCGGCGCCGGAAAGCTTTTCGTAAAAATCGCGGTCGTATACCGTATCGAAGTAAAGCGAGCGGACGATATACCCGTGCGTGCCGTTGTGCGGGTCGGCAGCCATAACGCCGCCCAGCCGATGTGCAAGCCGAAGGGCTTCGTCTATGCTCAGAAGAAACTTCTTTTCCTCCCTTAAAACGCTGTTCAAGCATACACCCCCGAAAAAAGCAATAAAAAAACCGACCGCACAAAAAGAAGCGCGGTCAGTCGATCATGCGGGCAGAGCCCGGTTAGACACTAAACTTTGCGTCCCTGCCTTTCGGCAGGTTTGCCGATATTTGCCGTTTTGATTATAACGCATTCCGTTTCGGAATGCAAGACTCATTTTTCGGAATTTTTCGCAAATTCAGTCGCGGTGCAGGCGATGATAAGCGCAGAAGCAAAACAGAAGCTGTTCTTTACCGATTTCGGCAGTGACTTATTTTTTTTGATGAGAATTATAAGTGTCAGCAGCGAAAGCACCGCCGTGACCACCGAAAAAATATAAGTTTTTGTCATCCGGACCCCCCGCACGGAAAATTCAGATCGATCGCACCGTGACGCAGTTTTTTCCGTTGGATTTGGATATATAAAGCGCGTTGTCCGCTTTTTCCACCACATCGCGCACGCACACTCCGCCGGGATTTTCCGCAATGCAGACACCCATGCTTACCGAAGTATGAACGCTCGATCCGCCGTATATTATCTCCGTCCGTTCGATCTTTTTGCGTATTTCCTCCGCAACGAGCGCGGGATCGTGCCGGCACTGCATCAGAAGAAGGAATTCCTCGCCGCCCCAGCGGCAGCAGCGGCAATGGCTGCATGCCGATTCGATGAGTATCCGCGCGATCTCGCGGAGCACCTCATCGCCGCATTCGTGGCCGTATTCATCGTTTATGCTTTTGAAATCGTCGATATCGAAGATCACAACGGCGGCGCTTGCCGCGGATTCCGCATCGGCACCGAAGGTTTTGTCGAGAAATTCGTTTATACCGTAGCGATTGTAAAGCCCGGTGAGCGCATCGTGGCGATACAGCCGCAGGCATTTTTCCTTTATAAATTCAAGCTGCTTCTGCGTTTCGCTGCGGATAAGCTCGATCAGAAGCGATATGACAAAGACCGAGCAGTAAAGAAACGGCATCCGAAGCATAAATTCATCCGTGTATGAATAAAGCAGCAGCGACCTTCCGAACGGCACCCAAAAGAAGAAAATGAGCATTGCAAGAGCAAGCGCCGAAAAAGCGCTCCCCACGCGGACACCGAATATAAGCAGGGCGAAGCTCGGGATAAGACATACCCACAGCGCGCTGAACCCGTTCGGTATGCCGCTTACGAAAAAGAAGGCAAGCAGCGCCAGACTTTCCGCGCCGAACAGCGTATAAATGAGCCGTTCATCCACGCGGGTGACATGAAGCACGATTATATTCAGCAGGCAGAGCAGCGAAAAGGTGAAGGTGGCGACAAAAAGGGCATATTCCGCCGTGATGATATTTACAATACTCATCACAAGCGCCGTCAGGGTGAGCGCCCCGTTCAGAAGGAAGAACGAAACTCTCCTGCGGGAAACGTCGGATACAACAAGTTCTTTTATTTTCCCCGAAATATTCTTGTATATCCGTGAATGTTTCATGCTGCCTCCGTTAATTTTACCGGCGCCGCCGCCCGGTTTTTGTACTATTATTTTATATTGTATCACAAACACGCCTTGTTGTAAAGAATCAACTCCCCAAAAAAATGCAAAAAAAAGCGCAAATAACGCAGAAAAAACGCACGGATGGGTTTTCCATCCGTGCGCCGGTTTATCGGTACCGTTCAGCCGTGAGAGGCGTAACGGTGTTCCTTATACATCGTATCGTAATCCAAAAGCAAGTATATTTCGCGAAGCGGCTTCAGCCTATCCGGGTCGGTCACGCGGTTGCCGTTTTCGTCCGTAAGCGAGGAATCGTTCCATGTCACGTCGACATAAAGCGTTGTTCCGTCCGAGAACACAACGGAATTATACGCATGGTTTATATCCTGCTCCGGGATATAATAGGATTCGATCCCGCAGCGCTGGCAAAGAAACTGGAACATCCACGAATAGCCCGAGCAGACGGTGATCTTATCGCGGAACGCCTCGTAGGGATAATAGTTTTTCAGCGAGAAATCATATTCCAGATATTCGCAAAGGAATATATTCAGCTTCCCGACCGCATCACGCACCGTGGTCTTGTTCGTGATCCCGAGCTGCCTTATAACGCCGGTTGCCCAGTCGTTGAGCTCCTTATAGCGCTTCTGCTGTTCGGCATCGCGGGCTTCGCCGTAGTAGTTTCCGTATGCGTACAGCACGGCGTGGGTGTTTATGAGATAATCATCGATGTACGGACCTTCGCCGTTGCAGCCGCCGGAATACCAGTCGAAGTAGCTCCTCGCGAGCACGTTGCTCCTTTCGTGCGGCATTATGCTTGCGACATAATTCACCATGGAGCAGGTTTCCGTATAGGTGATATCGCAGGGGATGACGGTGCCGTACTTTACCGTTAATTTGCAATACAGGCAGACCTCATCGCCGGTGTATCCGGGATTGCCGTCCTTCGGCGCACGGTAATTTACAATGTTTGTAAAATGCCCTCTCGCGGCGATCGGTTCGCCCTGCACAAGCAGCTTCCCGCATTCGCCGCACACGGTGGAGCCGGTATTGCCCGGTTCGGTACAGGTAGGCGGAATATAGCCTTCGTAAACCGGCTTGTGGTCGCCGATCGGCGTTTCGGAGGCGGGCTCCAAAACCTTTCCGCATTCGGCGCAGACAAGCTCGCCCGTGCTGCCCTTGTGAAGGCAGGTGGCTTTTACAGCCCCCGACCTTTTTGTCGTTTTATGCCCGCAGGTTTCCGGATCGGCGGAAAAATCTTCCTCTCCGGAGGTATCCTCCGAAGCATCACCGCCGGAGTCCCCGGCTTCCGATGAAGTATCTGCCGCGGCAGAGGAGGAACCGTCCTCCGGCTGTGTCGTATCGGAATCAGGTACGGTGCTTTCGCCCGCCGCGGAGGAGGAGAAAACGTCTTCCGTCTGCTCCGCCGAAGTAACTCCCGCAGCGTCGGATGAGCCCTGTGCCGGGGCAGTACCCTCGCCCCCGCCGCACGCCGCAAGAACCAGCGCGAGCGCAAGCACAAAAGCGATCATCATCCTTTTCAATGCATTCACTTCCGTTTCATTTTTCGTTCGGAAAGAATAATACCGCATCCCGCGGCAAAAATCAACAGGCTTTTCGCCGTTTTTCGCCGCAGGCGGAACTTTTTATTTCCGGACGGAAGCAATAAGCGCGCGTATGTTCCCGCAGCAGATCCTTTCGGCAAGTTTAACCGCGGAATCGGCGTTGTATTCCCCTTTTTCGACCCAATCGCCGATAAGGGCGCAGAGTATCCGCCTGAAATAATCGTGCCGCGCATAGGAAAGAAAGCTGCGCGAATCGGTGAGCATTCCGAGAAATTCGCCGACAGAGCCGTTTTCCGCAATTGTTTCTAACTGTTCGATTATCCCGCGCTTATGATCGCAGAACCACCACGCCGCACCGAGCCGCACCCCGGGAAACGCCCCGGCAACGGAGGCGATCTGCGCAGCATTTGCGGGGTTGAGCGTGTAAAGCACCGTTTGCGGAAGCGCGCCCGCGCCGTTCATTGCATCCAGCATACGGATAAGCGCCGTACCGTCGATGGCGTTGCCGACGGTATCCCCGCCGCAATCCGCCCCGAGCGAGCGGAAAAGCGCCGAATTGGCATTGCGGTATACGGCAAGGTGAAGCTGCATCACGAGCCCGCGCCGTTTGTATTCACAAGCGAAAAACAGATACAGATTTCCGACAAGCGCCTTGTATTCGCGTTCGGAAATATCCTCCCCCGCAAGCACACGGGCAAAAATCCGTTCCGCCTCCCGCTCCGGCGCGGCGGTGTCCGGGAAGAACGGTATGCCGACATCGGTGAACACGCACCCGTGCGCCGTAAAGTGATCAAGCCGCCTTATGCACGCCTCTTTGAGTGATTTCAGGCTGTTCACCTCCACGCCCGCCGAACCGGAAAGCCTTGCGAGATAAGCCGTATATCCGGGGCTTTTCATCAGGAAAACATTGTCCGTGCGAAATGAGGGCAGCACCGTAAAGCCCTGCCCGCCGTGTGCGGCAAGCCGTGCGTGCCATTCGAGGCTGTCGGCGATATCATCGGTCGTGCAGATAAGCTCCACGCCGGAATCGCATATAAGCTTGCGGGGCGAAAGCCCGGTTCTGCGGATATGGTCGTTTGCTTTTTCCCAAATCATATCCGCGTTTCTGCGGGAAAGAGGGGTATCTATCCCGAAATAGCGCGAAAGCTCCATGTGCGACCAAAGGTAAAGCGGATTGCCCGCCGCGAATTCGAGCGCGCCGGCATAAGCACGGAATTTCTCGCGCATAGGCGCGCCGCCGGTTATGTATTCCTCGCTTATCCCGCAGGAGCGCATCAGCCGCCATTTGTAATGATCGGCGGAAAGCCACAGCTCCCCGATATCCGTAAACGGCTTGTTTTCGAATATTTCGCGCGGGGAAAGATGGCAGTGGTAATCGATTATCGGCAGCGCGGATACCGATTTATACAGCTCGCGCGCGGCGGCGTTTTCGAGCAGGCAGTCCTTGTTCATGGCTTTTGCTTTTCCTCCGATATATAGTCATGTCCGATTATACCGCGCCGGCAGGGCAGAGCAAATGGCGCTTGTGATCATATTTGCATTGTATTTCGGAAAAGCAAAGCGGCGGTACGACGCGCTCTTATTATTCCCCGCGGGTGCCTATGCAGACCGGCGTGCCCGCGCCGGAGAAAAGCAATTGTGAGAGCTCGGCTCCGCTATGTACCCGGTGCGGGAATTCCATGCCGCAAAGGCAGCCTTCCAGAACGCGATTTACATGGTGGGTATCCGAACCGGCAGTGGGCATAAGCCCGTTTTCGCGGCAGAAGCGGAGTGCGCTTTCGTCCTCGCCCTCGGTATTCGCGGCGTTGAGCACCTCTGCGCCGTCCAAAGCGGAGACATCCATCCTGCAAAACGGATATGTGATATAATCCCGAACACGGTACGGGTGCGCGTGGGAGGTGAACCCGCCCGCGGCGCGGACACGCGCGCAAAGCTCCTCCGGAGGTATATCGCACATATCCGGGTTTTCCGCAGTGAAATCCGGCGATATGCCGTAAATAAGTATTTCCTGCCCGTTTCCGTAATGCTCCTCTATGCCGAAGAACACATCCATGCCGAGCCTTTCGCCCTCATCCCGCGCCGAAAGAAAGGCTTTGCGGTAATAATCCATCCTTTCCGCCCACGGAAGTCCGGCGGGAACGCGGTTGTTGCCGCGAAGGAAATGGTTTGTAAGCACGATCCCCGCAAATCCGCGCTCCTTATAGGCGCTCACCGCCTCCCTTGCGGTCATGGAGGCGCATTTGCTGCATTCGCACGAATGCACATGAAGGTCATAAATATATCCCATGGTACAGCTCCTTTTTCACGACAGCATTTTACCACGCGGCAAAGGCGAATTCAATATCCGAAACGGCTTGATTTTTCGGGCATGGTGTGGTAAAATAAGCAAAAAGAACGGGAGTGAAGCCTTTGGTATTTCTGAAAGCGGCGGGCGTTGTGCTTGCCTGTATTCTTGCGCTGATCGCTTTGCTGCTGATCGCGCTGCTTCATTTCCGGTTTGTATTTACGCTCGAGGGCGAACCGAAGGCGGAGCTGCGCATATTTTTTATAAAAATCAACCTGCTTGCCCGGCGCGAAAAAAAGCCGAAAAAGCCCAAAAAGAAGCCGCGGCGTTTCGCGGCATATCTGAAAAGAAAATTCGGCTTTGAGCATCCGCCCGAAGCGCCGGCCCCGGAGGGCGAAACCGTTTCCGCAAAAGCAAAATGGGTTTACGCGCTTATTATGATCGTCGCAGGGCGGGTGAAATGGCTGCTAAAAAGAGTAAAACTCGAAAAGCTGCGCATACTTGCGGTGTGCGGCGGCGGGGATGCCGCCGAAAGCGCAATGGAATACGGCACTGTCTGCGCGGTGCTTTACCCGCTTGCCGGGTTTATCCGCGGCAGCACGAACGCGTGCGAAAGGAATATCGATGTGCGTGTCGGGTGCGATTTCACGGGAGAACCGGTTTTTGAATTCGAGCTTCGTGCAGCGATAAGGATCATTCACATTGTGCGCGCACTTATTTGGGGTGCGGCACGGCTTGCGGAAAACGCACAGATTACGGAGGAACAGAAATGAACGGCGAAAACGAAACAAAAAAAACCACCGGGCTTGCCGGTATAATGCAGATAATGAGCTTCACGGCGGAAAAGGCTGCCGAACTTGCAGATGCAAATTCCGTCATGGGTGAGGTGATGGAGATCGACGGATTCACCGTTATCCCTGTTTCCAAAATATCCGCGGGCTTTGTCGGCGGCGGCGCAAGCATTGTCAATGCCGAGCAGAAGAAATCCCAGATACCGGCGGGCGCCGGCGCAAAGGTGACCGTCACCCCGATGACATTCCTTGTTATCGGCGGGGGCGAGGTGCGCGCCGTTGCCGTGGACGGCAGCGCCGAAAAGAAAAACGGTCTTGTCGGCGCGATAATCGAGCAGATAAAAAAGCTTAAAGACAATAAGGAAAAGAAGAAATAATACTTTCTTACCCCAAATCAGCATGAAGGAGCACCTTTTCGGCGCTCCTTTTTTGCGTGCGCGGTACAAAAAGCGGCAATCCCGCACGGCAATTCGCAAAGCCTGCGAAGAAATAGCAGGCTAAAAAACGCGGCACCGCCCAACACATAGCACAACCGGGACGGTGTCGCGAAGCAACGCAGACGGCGCGCGCGTCCGCGCCCCTGCATCGCTTCAAATTCTACCACATTCCGCGCCCATTGTCAAGCGATGACGAAACGAACAGAGCGGCATCGATATATGATAATCCTCTTTCTTGCTCTGCGTTCGTGCACGGGATAGGAAAAATCGCCCGGATTAAAGGAGGGCGACCGCGAGGCGTACTGAGTACGTCGAGGGAGCCCGGACTTGAAAGAAAAAGCAATACAATTAAACACCAAAAAGAACCCCGCGAACGGGGTTCTTTCCAATATTGATATGAAATCAAATCTGCTTTTTCGTTCCGGGTTATTTTTACATCCCGTGGGTGAAAAGGGCGCAGAATCGCCGAGAAGCCCCGCGAGGCGTACTGAGTACGTCAAGGGGCTTCGCAGGTGATAGAAAAAAGAATACAATGATAAATCGAAAGGGAACCCACGCGGGTTCCCTTCCTTAGCTTAAATTGATATTTTTCTTTTTTCGTTCTGCCCTCTTTTACTTTATGGGTTGGGCGGTCTTGTCTTTCAGAAGCACATCATGCGCCCCGCCTTCCACAATGCTTGTCGCCGAAACGAGCGTTAGCTTTGCGTTCGCCTGCAATTCGGGAATGGAAAGCGCGCCGCAGTTGCACATCGTGGAGCGCACCTTGGAAAGCGTGAGCCCTACATTGTCTTTGAGCGAGCCGGCATAAGGAACATAGGAATCCACGCCCTCCTCGAACGAAAGCTTCTTTTCGCCGCCCATGTCGTAGCGCTGCCAGTTGCGCGCGCGGGCGGAGCCTTCGCCCCAGTATTCCTTCATATAGCTGCCGTTGATATTGACCTTGTTCGTGGGGCTTTCGTCAAAGCGGGAGAAATAACGCCCGAGCATGATGAAATCCGCGCCCATGGCAAGCGCCAGCGTGATGTGGTAATCGTAAACAATGCCGCCGTCCGAGCAGATCGGGATATAAATGCCCGTTTCGCGGAAATATTCGTCGCGCGCAGCGGCGACTTCGATAACGGCTGTTGCCTGACCGCGCCCGATACCCTTCTGCTCCCGCGTGATGCAGATGCTGCCGCCGCCGATGCCGATCTTGATAAAATCGGCGCCCGCCTTGGCAAGGAACATAAAGCCTTCGCGATCCACAACATTGCCCGCACCGACCTTGACGGTATCGCCGTAATGCTCGCGGATCCAGGAAAGTGTGCGGAGCTGCCATTCCGAAAAGCCTTCGGAGGAATCTATGCACAAAACATCCGCGCCGGCTTCGACAAGCGCGGGTACACGCTCGGCATAATCGCGGGTATTGATGCCCGCGCCGACCATATAGCGCTTTTCGCTGTCCAGGAGCTCGAGCGGGTTTTCCTTGTGCGAATCGTAATCCTTGCGGAATACAAAGCAGCACAGCCTGCCTTCCTTATCTATTATCGGGAGCGAATTGAGCTTGTTATCCCAGATTATGTCGTTGGCTTCTTTAAGCGTGACACCCTCGTAGGCGTATATGAGCTTTTCGAACGGGGTCATGAATTCCGAAACCTTTGTTTCGCGCGGCATTCTGGAAACGCGGTAATCACGCGAGGTGACTATGCCCATCAGTTTGCCGTTTGCCGTGCCGTCCTCGGTAACGGCGACAGTGGAATGCCCTGTTCTTTCTTTGAGCGCAAGCACATCGGCAAGCGTGCAATCCATGCGGATGTTGGAATCGCTGTTGACAAAGCCCGCCTTATACTGCTTGACACGCCTTACCATGGCGGCTTCGGATTCCACGGACTGCGAGCCGTAGATAAAGGAAAGCCCGCCCTCCTTTGCAAGCGCGATCGCCATGCCATCGTCCGAAACTGCCTGCATTATTGCCGAAACGAGCGGGATATTTATGGAAATATCGGCACTTTCGCCCTTTTTGAACTTGGTTATCGGCGTGCGGAGTGAAACGTTCGCGGGGATGCAATCCGCGGAGGAATACCCCGGAACGAGTAAATATTCGCTGAATGTATGCGATTCGCCTTCAAAAAACCTTGCCATTGCTTTGCTCCCTTGCTGTGAATTTTATTGATTGTAACATAACGCGGCGCCTTTTTCAACCGTTATTCCGCATAACTTTTCAGCCCCGGGAAAACTCGAAAACCGTCGTTCGGTCGTATACCTCGCCGGAGCGCAGCACCCCTTCCCCGCGCGATTGGAAGCCGGGTTCGAGCTGAGTTTCGAAGCAGAGCCCGCCCCCGCGGGATATTTTACTCCCGCCGGAAACGACGGTGCCCTCCGGGATATACCTCCCGGTGTAGAACTGCATACAGGGCATATCCGTATAAACGGCAAGCCCGATACCGCCGCAGGATGCGCGCGCGGCAAGCGAAAGCTCCCTGCCGTATGCCATAACTGCCGGGGCAGAAATATAATAATTGCAGTCGTAATCCTTTTGCACGGTTCGCGGGGTGCGAAAATCGAATTCGCTTCCCGCGACCGGCATTCTGCCCGCAACACGGTTGTTTTTATCGTATACCGAAACGGATTCGGCGTTTATCTGCACGTCATGGCCGTAAATATCGCCGGTTCCGACACCCGCAAGGTTGAAGTAGGTGTGGTTCGTGAGGCTGACCCAGGTGGGCGCATCGGTGGTCGCGCGGTAGTTTATGATAAGCGCCGTGCCCTCGACACGGTATGTGACGTTCACATCCAGGTTCCCGGGGTACCCTTCCTCCCCCGCGGGCGAAACGCGCGTAAAGGAAACGCTATCCCCGCCGCGCGCCGAAACGCTCCAATGCTTTTTGCCGAAGCCGAAAAAACCGCCGTGAAGGTGATTTATACCGTTTTCGTTCAGCGGCAGGCGGTATTCCCTGCCGTCGATAATATTGATTTCGCCGGTGCGGTTTGCAGTGCGCCCCACAACCGAGCCGAAGCAGCACTCATCGCGCTCGTATTCGGCAAGCGTGTCGAAACCGACACAGACCCGCACTCCGTTATATTCGATATTTTGCAGTACCGCGCCGTATTCGCACGCGGCGGCGGCAAGAACGCCGTTCCCGATTCTTATAAGCTCCATAAACTCGTTCCTTCCCTTACACCGCATTTTAACCCGCCCGGCGGTAAAATGTCAAGATCGAAATATCGCTAAAAATCTTGTGAACCCTATTGACAATCACATGACCATATGATACAATCATGTTGTACAAACAAGGAAGGAGGTCGGCAGCGATGATAAACAGACTCCCGGGGACGACGATCGAGATCGCCGTTTCCGATGCCGCGGAAGCAAAGAGCGTGCTGGACAATATCTTCATGTGCGGCGGGCTTACGCTTTCGCAGGTCGCATCGCTCACCGGGCTCGAACCTTATGTTATCCAAAATTGGGTAAAGCGCGGCTTTCTTGCGCCGCCGGTAAAAAAGCTTTATACCCAGCGGAAGTTCTGCCGGATAGCGATAATAAATATGCTTCGTAATGTGCTGATGATCGAAAAGATAACCGATCTTCTTTCCTATATAAACGGCAGGCTGAACGACGAAAGTGACGATATACTCGGCGATAACGAGCTTTATCTTTACTTTATCGAATGCGTTTCGGCGTGCGGCAGCGCCGATCAGGAAGGAATCGAGGGAATCGCACGGATGGTCGCCGCAGGCTTTTGCGAGCCGTTTCCCGGCGCACGCGGCAGGCTCGAAAAGGTTCTGGCTTCAATGCTTTTTGCCTATTATTCGGCACGTTACAAGCAACTGGCGGAATTCACGATAAACACACTCGACTGATTTTTAAGGGGGGATCACAATGACTGAATGGTGGATGTCCTTGACAGGCATGGGGCAGGTATTCGCCTGCATTGCCGTACCCGCCACGCTGATACTCTTTATCCAGACGGTACTGATGATCATCGGTATCGGCGGGCACACGGCGGACGACGGCTGCGATCTCGACGGCGATACCGGCGACCTCGACGGCGGTATCGATATCGACGGCGACGGTATACCCGATATCCCCGCCGGGGAGGATATACCCCACGCGCACGCCTTCGAAGCGGACGGAGGTCTGCGGCTGTTTACCTTCCGCGGAATAATCGCCTTCTTCTCGGTCATGGGCTGGGCAGGCGTTGTCTGCACGGACAACGGGATGAAAGGCTTCCCCGCAGTGCTCGTATCGCTTGTTTCCGGTTTTGCGGCGATGCTCATTGTCGCGCTGCTCATGAAATGGATACTTTCACTGCAATACGACGGCACCGAAAAGATCCGCGATTCGCTCGGTGCAAGCGGCACGGTATATATCCGCATACCCGCACTGCGCGCCGGGGCGGGCAAGGTCAATATACTCGTGGGCGAGCGGATATCCGAAAAATCGGCGGTGACGGACGACCCGCAGGATATAACGTTCGGCGAGGAAATAACCGTTATCGGCATAACCGGGGACAATACACTGATCGTCCGCCGGAAAAACAAAAGGCAGTAAAAGCCGGAAGGATATAATCACGCACTGCATGAGCTATAAATAAAACTGTAAATAAAGGAGAAAAACAATGAGTCTTAACGCGATCATTCTTGTTACGGTCATGGCATTGCTTGCCTTTTCGCTGGTGATGTGGATCTTTTCGAGGTACAGAAAGTGCCCCTCGGACAAGATACTCGTCATTTACGGTAAGGTCGGCAAAAACGCGGACGGCACCACGCGAAGCTCCCGCTGTATCCACGGCGGCGCGGCTTTCGTATTCCCGGTGCTGCAATCCTACCGCTTTCTCGATCTGACCCCGCTTTCCATACAGGTCGATCTGCGCAACGCGCTTTCCAAGCAGAACATCCGTATTGATGTTCCCTCCAGCTTCACCGTCGGTATTTCGACCGAGCCGGGCGTGATGCAGAACGCGGCGGAGCGCCTGCTCGGCTTGCAGCTCGGGCAGATACAGGAGCTTGCAAAGGATATCATATTCGGTCAGCTCAGGCTTATAATCGCGACAATGGATATCGAGGAGATCAACACCGACCGCGATAAATTCCTGGAAGCCGTCTCCCGAAATGTGGAGGTCGAGCTTAAAAAGATCGGCTTGCGGCTGATAAACGTCAACGTCACCGATATCAGCGACGAGAGCGGCTACATAGTCGCGCTGGGTAAAGAAGCGGCTGCAAAGGCGATCAACGATGCGAAAAAGAGCGTTGCCGAAAAGGAACGCGACGGCTCCATAGGCGAAGCGAACGCACGCATGGACGAACGTATAAACGTTTCCAAAGCGGATGCGGAAGCGATACAGGGCGAAAACCTTTCCAAAACCGAAATAGCAATGAGCAACGCCGCCCTGCGCGAAAAGCAGGCGGAAGCGCAGCGCATTGCCACGGCGGCGGAAAAGATACAGGCGGCAAAGGCGTTGGAGGAATCCTACGATGCCGAGCGTGCCGCCGAAGAAGCGCGCAGCGCGCGTGAAAAGGCAACGCTGGAAGCCGACGTTATCGTCGAAACCGAGATCAACAAGCGCAAGCTGGAGCTGCAGGCGGAAGCCGAAGCCGAACAGACCCGCCGCAGGGCAAAGGGCGAAGCGGACGCCATATACGCCCGTATGGAGGCGGAAGCCCGCGGTATGGAGGAAATACTCCGCAAGCAGGCTGCCGGCTTTGCCGAAATCGTGAAATCCGCCGGCGGGGATGCCGATGCGGCGCTCAGGCTGATGATAGCCGACAAGCTCGAGGATCTTATGAAGATACAGGTCGAAGCCGTGAAGAACATCAAGATCGACAAGGTCACCGTGTGGGACAACGGCCAGAGCGGCAACGGCAAAACGGCAACGGCGAACTTCCTTTCCGGCATGATGAAAAGCGTGCCCCCGCTTGAAGAGGTCTTTGCGATGAGCGGGCTTGCGCTCCCGGAATACCTCGGCAAAAAGCTCCCGGATGCGGAAAACCGCGCCCCCGCGGAGGAACAGGCGCAAACAGCGGAGAAAGCCGAAAGCACCGAAAAGCAGTAACACATAAAGCAAAACCGGAGGGGCTCACCCTCCGGTTTTATGCGTTTATTCGACCCATTTGAGCGCCAATGTACCGAGATACATCCGCTTTACAAGCAGGTAATCCACGGAATCTATCTTCCCGTTTCCGTCAATATCGGAATAGACCCTTCCCGTATGGCTCACAAAGGAGGTATCCCCGCTCTGCATCACCATGCGCTTTATAACAATCAGGTCGGCAAGGTCTATGACCTCGTTTTCATTCACATCACCGTAAAGGTGTCTGTCTATCCTCGGCCCGCGATCCGTGACCGACCATACACCCGCAAGGCTGCGCGCGGCTTCCATAAGCACATCGATATGCGAAGACTTGAAATTATCGGCGACCCACCAGTAGGTTATGGTATTGCCGGGTCGGGTGTATTTATCCTCCATGAGCGTTAGGGTATATGTCATTTCGGCATTGTACTTTTTGTTGTAGTCGTCCTTCAGCTTTTCCATTGCCGCCGCGCGGGCTTCCTCTGCGACATACGGGTAAAAGGTTATCTCAAATTCACGTTCTTCCGTGAAATCATCGGAGCCCTCCGCCGCGGCGGGGAAAGCAATCATGCAGGAGAAAAGCGTGCACACAAATAAAACAATGGATATGATGGTTTTCTTCATTTCGGGGCTCTCCTTTTGAAATAATATTATTTTGTCGGGGCGTTGATTTGCTCCCGCAAATATATTGTATCAATTCCCCCTCGGTAAAATCAATTAACGATTGCGGCAAATTTGCACGAAAATAATTGGTTACCCTGCACATATTCGGCTGCAACGCAAAAAACATCTCGGGAGAGGTGTTTTTTGTGAATGATCAATACGCAATTATCAGCCGTATATTCAGCCGTATATATTATATGTCCCGAGGACATGGCGTTTGAGCAGGAGGTAATCATAGGCATCCGTTCTGCCGTCGCCCGTGATATCCGAAGCAAGCGTTTCGGGATAGCCGAGCGATACGGTTTGCAGCACGAGCCGTTTGAGGTAAAGGTAATCCACGGAATCGAGAATGCCGTTTGCTCTGATATCGCCGCGAACGATGACACAATACCCCGCGCCCCCGCGCGTGAGCACGGCGCCGGTGGGAAGATATTCGCCGGACCTGAGCTTTTTGCCGCCGAAAAACGCATCCGCATCGGCGGAGACTGCGCCCGCGGCGGTCTTTTCTTTTATATCGCGGATAAACCATCCGTCCGCCCTTGCGCCGCTGCCGGGCAGCAGGGTGATTTTGTCGTCTATTCCCCACTCGGCTTTCAGCCATTCGTTGCGCTTTTCCAGCCATGCGCGGTAATAGGCGAGGTTTGCCTCATAGCCCTTATCCGGGGTGCGCTCGAAAACATTGTAGCGAACGCTGTCGCTCCAACCCGCCTCTTTGTAATTGCGGCGGAAGGAAGCGCCGTATTCTGCAAGCATACGGTCGATATAATTCCCGCCGAGCGTGTTGTCGGCATAAAGATTTATGATCTCATCCTGCAATTCGGCGTAACGCGCGGCAAGCTTTTCGCGTACGGAGGGCACGGAAAGCAGCGGGCGGAACCACATACGCTCGCACCACAGCCCCTCCCAGCTGTTGCCGGAGGTGCCGACATTGTTGTAATCCCTGTAATAATCAGAGCTGCAGTTCCCGGCGGAAAGGTCGAAATCCCACACGGGGCCGCCGTATATCCTGCCGTTTTTGATATAAAAGCGGGTGCTGCCCGTGCCGACATCAACGTTTTTGAAATATTCGAGCACGATATAGAAATCCACCATGGAATCCACATCGAAATACTTTTCGATCTCTTTGAGGCTGCCGCCGGCAAGCGCGCGTTCCGCCTTCGCGACAAAATCGAAAAGCCACGCCTTTTGCTCCGCCGTCTGCTCGTCCGGCTCGTTTATGCCGAACCGGATGCCGTAAATATCGGTCGTGAAATATGTCGTTCCCTCATCGGTATAGGAATCGCGTTCCAGAATGAACTCGTTTGCATCGGTATCTATGTCCACGCGGGTTTTCGAGGCACCGATCGCATCCGTGACAAGATAGCTGCCGAGGAATTTTTCGTTCAGATAAACATCGCACACGCGGTATTTCGGCGTGTACGCAAGCCCGATCGCCGCGGAAAAATCCAGCACCGTCTGATTGCGCAGCAGTGTTTTTTCGTAGCAGTTGGCAAGCAGGCACCATTTTTTGTTCTTGCCCATTCCGAGCAGATCGGTCTTGGAGGAGAATTTGATATTGAAGGGCTTTTTCGCGCCGGAGGAGGTGGAATTCCCGCGGATCTTCACCTTTGCGCCGGTGTCGGAAAGCTCCGGCTCCGTGCCGCCCTTTTTATCTATAACGCGCACCGCGGCTGCGCAGTAATCGCGCGTGACATTTGTCTGTGTCGTGATGAATATCTTCGGAACATCGGTCCGTGCATAAATATCCGCCGCTGCGGCAGGCGTTGCGGCAAGCACGGGAAGAAGCGTAAATATAAGCAGTGCGAGTGCGATATACTTTCTCATTTCAAAAACCTCCGGATATATTATATGTATTTTACCATACCGCCGCCGCATTTGCAACGGCAAAAATAGCGGTTGACAAAACTCCGCGCGCGATATATAATAACCGGGAATAAGGGGATGTCGCCAAGCGGTAAGGCACCAGACTTTGACTCTGGCATTTCGTTGGTTCGATTCCAGCCATCCCTGCCAACAAAAAAGCACCTAAGCTTAAAGCTTAGGTGCTTTTTCAGTTATATTCGCCTTACGGCGAGTGGTATTGCTGCGCAGTGATATTCGGCTTTCTGCCGAGTGATATTCGCTTCGCGAGTGCGAGGGCGAATATAATATCACTGTGCCGCAGGCACAATATCACTTTTGCGTCAGCAAAAATATCACGCCGAGCGGAGCGAGGTATATCACCATCTCTTTACAGGTAACGCGACAGCGGGATATTTTGCGCGGAAAATTTTTCAGAAATTCGGAAAAGAGAAGTTCCTCATACTGTCGGAATATCAGACATATGAAGATGCCTGCCGCATTTACGGCGAGGACGAACTGCGGGAGCTGATAACCGAAACGGAAAACGATATAAAAAATTATGTCCGCACCTGAGCGAACTTTATTATGCAAAAAAGCGGTTCTGTGATATAATGAGACATCGGAAAACCAACTACGGAAAGGAGAGCGAAATCTTGGATAATACAAATAATTTCTCGGGCAAAGCTCATTTTTTCAACGTCAGACCGAGCTGTGAGTACAGATACCGTTGACTGCCGATGGAAATTATGATATCATACGGAGGAGCCATAATACCAAAGCATCGGGAGGCAGCATGAAAATCGCATTCTTCAAAAACGAATCGGATTTTCACCCTCGCACATCCTATTGTTGGACAAACGCGGAACAGGTCGTTGTTGATTTCAAGCTTAAAAAAGCAGGAAAGTATTTGCAGTTCCTGCTTGTAATTCCTTTGGTGGTTTTTTTGCTTTCTTTGAAGCTCGGCTCCGACTGGCCGTTTTGCATTATCATCGCAATCCTTTGCCTCCCTGCACACGAATTGTGCCACGCGTTATTTTGCCGGCTTTCGGGAAGAAAAGCGGAGGGCATATATTTCTTCCCTTCCAAACGAGTTTTTTCTTTTACTTCCGCGACGGCATATGTAAAACCCGCCTTCGGCGTATGGAACAAAACGCATGCAGTACTGTTCGGGGCATTTCCGCTTATTCTGCTGACGTTTGTCCCTGCAACAGCAGCTCTTTTTATTTCATCTTTCAGGGTATGGCTGCTGATTATTGCGGTATTTAACCTTTCGATGTCTTCCTTCGACATTATCAATGTGTGCTGCCGCTTAAAATTGCCGCGGAATTGCCTGTACTTCGGGGATTTTGTTTTGACTGCGGCAGAAGCCGACCGCCCTGTTATAATACATCGGCTGTCCGTGACATCCGAACTCGATAAAATAGAGCATAAATGCTTTCAATTCTACAATAATAAATTGACCGAAATTGACCCTCCGCCCGAATCGTGTGAGGTAAACAGATTGCGTGAAGAATTCGTCAAGCAGTTTAATCTCGAACAAGCGTAAATATGCCGCCCCCCTTTTTCGGTTTCTTTACGGGCTGCATTTGAAAATAAATCATTTATCTGAGGTGAAAGCATGAAGGTCAAGCTGGACGATTTCGGGCTGCGGGCACTGATAAACGGCTTATTCCGGCAGCGGACGGATTACGATACGGAAACCAACGCCGTGATCGGCGATCTTTTGCTGCGGCTGGCGGAAATATCGGATACGATGAAGCCGAACCGCAAAAAGAAGATCCCCTTTGAACCGGAGGAGGTAAGCATTATCCGGAAATGCCTTGTGGAATGGCGCAACCGCGAAATACAAGCCGGAAGGCAGGGCGCGGTGGACGGCATAAACGAATTACTGCTGCTCTTCGCCCGTTAAAACAAAACAACAGTCGTTTCCCCCGCCGGGAAGCGACTGTTTTTTCTTTATGCGGTAGATATTCCTCGTTTCCCCTTGCATTTTCGCTCCGGATGCGATATAATAAATACGTTTATTGATAAACTCGTTTACCGTTACGGAAGGAGGTGCGCAAAATGCCGGCAAAAAAGCAAATCACGCGGGAAATGATTCTGCGTACCGCATTAAAGCTTTTGAAGGATCGGGGCTGCGAAGCCGTGAATGTCAAATGCCTCGCGCGTGAGCTGGGTTGTTCCACACAGCCGGTTTATCTTTCCTTTTCCGGGATGGATGAACTGCGGGCGGAGCTGATCCCGCTTGCCGTGAATACCTTTGAGAATGCCATGAGAAGCGAAAGCGCGGACGGCGTGATCCGGCTTTACGATATGAGCTACGTCAGATTTGCAAAGTCGGAGCCGTGCCTGTTCCGCTTTCTTTTCATGTGCAGGGATGCCTTTTCGGAAACAAAGAAAAGCCTGCTTCCGATTATCGAAAAGTCCGTGCGGGAACTGATGACGGTTTATCTCATCGGGCGTGAGGAAGCCGATCTTCTGCACGATCGGATGTGGATGAACGCACACGGGATCGCTTTCATGATTGCAACCGATTTCTGCGGCTGGAACATGGAAAAAGCCGCGCGGATGCTTGCCGACAGCAAGGAAGCGTTCACAAGGAAATACGAGGCTTTCGATGTTTACTAATAAAGACCTGCGAAAGCTTATTCTGCCGCTTTTTGCAGAACGGTTTCTTTTGATGTTCGTCGGTATCGCGGGCACCTTCACCGCCGGCTTTTCGAGCGAAGCGGATGTTTCCGGAGTGTCTCTTGTCACATCCTTCAACACGGTGCTCATTTTCCTGTTCACGGCGCTTTCCTCCGGCGGCGCCGTCATAATCAGCCGGTATATCGGCGGCGGGAGGAAGGAAGAATCTTCCCGCGCATCCGGTCAGCTCCTGATGATATCCGCGGTTTTTCCCTTGTGCTGACGGTCGCCGCCCGGCTCTTATTTTCCGCGATGTTCGGGCTGTGGCTCGGCCGGGGCGTGATCGGAATCGCGGGCGGCATGAGTATCGACCTTGTTTTCCGCGGAGCGATATTTATCCTGCGGCAAAGATCGCAGCGACGGACACGCTTCCGCCTGATATGAAAAACGTTATAAACACACAATACAAAGGAAGAAAAACACCATGAAAGAAAACCGAAAACTGCTGCGCGAGGTGCTGCGCGATATCCGCCGCGACATGACGGACGAAGAAGTACTGAACCTTTTGGCGGGCAGCAAGATATCCGTCAGCCCCGAAAGCGAAAAGGAAAAATACACCGTGGGGCAGCGCGCCGCCGATGCCATTGCAAAATTCGCCGGAAGCTGGGCTTTTATCTTTTCGTTTACCGGCATACTGATCCTTTGGATGGTGATCAATGCCGTTCTTGCGGCAAATGCCTTCGACCCTTACCCGTTCATACTGCTGAACCTTGTGCTTTCATGCGTGGCGGCAATACAGGCTCCGCTGATAATGATGAGCCAGAACCGCCAGGAGGAAAAGGACCGCCGCCGCGCGGAAAACGATTACAAAGTCAATCTGAAAACCGAGATCATGATCGAAGACCTTTACGATAAGGTCAACGCGATACTCGCAAAACAGTCACAGCTCGAAAAGCGACTGGCGGAAAAGGATACGGATCCCGATAATCCGAAGCGGTAAGCCGCGGCGGCAAAACCCGGTTTTTTCCGTTCATGCGCATCACGCCGACAGTTGACGGGCGGTTTTGCTTGAGAAACTTATAGTGTCTAAATCCCCATACTCCGATGTTACCAATGTTCAGATTCATTTTCTTGACCTCCGTTTTTCATTTTTTTATATTTATTTGCCTGAGGTCAAATTCAGATCGCCTAAATAAACGACAAATCCGAACCCTTCGCCAACCGGCTTAGGGTTCGGATTTGTACTGTTTGGTGCAGCTGATGGGACTTGAACCCATACGGTTACCCACACGCCCCTCAAACGTGCGCGTCTGCCAGTTCCGCCACAGCTGCATCATTCGTTTTTTGCGCCCCGCAAGCGAAGCGCGCAAGAGTTATTATACACGGTTATTCGGATTTGTCAACCCTTTTTTTTGCAAAAAAGCAAAAAAACAAAGGTTCCCGCACATCAAGCTAAATCTCAAGCAATGTCGTTTCGCCGTTTTCGGGCGTGATGCGGGTGAGCGGCGATATTTTGAGCATATCCGGACGAAACCTGCGGCAGCAGAACCGCGCTGCGACGGCACCCCTGATGCTGCATATACAGATATCCGATTCATGGATAACGACCGCGTTTTCGCAATTTGCACATATGATTTCCGGTTCGTTCAAGCCCTGCTTTTTCATTCCGCCACAACCTTTCACGGGTATATAATACCCCAAAGCGCGACATTTGTCAACCGAAAATAACGGCAAGCAGCGTAATAACCGCACCTCCGACGCATTTCGAGACAAGATACGGCTTTACGGAAAGCCCGCTTCCGAGCGCAAACCGAACCTGCATCGCGGCGGAAAGCCCGCAATGCCCGACAGCCGCCGCGCACAGCGCAAAGCCGTACCGCCCGCCCGCTGCCGCCGCACAGCCGGAGGAGAACTCAAACACCCCGCGCAGCAGCACGCGCGCCGCCGATCCGTCGCCGACAAGCGCTTCGCCCAGCGCGCCGAAGAACACCGCGCAGGCACACACGTTCAGCATTGCGGAAAAGCCATCCGATATCGCCGTTCTCAGTGCGACACTGCGCACCCGCACCGCAGCGCCCGGAGTGCATCTTCCGGCACCGAACATGACACGCTTCATCACAAACGCCGCAGCCAGCGAGCCGACAAGCTGATAAACCGCGAGCCGCAGCCCGCAGCCCGTGCCGAAAAGCCTGCCGACAAAGCCGATACAAAACGAAAGACTTACATTGTTCGTAAAGCAGGCAAGATATTCCGCCTGCTTTTTGTCATACGCGCCGGATTCGTACAATTCCCGCGAGAGCGCCGCCCCGAGCGGCGGACCGCACAGAAGACCGGCGGCATAGACAAAGGCATTGCACCCCACCGCGCCCGCAGCCCGCCTTGCAATGGCGGAGCCGAAAAGCCTTTTGGCAAGCACCGTATAGACAAACAGCGAAGGAAACAGCACCCGCCCGCAGAATTCCAGCGCGTGCAGCGTGCTTTCCGCCGCTTTTGCCGGGTATGCGAGCAGGTATACGAACACCGCCGCAGCCGCAAGCTCCGCGACAGTGTAAAACCGTTTTAATATCTTCATAAAACCACCACGGAATGAGTATATTGAAGCGGTGGTGTTGTTTATGAAGATCAGATCGCTGATAAAGCTTGAAAAAACCCCGGAATATATCGAGCTGCACGGCCGCTCCGGCATGGTGGCGGAGGGATATTGCAGGATCGGCGAATATTCCGATGCCCGCATCCGGTTCGATTCGGCATCGGGCGGGATCCTGCTCACGGGGGAGGAGCTGACGCTGCGGCATCTGAGCCGCGGAAGGATCGCGGTGGACGGGAGGATAAAGGGAATTGAATTTGTATAGACCTGTCCATGTCGTTTTCGGTTACGGCATATTCTCCGTCGCGGCGGAGGATTTCCCAAGGCTTGCCGATATTGTCACCGAAGGCGGCTTTAATATCTGGGGGATAAAAAGGCGCGGCGAGCGCGTGGAACTTCGGGCTTCGGTTTTTTCCGCCGAAGCGCTTGCCGGATGTGCACACTCCGCCGGGATAAGCATCGAAAAGCTCGCTCAAAAGGGGTTCCCGTTCCTTTTCGCACGCTACCGCAGACGCTACGGGCTTATGCTCGGGCTGGTCGTGGGGCTTTGCGCCATGTTTCTTGCCCAGCTTTTTGTGTGGGATATAGAGATAAGCGGCAACAGCGCGGTGAGCAGAAGCGAGATCCTGCGCAGCCTGAACGAATGCGGGATAAGCGTGGGCTGCTTCCTGCCGCGCATCGATCCCGCGCGGGATTCCAACCGGCTGCTGCTTTCCTGCCGCGGGCTTTCCTCCTGCGCAATAACCGTTTCCGGAACAAGGCTCACGCTGAGCGTACTGGAACGCAGGGAACCGCCGGAGCTCGTGGATACGGGCGGATATTACAATGTTGTCGCGGCGGAGGACGGGATAATTATCGACATTGATGCAGCCGACGGCACACCGGAGGTGCATGAGGGGGACACGGTATATAAAGGCATGCTGCTGATAAACAGCTTTATCGAGGGGACAAACGGTACCTACCGCCCGACGCACGCGCGCGGGAAGGTCATCGCGGCGGTAAAGCGGGATTACGAGATAAAAATACCGCTTGAACGCACCGAAAAGGATTTCAGCGGCGAAACGCAGACAAAGCGGATATACACCCTGCTCGGCAGGGAGCTGCCGAGCCCGCGGGGCGCGGAAAGCGATTACGAATATTCCGATGCGCTTATCGGCACAAGGGAGGTAAAGCTTTTCGGCTTCATACGCCTGCCGATGACCGAAACGCGCATCACATACAGCGAATACACACCCGCAAAGCGGCGTATAACCGAGGCATTCGCCCGTGAAGCCGCCCTGGGCGAGCTGGAAGCCGCCATTGCCGAGACCGGCTGCGAGCTGATATCAGTAGAAACCGAATTCACCGCGGATGAAGAAAACGGCGTCTGCATTCTGAAAGCAAACGCCGTTCTGAAAAAGGATATAGCCGTTGAAGTCGAATACGAGCTGACCCCGGATCAGAGTATATCCGAAAGATTGCCGATCGCGCGGGAATAGATGTTCATGCCCGCAAAAAATTCCTCCGCGGCGATATATTCATCGCGCTGGTGGGCATTGCCCCTTTCCGCGCCGAGGTAGTGGCGGTGAGCGTCTATGCCGGAGCCGAACGCCACGGTGTTGGGCAGCCAGCGGGCATATGTCCCGCCGCCCATGGTATAAGGCTCGCACCTGATCCCGAGCACGCTTTCGCAGGCATCGGTAAGCGCTTTGATCTTTTTGTCCTCCGCGGAAACATGGTAACCGTCGGACTGCGAAACAACGCTCACGCTGCCGCCGCAGGGGGCGACGGTACGTTCGACGGCGGCGGCGATATCCTCATACGGGGTCGTGGGGATATAGCGTATATTGTAGCTTTGGATAATGTGCCCGCCGCGCACGGAGATGACGCCGCCGACACAGGTGAGATACCCGAAATCCGCATCCGTTGCGGCGATCCCGAGCGTTTCGCCGAGATATTCGCCGGTAGATCTGCGGATAAGCTCAAAGGCTTCTCCGGAAACAAGCCCGTTTTCGGAAAGGTAGGAAACGAGAAGGTTTATCGCGTTTACGCCCGCTTCCGGCATGGCTGCATGGGCGGTTTTGCCCGTCGCGGTGATCTTTACGCCGCCGCAGACCTTTTCAAGCGTGATATTTTCGGCTTCGGGCAGAGCCTTTTCGGTTTTGACAACGGCTTGCGCAGTTCCGGCGACGGCGTTGGATACCGTGCCGCCGGATATTGTAAAGCCCTCCGGCGCTTTGCCGTAATCCACCTCAAGCCCGAGAATGCCCTTTTCGCCGATACACACCGGAAATTCCGAATCCGGCGTAAAGGAAAACATCGGCGGCTTGCGCACGGTGACAAAGTATTCGAGATCGGTGCTGCCGACCTCCTCGTCGCTGCCGAGAATAAGGCGGAGCGTAAAGGGAAGCTTTATCCCGTTTTCGCGGAAGAAGCGCAGGGTATAAAGGCTTTGTATAAACGGGCCCTTATCATCGTGAGTGCCCCTGCCGATAAAAAGCCCGTCGCGCTCAGTAACGTCGTAAGGCTCGCAGCTCCATCCGTCCCCTGCCGGAACAACGTCGAGATGCGCGACAATGCCGACTTCGCGGTCGGAATCGCCGTAAAGCACGGAAAGGCAATGGTATTCGTGATTTTCTACACGGAACCCGTACTTTTCGGCAAGAGAAGCCGCGGTGTCGAGCGCGCGTGCGCATTCGACGCCGTAGGGATATTTTCCGTCGCTTTCGGCGGCGACGGAGGGCACACGCACTATGCTTTTCAGATCCTCTGCCGCCTGGGCGCGTATGTCCTCGCGGGCGAAATATTCATCCGCAAGCTTTGCAATTCTTTCGTTCATTTTATTTATTCCCCTTTGTCTATGCCGCTTCTGAGCCTTCGCATAGCTTCGTTCAGGCTCCTTGCGGTCTCGTTCATCGATCTGTCCATTTCGTTTTGCTTTGCGCGGAATTCATCCGCAGCGGCGGATATCCCGGCAATGCGCTTTTCGGTTTCGGATATAAGCTTTTCCGCCTCCTGCCGTGCACGCTCCAGCTCCGCCCGCGTGCGGCTTTCGCCCTCCGCGCTTGCCTTGCGGATAATACATTCGGCTTCCTTTTCGGCGTTTTTGACTATATCCGCCGCGCGCCTGTCCGCAAGCACCATTTTTTCGCCGACAGAGGCACACAGCGCATCGTATTCGCTCCTGAGCGATGCAAGCTCGGTTGCGTGTTCGGATTCCGCCTTTTCGGCATTTGCGCGCATCGCGTTCAGCTCTTCGTCGCGGCGCTCGCATTCCTTTCGGGCACGCTCCAGTTCGGATTCCAGTTCCCTTTTCGATTCGTTGTAACGGTCGCTCAGCTCTACGATAAAAGCATCCACCTGCTTTGTATCGTAGCCTCGCATGGCCTTTTTGAAGTATGTTTCCGCCAAGTACAGGCACCTCTCTTCCGTTCGTCAAATGCTCAGCATTTGGTGAATTTCATAAATAATCCGTGCGGTATGATGCGCGAAAGCACACGGTAGAATTTGTAAATGAATCTGTTCGTATATACCGCACGCCCGCGCATCGCGGCGGCAAGCGCCTTTTCCGCCACCGAAGCGGCATTGCAATAGGGCAGCGTGGCAAAGGTTTTGGAATTTTCGGCGGTTATCCCCGCAACGCCGAGAAATTCGGTGGTCATCGGCCCGGGGCAGACGGCAAGCACGTTTATGCCCTTTTTGCGGTATTCCTCGCGCATGGATTTGGAAAACGAAAGCACAAATGCCTTTGTGGAGCAATAATCCGACATACGCGGAGTGGGCACAAACGCGGCGATGGAGGCAACGTTGACAATGCACGAGCCTGCGCCCATGTATCCGACAGCCATTGCCGAAAGCGCCGCAAGCGAGCCGCAGTTGAGCGTCGCCATATCGCGCTGAACGATCGGATCGATATCGCCGACATTGCCCAGCCGCCCGAAGCCGGCATTGTTTACGAGCAGCTTTACCTCCGGACGTTCGGCTTCAAGCAGCGCCGATATGCCGCCGAGCCCTTCATCCGAAGCGAGGTTGGCGGGTATTATGCGTGTCTTTACATCCGGCGCGGCCGCCGCGGTTTCGCGCAGCTTGTCCTCCCGCCTGGCGATCAGCCAGAATTCCGCATCCGGAAACCTTTTTGCCGCCGCACGGAAAAATTCCCGTCCGAGCCCTGAGGATGCACCGGTTATTATGACTGTTTTCATGGCGATGTCCTTTCCTTTACGGTTTTTTACCCATATATGATACCACCGTTTTGCGGTAATATCAAGTAGAATTCGGAGCGTGATCGGCATTATTTTATTTATCCGCAATATCATCTGGGGCACGCCGACACTCGTGCTGCTCACCGTGTTCGGCGTTTATTTCACGGCGCGCTCGCGCTTTTTCCTGCCGCGGGCGATATGCTCGGTGTTCAGGGGCACCGTCGGAGGCATATTCCGCAGCGGCGGGCGCGAATCCTTTCGCGCAGCGGCGGTATCGCTGGGCGGCACCGTCGGCGTGGGGAGCATTGCGGGGGTCGCAATGGGCATTGCCGCGGGCGGCGCCGGCAGTATCTTCTGGATGTGGATCTGCTCCTTCTTCGGCGCGGGGCTGCGGTATGCGGAGGTCTGCATCGCCATGCGCGGCGGCGCGGGCTGCGGAGCTGCGGGGAGGCTTTTATCGCTCGGGAAAAAGCGGCTTGCCGCGGCGTTCTGCATTTTCTGCGTGCTTGCCTCCTTCGGCACGGGGAACCTTGCACAAAGCAAGGCGGCGGCTGGCGCGCTCGGCACGCTTGGGCTGCCGAGGTTTGCCTGCGCGGCGATCTGCTTTGCACTTGTAGCCGTAACCGTTTCGGGCGGGAGCGAGCGGATATCCGCCGTGAGCGCCTTTGTGCTGCCCGCGGCATCGCTCATATATCTTTCCTGCTGCGGCGCGCTGCTGATACGTTTTCCGCAATCTGTGCCGGCGGCATTTTCGCGCATTTTTTCACAGGCGTTCGGGGCGGATGCCGTGCGCGGCGGGATCTCCGGCGCGCTGCTGCAAAGAGCGGTGCGCGAAGGCTTTGCAAAAAGCGTGTTTTCCACCGAATGCGGCATGGGCAGCTCGCCGCTGGCGCATTCATCGGCAGGGAGCGCCCTGCCGGAGGAGCAGGCAAAATGGGGCGTGTTCGAGGTGTTTTTCGACACCTTTGTCGTTTCCACCGTCACGGCGGTATGCCTTATCGGCACGGGGAGCGAAAGCTGCACGGAGCTGTTTTCCCTGCTGGGAGGGGCGGGGAGGCTTTTGCTGCCGGTGCTCACCGCGGTTTTCGCGCTGGCTTCGGTCGTGAGCTGGTGCTTTTATGCGGGCAGCTGCATAACGCTGCTCCCGCACGGGGGCAGGACGGCATACATAGTGTTCCGCACGGTTTTTTCGCTGTGCGCCTTTGCCGCGCCCTTCCTTCCGGAAAGCGATATATGGAGCATTTCGGATATACTCAACGCAATGATGATGCTCCCGAATCTGACTCTGCTGTTCATATGCCGAAAAGAAATAAAGAAAATGAGGTAATTCAAGATGTGGTATCACGAAACGACCGAAAGCATTCTGCGTTCGCTTTCCGCGGGGGCAGGCGGGCTTTCCGCAGCCGAAGCAGCGGCGCGGGCGGAAAAATACGGCGAAAACGTTATCGGGACTAAAAAGAAAAAGAGCTTTCCGCGCCGTTTTTTCGGCGCGATGCTCGACCGTATGACCGTCGTCCTGCTTATCGCCGCCGGGGTTTCATTTGCGGCATCGCTTGTCGGCGGCGGGAGCTATGCCGACCCGATAATCATCCTGCTCATCGTGCTGATAAACGCCTTTATCGCCACGGTGCAGGAAAGCCGCGCGGAGCACGCGCTCGAAGCGCTTAAACGGATGCAATCTCCGGAATCCACCGTTATCCGCAACGGCACGCCCACGCGGATACAAAGCCGATATATAGTTCCCGGCGATGTGATACTGCTGCAAAAGGGTGATATAATCCCCTGCGATGCAAGGCTTCTGCGCTCCAACGGTCTGTGCGTGGACGAATCGGCGCTCACGGGGGAATCCATGGGCGTTTCCAAAAACGCGCACGCAAAAGCATTGCCGGGGGCGCCGATGTCGGAATGCGAAAACAGCGTGTTTTCCTCCTGCGCGGTGCTCACCGGCAGCGCCGCGGCGATAGCGGTAAAGACTGGCGTGCACACCGCGGTGGGCGAGATTGCGGAAATGATCGGCACCGAAAACGAACAGACACCGCTGCAAAAGCGGCTTGCAAAGCTCGGCACGGTGCTGGGCAACGGCGCTCTCGCGATATGCGCGCTGATATTCGTCTTTTCGCTCATAAAGGGGATGGACGTGGGCGAAATGTTCATGACCTCCGTCAGCCTTTCCGTCGCCGCGATACCGGAGGGGCTCCCCGCGATAGTCACCGTGGTGCTTTCCGCCGGGGTAAAGACGATGGCGCACCGCCGCGCGGTGGTGAAAAGGCTGCCCGCGGTGGAAACGCTCGGCAATGCGCAGGTGATATGCACCGATAAGACCGGCACGCTCACCTGCAACGAAATGAAGGTCGTGCGGCACAGCGGCAGTGCGGAGGATATCGCACGGGTCATTGCGCGGTGCGGGGATGATTCCTCCCCAACCGAGCTGGCGCTTGCCGAATTCGCAAAAGGGTTCCGGGCGGCGCCGGAATGCGCGGCGGTAACCGAAATACCCTTCGATCCGAACAAAAAATACATGATGTCCGTATACCGCGAAAGCGGAGGGTACAGGACATATATCAAGGGTGCGCCGGACGTTATCGCACGGTTCTGCCGCAGCGGCGGCGCACAGGCGGCGGAAACGGCGGCGGATTGGGCGGAGCAGGCGCTCCGGGTGATAGCCTTTGCGCGCTCCGGTGTCACCGCCGCACCGCCGGATTCACCGGAAAACGCTGCCTTTGAGCTCGTCGGGCTGTGCGGGATATCCGATCCGCCGCGCCCGGAAGCAAGGGATGCCGTGGAGGCGTGCCGCAAAGCCGGCATCCGCGTGATAATGCTCACCGGCGACCACCCGGCAACGGCGGGCGCCGTCGCACGGGAGGTCGGGATAATGCGCCGGGGCGAACGTGTGCTGACCGAATCGGATACCGCTTCCATGTCCGCGCGGGAGTTCGACCGCGCCGTGAAGGAATGCAACGTTTTTGCGCGGGTAACGCCGCGGTTCAAGCTCCGCGTGGTCGAATCGCTTTCGCGCAGCGGCAAAACGGTCGCAATGACGGGCGACGGCGTGAACGATGCGCCCGCTCTGAAGCGTGCCGATATAGGCGCGGCAATGGGTATAAGCGGGACGGAGGCGGCAAAGGAAGCCGCGGATATGATACTCACGGACGATAACTTTGCGACCGTGGTTTCCGCGGTGCGCGAGGGGCGCGGGATATTCGACAACATACGCCGCGCGGTACACTTTCTGCTTTCCTGCAATATCGGCGAGCTTTTTACCGTTTTCTTCGCAATTATAGTTTCGCTTCCCTCTCCGCTTTCGGCGATACAGCTTCTGTGGGTGAACCTCACAACCGATTCGCTCCCCGCCATATCGCTGGGTCTGGAGGGAACTCACGGCGACGTGATGGAGCGCAGGCCTTTTCCGAAAAACGCCCCGCTGTTCGGCGCCGAAAGGGTGTTCCGTATCGTTTTCGAAGGGCTGCTCATCGGCACGCTCGCCATAACCGCGTTCGCCGTCGGCAATGCGCGTGGGGGCTTTCTCTGCGGGCGGACAATGTGCTTCACGGTGCTTTCGGTCTCGCAGCTTTTTCACTCCTTCAATATGCGCAGCGAAAGAAGCATATTTCGCAAAGGCATCGGGAAAAACCGCTTTGTCACTGCGGCGTTCTTCATCTGCTTTGCCATGCAGGCATCGGTCATTCTGATCCCCTCCGCGGCGGCTCTGTTCGGCGTATGCGCGCTTTCCGCAGCCGAATGGGGGATCTGCATCGCCCTTTCCGCAACGCCGGTGGCGGTATGCGAAATTTACAAGGCTTTAAGGTATTAACGACTTGACTTTACGGCAAAAAGAGATTATGATACTTAGAGTATTACCAATACGGAGGATGTAAAAAATGCGCTATACGCCGAGCTCGACTCTTGAAATAAAAATTGCCGACTCCGAACTTATCCGAGTGATCGGACGGCACACCGTCACGGAGGACGGAATGCTCGCACTGGACTGGTGCAGCAGCGGATTTTCGTTTATTTTCAACGGCAGGGGGTTCAATATCTCCTTCGGTGCCTTCAATGCCGATGCTCCCGCCTATATAAAAGTGGTCATCGACGGCAGGGACGAACAGCGGTTCGCCGTTGCAAACGGCAGGGAACGCGTCATTATCGAAAATCTTTACGATAAACGCCACCGCGTGACCGTATACAAAATAACCGAAAGCGAATCCCCGCTGCTTTTCGACACGCTGACCCTGTTCGGCGAAAAGCCCTCGCTCCGCAGGCTTCTCGGCGGAAAGACGCGCAGGCTCGAATTTATCGGTGATTCCATCACCTGCGGCTACGGCGTGCTCGGCTCCGAAAGCGATTCGGGCTACCTCACCTGGCAGCAGGACAGCACCATGTCCTATGCCTCGCTCACCGCAAAGCTGCTCGGTGCCGAACCGCGTCTTATCGCCGTTTCGGGCAAGGGGCTCGTCTGCAACTGCCTGGGCGACAGATCGGACGTTAAGGTGACACAGTTTTACGAATACCTCACCCGCCGCGGCGGTGTATGCAGAGACGGCTGGATCCCGCACGCCGTAGTTATCAACGCGGGTACAAACGATAGCGGCGGCCCTGCCGGCAGCGAAGAATTTGCCGAAGCGGCAAACAGCCTGCTGGACGGCATACGGGCAAGATACCCCGAAGCCGAAATATTCTGGCTTTATGACATGATGGACACCCATTACACCGAAACACTGCGCGAAACCATTCAGAAGCGCCGCGAGACCGACCCGAAGCTCCACTACGTGATAACCGAAAGCATCACCGCCCGCCGCGGCGAAACCGGCGCGAACGGTCACCCCGGCATACGCGCAAGCATACGCGTTGCGGAGGAGCTTTCCGCGGAGATACAGCGCGCGCTGGGCTGGAAACCGGCGCCGCGGCGCGAAACCGACGAAGATCCGGCAACGGAAGCGGAGGGATAATATGCAGGATGTAAAAAAGAAAAAGGAAAAAAGGATCACCCCGGCGGGTGCAGCGGCTGTAGTCGTTATCACCGCGGTACTCATATCCGCGCTCGCGTTTTTCATCTTTTCGCCGCGGCAGGCGGGCGAGGAAAGCGAAAAAAGCCTTGATACGAGCCGCTTTGCGGAGGAAAGCTCCGAAGCGCCGGACAAAATATCCGGCACCGAAAAGAACATTTACGATGATATCGCCGTGGGCGATTATATCCGGCTCGGCACATACGGCGGCGAAAAGCTGCAATGGACGGTGCTCGAAAAGGATTCCGGCAGGGTCACGCTTATCACGACGGACTGCATAGAATGCCGTGCCTACAACGATACCCGCACCGATATTTCCTGGGAGGAAAGCACGCTTTACGCCTGGCTGAACGGCGAATTTGCGGGCAGCGCCTTTTCGGAAGAGGATAAAAAGCTTATAGCCGTGTCCGAAAGCGGCGAATCCGTAACGCTGCTTGACGAAGCGGGTGCAAAGAAGTATTTCGAATACGACGCATGGCGCTCCGCGGGCGCAACAACACACGCCGCGGAAGCGGGCGCGCGCGTTCAGGAGGGCAAATGCTGGTATTGGCTGAGCGATACCGGCAGCAGAACTTCCTTTGCGAAATACATCGGGTTTGACGGCAGGATCTGCGACGGCTTTGCCGTGGATACCGGAAATGTCGGTGTACGCCCGGTCATAACCGTACAGCTCGGCGAATAAAAAGGCTGCAATGCCGGAAGCGTGTTCCGCTTCCGGCATATTTACTGTATGCGCCTCTTGCGGCGGAATGAGCAAAGCATATCGAAAGGGGAGCCCCGAAATCGGGCTCCCCGGTTTTTAATATATCTCTTTTTTCAGCAGATCGACGGCGCACAGCGATATTTCCTCCGCCGTTTCGCTGTCCGCAGCCTCGGCGATAAGCCGGAACCGCCCCGCCGCACCCGGAAAAACGTTTACGCGCCCTTCTCCGAAATCATAGCCGACACAGCGTTCGCTCCCGCCGGAGGCGGCACGCAACCGTGCGATGACGGCGGGTATACATATGCCCGCGCCATCCAGCTCCCGCAGGAAAACCGAAACCGGCGGAAGCGCGGAAACAAGCTCCGAAACACTCTTCCCCGCCTTTTCCGCCGCGCCGCACAACGCTATCGCAAGCAAAGCGCCGTTGCGCACCGGGATATCCGCGGCGGCAAGTCTGCGTTCCTCGCTTTCGCCGTCGCCGTAGAATCGGACGGACATCCCCTCCCGCGCAAGCATCTTTTCGGCAATAACGGGCGAATCGGAGGGAAGGAATATTTCCCGCTGCCCGACAAGCGAGCAATAAGCCGCAAGAAGCTGCCAATAGGATATCTCCTCCCCGCCGGCATTTTTTGCACAGACGCGCTCGCCGCAATCCGATACCGAAAATTCGATATCGCCCTCGTTTTTCACGGAAAGCTCCTCGCACAGCTCATGCAGCATACCGGCAGCGCCGGAAATACGCATCCGCCCAGGAAGGGCATATTTTTCGCGCAGCTCGGAAAGATACCGCTTTACCAGAACGCCGTGCGGAAGCATCGAAATACTTCCGATCCCGGGGGATACCGGATCCGTGTCCTCCCGGGTGAGCATACGCAGCCGCTCCCGCGGGAGCGGCATACCGTCACCCGAATAAAGCCTTACCTCCGTGCGGCTGCCGTTGCGGGTGATGTGCGCGGTGCAATCGAAGCCGAAGCCGTATGCGGCAAAAGCGGCATCCGCCGCGCTGCCGCCGCTTATCACCGTCGTATCCACACCGCGCTCCGCCGCGCCGCAGGCAAGCTCGAACGCCCGCGGGAGCGTGTCCGCCTCGCCGCGTGCAAAGGCTGCCACGCTGCCGAACCGCGCCAGCCGCCGCCCCAGCGTGACAAAATATCCGCTGTCCGTCTCGTCCGCCATGATAAAATCCTCGTATTCCGCCAAAACGAACTTCGGCTTCGGGAACAGGCGCGCGCCGCTTGCCGCCTTTATATGCTCGCCGGGGGCGACAATACGCCCGCCGCCGATGACGGCGCCGGATTCGAGCTCCGCACGGTCGCCGATAACGCACCCGGGGGCGACATGGCAGCCGTTTCCGATAGTGACTCCGGAGCCGATAATACTGCCGCAGACCACGCTTTCGCCGATGGTCGCACCGTCGAAAACCACGCATTTTTCCAGAACCGCGCCCGGGTGCACGGATGCGCGCTCGCCGATACAGTTTTCCCCGCCCGAAAGCAGCATATTGCAGGCGTGGTATTCGGCAAAGGAGCCGATATCGAACCAGTTTCCCTCCGGTTCGATCCCGCAGATCGGTATTCCCTGTTTGAGCATCGCCGGAAACAGATCCCGCCCGAAATCGTATTCCTTGCCGTCCGGGATCAGAGCAAGCGCCTCCGGAGCAAGAAAGTATATGCCGGTATTGACAAGGTCGGAAAGCGTGTCACGCAGGGAGGGCTTTTCGCAAAAACCCGTCACCAGCCCGCCTTGCAGGCATACGGAGCCGTATTCCGAAACATCCTCGCGGCGGCAGAGCAGCATTGCCGCCTTGCAGTTGCTCGCCATAAATTCCTTTTTTGCCGCAGCAAGGTCGAAATCGCAATAGGCATCGCCGGAGATAACGAGCAGGACCCCATCCGTGTGCCCGCGAAGCCTTGCCACCGCGCCCGCGCTGCCGAGCGGCTTTTCCTCCGTGAAAAACTCCAGCCCCGTTCCGATATCGCCCGCACGCAGCTTTTCCGGCAGGTACATCGCGGTGACGGCGGTATGCGCAAACCCGTTTGCGCGCAGCAGTGTCACCGTGCGCGAAAAAAGGCTTTTGCCCGCAACGGGCAGCATCGGCTTCGGCAGCTCCCGCGTGAGCGGCAGAAGTCTTTTTCCGTAACCGCCGGCAAGGATACAGGAATCGAATCTTTGCCCCTTCGGCTCTTCCATAAAAAACACCCGTCCTCTTTTTTTGATTTATTGTTTGCCGTTCGGCGCGAAATATGCGCTTACGCGATTGACAAAACGGATTTTTACGGTTATTATATTCTTACTATGGAATTAAAAGACATTATCTCACGGTTTATCATAACCGATACCGGCGGAAGAGACGATTACTCACACGGGTGCGCGGCTGCCGTCGGCTGCTTCGACGGTGTCCATCTCGGGCACCGCGCGCTTATCGGCGAGCTTTGCGTCCGCGCAAACGAAAAACGGCTTCCCGCCGTCATATTCACCTTTTTGCCGGACGATCGTCCGAAGCAGAACACGAAGCTGCTTGCCTCCCGGCGGGGGAACCTTCGCCTGCTGGCGGCGTGCGGCGTGAACCGCGTTATCGAAATACCCTTCGGCGCCGTCCGCGATATCCCGGCGGAGGATTTTGTGCGGGATATACTGCTTCGTGCGTTCGATGTGCGGCTCGCAGTGGGCGGCTATAATTTCCGGTTCGGATACCGCGGCAGCGGCGACAACGCGCTTCTTGCAGCCGTGCTTGCCGAAGGCGGCGCCGAATGCTTTGTGACACCGGCATACACCTTCTGCGGCATACCGGTCAGCTCCACGGAAATACGCGAACGCATACACCGCGGCGATGTCCGCACGGCAAACGCGATGCTCGGGCGCCAGTATTCGTTTTCCGGTACGATAATCCACGGCAAGGGTATCGGCCACATTCTCGGGTTCCCGACAATAAACATCCACTTCCCGCAAAACTTCACCGTGCCGCGGTACGGAGTATATGCCTCCGAAGTAAGGCTTGACGGTATCACCTACGGCGGCGTTACAAATATCGGCATACGCCCGACCTTCGGCGGCGACACCGTCCCCATGAGCGAAACCTTTATTTTCGGCTTTTCCGGGGATGTATACGGCAGAACCGCCGCGGTATCGCTCTGCGGCTTTATCCGCGACGAACGCCGATTCGAAAGCACGGACACACTGAAAAACCAGATCGAAACGGACAAGATCTACGCAAAATCAATTCTTTCGGAAGGAGGCCCCGCTATTTGAAGGCAAAAAAATTCACCGCAATGATTGCGGCTCTGACAATACTTTTTACGCTTGGCGTGACACACGCCTTTGCCGAACCGTCGGATGAATCCTCCGCGCAGGTAAAGCTTGCCCCGAATATCGTTTCGGGCAACGCCGTTATCGCCTATTGCATTGATGACGGGCAGTTCATATACACCGCCCGTGCGGACGAAAAAGTCGCGCCCACCGTTGCGGCAAAGCTCGTGGCGTGCATGGTCGCATACGATATGCTTTCCGAGCACGGGCTCGACCCAGCCTCTACGGACATAACCGTTACCGCCTCGGCGATCGACAACGCCGGAAACATTTTCGATATCCGCGTGCCGGTCATGGGCTTCAAGGCAGGCGCCGTATACAAGGCGCGGGATATGTTTTCCGCCGTGCTTGTCGGCTGTGCGAACGATGCCGTGTGCGCGCTTGCATCCGACCTCGGCGACAAATATCTTTCCGGCGGCGGGATAAGCGCCTTTGTCGGCAGGATGAACGAAAAGGCGGCTTCGCTCGGGCTCACTGCGACAAAATTCGTTAACCCCACCGGGCTCGATTCGCCGATGCAGTATTCCACCCCGCGCGAAATCGCGCTGATAACCGCCGCGTTCTACAAATACGATTATCTCGTTGCGCTTTCGAATGTGGAAGCCTTTCTGATGAACGGCAATACGACGGTGCGCAACAAAAACTATCTCAAATGCAATTATTATGTTTCCGGCTTTCTCAACCGCAGCGCCATAGGCCTGATCGCCGGTCAGCTCGATAAATCCGGCAATTACTGCCTTCTGACCGCATCACAAAAGGACGGCAGAACTTATATATTCGTCGTGATGTGTGCCAGCGGCATGATCGTCACCGAAAAGGACGGCAAATTCAGCTATTCGTTCGGCGACGGAAACGCCTATGCCGACATGAACGAGCTTATCGACTGGACACGGAATTCGCTCACGCTGTGCACCGTTGCAACGGTGAACGATGCCGTTGCGGAGCTTGCCGTCACGAGCGGCAAGGTGGACCATGTGCTCGTTGTCCCGAGCGAAAATATTGAACGTCTGCTTCCCGACGGAAATGTCGAAAAAACCGTGGAGGTCATATTCGACGAATCGAAGGTCACGCGCAGCGAAGCCGACGGAAAGGTCACCTATTCGCTCAAAGCTCCGGTGGAAAAGGGCGTGCCCGTCGGCAAAGCGATATATTCGCGGGACGGAAACGTTATCGCCGAAGTCACGCTTGTGACAAAATCCTCCGTGGAATCCGACTCCGCAAAAACCGCATTGGATACCATGCACGACATACTGTTTTCCAAAACCATGTCGATAATAATCAAGGTGCTTATCGGCATAATCGTCGCTTACTTCCTGTTCCTCGCCGTTACGGCGATACTGCGCACCTACCGCAGACTGAGCGGAAAAAAGGGCAACGGCACGAAAAAGAGCCCCAAAAAGCCTCGCCCCTCGCCGAAGAATGACCCGATGGGCGACACAAAGGAATTCTGATCGGCTTGCCAAATGTGAACAAATGTTAAAATTTACAGCAGGGCATTGCTTTTGTACCTTGTTTGTGATATTATTGAGTTTAGCTGTCGGTGCCTGAATTTCGGGCATCAGTAATTGAAAGGAATTATTTATCATGACACCTACCGTTCTCGAATACATCATCGGCGCAATTCTTCTTGTCCTCGCAGTCGCTATAATCGTACTTATCAGCCTTCAGCAGAGCAAGCGCCGCGGTCTGGGCAACTCCATCGCGGGCAACGGCGCTTCCGAATCCTACCTTACCAAAAACAAGATCGCCACAAACGAAAAGAAGCACCAGAAGTGGACGCTTGTCCTTTCCATCGTCTTTGTTGTCCTCGTTCTCGCGCTTTACATAGTTCATTCCAACGGCATAGGCACCGGGAAGAGCGAATCCTCCTCCGCAGCCGAATCCTCCGTTGCCGACGTATCCGCCAAATAATCACGGCATTTTGCAAAAAAGCAAAGCCGGAAGCCCGTTTGGGCTTCCGGCTTCTTTGTTTTTGTCTGAAAAAACTTACCGCGGCAGGACAATGCGGCGGTTTTCGGGCTTGGGTGCGCGGCGGTATACCACCACTCGCCTGCCGATGACCTGCACCGGTTCGCACCCGAGCGCATCGCAAAGCGCCTGCATAACGTCCTTTGCGCTTTCGGGGCAGGCTTCAAGCACGGTGAGCTTGATTATTTCGTGCGCATCGAGCGCATTGGAAACGGTGGTGAGCACGGTTTCCGTTACCCCCGCCTTGCCGATCTGAACCGTCGGCTCTATGCTGTTTGCCGCAGAGCGCAGAAACGCGCGTTGCTTTGTTGTTATCATTTGTTTTCCTCCTTATCGGTGCTGCCGAACCCTCCGAAGCGTTCCCTGGCGGCGCAGTCATCCTCGGTTATTCCGTAGGGCAGAAATATCCCCTGGGCAAAGGCGCTTCCGCGCTTTACCGTAAGATCGGCGCTTCCGCCGATAAGCTTTATCATAATGTGGCCTTCGTTTTCCGCGCCGAAATAATCCGAATCGATCACCCCGGCGGTATTCGCAAGGCGAACGCCGTATTTGAACCCCTGCCCGGAGCGCGGAAGCAGCACAAGCACCCAATCGCTGTCCATTCTGACACGCACACCGGTGCTTATGACTATCTCACAGCCCGCTTCGAGCGTGAAATCATACGGTGCAAAGAAATCGTAGCCGGCGGAACCCGACGTAGCCCTTTCGGGCAATCGGATATGCTCGTAGCCCTCTCTGCCGAAAATATGCTCGGATACACGGTAAAATTTCGCTATTCTCTTCATCCCATCCAACCCCCGTTTATATCAATCACCGCGCCGGTGATATAAGAAGCCGCCTGCGAGGCAAGGAACACCGCCGCCCCCGCGACCTCCTCCGCACTGCCGAGTCGCATCAGCGGGATATCGTCCGAAAGCGAAGCGACATCGTCAAACGAAAGCGAAGCGTTCATGTCGGTATCTATCACGCCGGGGCAGATGCAGTTTACGCGCACACCCGCGGGCCCGACTTCCTTTGCCAGCGCCTTTGTAAAGCCGATAATACCGGCTTTTGCCGCGGAATAGTCCACCTCGCAGCTCCCGCCGGATTCGCCGAACACCGACGATATGTTTATGATGCACCCGCCGGAACGCGAAAGCATTGCGGGAAGCAGCGCCCGCGTGAGCATGACCGGGGCGAAAAGGTTGATTTCATACATTTCGCGCGCGGCAGCGGGCGTTATCTTATCGAAAAGTCCGGTGAGTGAAACGCCTGCATTGTTTATAAGCACGTCCGGATCCGGGCAGAAGCGCGCCACCGCGGCGACCGATTCCGGCAATGCAAGGTCGGCGGAAAGAAAGTATGCCTCCGGAAGCTCGGCGCAAAGCTCCTCTGCCTCCGCAACGCTTTTGCCGCAATGGATATAAACGGCGTAGCCCGAAAGCGCAAACGCGCGTGTGAGCGCTTCGCCGATCCCGCGGGCACCGCCCGTGATAAGCACCTTTTTTCTGCTCATCGGTTTTCTTCCTTCTTCTGCGCTTTTTTCAGTAGGTTCTTCAGATCCGCGACGGAGTATTTGTATACCGCATCGCAAAATCCGCAGGTGAGCACCGTTTCCCTGCCCTCGGCGATCATGTCCGAAAGCTCCGATGCACCGAGCGAAATAAGGGCGCTGTCCGTTTTTTCGCGGCTGCACGCGCATTTATAGGAGCATTCAAAGGAATCGAAAATATCGTATTCGAAGCCGGAAAGCATTTCGGCTATTATATCCTCCGCGCTCCCACCGTTCAGTATTTCCGTGACATGGCGCATTTTCGCGGCGTTTTCCTCCAGCCTCGCCGCCGTTTCCTCCGAAGCAAAGGGAAGAAGCTGTACAAGCGCCCCGCCGGCGCGCTTCACGGTAATGTCGGTATCCACAAGCACGCCGAGCGCACACACGGTGGGGACCTGCTCGCTTGTCGCATAATAATACGCGATATCCTCGCCTATTTCGCCGCTTTGTATTTCCGCAACGCCGCAGTAGGGTTCGGTTCCGCCGCAATCACGCAGAACGTAAAATTCGCCCCTGCCTACGCAGCCGCCGACATTCAGCTTTCCGTCCTCGCGCAGGGGAAGATCGCACGCGGGGTTCTGTATGAACCCGCGGACATTGCCCTTCCAATCGCTTGTCGCGACAAGCGTTCCGCCGGGGCCGTCGCCCTTGAAGCGGAGCGTGAGCAGATCCGTTTCCTCGCCGAGCAGCGAGCCCATGAGCGATGCCGCGGTGAGCGTTCTGCCCAACGCCGCAGTCGCGGTGGGGGCGGTGTTATGTATTTCACGCGCACGCTCGCAGATATCGGTCGAATCGATAACGATCGCCCTTGCCTCGCCGTCCCGCGTGATAGCTCTGACTATCCTTGCCATAAAAATGCCTTCTTTATTCTTCTTTTTTCTTTGCCTGTGCGGCGATGGTACCGTCCGAAAGCATCAGGCGGAAGCCTGTTCCCTCCGGCAGCTCCGAAACGCTGCGCACGGCTTTGCCGTTTTCGCCGAAAGCGACGGAAAACCCGCGCCGCAGCACCGAAAGCGGGTCAAGCGCCGAAAGCCTTTCGCTCCGCGCCGAAAGCGCGTTGCGCCTTTTGGAGATCGCCTTTTCCGCCGCAAGGAACAGCTTTTCCTCGTCATGTGCGACAGTCATTCGGCGTTCGTCGAAATAGGCGCGCGGGCTTTTCATCACCGGGCGCTGCGAAAGCGCGGCAAGCTTTTGGCGAAGCAGCCCCGTTTTTGATTCCAGCCTGCCGTTCATGCGGCGCTGAAGGTTTGCAAACTGCCGCTTTTTTTCGGAGGAATCCGGTATCGCCAGCTCTGCGGCGGCGCTCGGCGTGGGGGCGCGCAGATCGGCGACAAAATCGCATATCGTAAAATCGGTCTCGTGCCCGACGGCGGAAATGATCGGCGTTTTGCAGGCGTATACCGCCCGTGCGAGCGATTCGTCGTTGAAGCACCAGAGATCCTCCGTGCTGCCGCCTCCGCGGCCGATAATTATCACATCGCAAAGTCCGCTGCCGTCCAGCGCGGAAAGCGCGTTTATAAGCTGTTCCGGCGCGGAAGGCCCCTGAACGAGAGAGGGGTAAAGGTATATCCGCACGCCCGGAAAGCGCCTGCGGGAAACGTTTATCATATCCCGCACGGCTGCGCCGCCGGGAGCGGTGATTATCCCGAGCGAAAAGGGCATCCTCGGCAGCGGTTTTTTGTGTGCCGGGTCGAACAGCCCCTCCGAGGCAAGCTTTGCTTTGAGCTGCTCGAAGGCGATAAAGAGCGAGCCGGCGCCGAAGGGTTCCATCGTGTCGGCATAAATGCGGTATTGCCCGTCCCGCACGAAAACGGCGACCCTGCCCGTGCAGATGACCTTCATGCCGTTTTCGGGCGTGAAGGCAAGCTTGCCGACCCCGCCGAACATTGTAGCCGGTATCGCGGAGCGTTCATCCTTCAACGTGAAATATATGTGCCCGCTTTGGTAGGTTTTCAGATTGGATATTTCGCCCTTGACCGAAACCCCGCGCAAAAGCGGGGAATTGCCGATATAATCGCGGATATATGTGTTTAACTGTTCGACGGTGAGCGCGTCACGCGTTCCGTTCATGCCTCTTCACCGGTGTCCGCGGAATTTTCCCCGGTGCCGTCCGGCTCGTCTTCAGGCTCCGGCTTCGGGGAGGCAAGCGGCTTTTCCATGCCGTCGGCAAGCCTGCCGAGAACGCCGTTTATATACGCAACGGAGGATTCGTCATCGAACTTTTTGGCTATTTCAAGCGCTTCGTTGACAGTAGTTTCGATCGGGATCTCCGGAAAGTAAAAAAGTTCGCAGGCTGCCATGCGCAGTATCGCGAGCGGGACTCTGCCGATGCGTTCGAAATTCCAGTTGTGCGAGCCTTCGGCGATCTTCACGTCGATATCGCCGCGGTTTTCGCTCGTGCGGATAAACAGCTCCCTCGCGAAGGTACTGAACCGCTCCCCACGTTCCTCCGCAGCCAGGCTGAGTATTTCCTCCGGGGCACGCGTTATATCAAAATCCTGCTCGAAGATAAGCCCCATTGCCGCCTCGCGGGATTCCCTTCTTGTCATAAATATCTCCTCTCATGCGCTTTGCATAACAATTCATTGTATTATATCACCGCGCACGCATTGTGTCAAGCCGGAATAAGCCGTGCGCGGACGGTAAAAAAACCGAACAATACACTTGAAAACCGCCGCAAAATGGGTTATAATCCATAATGTAAAAATGTTTATATGCGCATTTGCCGGGAAAGGCTTATGCGTGCACGGAAAGAAAGGTATAAAAACTATGTCCAAAGGAATTTTCGGGGGCGAAAAACGCCCCGTGCTCACTATTGTTATGGACGGCGTCGGTCTTTGCGACCGTGTCGAGGGCAACGCCGTAAAGGCGGCTGACACGCCCACGCTCGATATGCTCATGCGGAAATACCACTGCTTCCGCCTTAAAGCCCACGGCACCGCCGTCGGGCTCCCCTCCGACGACGATATGGGCAATTCGGAGGTCGGCCATAACGCGCTCGGCTCCGGTCAGGTTTTCGCCCAGGGCGCAAAGCTGGTATCCAACGCGATAGAATCCGGCAAGATATTCGAAAGCGATACCTGGAAGCAGGCCGTATCGAACGCAAAGGATCACACCCTGCACTTTATCGGTCTTTTCTCGGACGGCAATGTCCATTCGCATATCGACCATCTCAAGGCGATGATCGCACACGCGAAGAAGGACGGCGTGAAGAGAGTCCGTGTACACATACTTTTAGACGGCAGAGATGTCGGCGAAACGAGCGCGCTTGAATATGTGCTCCCGTTCGAGGATTTCCTCGGCACGCTGCGCGACGGCGATTTTGATGTGAAGATCGCAAGCGGCGGCGGAAGAATGGTCATAACCATGGACCGCTACGAAGCCAACTGGGATATGGTCCGCAAGGGCTGGGCAACGCACGTCCTGGGCGAAGGCAGGCAGTTCGGCAGCGCAAAGGAAGCCATCGAAACGCTCCGTTCCGAAACCGGCGCTATCGACCAGGATCTCCCCCCGTTCGTCATTGCGCAGGACGGCAAGCCCGTCGGCACGGTGGAGGACGGCGACAGCGTTATATTCTTCAATTTCCGCGGCGACAGAGCCATCGAGATCAGCAAGGCTTTTGAAAGCGGCGCCGATTTCGACAAGTTCGACCGTGTACGCGTTCCGAAAGTCTTTTATGCCGGTATGCTCGAATACGACGGAGATGCGCACATCCCCGCGAAATACCTTGTTTCCCCGCCCGAGATCAGCAACACGATGGGTGAATTCCTTGTCAAAAACGGCATTCGCCAGTATGCGATAAGCGAAACGCAGAAGTACGGTCATGTGACATACTTCTGGAACGGCAACAGAAGCGGCAAGTTCAGCGAAACGCTCGAGGAATATGACGAGATCCCCTCCGACATTGTCCCCTTTGAGCAGCGCCCTTGGATGAAGTGCGCGGAGATCACCGACGTGCTTATCGAAAAGCTTAAAAGCGGCGAATTCAGCTTCCTGCGCGTAAACTTCCCGAACGGCGACATGGTCGGTCACACCGGCTCCTTTATTGCCGCGAAGATATCAATGGAAGCGCTCGACCTCTGCCTTGCGCGGATACTCAAAGCCGTGGACGAGGTGAAGGGTGTCGCAATAATCACGGCCGACCACGGCAACTGCGACGAAATGTACGAGATCGACAAAAAGACCGGCAAGGTCAAGGTCGGTGCGGACGGAAAGCCCAAGGCAAAGACAAGCCATACGCTCAACCCCGTTCCCTGCTTCATTTACGATAATTACTATTCCGAAAACTACGATTTCGAGGAAGGCTCCTTCGGGCTTGCCGATGTCGCGGCGACGGTAGTTACGATGATAGGGCTCGAACCCCCGAAGGTCTGGGAAAAATCCATGATCAGGCTGAAATAACACGGCGAAAGGAGCAAGCGATGCTCACTTCCATACTGAATTCCGGCGCAGACCTCAAAATGATGCTGCTCGAAATGCTCCTGATGGTGCTTGCGATAATACCGCCGCTCACCTTCCACGAATGGGCGCACGGCTTTATCGCATACAAGCTGGGCGATTACACCGCAAAGGCGGACGGGCGGCTTTCGCTCAATCCGTTTGCACACTTCGATCTGCTCGGCACGATATCGCTGCTGCTTATCGGCTTCGGCTGGGCAAAGCCGGTGCCGGTGAACACCCGCAATTTTCAAAACCCGCGCCGCGATTTTGCGCTCACGTCGCTTGCGGGGCCTGTCGCCAACTTTATTTACGGCATGGTGGCAATGTTCCTGCGCGTGCTTTGGGAAAATATCGCCGTTGCGGCGGATTGGCCCGCTTCCTCTGCAGTTGTTATCTGTGTTTGGGCATTTTTGCAGTATACGTCGCTCATGAGTATCGGGCTGGGGCTTTTCAACCTGATCCCGATACCCCCGCTGGACGGCTCCAACATTCTGATGTGCCTGCTTCCGAACCGGGCAGCGGCAAAATATTCGCGGATACGCTATTATTCGCAATATATAATACTTGCGATAGTTATCCTTACATGGCTGCCCTACCCGTTCTCCGAAATACCCAATCTGCTGTTTTATCCGCTCGGTATCGCACGGGACTGGCTTGCGCAGATATTCGCAAAAGCGGCATACGGCCTGCTTTCGCTCGTATTTTAAGCCATGGAGCTGAACCTGAAAATCGAGCAATACGAAGGCCCGCTCGACCTTCTGCTCGCGCTTATCACCAAGCACAAGATAGATATATTCGATATTCCCATTGCCGAAATCTGCGAGCAATACACGGCTTACCTCGATGCGATGCGCAGCCTCGACATGGAGATCGCGGGGGAATTTATCGTGATGGCGGCGGAGCTAATGCTGATCAAGAGCCGGATGCTGCTTCCGCGGCAGGAAAGCGCGGAAGACCCGCGTGCGCCGCTCGTGGATGCACTGCTCGAACACCGCCGGGCACAGATCGCGGCGGAATTTCTGCGGTTGCAGAGCGCAGGGCATTTCGACACATTCACAAAGCCGCCCTCCGAACCGGAAAAGAGCGATTATTCCCGCAATCACGCGGTGGAGCTGCTTGCCGAAGCGTTTTCACGCATTGCGGCAAGGATGTCCCTGCGCGAGCCGGCGGCGGATCCGGAGCTTTTCAAAAAGATCGAGGAACGCTACTATTCCGTGGAGGAAAAAACTGTTGCACTCATTTCCAAGCTCGAACAGCTACGCGTCTGCCGGTTCGACACGCTTTTCGAAAGAGTCGCCTCCCGCGGGGAGGCGGTCGCCGTGTTTCTGGCGCTTTTGGAACTTGTACGCGACGGCGTTATAGATGTCGAACGCAACGGCGACGATATCGAGCTTTCGCTCGGAGCAAACGCCGATACCTACGAAAGGACCGAACACGATGAGTATTAACAACGAAACCCCCGCCGCGCTCGAAGCGATACTTTTCGCCTGCGGCAGTCCGGTGCCTTTCGAACGGCTGTGCGAGATACTATGTGTCGATGCGGAGGGGCTGCGTACAGCCGCGGCAATGCTTTCCGACAAATACTCCGACGACCGCAAAAGCGGCATAACGCTCGTGACGATCGAAAACTCCTACCAGCTGTGCACGAAGGCTTATGTTGCCGATTATGTAAAAAAGGCGCTTGAAATGCGCAAAACACCGCCGCTTTCAAAGGCGGCTCTGGAGGTGCTTGCCATTGTCGCATACAATCAGCCGGTGACAAGATCATTTATTGAAATGGTCCGCGGGGTGGACAGCTCCGCCATTGTCGCCTCGCTGTGCGAAAAGGGGCTTATAACCGAGCGCGGAACGCTTGATGCGCCCGGCAGGCCGACAATTTTCGGCACGACAGACGCGTTCCTGCGCTGCTTCGGGCTGGAAAGCATTGCGGAGCTGCCGAAGGCGGAGCTTGCCGTTGCGAGCGAGCAGATATCGCTCGAAAACGGCGGCGAAACGAATGAAACTACCGAAAAAGGAGCAGAATAATGAACAGCGAAACTCCGATCAAACAGCTTATCGACGCCGCTCTTGCAAAGATCGGCGACACGGTCGACATGAAAACCGTTATCGGCGAGCCGATTGAGCTCCCCGGCGATGTCACGCTCATACCCATTTCCAAGGTCACCGTCGGGATCGTATCCGGCGGCAGCGAATTTGCGGGCAAGTCGCCGCGCGCGGACGGAAACGCCTATTTTGCGGGCGGAAACGGCGCGGGCGTTTCGATGACTCCGCTCGGCTTTATCGCCGTGGAGCAGGGCAGGGTTCGCGTTATCGAGCTGGGGAACATACTCACCTACGATCCCCCGCGCGATCTTGTAAACCGCACGCTGGACGGGATCAACGGTATTATCGACAAAACGCCCTCCATTGTGGAAAAGATACTGAATCTTTTCGGCAGAAAGGGTGCGGACGAGGAAGCCGATGATACAGCCGGGCAGCCGCAAAACGAAGAAAACAGCGAGGATTAAAAATGAAATTTGCTTTTTTCGATGCAAAGCCATACGATATACCCGCCTTCGAGGCGGAAGGAAAGCGCCGCGGGATCGAATTCAAGTTCCTGGAAGCAAAGCTGAACGCCGACACGGCTTCGCTTGCCGAGGGGTGCGACGGTGTCTGCATATTCGTGAACGACACCGCGAATGCCGAGGTTATCGACATTCTCCATTCAATGGGCGTGCGCCTGATCGCGCTGCGCTGCGCGGGCTACAACAATGTCGATGTCCGCCACGCCTTCGGCAGGGTACACGTTATCCATGTTCCCGCATATTCGCCTTACGCCGTCGCCGAGCACGCCATGGCGCTGCTGCTCACCTCCATACGCCGCATACACAAGGCATTCATCCGCACAAGGGATTACAATTTCAGCCTTGTCGGGATGACAGGCTTCGAGCTGCACGGAAAGACCGTCGGTATAATCGGCACGGGCAGGATCGGGCGCGTATTTGCGGATATCTGCCGCGGCTTCGGAATGAACATCATCGCATATGACAAGTTCCCCGCAGCCGGCAGCGGGCTGGAATATGTCACGCTGGACGAGCTTTTCGAAAAGAGCGATATCATTTCGCTCCACTGCCCGCTCACGGATGAAACAAAGCACATGATCGGCGCGGAGGCGATATCCCGCATGAAGAAGGGCGTTGTCATTATCAACACCTCACGCGGGGCGCTTATCGATGCGGAGGCTCTGCTTGAGGGCATAAAGGCTCGCAAAATCGGCGCAGCCTGCCTGGATGTATACGAGGAAGAAGCCGACGTATTCTTCGAGGATCGCTCCGGCCACATAATCGACGACGATACCCTCGCGCGGCTTATTTCCATGCCGAACGTTATTGTCACATCCCACCAGGCGTTCCTCACCTCCGAAGCGCTGGCGAATATCGCCGCGACCTCCTGCGAGGATATGGTCACCTTCTTCCGCGACGGCTATTGCGGCAACGAGCTTTGCTACCGCTGCGGCAACACCGAGGATTGCAAAAATACAAGAAAGAAATGCTTTTAAGCGTACAAAACAATGAAAAACTATGATATAGCCGTTATCGGCGGCGGATTTTCGGGCTGTGCGGCGGCGCTTGCCGCAGCAAGGAACGGCGCAAGCGTGATACTTATCGAGCGCATAAACGCGCTCGGCGGCGCCCCGGCGACAATGTTTGTAAACCCCTTCATGCGCAATGCGACGATCATCGGCGAGGATACCGAACCCACGCAGCTTTCGCAGGGTATATTCAAGGAGCTTGTCGGCGAGCTTCGTGCCCGCGGCGCAATGTTCGGCAACAGCTTCAACCCGGAATATCTCAAACTCATACTCAACCGCAAAATGCACGAAGCGGGCGTTGACCTGCTGTTCAACAGTTATTTTGTTTCGGCATCGCGCACCGGCGGCAGCATTACCGAAATAACCGTCGCGAACAAATCCGGGCTTGTCCGCGTGGGCGCAAAGATATTTATTGATTGCACCGGGGATGCCGATGTTGCTTTTTCCGCAGGATTCCCCACAAGGCACGGCCGCCCGGGCGACGGGCTCTGCCAGCCGATGACATTGTGCTTCCTTATAGGCAATGTCGACACGGCTACCTTCGACAGCGAGCTCCCGAACGTTGTAAAGCTTTGGCTGGAGGAAAAGAAATCCGGGAATATCAAAAACCCGATGGACGGCATAATGCTGTTCCACACCTGCTTCCCGGATATCATCCAGCTGAACGCGACACGCATCGTAAAGCGCGATCCTGTCGATTGCTTCGACATAACGGAAGCGGATATCGAAGCGCGCGAGCAGATGTTCGAGCTGCTTGAATTTCTGCGTAAGAGGCTCCCATCCTGCGCAAAGGCGGATATACTTGCCAGCGCGGTACAGACCGGCGTGCGCGAAAGCCGCATGATCGACGGCGAATACACGATCACCTCGGAAGAGCTTGTCGCCTGCGCAAGGTTCCCGGATGCAATCGCCGCGGGCAACTACGATATCGACATACATAATCCCGAAGGCTCCGGCACGAGCCATTATTTCTTCCCCAAGGGCGAGTATTACACTATCCCCTACCGCACGCTTATCCCGAAGGGAGCAAAGAACCTTCTTGTCGCCGGCAGGTGTATTTCCGCCACGCACGAAGCGCAGGCATCCGTGCGCATAATGCCCATTGTGTGCACGCTTGGCGAAGCGGCGGGCACTGCGGCGGCATTGGCTGCGGCAAGCGGGATTCCCGTTGCGGAGATAAACACCGAACAACTTCGCGAAACGCTCAGGGCACAGGGCGCATTTCTCGGCTGCTGAGCGCGGCTCTGAATTATTGACAAAATATCCCGTTTTATGATATAATCCCCCAAAAGAACAGCGGTTTATGCCGCAGATCAAAGGGGGATTTTATCATGCTTTTCCGCAACATCGGCAAAAAGATCAAGCTGCTTGTAGAGGTCATATTTTGGGTGGGTGTCGCTGCTTCAACCATTGTCGCGATAGTATATTTTGTACTTGCGTTATTGCCTCAATACCTCCCGTTATCGCAGGGGTTTGCAACGGCCGGTATTATATGGCTGATCGGCGGTCCGATCGCAATGTGGCTGTCCTGCGTAATTTTATACGCATTCGGTGAGCTTGTCGACAATACCTCCGAGATAAAAGACAGGCTTTCGAAAATGCAGGAAAACGATTTCAGGTAAGCCTTTTATATGACAAAAAGAAAAGGAACCCGGCGGGGTCCTTTTCTTTTTGCGTTTTTCTTACGGAAGCCGGGGCTTACATATCGAGAAAGCCTTCGAGTATCTGCTCTTCGGCTTCCTCTTCTGTCAGGCCGAGTGTCATCAGCTTGATAAGCTGTTCGCCGGCGATACGGCCGATAGCCGCCTCATGCGTGAGGCTTGCGGAGGTGTGCTTTGCCTCGATAGCGGGCGAGGAGGTTATCTGTGCGCTGTCCATCAATATGGAATCGCAGCGTACATGGCCGAAGCATTTGTTCGCGCCGATAACGATAGGACGGAATTCCTGAACGGAAGAATCCCTTGCAACCGAGCGCGATGTGACCTTGCCGGTGGAGTTTTCGCCCGAAAGGGTGACGGTCATATCCGATTCCGCGTGCTGTGAACCGTGGGTCATCAGCTTTTCGTTGATGATAACGGAGGCGTTTTTACCCACATCGGCGCTTGTACGGCGGACAGTCGAATCCACTCCGCGGATCTGCGTCGTATCGAGCTGCATGACCGAGCCTTCGCCGATATAGGCAATGGTGTCCGGGTTCATAACGCGTGCGCCGTTGCCGTCGCCGTCGCCGTAATGCCGCTCGACATAGCGAACGACCGAATTTTTGCCGATATAGAAGGTATGAACGCCGTCGTGGCGCGCCTCCTCGCCGCCGCAATTGTGTATCCCGCAGCCGGCGATAATATCCACATCGCAATCGTCGCCAATGTAAAAATCGTTGTAAACGACCTCGCTGTAGCCGGTTTTGGTAAGGATAACGGGGATATAAACCTTTTCCCCTTTGGTTCCGCTGCGGATGTTTATGTCTATGCCGGATTTATCGGTTTTGGAGGTTATAACTATGTTTTCGGTGGAGAACCTTCCCGCCGCGGCGCCGTCCTTGCGGATATTGAATGCCCCCGTGGGGAGCTTGTCTATGAGTGCGATCTCCTTCAAAAGCGAAAAATCGCTGTTCTGCAATACTTCCATGACGTTTTACCTGCCGTTTCTCATATATTCGCAGCCGCCGCCGAGTATACCGGGGAGTATTTCCTCCCGCGTGCCGCGGGCGGCTATTTCGCCACCGCGCAGAACGGCGATCTCATCCGCAAGCGCCATGATGCGTTCCTGGTGCGAAATGATGATTATCGTTGCACCGGTGTCCTTGTGAAGCGCGGAAAACGTTTCCGTCAGACGTGCGAACGACCAAAGATCGATCCCCGCCTCCGGTTCGTCGAAGATCATCAAGCCGGAATGCCGCGCAAGCACGGTCGCTATCTCGATACGCTTCATCTCGCCGCCGGAAAGCGAATTATCGGCATCGCGGTCGATATAATCGGCGGCGCAAAGCCCGACTCTGTTCAGGTAGGAGCAGCAATCCATGCGCGAAAGCTCCCGCCCCGCTGCAATGGAAAGCAGCTTGCCGATACGCATCCCGGTAAATCGCGGCGGCTGCTGAAAGCCGTAGCTTATCCCGCTGCGCGCACGTTCCGTTACGGACATACCGGTTATATCCGTTCCGTTCCAGCATATACTTCCGGAGGTGGGCTGAACGATACCGGATATCGCCTTTGCAAGCGTTGTTTTGCCGCCGCCGTTGGGACCGGTAAGCACCATAAATTTACCGTTTTCGACATTGAGTGTAATGTTTTTCAGTATCTCGTTGCGCTCGCCGCCACCCTCGGCGGTAAAGCAAAGATCCTTTATTTCGAGCATTTTTTATTCCTTTCGGGGTTTATGCGTATATATTATATGTGCCCAGAACATGACGTTTCATAAGCAGATAGTCGGTGGAATCGATCGTTTTCCTCCCCGCGACAGCGGCCGCAAGCCGCTGCATGGGTGAAAGGCTTACCGTGCCGAGCACATAGCGCTTCAACAGAAGGTAATCGACCGAATCGACCTTCCCGTTTCCGTCGATATCGCCGAGCAGCACCACGATGTATCTCGAGCTTTCGTTCGCAAGCACGGCGCCGGTGGGAACGTTGCCCTCCGCTTCCTTGCCGGATACCGTAACGGAGGAGCCGTGCAGATGATTTTTCAGCTTGTCGGCGGTGATCGGAGCCACAACGGCATAGCTTTCGCCGCCGATAACCTCCACCCTTGCAACGGCGGAAAGCGTATCCGCCGCGCGGCGGTCGTGCAGCATCACCGCAAGTGCGGATTTGACATCGCCCGCGAGGGAATCCCTTACGGCGCCGTTCTCAACGGCGGAAGCGGCGTTTTCAAGATCATAAAGCTTTTCGCACACCTCTGCGGCGGATGACGTATCAAGACTTTCCGACACAGTGCGCGCAAGCGCCTCGAGCGAGCTCTTTTCATCGGCGCCGAGCTTACCCGCGACAAGCGCGTTATCGAGCCGCAATCCGAACCGCACTAAGTTTGCACCGGCAGCGGCGCGTGTATCAAGCATCGGCGGGATCGATAGCGTTGCATAAACCGAATCGGTGAACAGCTCCGCACAGCCCTTGGAAAAATACTGCATTGCCTGGAAGTGAACCACACCCATACACCCCGCCTGCGCCATTTCGTTTGTCTGACGCATGATCGTCTGCGGGTCGGAGGAGAATATCCCAAGCCCCGGGACAACGGCGCAGCCGTCGCCGGCCGCTTCGACATACTGCTTCATCAGAGCGGTATATCCGTCGCCGTATGCCATGGGGTGAATCATGTCGAGATAACCCCTTTCGAGCCATTCAAAGGCATCGAGGTATACCGTGTTCATCGCGAAATCTATCTCCGGCGCGACATCCGCCGTCAAAAGCACGTTTGGGGCGACGGTATCGACCAAAGCGCGCATCCGCGCCACAAACGAGGTCACAAGCGACCTGCGGTACACGACAAAATCCTTCCAGTATGCGGCGTTGGTGTTATAGGTTATTTCGAGCTTTGCATATTGCGGATACGCCTTTTTGAAGCCGTTTATCGTTGCCGTATCGTAACCGAAATCGTTCCCGCCAGAGCGTTCGCGGTAGCGGATATAATCCAGCTGGAAGCCGTCGATATCGTAGTTTTCGAGGATATAGCGGTAGTTTTGCGCAAGCGAATCACATACCTCCGGCAAAGCGGGGTTGAGGTATGTCATGCCGGTCGTTTCGCCCTCGTAAAGATTCAGTCCTTTGTTGGAAACCGTCATCCATTCCGGATGCAGCCCCGCAAGGCTTTTTTTGAAGTTTTTGGAACTCGAGCTCCCGGAATAGAATACCGGCATCCACACATGGAGTTCCATGCCGTATTTATGGCAGGCATCGATATAGGCTTTCAGCACGTCAAAGCCGCCGAAGATCGGGTTTTGCGAAAGCTCGCTCCATTCGGGCGGTGAATATATCACGGTACAGTCGTAAAACGTCTCGACGGATATCATGTTCAAGCCGCCGTCGAAGCACTGTTTTACATATTCCTCCACCTCGCGAACGCTCTTTTGCGTGGGGCGGATCCACACTCCGCGGTATTCGGATGCTTTCTGATCGCGGAAAAGCGTTGTTATGCGCTTGTATTCCGCGGTGAGCACTTCATATTCGGAAACGTTTTCATCCGAAATGGGGGCAAGAGAAGAATATTTCGCCTCCGCCGCCACCAACGCGGGGTTTGCCTGCCCGGAAACGACGGCAAGCGACTCCTCCGCGGCGGTTTTCGCCGCAAATGCGTTGTTGCGCGCGTGTTCGAGCGCGAGCTTGTAGGTGCCGCCGTCGCAAATAAATGTCACTGTTTTTGCGGAGGTATCATACGAGGCGCGCATCCCGACAACGATATTGTTTTTTATCCAGTCCTTCTTTTTCCCGTGGCCGCTCACGACAAAGCCGCCGCTCGGAATAGCGTTATCGTTGCCGCCGACGGAAACTACCGTTCCGCCCTCCACGACGGCTTCACAGCCCCATTCGTTGGTGCCGGTCGTCGCGCCGTTTTCGGGGGTATAGATGATCAGCTTGTTTTCGCCGCGGTATTCGTTCACCCCGTTATAACCGGATTTGTACACCGTGGGGGTTATCTCCGCGCCCGCCGGAAGGCAAAGCGCGGATATCAGCATGGCAAAAGCAAGCACAAGGGAATATATACGCTTATTTTTCATTTTTTCCGCCCTTTTTTCTGCGGCGCAGAAGAACAACTGCAGCGGCGCATACCGCCGCCGCGGCGGCGACCGCGCATATCACCTTTATCAGAGTTCCGCTTCCGGAAGATGAAGCGATATCTCCGGAATCATCCGTGTTTGTCTGTTCAGAAACGGTGTCCGGCTTCGAAGATTCTTCCGGCACGGAGGGGATATCCGGTGTGTCCGGAAGCTCGGGAAGCTCGATATCCTTGTTCATAACGGTATAAAGCTTCGCAAAGCGTTCGATATCCTTGCGCACCGCGGTGCGTGCGGTATCGCTCAGATCCGAATCGGCAACAAGCTTCAGAAGCGTTGCATAGGCTGTCGAATCGAAGCCGCTTTCCGTGGCTGTCGCGGCAAGTGCGGATAAAGCGCCGGTGATCGCCGATGCGCTCTCCTCGCCGACTGCGCCTGCGGGAAGTATGATCTTTTCGATACGCTCCCTGCCGTAATCAAGTATCGCCTTCGCGGCGGCGGCGGTATCCGATGTCGGCGTTATCGCCCTGCGGGAATAAACGCCGTTTGCGAGATATTCGCCCGTCCCCTTTGCAAGGAAGGCGCTCGATTCGAAATAGCATTCGCCGTCGTTCCCGAAGGGGGCAAGAACGCGGTAATCCTCTGTCTGGCTCTGCATATCGGCAGGCCCGAGCTCCTCCGTGAATATGCCCATACCTACGACGACATAAGCCTTGTTATCCGCCTTTTCGAGCTGCTTTGCCACGGCATTGGTATAACCGTAGCCGTATGCCATCGGGAAGAGTATATCCAGCCAGCCGTTTTCGAGCCACTTTATATAATCCTGGTAAAGCGTGTTCTTTGCGACCGTCGGATCCGCCCCGACATCGGCGGAAAGCAGGCAGCCGGGGCGCACCTCATCCACGAGCTTGCGCATCCGCATAACGAATTCGGTGACCTGATCGCAGCGGAACTGCACCCAATCCTTCCAGTAAGAGGCGGTCTTGTCGTATTTCGGACGTACACCGTATTTTGCCTCAAAAGCATCCAACGCGCCCTTGTTGTAGCCGAGATCATACGTTCCGCCGCTTTCGAAATAGCGGATATAATCGAGCTGGAAGCCGTCGATATCGTAGTTTTCAAGAATATAGCGGTAATTGGAAAGCAGAAATTCACGCACCTCCTCGTTGGAGGGGTCGAGCATCATGTAACCGAGCGTGGCTGCTTTGTCGCCGTTGCTCGAAACCGAGAGCCATTCCGGCTTTTTCTTGCCGACGCTCAGATAAGCGTTGGAGCTTGTCTCGTTGCCGCAATAAAAAATCGGCAGCCAGAGGTGAAGCTCCATCCCGCGCCTGTGGCAGGATTCGAGGTATGCCGCAAGCACGTCGAATCCGTTGAACTTCGGGTTCTGGACAAAAAGACTGCCCTTCGGCATCGGCAGGATAAACGTGCAGTCGTATATCGTTTCGATACAGAGCGTGTTTATGCCGTTATTGTAAAGCGTTTCGACATATTCGTCGACTTCGGCAGCCGTTTTCTGCGTGGGACGTATCCACACGCCGCGGTATTCGACCGTGCGGCTTTCGGAAAGCGAAAGCTCGCACTTTGTGATATCCACGCGCAGCTTTGCGCATTCGGAAGCGAACTTTTCGCCGTCGCCCCCGCGGGCAAGCTCGGCTTTGAGCGCGGCAAAGCGAGATTCGATATCCTTCACCGCATTTTCAGCCGCCTGCACGTCGATATTCAGGAACTGCTCCTTTGCGACCGCAAGCCTTTTGCCGAGTGCCGAAACGAGCGCTTCATATTCGTACTGCGCCGCTTCCGCATCATAGGTGAACGTCACCTTGCCGTCCGCATCCGAAACGGTGACCTTCATCCCCAGCTTTATGTTCGCTTTGAGCCAATCGACGTTCTTGCCGTGGCCGCTCACGACAAAGCTGCCCGCCGCAGCGGGGACAAGGCTGTCGTTCCCGCCCATCGCGGTAACTATACCGCCGGTGACCGTCACCTCATAGCCCCAGTTGTTTGTCGCCGTGCGGGTGCCCGCCTTATCGTAAATTATCACGTTATCGGTATAACGCGCGGTGTTCCTGCCATGGAAGGCAAGAGACAGCGTGTAAAATTCGCTTTTTTCAATCGGTTCGTCCGAAACGGTTATCATAAGTCCCTCACTTACTTCAACATAATCTCCGACCCTGATATTTTCTTCCAGCCATTTACCGGGCTGCTTGCCGCCCTCCTCCTCGTTATGGCCGGAAAGCACAAAGCCGTTTTCGGGGATAGCAAGATTCCCCTTCCCGACGGCGGTACACACCCCGCCGGAAACGGCGACTTCATAGCCCCATTCGTTTGTCCCGGTGGTCTTGCCGCGTTCGGAAGTGTATACTATAAGCTCGCCGCTGCCGCGGTCGGTGTTTTTCTTATCCGCCTGCACGGAAACGAGCTTTGCCCCCGCGGTAACGGAAAATACGGGAAGGATACAGCCTATAAGCATGGCAAAGCATAGCGCGAACGCCGTTTTTTTCATGAATGTCATACCTCTCTTTTTATTATCGGTTCAGCGTGGTGATATCGAACGTGCCGAGCACATGGCGTTTCAGGTAAAGATAATCCGTCGCTCCCACGGTTTTTGCACCGGCAATATGCGCCGCTGCCGCTGCGGCGGGCGAAAGGTTCGCCGTGCCGAGCACATAACGTTTGAGGAAAAGGTAATCGGTCGCGTTTATCACGCCGTCGCCGTCCAGATCGCCGATAACGGCAAGCGCGAGCGCGGCTTCGGTCCCGCCGCAGGAAATATGCACCTCCGACCCGGTTTTCATACCGCCCTTCACCGTGACCTTCGCCCCGGCGAACATCGCGGAAATGCCTGCTTCGTCCGTGCCGATATCCACGCTGAGTATACCGCCCGAAACGGTGCTCTGCGCGCGGCAGAGCCGGCGTGCGTTATCCAGCCGTTCCGCGGCATTAAGGATATTCGCGGCGTCCTTGCCGACCCCTGCCAGTGCCGATGCGACGGGAGCATACTCATCCGTACCGAGAATGTAACCGAGCGCATATTCACGCGCGGCAGCCGCAAGCGCCTTGCCGCTTTCGCCTCCGTCCTTTTCCGCAACGCGCGCAAGCTCGGTCGCGGCATTCGCCACGGATGTGCGCGACAGCGTGGGAGCGGGAGCAAATTCATTATAAACGCCGTTGCGGATATATCCTTCGCGGAATTTGGCGGTAAAAGCGTTGCCCTCGAATATCGCGGCGCCGTAGCAGCCATAGTGGTTCACGACCAAAAGCTGCAAATAGCATTCATAGGAACCGAGCTCGCCCTCGAAGGCGCCGATCCCGGGCACGACCGCGCATTTGCCGGCAGCCGCCTCAATATAATGCCCGCAATATTCCTCCGGCGCACCGAGCCCGTATGTCATCGGGTGGACTATATCCAGCCAGCCGTTGCGGATCCAGGTAAGCACATCCTGATACATGCGGTAAGGCGCGGTGGAGCTGTCCATCGCGGCATCCGCGGAAAGCAGCAGCGAGGGTTTTACCCTGCGGACCATTTCGTGCACCTTTCCGACAAAGTCCGTCACATAGCCCGCACGGATATTGCACCAATCCTCCCACCATTCGGCATCCGGATCGAACCCCGGCGCAAAGCCGTGCTTTGCGGTGAATTTATCGGAGGCGGCGCTGAAATAGCCCCAATCGTCATAATAGCCGTAATCCGGATAGCGGATATAATCGAGCTGGAGCGCATCCACATCGTATTTTTTGATAAAGTATTCGAAAAGCTCAAGCAGAAGCTTTGCCGTTTCGGGGTTGGAAGGATCCAGAAAAACGTTGTTGTCGCCCGGGGCATCCGGCACGACATTGCCGTTTTGATTTTTCAGGAACAGATCCGGGCGGGTCTTATAAAGCCCGTTTTCGTTGGTGGAATAGCCGTCGTGGAACACGGTCATCCAGGCGTGCAGCTCCATCCCGCGCTTGTGGCATTCCTCGATATAAGCGGCAAGCACGTCAAAGCTGCCGAAATCCCCGTTCTTCGTGAACACGCTGCCCTCCGGCAGATCGAAGATATAGCCGGTGCCGTAATGCGTTTCGAGCATTATGGTATTTGCGCCGAGCTCGTAAAGCTTCTGCACATATTCGGCGACGGCGGCGCGTGTCTTTTGCGAAGGGCGCACCCACACGGCGCGGTATTCGCTGCCGGTACTGCCGGCGGCAAGCGCGCGCAGGCTGCCGATATCCTCCGCGATCTTTTCGTGCGCGGCAAGAAACTCGGCTTCCGTGCCGCTTTTTGCAAGCTCCGCGGCGGAATCGAGCGCATCGGTGATCCTGTCGTACAGCTCCGTGCAGGCGGCAAAATCGATATTGCGCGAATCCCTTTCGGAAGCTTCGGCGATCTCATATGCCTCGTCCGCGGCTTCGCTGTCGGCATAAAGCATACTTTCGGCATCGTATACGACATATACGGTATTATCGGCGGCGTTGAATTCCGCCTTCATGCCGACGCATAGCTTGGCAAGCACTTCATCCGCACCGGCGCCTTTGCCGCTGATGATAAAGCCCCGCGAGGGTATCATGCTGCTGTAATCCGAAACGTCTACGATAAATCCGTCGTCCGAAACGGCTGCCTCCCGCGTACCGTATCCGGTACCGGTGTTGGGCTTGCCGTAACGGCTGTCGAAAACGGTAATTTCGCCGTCGCCCGGGGCGCGGTTGACACCGTCGATCTTCAGGGTGAAGGAATAGAAGGGCGAAACCGGTTCATCACTCACAAAAAGCATCGATGCACCTTCCACCGCGCGGGCATAGCGCCCCGTGCGGCAGTTTGCACGGATCCAGTCCGCGCCGCTGCCGTGGCCGGATATGACAAACCCGCCCTCCGGGACGGTATTGTCGTTGCCGCCGACGGATATGATACGCCCGTCGCTTCCGACGACAGCTTCCACGCCCCATTGATTGGTGCCGGTAGTTTCGCCGGAGGATGTAAAGATTATAATGCTGTCCGCCGGGCGGGTGGTGTTGAACCCGGTGACGGAAATGCTTTCCGTGCCGCCCGCGGCGGAAACGCCGGCAAGAGCAAGCGAAAGCAGCAGCAAGAGCGCAATAACAGCCGAAAGATACTTTTTCATGATTTTGCTCCTTTGTTTTTGTTTTTACAAGCGGGAGTTATATATGCACAAAAGAATATCAGACATTAAAGCGGAAGAGAACGACATCGCCGTCGTTCATGACGTAATCCTTGCCTTCGCTGCGGACAAGCCCCGCTTCCTTGCAGGCGGCAAGCGAGCCTTTTTCGATAAGCGCCTCATATGGCACTACTTCGGCGCGGATAAAGCCGCGTTCGAAATCGGTGTGGATTTTGCCCGCCGCTCCGGGGGCTTTCGTGCCGCGCTTTATTGTCCAGGCGCGGACTTCCGGTTCGCCCGCGGTGAGGAAGGATATCAGCCCGAGCAGCGAATAGGATGCCTTTATCAGCTTTGCAAGCCCGGTTTCGGAAACGCCGATATCGGCAAGGTATGCCTTCTGTTCCTCCTCGTCCAGCTCGCCCAGCTCGGCTTCGGTTTCGGCACAAACGGCGATAATCTCGGCGTTTTCGCCCTCTACCGCCTTGCTCAGCGCGACATAATAGGGGTTTTCTTCAAGCGGGCGCGCCAGCTCCTCCTCCGCAATGTTGGCACAGTATATCACCGGCTTGCCGGAAAGCAGCGGCACCGTTGCCAAAAGCTCGGATTCCTCCTTTTCGAGCGGAATGTTCCTTGCGGGCACCCCGCGTGAAAGCTCGGCATAGACCCTTTTGAGCGTTTCGGCATCGACAAGCGCCGATTTATCGCCCTTGCCCTGCTTTGTGAGCCTGTCGATCTGCCGTTCGAGCATTTCCATATCCGAAAGTATCAGTTCGGTGTTTATGGTGTCGACATCGCGCGCAGGGTCCGCCGAATCCTCCACATGGATTATCCTGCTTCCGCCGAAGCACCGCACGACATGAACGATGGCATCCACCTCGCGGATATGCGAAAGAAACTTATTGCCGAGCCCCTCCCCGTGGGATGCGCCCTTTACCAGCCCGGCGATATCGACAAATTCGACCGTCGCATGGGTGACCTTCTTCGGGTGGTAAAGCTCCGCAAGGCGGTCGAGCCGTTCATCCGGAACCGGAACAATACCGACATTCGGATCGATGGTGCAGAAGGCATAATTCGCGCTTTCGGCGCCCGCCTTCGTAAGTGCATTGAAAAGCGTGCTTTTGCCCACGTTGGGCAGTCCTACAATACCTAATTTCATGGAAAATATCCCTGCCGGGCAAAAAAGCCCGGCTTCCTTTTTATAATATATCGTATAATTATACCATGCGGGGCGCGCATATGCAATATATAATTTCCCGTAACATTTGCCCCGGCGCTTTTTTTAACAAAAATATCACCTCGGCAAAAATTACTATTGACAATGGAGATTTTTTATGGTATTTTTAAGGTAAGGTTGTATACTGATACCGAAAAATGATTGTGAAGGCAAAGAACGCACCGTTTTTTCGCCTCAAACGAAAGGAGTCTTAAAATGCTGACCAAAATCCTTGTCATTGACGACGATCCCAACATCACCGATCTTCTCAAAATGTACCTCGAAAAAGAGGGCTACGAGGTAAAGACCGCAGCCGACGGGCAGGAGGGTCTTACCACCTTCAAAATGTACGAGCCGGATCTCGTTCTGCTCGACGTAATGCTCCCCAGGAAGGACGGCCTTCAGATCTGCCGCGAAATACGCGACCATTCCTCCAAGCCGGTCATTATGATCTCCGCGAAGGGCGAAACCTTTGATAAGGTTCTCGGCCTGGAGCTCGGCGCCGACGATTACATTGTCAAGCCGCTCGACATGAAGGAAGTATTTGCCCGCGTCAAGGCGGTTCTCCGCCGCTATGCGAAGCACGACACCTCCGATGGCGAGCTTATCAAGTTCGACAATCTCGAAATCTCGCTTCAGAAATACGAGCTTCGCGTCAAGGGCAAGATAGTCGATGTGCCCCCGAAGGAGCTCGAGCTCATATATTTCCTCGCTTCCAACTACAACCACGTTTTCACCAGAGACCAGCTTCTCGACAAGGTCTGGGGCTTTGATTACCTCGGCGACAGCCGCACGGTCGACGTTCACATCAAGCGTCTGCGCGAAAAGCTCGAGGGTGCTTCCACCGCATGGAACCTCAAAACCATCTGGGGTGTCGGCTACAAGTTCGAAGTTTCCGGCGAAAACTGATCATACCGCAATTAAAGCCGCAAGGCAGGAGCTTTTATGCCCCTGCCTTGTTTTTTTATTTCTGCGCCTCGATAACGGTTATCGAAGGTACCGAAAACCCGGTGGTTTCGCACACGATATCGGTTATCTGCGTGACCTCCGAATCGGTAAGACCGCTTTTGTTTACTATAACAGAGCAATTGCTGCCGCTTATCACGGCGACACATTCGCCGATCCCCTTTGATTTCACAAGCGTTTCTATGTTCGCCTCCGCAGACATATCATCCGCGACCTGTGCGATCGAGGAAAGCGCCTTTTCCTTTGCATCTGGAAGCGTTTCGGGGTTTGATGCTATCTCGCGCAGCACCTCGAGCGCCGAATCGCGAACCTGCGTGCGGTTGATTATTGCCATTGCGAAGAAATCCTCCTCCGCTGCCGATTCATCGCCCGCAGCGGTATCCGGCTTTTTGCTTTCGGCATCCACAAGCAGCGTGTTTCCGAGCACCTTGTTGCCATCCTCGCCGGCGGGCGTTTCGCCGTTCCTTTTGCCGATAAGCGTGCTCACGAGCACGGCGACACAAATAACGACGATACAGCCGACGGTTATGAACGCCTTTGTGCCGACAAGCTTTTTCCAATCGGTCTCGCGGAGCTTTTCACGAATGCCTTTTACCTTTTCTCTGATGTTGATGTTCATTATGCTACCTCCAACAAATGATTAACCTGTCTGAACGCTTATGCGGTTGCTGCCGATATCGAAAAGCGCGCACATAAGCTCGATTATCCGGTACTGCGTTTCATAGGAAGCGCCGCGGCATACCACCGCGACCCCCGCAACGACCGGCGGCGTTTCCCTCAGAAGCACGGGATTTGACTCCGCGGCAAGCACATAGGTCTTTTCCACCTCGCGCGAATCGCCGCTCCCGCGGGCGCGCTGATCGGAGGCATATACATATTCATACCCCTTTGCAAGCGTTATCACCACGCGGCATTCCTTCACCCCGTCCAGCATACCGATAAGCGATTCCGCCTTTGCTTCCAGCAGCGCGCAGTAATCGCCCGTCGGGTCCGCCTGCACCGTATGCTGCGCCTCCGGGGCGCTTTCCGACGGCCACAAAAGCAGCACGATACCGGCGATCAGCCCCGCAAGGGCGGGAAAAAACGCCTTGTGTGCGGCAAGCCTTTTTATTCTCTTTACGATGCTTTCCTTAGCTTCCGATTATCTCTACCTCCCCGCCGTATTCCGCGGCAAGATATTCCCGTATGGCATCGGCATTGCCGCTCCCTTCGGGCAGGGCGAGCGAAATATGCGTTACCGTGGGCGATTCGCCGACCCACTCTATTTTTATGTTCACACCAAGCGGTTTTATTCCGTATTCGGAATAAACCGTTTCGGATATATATTCCGATGCCCGGTTTTCATAAACGGCAAGCTCGCCCGGCGTACCGGTATCCGAAAGCTCCGCCCCGGGCAGCACGGCGGAAATATCCAGCCCGCACAGCGGCGAAACAAGCATTACCGCGCAGACGAGCGCGCAAACGTATTTTATATACTTTTCATAGCCCTCTCCGGCAAGCGAAACGCATATTGCCGAGCAGATCGATGCGGCAAGCAGCGCTATGAAATACCCCTTCATGCAGTCACCCCGATTTTCAGGAACATCGCCATGCCGAGCACGGATACGACCCCCGCCCCGATCGTCAGCGCCATAAGAACCCCGGTAAGACTGCCGACATCATAAAGCAAGCGGCTTTCGCGTTCGCACCCGAGCGCCCTGGAGATTATCGAAACGGCAAGCATCAGCAGCTTGTTCAACACCGCAAAAAGCATTGGCGGGATAACGGCGGAAAGCATTATCACCGTTCCGCACAGCCCGACGGAACCCCTGACAACCCCCACCGCAGCGGCAAAGCTGCGCGAGGCTTCGCCCAGCGAATTGCCGATAACCGGTATCAGCACGCCCGAGGCAAACCGCACCGAGCGCGAAAGATAGTTATCTGTTGCGGCGGCGACGGTAGTCTGTATCCACAGCGTAAAGCCGAGCAGCGTAAAGACAAAGGCGGTTATGCTTGTCAGCGTGTTTTTTACAAGGTTCACCGCCGAGGAAAGATTCACCCCGCCCGGGCAGGCGCCGGCAAGGCAAAGAGCAAAGGAAACGCGCATCACGGGCAGCAGCACACCGCTGCATATCGCGTTCACCGCCGAAAGAAACAGCGCCAGCGCGTTTGCGGAGGCGGCGCCCGCGGAAGGGTTTCCGCCCATGATATAAAGCGCCGCCGTTGCGGGCAGCAGCGAGCTTACTGCGGCGGTGAGCGTCGTAAGATAGGCGGTGACGACTGCGACAAGATCCTCGATCGCCATAAATGCCGAAAGCGATACCGCCGTGACGGATGCGAACGAAAGCGCGTTGTCCAGCGCACCGGATGCGGGCTTGAAGGCATTGACGGCACAGCACAGCACCACCAGCCCGAGCAGAGCGCCGTACCGCGCAAGCAATCCGCCGCCGCGCTGCGAAAGCGTATCCGAAACAATGCTTATAACCTTTTCATAAACGTTTATCCTTCTTTCGCCGCGCGCCTCCTCCGGGGTGATATATTCGCCGCTTATCTCCTCCGCACCGGCGGCGGAGGCAATGGATTCCGCCAAAGGGTTTTCGTAAGCAAGTGCGCGTGCGGAGGCGACGGCGGCAAAAATCAGCGCCGAAATCACAAATACGAACGCCTTTTTCATTGCATCAGCTCCTGCGCGGTTTTCAGCAGCGCCGCCGCGGCGGGAAGGCTTATAAGCACGATCCCGATCCTCCCCGCAAGCTCCACCCTGGAGGCGAGCGAGCTTTCGCCGACATCGCGGCAGGTATCGGCGCCGAGCCGACAGCATACCGAAACGGCAAGCGCCTTAAGCATCATCGCAAAGCAGTCCTCCGCGCCCAGCGAAGCGGCGGTATCGCGCATATATTCCACCGCCGGGGCAAGTCCGCGCAGCGCATAAACGGCGACCGCCGCCCCCGCGACCGCCGCCGCTGCGGAGGCGTATTCCGGGCGTAAATGCCTTATTACGGAAATGAGTATCGCGCAGGCAACGCCGAACGCGCAGGCGGAAAGCGGGTTCATATTCCGAACGCGCTCCGAAGCGCGGTGAAAAGAGCGCTTATCTCCCCGACAAGCATCAGCATGACTATGATCACCCCGGCTATGGTGACGAATGTCGCCTGCTCATCCCTGCCGTTCTTCTGCAATATCTGGCAGGCGACACTAACGATAAGCCCTACCCCCGCTATTTTCAGTATCAGCGCGATATTCATTTCTTTCCTCCGTTTTTTACAGCATTATTATCACGGCAAGCAGCCCGCAAAGCAGCGCCACCGTGCGGATACACTTCTTCTTTGCGGGTATTTCCCCGGCAAGAGCATCACGGTATTCTCTCAGATACGCTGTCATATCCGCATTGCTCCGCTCCTGCTCCGCAAGCGGTATTTCGCCGAGCGTTTCGCCGTAGGCCGCAAGCTCGCCCGCGGCTGCGGGTGTGAGCGAAAGCAGCGCGATACCCTTCTTCCAGAGCGCGCCCGGAGTATCGGAACGGGAACGCAGCAGCGGAAGAAACCCGATATTTTCCAGATATTCATCCGAGGCATTGTCGAAAAGCGCGCGCAGCGGTTCCCTTTGCGCGCTTATCCGCCTCGACATATAAACGCACAGCGAATAAAGCGATTCCGCCGCGGTCAGCTTTTTGCCCTCCTCTGCGGCTATCATCAGCCCGGCGATATAAAAGCAGGCGACTGCAAGCAGAGCTCCGAGCACCCTCATGCTTCAAGCTCCGTTATCTCGGCGGTATACCCGGCGCCGAGCATCACGCCCACACCGAACACGCCGTTGTCTATCAGCCGCTTTATCCCGCGGCGGGATAAAAGTTCCCGCACCGAACCGGCATGGGCGGATGCGATAAGGCTGACACCGCTGTTCTGCGCCGCGAGCACGCTTTCGCATTCCGATTCGCCTATCTCGTCGCAGATGATGATCTCGGGCGACATGGTGCGTGTAAGCAGCTCTATGGCTTCCCCCTTCGGCGAGCCGATCAGCGCATCCGCGATGCCCAGCCGCGTTTCCGGGGTGACAATCTCCTCGCGCTCGTCCGCTATACCGACCCTCCTACGCGGGATCCCCACCCCGCAGGAGAGCATATATGCCGCCGAGCGGAGAAAGGTCGTCTTCCCGCGGGCAGGCGGCGAAAACACCACGGCGCCGCAGACACCGTTTTCACGGTAATATTCCGCAAGCGGAGCCGCAAAATCCGGCACGAACCTGTGCACGCGCAGGTTTACGGAGGTTATTTCCGAAAAGCATTCCACCCTGCCGGCAGATACCTTTGCCCTGCCGCAGACCCCCGCTCTGCCCCCCTCCGGCAGCGGGATATAGCCCATGGAAACGGCATTTTCGCAGGAATAAAGCGAACCCCTTGTGAGCTTCGAAACACATTCGAGCAGCTCCGCACGGGTCGCGCGAAGCGCATTTGCGCCGCCGCACGCTCTGCCGGAGGTATCGAACAGCAGATTTCTTTCGCCGACGGTCACCGAAGCGGGCATACCTGCGCGGAGCCGCAGCTCGCTGGCTGTCTGCGATATCCCCTGCGGGAGCAGCGAAACAGCATCGCTTATCCGTGCGGGAAGATATTTACGGAATTCCGCGATACCGCTCATGCTTTCCCTCCTCCAAAGGCTTTTGCCGCCCGTGTGACCCTTTTTTGCGAGGTGAGCAGCAGGCAAAGCGCAAATATCCCGATATACACCGCTATCCCGCAGGCGGCGGAGGCGACTCTTCCGGCAGAGCCCATATACGCCGCGGCGGCGCTTGCGGCGATGCCGGAAACGCAGGCGCACAGAAGCGGCAGCAGTATTTCCCAAAGCAGATCCGGCTTTACCCCGGTAACACGGAACAGCCGCATGCGGCACAGGAAATATGCAAATGTGTTCGATACCGCAAGCAGAATAAGATACCCGTTCTCGCCGCGTGCGGCAACAAGCGTGAATATCAGCACGACCCTGAGCAGCGTGTTATATACGGTATATTTAAGCGTTTTGACCTGTTCGCCGATCGCCTTCAGAAGCCCGTCCGCAACGGTTTCGACATACATGAACGGCGTGACGACCGCCAGGACCGCTATCGCTCCGCCGGTGCCCTCGCCGGGGTAAAATGCCTCGCCGATGACCTCCGGAAGGAAGAAAAACATCCCGCCGACGGCGATAGAGCCCACGGTGACCACCGCCATTATGCTCCTTATCCGCGCGGCGAGCGGGCGGCGGTCGGGCTGCAGATTCAGGCGGCTTATCTCCGGCGTAAAAACCGAAACAAGGCTTCCGATAAAGGCAAACGGGAAAAAGAGGATCGGGATCGCCATGCCCTTGATCCTTCCGAATTGCGCCAGCGCGACAGACCTGTCGCCCGAATAGTCCGTAAGCACAAAGGGGATCAGAAGCGTTTCCGCAGTGTGCAGGATACTGGAAATATATACCCCGGCGGCGATCGGCGCCGTGACGGAGATTATCGAATGCCGCACGCTGCGCGGGCTTTCGGATGCACTTCCCGACGCCGCACGCCGTGCGCCGAAGGCACGGATCACGAACAGATAAGCAAAAGAAGCCGTTTCGGAGCAGGTTATTCCGATAACTATACCGATGCACAGCGTGCCGATATCATTTGTTTCCGCCATGAATACGCCTATGCACACGCCGATGACTGCCATTTTCACAACCTGCTCGAAAAGCGAGGCGGAGGATGTGACAACGACCTTGCGCTTTGATATGAACCAGCCCTTTAAGCAGGCGGAAAGCGCCATGAAGGGCATACTGAGCGCAAGTATCCGCAGGCAGGAGGAAACCCTTATATCGCCCAGAAAGCGCGAAGCAATGATATCCGCGCAGAAGAACATAACAGCAGCCGAAGCGGCGGAAATGCCCAGCGCGAAATAATAGGAATTTCTGAGCACCGATGCCGAATCCGCCTCCGAACGAAGGCTCCTTTCGGCGGCAAGGCGGGATACCGAAACCGTAAACCCGGCGGTGGCAAAGGTGGAAAACATACCGTAAACGCTCATTACAAGCTGATAAAGCCCCATGCCCTCGCTGCCGATGCGCGCGGATATGTAAAGCCGCAGGAATACCCCGAGCAGCTTGCAGACAAGCGAAAACACCGTCATTATTGCCGACAGCCTGAGCACGGATGCTTTTTTGCCGGTTGCTCCGATAACGAACCACCCCCGTTTCTTTGGTAAATTCTATGAGGCATGGGGCATTTTGATAACCCCCGCGCGCGAAAAAGGCTTGACAAACACCCGCATCTGGTGTATCATCGTGCATGAGCTTCGGGGCGGGGCGTAAATCCCCACCGGCGGTAAAGTCCGCGAAGAGCCCGTGCGCTTCATGCGCCCGCGCTCCCGATCCGGTGTGATTCCGGAACCGACCGTTAAAGTCGGGATGCAAGAAGCGTTTGGCAATAAATAGGAACGCCCCGCCTGTTTGCGGGGCGTTGTTTTGTTTTTTCGGGAGGAAACACATATGAATCACACAAAGCCGCACAAAACACTTTATTCGATCGCGCTGTGCGCCGTGCTGGCGGGAATATCCGCACTGCTGCAATTGATCGAATTTCCCGTCGCATTTATCATACCGGAATTTGTCAAGTTCGACATTTCCGATCTGCCGGCGCTTATCGCCGCCTACGGGCTCGGCCCGCTGTGGGGTGCGGCGGTATGCCTTGTAAAGAACCTTATCCACCTTCCGCTCGGCTCCACCGGCGGCGTGGGGGAGCTTGCAAACCTGCTTATCGGCATTGCCTACACGCTGCCGGCAGGGCTCATCTACCGCCGCGTGCATTCCCGCCGCGGAGCGTTTATCGGCGGGCTTGCCGGAAGCGCAATTGCCGCCGTTGCCGGGTTTCCCGTCAACCTCTTTATTGCATATCCGGTCTATGAACGCTTTCTTCCCATCGAAGCCATACTTGCGGCATACGGCAATATTGCGGGGAGAGAGCTTACGCTTGTTCAATCGCTCCTGCTGTTCAATCTGCCCTTCACCTTTGTGCGGCTTATGATCACGCTGCTTGTCGCAATGGCGATATACAAAAGCATTTCGCCCATACTGCACCGGTATTCACGCTAGCCGGCGGCGCAAAACGGCTTTACAAAAGCAAAAGGATATGCTAAAATACGCATATCCCTTCAAAAGAGGTTTTGTATAATGAAAGACGTTCAGGTAAAAAGAGTCGAAGTCGGAATAATGCCGACAAACTGCTATATAATCAAGCCGGGCGAAAGCCGCGATGCCATTGTTATCGACCCGGGCGACGAGCTCACCGTGATCCAGGATGCTCTGCACCGCATGGATGCGGTATGCCGGCTGATCCTGCTCACGCACGGGCATTTCGACCATATACTCGCCGTGGGCGACCTGCGCGGAAGCAAGGTTCCCGTCGCGATACACGAACGGGATGCCGAAATGCTTACCGAACGGGATATGTTCAGTTCCATGATCAAATATGATCCGCGCCCCTTCGAGCCTGCCGAATTCACCTTCAAAAAGGAGGGCTCCTACACCGCCGCAGGGATGGAATTTTACGTTATCCCCACGCCCGGGCACACCCCCGGAAGCGTTTGCTATATCTTCGACGGAATGATGTTTACCGGTGATACGCTCTTCAAGGGCAGCATCGGAACGACGGATTTCGGCGGGGATGAAGAAGCGCTCACAAAATCCCTGCGAGCGCTTTACGATCTTCCCGGTGATTATACCGTTTACCCCGGCCACGGGAGCGCGACGACACTTTCGGATGAAAGGCGCACGAACCCCTACCTCACACGCTTTGCGAAGAAATGATCATTTCCCGCCTTCAAGCGCTTTTATATCCGTCGCATAACAGTAGCGTGCGCCGGTGAGCTTGCCGAAGATATATTTGTTTGTAGCCGATTCGCACATGACATACAGCCTGCCGTTCACGACGACGATCTCCTCCGACATCGGAGCGATCTTCGTATCGGCAACGGGGGTGTCCAGCACATAAAGCTTTGCCGTCTGACCGAGCACCGAAAGTGTTCCGCCGTCGGCAGGGCTTTTTTTATCGTATGTATAGATGTGCGAAAACGCGACGGCATAGGAGGCGGAAAGGTATATCCTGTCCTCCGTGACGGCCATTCCCTGCACCAGCCCGCGAACGGAATATACCTCGCTGATCTTTTGCGAAATGCCGTAGGGAGCGCTTTCATCCGATTCGAACGCGATGATAATTGCGGGGTTTTCGTCGCCGGAGGCGGTCTTTATCTTGTGAGTATCGGGAGTTTTGTAATTCTCTTCGCGGTAGAATTCGCCGATAAACACCTTGCCGTCCGCAACGGTGACAAACGCAGGTGAAAGATAATCGGTTTCGGATACGAGCGTGGAAAAGCAGCCGATGCTTTTTACGCTGCCGCCGTCGGAGGCGGAATCTATATCCGCAAGCAGATAAACATAAAGGCATTTATCACTGCCGTCGGCGACATATACATATTTACCGTTCACCGCGACACCGCCCGCGTGCCCGGTATAAGCGCTGCCGTCCTGCTTTTGCAGAAGGAGCTTTTTTTCGGTGCTGTTGTTCTTCCCGTCCACAACGTATATCTTCGAGGCGCTGCCGTCGGACATATATCCGCATACAAGGAATTTTCCGTTTGCGTATTCGAGCCCCTGAAGGACTGTCCCGTCCGATATGCCGGGAATAAGGAAGGATTTTTCCGAATTGCGGTAATATTCCGCCACCGGCAGCCTGAAATAGGCGCGTATGCCGAGAAGGAACAGGCATATGACCGCAACGATGATAATAACGATCTTCAAAGCTTTCTTGCTTTTTGTCTTTTCCGTTTTCATCTTCCCTCGATATAAGCTATCGCCGCAAGCGCGGCGGTCGCGCCGTCCGAAGCGGCGGTCACGATCTGGCGGATGCTTTTTGTGCGGCAGTCGCCGGCGACAAAAACACCGTTTCCGGCGGTAAGGCAGCGTTCGTCCGAAATGATATAGCCGTATTTATCGGTTTCGGCAACCCCCTGCGCGATCTTTGTATCCGGCGCAAGCCCTATGGCAACAAAAACTCCGTCGGTATAGATCCGCTCGGTTTCGCCGTTTTCGAGCCGCAGCTCGGTGCCGACACGCCCGCCTTCCTCCGCCGGAGGGATAAAGCCGGCAACGGCGGCGCCGAATATACAGCGCACGTTGGTTTTTTCGGAAAGTGCCTGCGCAAGCCGCGCTTCGCCGGTAAAGGAATCAAGATTCTGGATAACGGTAACGCTTTCGCAGATATCCGAAAGCAAAAGTGCTTCCTGCAATGCTGAATTTCCGCCGCCGACAACGGCAACGCTCCTGCCGGCATAAAACGCGCCGTCGCACACCGCGCAGAAGGATATGCCGTTGCCGACAAGCTCTTTTTCGCCGGGAACGGAAAGCAGCCTGTGCTTTGCCCCGGTGGCGATGATCACCGCGCGCGCATCATATTCGCCGCAATCGGTTCGGACGGTTTTTGTGCCGTCCTCATTGACGGTAACGGACAAAGCCTCCTCCAGCTCGGCTTCGGCGCCCTGGGAAAGCGCCTGCTCCACCATTCTGTCGGCAAGCTCCGTCCCGGAGATCGAAACCTCGCCGGGGAAATTTTCGATCTTGGGCGAAAATGTCATCTGCCCGCCGAAGCCGTTCTTTTCCAGCAGAAGCACGGATTTGTCCGCACGGCGGGCATATACGGCGGCGGCGAGCCCCGCGGGGCCCGCGCCGATAATAATAATATCCTTCATTTTTACTGACCGATATACTTTTTGATGTTTGAAACGTTGACGATCTTTTCCACCCCGTTTTCGCCGTTTACAACAAGCGTCGGCGCCTGTTTGAGCCCGAGGCTTTCGGCAAGCTCGCGTTCATCCTCGACATACACCTTGCGGTAGCCTACGCCCGCCTTATCCAGCAGCGAGGCGGCAATTCGGCAGTTGGGGCAGGTCTTTGTCGCAAAAAGAACGGGAACATCGAAGCCATCCCCCGCAGTATCGGGTGCCGCTTCCGCCTGCGCGCGCAGCTTGGAAATATCGCTGTAAACGCGGGTTTTGTTGATAACGTCGTAGGTCTTTCTGTCCTTATATTCCTGGGTCTTGCCGTCGTTCCAGTTCTGAACGG
>ERZ1034952.125-NODE-125-length-67737-cov-5.399102_pt1 | contig 67737 bp, 67 predicted proteins | sample MGYA00520625_ERZ1034952 | MGnify/ENA primary metagenome ERZ1034952 (study PRJEB33766, sample SAMN09781773) | gut metagenome | biome: gut microbiome | host: Homo sapiens | place: Madagascar | study: EMG produced TPA metagenomics assembly of the PRJNA485056 data set...
CCACTCGTGAGTCGCGCAAGGCAGTATTATCCTCGCGGGTAGGGGGTGCGTCAAGAAGTATTTTGAGAAAGTTTGGGCGAATGGTTGAATTTTTTTTCTAAATCATAAAACCCCAGGAAAAGAGGGAATTTATTCGAGCAGAAACTGCCGCTTACCGGTGCACAAAACCTTCACAGTAGGAAGGATTTTGAGAAAACGCTTGCACCCTCCCGGGCGAGTCTACTCAAGCATCCTCGCTTATTTTCCTTCGCGCTCAGCTTGCTTTTGAGCGAGTCGTTCGAGGGAGACGATCTTGGTAACGAAGATGCCGTCAGAAACGATATCGTCGTCCTCGTCGCGCACTTCGATATTCCAGATCTGCTTGTTCTTTTCCTGATGATCGAATGTCGCGATCGCGCGCAATACCCCTTGCCTGCCCGGCTTCTTGTGATCGATCTCGATATGAACGCCAAAAGGACGCTCTTTCTCGTAGTCGGCACGCATGTCTACCGCGCGACTAGCGGCTGCCTCGACGAGTGCGAGCGTTACTCCCCCATGAAGGAACCCGAACGGCTGGAAGAGGCGGGGGTGGATGTCGAGTTCAGCGACAGTTCTGTCGGGGCTCTGCTCGGCAAAACGAATCCCGAGCATTCCATTGAACGACTCCGCATCACGCGCATCGAGCGCTTGGCAACGTTGCTCCCTATCAGAAAAATCGACTTCTTCCATCCAGCTGTTATCAGTTGTATAAATGCCACTCATGTAGGATTCCTTTCACGCGTCGTCGCATTGAAACAGTTCTCTATTCCAGTCTAATTCAAAAACTCAAACGCGATTCTCGAATCAGTCAAGCGCGTCCTGAAAAAATTGCAATACTCTACGAAGAACGGGAGTTTACATAATGCAACTTTTAAGTTGTTGCAATACTTAATCATGCCTTCTTGACCGTACGTTTATAGCATCTGACCTGGTATAATATAATCATGATGAAGAGGGATATCCAATCGATCGTTACTATGGCTCACCTTCGTTACCTTTGATGCTGATACGCCATTCTTCAAACAAGATGAAGACATTCGTACCTTACGAAAAGAGTTGAAAAAGGCTGCGAAGGCGATCGATTGCTACCTCAAGGATCGAACACGCTTCAACCTCGATATCTCTCTTGGTCGCAGCTAATTAGCGCTCATCAGGTATCTGATCTACTTTTCGAGGTTAAGAAGCAGATGAGATACTTCCATCTTAAGCCAAGCATAGCAACTCAAAGATCGCGACAACCTTATCGAATGGCTTGATGAGGCTGAGTTCTGCTTAGTAAAGTCCGATTAAACACAGTATCATAAGAGATTGAATTGCAGCATAATTATGGCTATGCGCCTTAGGATTCTCTGAAAAGGCTCGACTGATGAGCCTTTTCTTGTCTAGAGAATACGGCGCGACTCGATAGCGCGACCCAGCGTTACCTCATCGGCAAACTCGAGGTCACCCCCTACTGGTAGCCCGCTCGCAAGACGGCTGACCGTAACACCCGTCGGCTTTATGAGACGCGCGAGATAACTCGCCGTCGTTTCGCCTTCGACGTTGGGATTGGTTGCAAGGATGACTTCGGTAATATCGGGATTTGAAAGGCGTGCCATGAGCTCGGCCACATGAAGCTCATCAGGACCGATCCCTTCCAGGGGCGAAAGCGCTCCCCCCAGCACATGATAGTGCCCAGAAAACGTACCGGTACGCTCGATGGGTGGAATATCGCGCGGCTCAGAAACCACACAGATACAGGTAGCATCACGTTTGGGCGATGCACAGATCTCGCAAAGATCGCCTTGGGCATAGTTGAAGCACTGGGAGCAAAAATGCACCGTGTCCTTCACTTCCTTGATCGCGTCGGCAAGCCGCATCGCATCGGCTTTAGGGTTGTTCAAGATCCAGTAAGCGATACGCTGAGCCGACTTCGGACCGATGCCAGGAAGGCGCTCGAGTTCATCGAGTAGATTTTGTATTGCAGAAGCAGCGTACACGAGTTGCTACATGAGCCCCGGGATGTTCATGCCACCCGTGACCGCGCTCATGCGCTGGTTGCTGAGCTCAGAAACACCGCGCAGGGCTTCATTCACCGCAGCCACGACCATGTCTTGCAACATTTCGACATCTTCGGGATCGACCGCATCTGGATCGATGGTAAGCGAGGTGATAGCCATATCGCCCGATGCAACAGCCGTGACCATGCCGCCGCCTGCGGTTGCCTCGAAGCTCATCGTAGCGATTTCTTCCTGAGCTTTGTTAAGTTCTTTCTGCATCTTCTGAGCTTGGCGCATCATCTGTTTCATATCCATAGAGTTGAACTCCTCGTCTCGTTTCTTGTTTTGCTCGATTATACGTTATCAATTTTCAGTGGTTATCCGCAAATCCTCACCGAATGCCGCAGTAAGGATCTGTCTGGTTTGGTCAGCTTCTGAAAGCCCTTCACTCGCTTGAGGCTCTGAACGAGGTTGTTCAGGCTGGACCGCTTGAACGTTTTGACCAGCTTCCTGGTGCGTTTCGCTCGACGCTGGCGCAACGGGCGCTCCTTCATTCGGCTGAGACCCCTGTGGGAACGCCGCCGACTGAGATCGAGGCTCTGAAGCGACCGCTGGCTGCTGCGAGGGCTGGGCGGGTTGAGATGTTTGAATCGGTTGAGCGGTTTGCGGAGGCTGCTCTACGCGAGCTGCTTGAGGAGCAGCAGGTGCAAAATCAGCATCACTGTCCACGAACGGAGACTCATCTTCGTAGCGTGGCATCATTCCTGAAACCGCCGGTTCAGCTTGGAAAGCAACTGCTGGCTGAGCAGGGACAGGCTGAGCGCTCGGAGCGGGCGCTGATGCTTGCGTCGGTGTTGCTGCTGGTGCTGAAGTTGGCACTGAAGCTGATGTCGTTGCCGATGCTGGCGCCGAAATTGGCGTTGAAGCCGGCACTGATACTGGAGCACTCTGAGATGCCTGAGGGGCTGCTTGAGGGACCTTGGCAGCTTGAGGGGGATGCGGCGCATAGGCTGCCGATGTAGACGCAGTCTGATTCACCGTGCCTTGATAGTTCGAACCAGCAGAAGAAGCGGATCCCCCTTGCGCCATAAGCAGCTGGAACGGCACCGAACCACCCGTTATCTCAATGAAGCTTTGCGCAAGAACGTCCTTCACCTCTTTTTTCTGAGCTGCAGCATAGGCAAAGCTCGAATCAGGCGAGAAGACGATCTTCACACCCTGGTTTTGAGGATCAGCTTCGATCTTCGCGCCCATGAACAGAACGCCACGCGCAGGATTCGACTTTCGAAGTGCTGCGGTGACCGAATGCCACATGCGCTGAAGCGCCGCAGCATTCGTAAGGTCAATGGAAGCGGGAGGCACATTCGCTGCCGGTGACCTCGTTGCCGCCTGAGCTGGCATCGGTTGCGGCGCAGGTGCAGGCTGTGGCGAAGGAACCTGCTGTGGTGCAGGTGCAGGCTGCGGCGTTGGCATGGGCTGAGGCGCAGGAGTCGGTCGCGGAGCAGGTGCAGCAGGCGTAGGCACCTGAACCGGGGTGTAGGCTTGTTGCGGCGCAGGCTGCGACTGCACTACTGCTGGTTGAGGTGCTGAGGGTTGCTGCATGCTCTGCACGGGAGCTGGCATCTGCATCGCAGGAGCAGCGACAGGTGCTGCTGGTGCACCCTGCGCGTAAGCGAGCGAAGGCATTGAGAGCAACTTCATCTCAAGCTCTTCAATGCGCTCAGAAAGCGACTCTAGCGTAAGATCGGACTCGGGGCGCAACAGACGCGTGAGCGCGATCTCGAATGCAAGACGCGAATTCGTGGTGGCGCGCAGCTCTTTCATGAGGTCGCCCAATACTGAAAGCGCCCGACTCAAACGTTCGGTGCCGAACAGTTCGAGCTCGGATTCCATGACTTCGCGTGCAGAAGTGCTCGCAGAGATCTCCACATCGGCATCGGTAAGGCTCATAAGATAGAGATTGCGCATGTGCTCGGCAAGCTCTTGGACGAACTGCGCGATATCAGCACCCGTTTCCACATAGTGAGAAACCCAGGTGAAGCAAGCACCAGCATCGTGTTTGCCGAGCGCCTGAACGATCTCGGTAAGGCCTTCGTTGTCGAGCGACCCAAGGATACGATGCGCGCCATCGAGCGTAACGTGACCTTCACCAAAAGCCGCGAGCTGCTCGAGTGACGTAAGCGCGTTACGCATACCACCTTCAGCTTGATGCGAAATGAGCTCAAGCGCTTCAGGCTCGAACTCCACCCCTTCTTGGACGCATACTGCACCAAGACGCGCAGTGATCTCATCGACGCTCAAACGATGGAAGTCGAAACGCTGACAGCGCGAATGGATGGTATCGGGCACCTTTTGCGGGTCGGTAGTACAGAGGATGAACACCACGTGACTCGGCGGTTCTTCAAGCGTCTTCAGAAGCGCATTGAACGCTGCCGTTGAGAGCATGTGGACTTCATCGATGATGTAGATCTTGTATGAGCCATGCGTAGGCGCATAATGCACGCGATTGATGATCTCTTCGCGCACGTTCTCCACGCCCGTACGGCTCGCCGCGTCGAGCTCGTAGACATCGGGGTGAGTGCCCGCCGCGATCGCTAAGCATTCTTCACAGGTACCATCCGGATCGATCGTAGGAGCTTTCTCGCAAAGCAACGCCTTTGCCAAGATGCGCGCCATGGTGGTCTTACCCGTACCGCGCGGCCCACAGAAAAGATAAGCATGCGATACCTTTTCCTGCTCGAGGGCATTCTTGAGTGTTCGTTCGATATGCTCCTGTCCGACCACATCTTCAAAGGTGCTCGGACGATATTTCCGATACAGTGCTTCTGCCATGAAACCACCTAGGCTTTCTCTTTCTTGGCTTTGCGCGAAGACAGCGCAGTCTTGATCGCGGCGATGAAAGCGGGAGCCACCGAAACGGCAACGATACCCAATACGATGACCTCGAAGTGCTCTTGAACAAAGGGTACACCACCAAAGAAGTATCCCACAAGCACGAACAAGCTTACCCAGGCAACGCCACCGATGGTGTTGAAGAGCGTGAACTTCGAGAAGTTCATATGGCCCATGCCTGCGATAAAAGGTGCGAAGGTGCGGAAGAACGGCATGAAGCGCGTGATGACGATCGTAAGCCCACCATATTTCTGGAAGAAGTAGTCGAGCTTGTCCATGCGTTCTTTGGTAAGCGCCTTTACCCTGCCAGAATCGATGATGCGCGCACCGAAGAAACGCGCGATCCAATAGTTCGACGTATTGCCCAGAATCGCTGCCGTGTAGAAGACGATGAGCGTTGCGACGATGTTGAGCCCTCCCCCATCTGCAGAAAAGACACCCGCAGCAAAGAGCAGCGAATCACCCGGCAAGAAAGGAAAGAAGACCAAGCCTGTTTCCACGAAAACGATGAGGAACAAAGGGGTATAGACCCAGACAGGGCCCAACGTTATGATCCATCCCGCAATGAACGCACGGGGGTCTTTCAGAAGACCTACGAAGAAATTGATGATATCCAACAGATCATCCTTTACGTTTGGTTGATGGTCCTTTACCTATTCTTTGCATTGTGCCCGAATACACGAATATCCCGAATAGGCAAGGGCGCTCGTCAGCGGTCCCTTATGGCTGCTTCCTCCCGGACCTGACCAGGTTCGGAACTTGGCGCCGCCCAAGCCCATTCGAGATATTCATCACGTGCACGACGTGCAACGGTTGAAAGTATACCTGAATTACCAGTGCGCTACAAAACCACACCATCCTGCCGCAAAACTTCCATAACACTCCCGAGAAGATAGAGACTTCCACACACGCAGATGAGCGGCGCTACGTGCGTGCGGCGAGCTCCTTCATAACGTTTGAGCGCCTCTGCCACGCCCGCTGAGGTACTCGGCGCCTCCACCATGATGTGCGCACGCCTGGGCTCATGCGTGTGGCGCAAGGCTTCGACATAGTCCTTCGCAGCAAGCGCTCGTGCATTATCTGGGGTGAGCGCGATGATCTCATCAGCCATATCGACCAGCACTTCTGCCATATCTCGGTAATCCTTATCGGCGAGCACACCAGAGATGATGATGCGATAGTACTGCGGATAGGCGCGTTCGAGCGATGCAGAAAGCGCGCTGATGCCAGAAAGATTATGCCCTCCATCAAAGATGATGAGCGGCTCTGCACTTACCGCCTCGAAGCGCCCTGGCCAATTCGCTAGGCGTAAACCTTTGCGAATCGCCTCTTCGGGAATCGTCCACCCGCGCTGCTTAAGTACATCGAGCGCGTCAAGGGCAGTTGCGGCGTTTTCCAGCTGAAACACACCGCGCATTCCAAGCGCAAGATCGCGCCGCTCCCGATAAGAGAAACACTCCTCGCTTCCCTGCTCCTGAGAAAGATCGACCTGCACGAACGGACAAGCGTGCCCGTGTGCGATCTGGCGAATGACCACCTCAGCTTCAGGAACTTGCGGCGCGCAAACAACAGGTACGCCTGACTTGATGATGCCTGCTTTTTCGCCCGCTATCTTTGCAAGCGTGTCTCCCAAGAATGTGCAATGGTCGAACGAGATGGGCGTGATGACCGTTACTTCGGGAGCCTCGATAACGTTCGTTGAATCAAGGCGGCCGCCCATACCAACCTCCACGACTACCACATCGCAGTGCGAACGTACGAAATGCGCGAACGCAACACCCGTTAAAAGCTCGAATTCAGTAGGGTGCTCTTCGAGCGTTTCGGCAACCTGCTTCACCACTTCGGTCACGCTCGCAAGTTCGTCATAGGCGATAGGTTGCCCATTCACCCGAATGCGCTCTTCGAACGAATAGACCGCTGGGCTCGTGAAGAGCCCGACCCGATAACCTGCTTGCTCAAGCGCCGAAGCGAGAAACACACACGTCGATCCTTTGCCATTCGTTCCCGCTACATGGACGAAACGAAGCTGTTTCTGCGGATCGCCGAGCCCAGATAGAAGCGCGTGCGTACGCTCGAGTCCCAGGCTCATAGTTTGCCAGCGCGGCGAAGTGAGGTATTCGATCGGATCGAACACTATCTGACCGGCTTCCAATCGCTTCCCACCACGACCTGGATATCGGTCTTCAAATTGTAGTAGACGCTCGCATACACCGCACGACCAACTCCAAGATCAGCAACGATTGCCTCAGCAGCTGCTTCGTCTTCTTTGTCCTTATAGATCACGAGCGTTTCAGTGTAGACCGCAGAATCTGCATTGCCCGTCTCCTGAACGGTATAGCCCTTCGATTGAAGAATCTGCGCTGCTTGCGCCGCGAAACCATCGCTGCCCGTGCCGTTGTACACCACGATCGAAAGCTTGCTCTTATCGATGCCTGACGTGTCGATGCTCGTATTGACATCTTCGCCATTCATGAAACGCCCGCGCATCTGCTCCCACGCTTTGCTGTTAGGGCTGAAGCAGGCCACATTGTTCACCGTGTATTGAGAACCTGGCATCAGTGCAGTATAGAACGAAACCCCTTGCCCATACATAGCTGCAAGCGCAGAAAGCGTGTCATAGGACAGATCGGTCTTGATCGCCTTGGAGATCACGTCTGAATCACTGATCCAACCAATGCCTTCTGATGAGGTCATCTTATTGATAAGGCCGAAGAAAAACTCCATCTGGTTGGTAGTTCGCTGCGTACGACCACCTTGATAGTTGGTTGCGCTCACGAACGCCACCGCCTGCTCCCCGTTAAGGTTCTGCTCCCCTGGCGGAATGACCACATGACCCACCCGCGGATCGTCAAGACGGTACTCAACATTCACTTGAACGCCTCCGATATCATCGACGAGCGTTTTGAGTCCCTCTTCGGTAATGCGCAGGTAGTGCGCGAAATCGATGCCGGTTTGTTCCTTTGCATTGCGCACCAATTCAGCCTCTCCACCATAGCGCAGAGCGTTGCGCAAAAGATCTTGGGTGCCTTGATCATACGTGCACATGATGTTATTCGGAATGTTCATGAGCGAGAAACTCTTATTCTGCTCATCGATGCGCAACACCGCAAGATAACTTGCTGCCTCACTTGATTGGCCATAGTTAGAAAGCCCTGCGAGCAAAATATAGTAGGGCTCGTTCTCCTTAGCGGCGACGAGCTCTTTCTTCACATCTTCATCGTTGAGCGCCATGGTGGCAGAAGCGAACGACTTGAAAGCACAGGAAGCGATGTTGAAGATAAGGAATGCAACCACACAAACAGCTACGAGCGCAATGATGATGTTGTTGCGACGGCGGCGCTTCATGAATTCTTCCGCACGTGATTTGCTCGCCCTATGCTGCGTAGTACGCTGATCGACCGAGCGCGTTTCAACCTGCATCTGATTGATCTCGGCAGTCTGTTTGGAAAACGATGCATTACGTCGTCTTGTTGAAGAAGCCGAACTGCGTGCCTGGCGGCGTGTTACCGAACCCGTAGCCTTATTGCGCAAACGAGGCTTGTGCGATGAATGCTGAGGAGCAGCATGATTTCCGATCACCGAAGAAGACCAGTGCTTTCCAGCCTTTCTTGCTGACCGCGAAGATCGTGATGAACTGCGTTTGGTTGGCATAGACTCCTCATCATGCGCCACACGATGGTATCACTTGCGACGCCTCTTCGATTTGCTCTTTTGGTGCGCCCATGCGCGGTTTCATTATAGCTCCGCTACACGACGATGCGCTCGATATGAGCGCCCAGTGAGCGTAATTTACCCACGTAGTCTTCATATCCGCGATCGATGTGATGAATATCGTGGACGCGCGTCTCGCCTTCTGCTGCAAGACCGGCGATCACAAGCGCTGCACCACCACGCAAATCAGGGGAAGAAACGGGTGCGCCTTGCAAACCCGAAACGCCATGGATAAGCGCATGGTGGCCATCGAGACGAATATCGGAACCCATGCGGTTCAGTTCGGCGGCGAACATAAAACGGTTCTCGAAGATGTTCTCCGAAACCACCGAACAACCATCGGCGAAGGCAGCTAGCACCGAGAATTGCGCCTGCATGTCGGTAGGGAACCCAGGATGAGGCAATGTTTGGATATCGGTCGGACGGAGCGGCTCTGTGCGCGAGACCGTGATCGAATCTTCGGTGGTTGAAACGTTTGCGCCCATCTCTTCGAACTTCATAAGGACCGTGCGCAGGAATTCTGGATCGATGCCTTCGACCGTAATCGGACCACCTAAAAGAGCACCTGCAGTAAGATAGGTGCCCGCTTCGATGCGATCGCCCACGACCCAGTGCTCGCAGGGATGCATATCGCTGAGCGCGACCCCATGCACGACGATCGTGGAAGTACCTGCTCCCTGTACGCATGCGCCCATCTCATTGAGCATGTTCGCAAGATCGACTATCTCGGGTTCACGCGCAGCGTTATCGATAACGGTCGTACCTTCGGTAGTGACGGAAGCCATGAGCATGTTCTCGGTAGCGCCCACGCTGGGAAAATCGAGAAACACCTTCGCTGCATGAAGCCCATCAGGGCTCGATGCGTAGAGATAGCCATGATCGTTCACGAAGCTCACGCCCAATGCTTCGAGCACGGAAAGATGCATGTCGATCTTGCGCGCACCGATCTTGCAGCCGCCGGGCATCGCGACGCGCGCCTTGCCGAAACGCCCGATGAGCGGGCCTAAGATAGAGATGCTCGCACGCATTTTCGAGACCAGTTCATAGGGAGTCTCGAAGCCCGTTGCGTTTGCAGTATCGATCGCAATCGTATGGCCAGTACGCTCAACGCTAGCGCCAAGGCTCTTGAGCACCTCGATCATGATGTCGATATCGGAGATATTGGGAACGTTATGCAGGACAGATTTCCCCTGCCCTAAAAGCGCTGCCGCAATGAGCTTCAAAGCAGAGTTCTTCGCACCGCTCACGCGAACAGTGCCGGAAAGATGAGTGCAACCGTGAGTGACGATTATTTCTTCTGCCATCGTAGCTTTCCAATCTTGATTGCGGACAGTCTTATTATGACAAAGAACCCTCCGCTCGCCCAGCATTGCGGGTGCGAACGAAGGGTTCGAATGAGTATGTGGCGCGATTATTCGCCGAGAACGAAACGGGTGAAGTCCACGATCTCGATAGTGGTGCCGAGCTCCTTAGCCACTTCTGCGGTGTAGTCAGCAACGGACTTATCGGGATCCTTCACGTAAGCCTGCTCGGTAAGAACGCTTTCCTTGTAGAACTTCTCAAGACGGCCGGTAGCGATCTTCTCCTGGATGTTCTCGGGCTTGCCAGACTCAGCAGCCTGCGCCTTATAGATCTCCATCTCGTGAGCAACGACGGCCGGATCGACCGCTTCGCGGGTTGCTGCGACCGGAGAAGCTGCTGCGACCTGCATCGCGATATCGCGACCATAGGTCTTGAACGCATCGTTGGTTGCGAAGCTCGCATCACCGAGCTTGAAGTCAACAAGAACGCCGATCTTGCCTACGCCATGAACGTAGCTGGCAACAGCACCTTCAGGCTGAAGCGAATAGGCGAAACGTGCGAGCTGGATGTTCTCACCAAGCGTATGGATAGCATCGGTGACGACCGCCTCTACGGTCTCGCCCTCGATCTCACTTGCGCGAAGCGCATCAAGATCAGCTGGAGCGTTCTCGAGAACCGCCTTCGCGATCTTTTCCGCATATGCACGGAACTTCTCGTTCATGCCGACGAAGTCGGTCTCGCAGTTGAGTTCGACGAGCGCGCCTGCATGCATATCGTCGGAAACGAGCGCAACGACCGCGCCTTCGTTCGTAGCGCGGCCAGCCTTCTTAGCAACTGAAGCAAGACCTGCCGTACGCAGAACGTCAACAGCCTTATCCATGTCGCCATCAGCTTCGACGAGTGCCTTCTTGCATTCCATCATGCCTGCACCGGTCATTTCGCGGAGTTCTTTTACCATAGCGGCGCTAACTTGTGCCATAGCTATTTCCTTTCTTTTAAAAAGGGCAGGCTAAGAAACTTAAACCTGCCCCGGACAAACGTTGGATCGTAGATGATTAGCGAGGCATTTCCTCTGCGTTTTCGTGAAGTTCCTCGTTAGGAGCGATCGGCTCTTCTGCAACAGCTGCAGCCTCGGAAGGCGCTGCCATTTCCTCGACCGTGACCTCTGCGCCCGTACCAGCGATGACCGCATCAGCGATGAAATCGCACAGCAGACGAACAGAACGGATCGCGTCGTCGTTAGCGGGAATGCCGAAGTCCACGTCATCCGGATCGCAGTTGGTATCGAGCGTGCCGATGATGGGAATGCTCAGACGACGAGCCTCGTGGATAGCGATCTGCTCACGGTTGGTATCGACCACGAAGATCGCATCGGGGATGCGCTTCATGTTGCGAATGCCATTGAGGTTGGTCTGGAGCTTAGCGAGCTCCTTCTTCAGCAGGATCTGCTCCTTCTTGGGGAGCTGCTCCATGCGACCATCGGCCTCCATAGCTTCGAGCTCTTCCATGCGCTGAACACGTGAGCGGATGGTGACGAAGTTGGTGAGCATACCACCGAGCCAACGGGAGTTGACATACGGCATACCGCAACGATTTGCCGCTTCAGCGATGGATTCCTGAGCCTGCTTCTTCGTGCCGACGAAGAGGATGGTGCCGCCCTTCTCAGCGATGCGCTTGACTTCGCTATATGCAGCATCCAGACCGTAGAGGGATTGCTTGAGATCGATGATGTAGATGTCGCCACGGCTGCCGAAGATGTAGGGTTTCATCTTGGGGTTCCAGCGACGGGTCTGATGACCGAAGTGCATGCCTGCATCGAGCAGGGCTTTAAGATTGATCTTTGCCATGTTTCTCCATTCGTTGATCCTCTGCCTGGCTTCTTCCCTGCCCTCGCAACCTATTGGGCCACTAGCAAGCGCAAGTCCACCACGCATGTGTAATAAAAACAGCCTTTGTATTGTAGGAGAAGAACGCACGCTTGTATAGCGGCAATTCGTGAGCGGACACAGCAAGCCTCCTCTGAAGCAAAGTCGCTTGCACGCCCTTCAGAATGTTTCGTAAACAAGGTGTAATCCCGGCATACATACAAGGTGGCTATACTAGAAAGAAAGACATTCTTAGGTGCTCAGCGCGATGGGGGTCGCGATCTGAGGGCAAAGGGGGATTACGATGAACCCACTCGAGGGAATCAAGGTTGTCGACCTGACAACCTATATGGCCACACCTGCGACCGGACGCATCCTGGGCGAATGGGGCGCCGATGTGATCAAGGTCGAAGCAGCAAAAGGCGATCCATGCCGCGTGACGCAAGCCGCGGTGTTCAATATGCCCATGTCAGATGAAGAGAATCTTGCGTTCGATATGGTCAATCTGAACAAGCGGTTCATCTCGCTCAATCTGAAGAGCGAGACAGGTGCTGAAGTGATGGACAAGCTCTTGGCAAAGGCCGATGTCTTCATCACCAATACGCGCACCAAATCCTTGAAGAAGCTCGGTCTTGATTGGGAGACGCTGCACGCGAAATATCCACGGCTGATCATGGGCCATGGGCTCGGGTATGGCAAACGTGGTGCCGAAAAGGACGATCCTGGCTTTGACGTGACCTGCTATATGGCGCGTGGTGGCGTGTTCGGCACTACGGTCAACAGGGGCGATTCCCCTATGATCCCCACCAACGGCTATGGTGATCTGCAGGCTTCTATGTTCTTGGCTGCGGGCATCTGCGCTGCCATCGTAGGACGCGCAACAACCGGTGAAGGCGATTACGTTACGTGTGCGCTCCAGCATGCAGGCGTTTTCACGCTCATGACGGGCATGATCTCAGCACAGTATGGCAATCCTTATCCGAAGAGCCGTCTTGAGGTCATCTGCCCCTTCAACAATGTGTATATGACCGGTGATGGCAAGTACGTTGCCATGTGCGATCCTGAGTATGACCGCGATTACAACAAGATCATGAAGCTGATCGGGCGCGATGATCTAGTCGATGATCCAAAATATATCAACTGCGTGAAGATGAACGAGGCGGGATTGAACGCCGAAGTGGTGGGCGTGATGGATGATGCGCTCGCTAAGATGACCTGCACCGAAGCGCTCGCGCTCTTCAAGGATGCGGGCATTCCTATCGAGCTTTGCCAGACGCCGCTCGATGTCTACGAAGACCAGAACGTTTGGGATAACGATTACCTGGTGAAGATCAAGTACCCCGACTCTGAACGCAATATCCCTACGGTTCCGATCCAGTTCGAATCGCAACCCGTACCCGATTACACGCCAACGGGCATGCTCGGCAGCGCAACGGTCGAGGTCATGAAGGATCTTGGGTATACCGATGAGCAGATCGAAGCTGCTATTGCCGATGGATCGGTGTGTGGCGCGACCTCGCTTGACGTGCTTGCGGGATAGGACCGCTCAACATACGTGATCTGCTGCAGAGGGAGTCTCTCGACTCCCTCTGCTTTTTTGCTTCTATAGAGCGCAAGAACGAGCGCACGAGAAAAGCCGTCTGTTCGAGCGGCCGAGCGAGATGGTCGAAGTCCCTTCGCGGTGTCGCGGTGTGTCGCCTAACGCGGCAGATCGCTCATAGGTGGTTGCCTAGAGCCGATCGCGCATCTCTTCGAGCTTTTCCAGGACCGAACGATCAAGGCGGTCCGCCACGGTCGCTTTGCGCTTCGTACGCGCTTGACCCTCGGTCTTGGCTTCGTCGTGCAAGTCATCGATCTCGTTGCTGAATCCGTTAGCGCTCATGCGCGTGACCATACCGCCGAATACGGTGTCTTGGATCGTCGCATCGCTCGTGACCACGAGCACCTCGAAGTTCTTCTCTCGCGCATCATGGGCGAGCTTCTCGATCACCTTGTCCGCGCTCGACCCATAGGGTGAGAAGACCACCTTCACCACGCCGATCCGCTGCGTCTTCCCCGCCGATTCGGGATTGTCGCCTCCATCGAACACCACCGTGACCGAGCGGTACTCGCTTCCCGCGAACGCTGCGACATCGCTGATCAGCGCTTCGCGCACTTGGTTGTATTTCTCGAACGTGTAGTCCGGCGCATGGCGCATCGAACGGTAGCGCGAACCACTGCGCAGCACGTTATAGCCATCGACGATAAGTATTTTCGTTCGCTTATCAGGCATCGAAGAGCGCCTTATTCTCCTAGAATTCCAAGGAACCGATCAGTTTTGCGCTTGAATGCGCGCCTGACGCATCCATTCATACATGCAAGCGGTGGCCGCCTGCGCAACGTTGAGCGAAGCGATGTTGCCCGCCTGAGGAAGGCTCACGAGAAAATCGCACTGCTCTTGCGTAAGGCGTGCAAGGCCTGTTCCTTCATTGCCCATAACAAGCGCGAGCTTGCCTGCCATCGGCGCATCCCAGATGCATTGCGGAGCCTTTTCGCTCGCACCAGCAACCCAAAACCCGCTCTTCTTCAAGCGATCGATGAACTGGGCGATATTAGCCACCTGCGCGATGGGAAGATGCGCGATCGCTCCCGCCGAGCTCTTGTAGGTTGCTGCATTCACATGGGCGCTGCGTTTGTTAGGGATCACCACACCACTCGCACCGACCACTTCAGCAGAACGCGCGATGGCCCCAAGATTGCCCGCATCTGTGATGTGGTCGAGCACTACGATGAGCGCATTGCCGTTGTTCTGCTCCGCTTGCGCGAGCGCGCCATCGATGAGCGCCTGTGCAGAACAGTATTCGAACGGCTTCGTCTCGAGCATCACACCCTGATGCGAACCGCGCTCCGAGCGCTTATCGAGCTGATCACGCTTGACTTGTTTGACCGAAAGCCCCATCTTGTGAGCACGTTTCACCAGATCGCTCACATTTTTATCGCCATGGCTACCTTCAGCAACATAGAGACAGGTTGCAGGAACGTTGGTCTTGAACGCTTCGAGTACCGCGCGTTTTCCTTCTATGTATTCAGCCATGGAACCATCCTTTTGAGCAACTGCTTATGTTCGCTGGTTCATTATCTCTGATTTCAAATTCACGCACCACTAAGCATACGGAAACGGTGAGTTTAAAGGCTCTGCACGGTGCCCGCTCATGCTTCATTGAAACAGCTAAGGTTTTTTCTTCGCAACATGCAAATGAAACCGATTACCCCTTATAATGTGCTTATTTGGGCAACGATTTCGACCAAAGGACGCATCATAGCAACACATGACGAAAACAGGGAAACCATTCTCATCGTTGATGACTCAGCAATGAATCGAATGCTGCTTTCCGATATCCTTTCGGACACCTATAACATCATCGAAGCAGAAGATGGTGAACGGGCTATTGCCATTTTGCAGCAGCACGCCTCCGAGATCTCGATCGTTGTCTTGGATATGGTTATGCCAAAAGTCGATGGTTTTGGTGTCCTAGAAGCAATGAATGAGAACCGTTGGATCCAGTTCCTTCCCGTGGTTTCCATCTCGACCGAAAGTTCTCCTGAGTTCGTCGAGCGCGCCTACAGTCTTGGCGTTACCGATTTCATCAATCGCCCCTTCGATGAGCTCATCGTCATCCGAAGAGTAAGCAATACCATCAAACTCTACGCGAAACAGCGCAAGCTCACGAATATGGTCGCCAATGAGATCTTCGAAAAAGAGCGTAATGGCAGCCTGATGATCACGATCTTGAGCCACATCGTCGAGTTCCGTAACGGCGAGAGCGGCATGCACGTCATGAACATCGGCACGCTCACTGAGATACTGTTGAATCAGATAAGCAAGAAGGACGACAAATACTATCTTCCTTATGCAGAGCGCGATCTTATCGTAAAAGCATCTGCGCTTCACGATATCGGAAAGATCTCCATTCCTGAAGAAGTCTTGAACAAACCAGGAAAACTGACCGATGAAGAATTCGAGGCTATGAAACAGCATACGGTCATTGGCTACCAGATGCTTTCTGATCTTGGATTTCAAGATGAGCCGCTCGTTAAGATCTCGCGTGAAATTACGCGCTGGCACCACGAGCGCTATGATGGCCGTGGATACCCCGATGGACTTAAGGGTGATGAGATTCCTCTTTCTGCCCAGATCGTCTCCTTGGCCGATGTCTATGATGCCCTCACCTCAGAGCGTGTCTACAAACCGGCATTCAGCCACGAAAAAGCCATTCAGATGATCCTCAACGGCGAATGTGGCGCGTTCAATCCGCTTCTTCTGGAATGCTTAGTGGAGGCACAAGAAGCGATTCGTCAAGGGCTCGCACATCCAAATAGAGCTTTCAACAGCTACGAAGAACTTAAATCTATCGCGCCTGCTATTCAGGACGCGGAAACACTTGATGTGACCGAATACGCACTTGATCAGCTGGAAAACGAACGTGAAAAGAATCATTTCCTTACAGAGATATCACGCCAGCTGCAATTCGACTACAACAAATCGCTCGACTTGCTTCATATTCCCGTCTGGGCCGCGAAACGTCTTGGCACCTCAGCTCAGATCAAGGACCCTTTGCACACCGAAGCGCTTGCAAACCTGATCAGCAACGATCTTGTCGAGCTGCTCAGCAAAGCTATCGCCGAAACAACTCCTCAAGAGCCCCTTGTCAGGCTTGATTGCACGGTAACCAGCAACGGCGAAGCTTATGATTGCATCATCATCACTAAAACCGTCTGGTCACAAGAAGAAGAGCCGATCCCTGTAGGGGTCATCGGCAAGATCATGCAGAATAACGGAGACACCACCTGGCTTGATGCACCTTTCGAGTTGCCGAACAGCCATACACCCATCTACATCCATAACGTAACACCAAAGGAATCGAGATAACCATGGCTAATCAAGTACCAAGTGAAGTCGTAGAAACGCTCTATCAAATCGCAGGGGGCGATTACGCCGGCGTTATCGGGCGCTTACGCACCAATGAACGCATCGCTAAGTTCGTCACAATGTTCGCTGACGACGCAAGTTATGCGACTCTTATCGATAACATGGCAACAGAAAACTGGGATGAAGCCTTCCGCGCTGCGCACACCCTTAAAGGAACGGCACGCGACATGGGATTCATCGATCTTTCCGACCGCGCGAGCGAAGTTACTGAGGCATTGCGCGCCAGCGACACCGCACGAGCCAAAGAGCTCTTACCTACCGTAGAGGATACCTACAAGCAGGTTGCCGACGCTATCGCGATGTTCCGCTAAGCGCGCAGACGCACTTAGCGCTCTCTTTGAGATATTCACCCTGAAAAAAAATTAAGGGCGCGCATTTTGCACGCCCTTTTTCACTATATGAGAAGGATCAAGAAGACCTAGATGCCTTCTGCAGCAAAGCGCTTTTCAAGCGCTTCTTGGTGAATGCTGTACTTGAGCGCGATATCTTTCGCGATCGTTCCCTCTTTGACCAGATCGAACAAGCTTTGGTCCATCGTACGCATACCAGCTTGGCGATTAGCCGCGATAACGCTGTCGATCTGATGAGTCTTCTCTTCGCGAATAAGGTTACGAATCGCAGGATTCACGCGCATGACCTCGAAGGCAGGAACTTCCGTGCCATCGAGCGCAGGCACGAGCTGCTGGCTTACTACTGCTTGCAAGACCATCGAAAGCTGCATGCGGATCTGACGCTGTTGATTAGCCGGGAACGCATCGAGAATACGATCGACCGTATTCGCGCCGCCCGTAGTGTGTAGTGTCGAGAAGATAAGCTGGGCCATCTCAGCTGCCGTGACTGCCGTGCCGATCGTGTCGTAGTCGCGCATCTCGCCTAAGAGCACGATATCGGGAGACTCACGCATTGCAGAGCGGAGTGCCTCCGAATAAGTAGCTACGTCAGTAGGGATTTCGCGCTGAGTAACAATGCATTTATCGTGGCGATGAACGAATTCGATCGGGTCCTCCATCGTGATGATGTGACCGCTTCGTTCGTGATTAAGGCGATCGATCATGCACGCGAGCGTGGTCGATTTACCTGCACCTGCCGGACCAGTAACGAGCACGAGACCTTTCTCGAATTCGGCACATGCCATAACCTCTTCAGGGATATGGTACTGCTCAGCAGTAGGAAGCGTGAACGGAATGATACGGATGATCGCCGAGAGCGAACCACGCTGACGAAAAACATTCACACGGAAACGTCCCAGACCGGGCACCGCGAAAGAATAATCATCATCATGGTTGAACGAATTGAGGAACGGATTGATATCGCGCCCCGCAAGACCATAGATGGCATGCACAACCTCGCTCGTATCGGCAGGCATGAGCGGCGCATCCCAGCGCACCTGCCTACCCTCGACCTGATATGTGAGCGGCAAGCCAGCTACGATGAAAATGTCGGATGCATTCTGATCCACCATCTCTTGCAGCAATTCCCGAATCTTCATAACTAATCCTATCCCTTCGCGATACTCATCGATCGTTTTGATGCGTTTCTTTATTCCTTAGGAGCCGACCAGAAGATCTTATCGGGATCTTCCTCGTTCCATTCCGTTGATGCTCTCCAAGACATTATTTCATAGCCTGCTGTTGAAGGTATCGAAAGTTCAATATCGAGCCTTCGTCCGTTCTCCTGTACGAACGAAATGCTCAGCACGCCATCTTCATAGGTATATCCATCCGGCGCATCAGATACTTCGATAGCAGATAGCACATTGGCATGCGCACTGTTCGCGCGAGCAAGCAATCCATCCAAACGTGCTAGGTATTCCTGCGCTTCTGCTTCGTTCGCATAGAATGCCGTGGTCGATTCTTCCTGACGCACCGTAATGGACTCTTCTGCCTCTGAGGTAATGAGCGTAAGTACCGCCATTACTGCCAAGCATAAGATGATGATGAGCACGAGAATGCTCACGGGGCCGATGCGCACTGAACCTTGTTTGGCCATCACATCTCACCCGCCTTCACGTAGCGTGCAGTCTCCAAACCATAATAAGGTCGTGAACCAGCTCCAGCATCTCGGTCGTCGAAGCGGTATACCTCGATCGTTGCGGTATATAGCGTACCCGCGGTTTGTTGCTCGCTTTTCACCGTCGTATAAACTGCAAAATCGTTAATGATCTCAACTTCGGGAATCGAATTGGGATCAGCGCTGAAGCGTTCTGCTGTGCTCGAAGCAAGATGCACCGCTTTTACCGTGGCACTATTCTCTTCACCTTGCTGATGAGCAAAAGCAAATGCCTGGATAAGAACTGAGAGACATCCCGCGACCAAGATCAACAGGATCAGCATCTCGACGATGAAAGCGATGCCCGAACGACTGTGTGTTTGCAGATCTTTAGGGGAACGGAATAGCGGCTTCATGAGCGCTCCCCTTCCTTGCTACGCAGTGCGATAGCGGCAGTTCCATCGTCGGTGGTGATCGTGACCAGTCCGTTATCATATGAGAAATCAAACGTGTCCGAATCAAAGAGCGCGATAGCCTTCTCAGGCATATACTCATTTTCAGCCAAAACGTATTCTTCCACGATCTTGCCCTGGTAAGCATAGATGCGCGTTTCATAGCTAGTTGCCCCGTCGAGCGTCTCACGCAACACGAGTGCCTTACCTTCCGGACCTTCGCCAACCTCAACCGCGTCGGCCACGTCGTTAGCATGGATGACATTGGCCAAGAATGCTTGATCAAGACGCTCGGTACGCTCTGCTTGCGCCATCGTATCGAGTGTTTTGTATACATTGACACCCACGAGGAACGCAAGCAACAACATGACTATGAACAGCCCGAACAAAACCACTGCAAAGAACTTGTTCGTCGTAGTGGAAATAGGGCTTTTGTGCGTACGGATAGCAGAAGGGGTGAAAACAGTATGCGCGTTCGTATCCAACTCGTCGAAGGCGATCCTACGCGCATCCCTCGACAGACCGGAAAGATGCGGCAGAGTAACAGGTTTTTGCTTCCGATTATGTTTCATCGCGGCATCACCACCACACTAGGAACCGTGTTGCTCGCAAGCACTTCGTAGATGATGACGTAATCTTCGTGATTAACGCGCAGGTCATAGTTGTCTTCAAGATAAGCCAGATTGGTAGGAAACGATCCTTCGATAGCCGCACATTGCATAGCAGCATCGAGGATGGTCGAGCGAATGGAAGCAGCTCCCTGATCTTTCGCGCTGGCAAAGATCATGTTGAGCAGAATACCCAATGCAACAAGCAATGCGCAGACGAACACCGCAAGCGCAATAAAGCGGTTGCGTCGTGTTTTTTGCTGCTCAGGTGTTCTTTCCGTATACACGCTTCGATCCCTACTCGTTATCGATCGACGCTAGCTTATCGATCCCATGACACCGATAAGCGGCAACATGACCGAAATAAGCGTTGCACCAACAGCAACCGTAAGGAACGCTGCCATGATCGGCTCGACGCTATCGATGATCTCATCGATATCCGACACCGATTCATTGAAGAAGAGCGAAGAAAGCTGAATGAGAATGTCATCCAAGCTACCTGAACGTGAAGCAACGGTGAGCATGCGCACATAGACAGGGTCGAACAGCTCAACCTCACTGATCGCCTGAACGATACTGCGCGGATTCTCGCTGTCGATCATAAGCTTGTGAGCAGAAGCGACGTTTTCATGCAAGCGTTCGTGTGTGATAGTAGAAAGGGAAGCCCCCATCGCCTCATCGGTATTGAGGCCTGATGCGATATAGATCGCAAGCGCCGATACGAAACGAGAGAGCGCGAGCTCGTACATAGCATTCTTCGTAAGGGGTAGTTTCTCGAACAGGCTCATGAGTGATTGCCTGCCACCTGGCGAATGCGACATGATGGTAGCCACGAGAAATACGAGTGCAAGAACGAGCGTAACGATAAGGGCCACCCAGCCAATACCGATCGCAACGCTCACCTCACTGAACGAGCCTGCTGTGAGCGAGCCCGACAAGCGCTCATAGACACCGATGAAAACTGGCAAGATGATCAGAACGGCAAAGAGCAAGATAGCACTCATGATGCAGAGCAATGCCGTAGGGTAGCCGATGCTCGAAGAGATCTTAGCAAACAGGCGCGATTCCTCGTTGTAATAAACGCTCAAGCTGCGCAGAACATCTTCGAGATGGCCAGAACGCTCGCCTACCTCGACCATATCGGTCGCATAGCGCGGGAACGCCTCGGTGTCCTTCATAGACTGTGCAAGGCTCTTACCCGCGATCAAGCTTCGGTAGATCTTATTGCAGGTTTTGCCGAAAGAAGTATCACCCATATCCTCAGAAAGCATATGAACTGCTTCATCGGTCTGGATGCCCACCGACAACATGAGTGCAACACTATCGCAAAAAACACTAACTGCAGCACTGTCCGCTAAACGCTGTGCCATGGCATGTGCTCCTATTCCGTCATGACGAATAGCCCTTGCTCGTCGAGGCGCTTCTCGCATCTGAAGTGCCTTCGCCGCGATTAGCAACCCCCGATGAGCGTATTGCCCTATTGTAGCGCGAATGATATCAAATTGCCTTATGAACCATTGTTTCTCTTGTTTTGAGCGCAATATAATGCTCTTTTTCTGATACCTGTCACGCCAGGAGCTCTCGCGCTTTCTCTTTGCGGTTTCGCTCGGTATAATATATCGACCGACCAAAGGCTCTTTTTGGGCAGGTCGATTGCTTTTTCGATACCGAGCGCTGCGCAGAACAGCATGAAGGGTGGAACGTGACGGAAGAGCGCAACATACGATTCACCAGCATCATGGGATTCATTCTCGCATGCCTTATCTGCGTGCTCGCTTTGAGCGCCTGTGGAGAAAGCGCACAAGCCTCCGACGGCTCCTCTGACGATACAAGCGGCGATCCATTCACCGCCCCTGCCGAGATCGAACTTTCTTCTTTCAATACTGCCGCAGCGACGAGCTCCAATAATGCCTCGATCGATACTTCATCGGCTTCTAAGGGCTATGTGGGAGCTGCAGCAACCTCGTCAAGCCGCCTCAAGCTCCAAGTAACCAAAGATGGACAATCGATGCACTACGACATGCCCTCGGATGGCACACCTGTTATCGTGCCACTCGACATGGGAAGCGGTACGTACACGATTGGTGTCATGCAGAACACCAGCGGATCACGCTATGTCGAGCTCTATTCAACGAGCGTGAATGCCCAACTTGAAAGCGAACAAGCCCCCTATTTGGTGCCGAATATCTTCTGCAACTACGATGCATCGAGCGCTGTGGTTGCTAAAGCGCAAGAGCTCACGCGCGACGCGAAGAACGAGGGCGATGCATTGCGGCTCATCTACAGCTGGATCGAACACAACGTGGTCTACGACAACGCGAAAGCTGAACAGCTGAGTGGAAAATCGGGCTACATACCCAACCCAGATGAAACGCTCCAAACACAGAAGGGCATCTGTTTCGATTACGCATCACTTGCTGCCGCTATGCTGCGCAGCCAAGGCATTCCCTGCAAGATCGTTACTGGCTACGTTTCACCTGATGGGGTATATCACGCTTGGAACATGGTCTGGATCGATGGAAGCTGGAAGACAGTCTCATTCACCGTGAATCCGCGCGACTGGACACGCGTCGATCTTACGTTCGCTGCTAATGGCGCGGGAAGCACCGTGGGTGATGGCAACAACTACACCGATCGCTACGTGTACTAGGTTACCAGTTCACCTTTGGCGGTTGTCGCTATAAGGGGCGGAGCCTGTGGGGTGACTGGACGACTCTGAGTCCGCACTCTTACTTTGTAATAGGCTGTCCGAAGGAGCGAAGTGCACGAGATAGCCTGCAAGTCTTGCAGGCTATCGAGCAACGAAAGCGGGTCGAACCAACCACCCCTCAAGCGTAAGCCCCTTATAGCGACAAGTAGTTTCAGACCACCTGGACATTCCTGATCGTCTATGAGTTAAGCTCTTTGCTCACCTTGTCGAGCGGCATATCGATGTCATACCAGATTTCTTCACCGATGGCTGCCTGCTCGTTCATCATGCCAATACCGGTCACAACCGTGCATCCCTTCGCTTCAGCATCCTGCAGAAGCTGTGTATGGAGCGGGAAATAGACCGCATCAGCAACGACCATGCCAGGCTTGATGAGCTCAGCAGGAACGGCGCTCTCGGTCGACCCTTCTCCCATGCCCACCGGTGTTGCATTGACGAGCACGTTGCTCTCTTCGATGGCTGCCTTCATAGCCTCTTTGTCTTCATAGGGATGCAGGATAAAATCACATCCCGTCTGCTCCTTTACTGGTTCGATGAGCGTTTGCGCATGCTTATAGGATGGGCCATTCTCACGCGCGAAGATGTGGACGGTCTTCACCCCATCGAGCGCCGCTTGCACCATGATCGCCGATCCTGCACCTCCGGGCCCAATAAGGGTGAAGGTCGATTCTTCAGGCACGACGCCATACTTCGCGATATTCTTCATGAAGCCCGCGCCATCGGTATTGTGACCGATCAGCTTCCCCTCTTCGGTCTTCTCGATCACGTTGACCGCACCGATGAGCGCCGCCGCATCGGAGAGCCCATCAAGATGCGGAATGACCGCTTGCTTGTTCGGCATGGTCACGTTGCTACCGTCCCAACCGCCCATGCGACGCATGGCTGAAAGGATGTCGGGCAGATCGTCCGGCGTTGCCTCGAAAGCGAGATAGACCGCATCGATTCCCGTTAACTCGAAGGACACGCTATGCGTCACTGGCGATGCCGAATGCCTGATGGGCGTTCCTAATAGACTGATAAGATGAGTGTGTCCACTGATGTGTTTTGCTTGCGCGCTCATAGATCCCCTTCCTCTACAAACAGCATGAAAACCTACCGCTTCCGTGCAGTAGGCTGTTTACAGAACGATTATTTCACAGATGAGGTCTTGTCGATAGAAGCGTGAAGACATTGTTAACGAATAAAAAAAGAACCCCTCACACAGAGGAGTTCAAACGAATTGAAACTGGCTGGGCCAGCAGGATTCGAACCTACATAGCTGGTACCAAAAACCAGAGTCCTACCATTGGACGATGGCCCAGTTTCGATAGACCTTGCAAAAGACGCGAAACGAAACCGCATCACACTTTGCGAGGTCAAATTATAGCCTATTTGACGAAGCGCGCGCAATCATGAATCGATGAGCACGTTCCACCCGAATACGCCTAGCTTACTCCGCGGAACAAATGGCCTGTGGTCGTGCCATCCGCGCGCGAAACCTTATCCCCGCTCTTGAGCGCGATATCGCGCGCACGCACCGCACGAGCAACTTTCTTGCTCACCTGTTCAACGTTCATGAGCGTAGTGTCGACCATGAGCGCGGATACTCCCGCCGCAACTAAGTCGGGCACTGCATGAGCAACGTCGAGTTCGACCGCATTGTAGAGGTGGCTTCGCCCGAGCACATCAGTGATGACCGGCAGCTCATAGCCTTTGCGATCCTTGAGGTAGTGTGGGCTCTTGCGACGCGCACACTGCGCACAGTCCCGATTGCACGGACCTTGGCTCATGAGCAAGCAGTGCTCGGTTACCATAAGCTCGGTATATCCCATGATGGTCGCACCAAGCGGCACAGGGCTCACCTCGCCCAACTCTTCGATCTGACGAAGGGTGAGCTCAGACGAGAGCCAGATGCGCGTTGCACCCAGATCATGAGCAAGCTGCATATCGAGGCGATTCGTGAGCGGCACGTACGGTCCGATCTCAACTTGTGCTCCCAGCTCGCGGGCATGAACGATCTGCCCGAGATTCTGCACGAGAACGGGCTTGTCTTCCTGCACGCGCTTCCAAATATCAAAGCCATTGCGCACTTCGCTATCGCCATCATGCGCCACCACAGGAAGCACGGGAATGCACCCTTTGGGATAGCCCGCTTGCTCGGCCGTTTGTGAAAGTTGGCCTGCGATGATAGCTTCGCCGCGACGGTAGTTGCGCGCCGGCACATAGATGAGATCTGCTCCAGCACGTTTTGCAGCGCGGGCACAAGCTGGGTTCGTGGCTAGCACCGCAACCTTGCATGCACCTTTGCGGATCCGTGGTGCGAACACCCGCGAAGACGCTTTTTCGAGCGCACGATCGTGATAGCGCTCGAGCAGTGCCTCTTCGAGCTGCTCGCAAGCCTGCGCTCTGATCTTATGAAGCGCGGAGAAGCCGATACCAACCCCTTCATCAAGCTCGACCTCGATATGATCGAGCTTGAAAGGAGTCGAACCTAAGCGGTCGATATGCTCGATCACCTCTTCGGCGCTCACCGCTTTTGTACGAGCGGGCTCGATAGGCGCACCTTCAACGAAGATCTCGACCTTGCGCGCTGCATCCCAAGGATCAGGCGTTGCAAGTGTAAGCTCGAGCGGGCGGTCGATGTGCATCTTCACATGGATCGAAAGAGGAATGCGTGGCTCGCCAGCCACATCGTGAAACACTGCTTCGGCACTGCGCACCCGAAAGACACGATCGCCCTTGCCAAGCGGCTTTTCGACCTTGAGCACTACCCTACCGCTCGGCAGCGTTTCGAGCGCATCGATCTCGTGGATGATGTTGCCCTTGTTCGTCCAGAATTCAAGCACATCCCCCACCACGAGCGGAAACGCCGGATCGATCTCGATACGACTGCCCTTCACGTTCGCGATGCGCCCTGCAAAGCTTCCGCGGTTGTTCGGACGCGCGTAGCTCATGATCTCGTTGCCGCGCTCGCCCTCCAGATATGCTGTGGTGAAACCGCGCGAGAAGGCTTCTGAAAGCTCTTGCATCTCTTCGACGGTGGCGCGCGGTGCATTCGCCCAATCGAAGTTCTCTTCGCTCACGCCATCTTCAAGCTGAGCCGTTGCCCACGCATTGAAGCGATCGAGCACGCTGCGATAGACGCGTACCACACAGCCCACGTATTCGGGCGACTTCATGCGCCCTTCGATCTTCAGCGAGCTCACGCCCGCACGGATGAGCTCAGGAAGGATCTCGACTGTGCAAAGGTCCTTCGGTGAGAGCAGATGCTCACCAGGGGCATCGAGACTTTTACGCAAGGCACGATTACGCAGCTCATAGGGCAACCGACACGCTTGCGCGCACATGCCTCGATTCGCACTGCGCCCGCCCACCATCGAGGACATGAAACACTGCCCTGAGTAGCAGACGCAAAGCGCGCCGTGCGCGAAGCATTCCGTCTCCATGCCGAGCTCCGCGGCAAAATGGCTCAAGTCGGCTACCTCCGCAAGCGAAAGCTCGCGTGCCAGCGTCACCCGTTTGGCACCCAGCGCTGCTTCGGCGACAAGTGCGTCTTTCGTATGGGTGTTCATCTGTGTTGAAATATGCACACGCGTTTGAGGAATCGTACGCGCGATCTCTTGAGCTAAGCCGATATCCTGCACGATGAACGCATCTACCCCCGCGCGATACGCTTGACGCACGAGCTCAAGCACATCATAAAGTTCCGAAGGAAGGATGATCGTATTCACCGTAAGATACACCTTCACGCCACGCAGGTGCGCATAATCGCACGCCTCGCGCAACGTTTCGAGCGTGAAGTTGTCGGCGCTTCTGCGCGCATTGAACGAAGAAGCACCAAGATAGACCGCATCGGCTCCCGCGCTCACCGCAGCGTGAAGCGCGACCATGTTGCCGGCGGGCGCTAGTAATTCAACAGATTTCATCGCGATATTCCTTGCCATAACAGACTACTGCACCGATGAAACGAGCGTCCATCGGTGCAGAACAGCTAAAAAGATTCAGCGTGAAGAGGCCTAGGCATCTGCCGCTTTCTGATCAGCACTTTCGAGCGCTTGGATTCCTGCTTCATAATGGCTCTTCACGTCGTTCAAGCGATCGCCATACGTCGCAAAATCGAACGTTCCGTTCTCAGGTGCCTTAACGTCTTCATAGAGATCGACATAAGCTGCGAAAGCTGTTTGGAGTTCTTCAGTGCCTTTAAGGTAATCGGACTGGATGTCTTTCATATCGTCGGGAACAGAAAGCGCCTTGAGCTTATCAACTGAATTATTGATCGCAGCGAGCTGGGTGCTCAATGAAACGACCTCACCCTCTTTGACGATGGTGGAGAACTCGGTCATCTGGGCATCGATCTCATCCATGATCTGATTCACATTCGCCATGTACTGACGATTGAGCGTTTGGGGGTCGTTCGCCTGCTGAGCATTTGAAACGCATCCACTTAACAGGAATGCGCAAACGAGCGCTACTGCAGCCATGAACCCCACTACGAAGTTGCGCGATGATCCAATTCGAAGTTTGTTATTCATACTTTCCTTCATTCACATTCTTTTTATCCGTGCGCTAGTACTGCTTTGCGCCAACCCAAGAACATTATCATAAGTTCAGCATAGAGACCTACTAGGCGGCCGCCCTGCCTCCCGTAGGATGAGCTGAAGAATCACCACCAGACCCACCAGTGCCACTACCAGTTCCACCAGAGCCGCCGGTTGAGCCTCCCGTGTTTCCGCCACTAGGCGGCGTGGTTGTTCCACCTGAACCACTTCCACCTGAACCATTTCCACCCGACGGAGTGTTCGTGCCTCCCCCATTTGGATTAGAGGCTGGCTCGTTAGTAGCTGGCTCTTCTGGCTTATCGTCTTTCTCTTCAGGTTTTTCACCTTCGGCAGAAACGGTTTCACCATCCGTGCCTGATCCATGGCCGATGTCGGTCTTAGTGAACTTGATCGTACCTGCACCCTTAGGGAACTCTTCTTTGTCCTGTCCGCGCAAGAGTTTATTTACAAAGTCGCCGAAAATACTATCGCATGCGACCCAAGAAGGCATCGATTTTTCGTTACGATCACCGATCCAGATTGCAACAGAGATCTGAGGCGTGATGCCACAGAACCACTTATCGCGATAGTCTTCGCTCGTGCCGGTCTTGCCACCAACGGGCTGTCCATTATAGAGCGCCGCATTACGACCCGTACCCTTCTGGACAACGCCTTCCATGACTTCGATCGCCGCCTGCGTAAGATCAGTATTGAGCACTTTATCGCCACGCGTGTCTGCGTGATAGATGACCTGACCCGATGAGTCCTTGATCTCTTCGATACAATTTGCCTTATGCAGCGTACCGCCGTTAGCGATGGTGGCATACGCTTGCGCCATCTCGAGCACGCTTACTTCTTCAACACCGAGTGTGATGGAAGGGACGCTCTCAAGATCCGATTCGATACCGCACTTATGCGCCATATCGGCAACCTTATCTGGACCGATCTCGGTACAGAGCTCCGCGAAGCCAGTATTCGATGAAACCGCAAATGCGCTCTCAATGCTGCGCGTGCCATAGTTTGCGTTGCCGTAGTTCGCCACATCCCAATTGCCGATCTTAACCTTTGAGGTGCAATTCAGATTCGTTTCAGGAGAGTAGCCTTCGTCCAAAGCTGCCAACAAGGTGAAAGTCTTGAACGAAGAGCCGGCCTGACGCTTCGCCTGCGTAGCCAGATTGAATTCGTTGGTCTTATAGTCGCGACCACCGACCATAGCTTGAATGAAGCCAGTGTCAGGGTCGATAGCCACAAGAGCACATTCAAGATTCTCGGGCAAGCTATCGAGCTTGCGATTCACCGCCGCTTCAGCCAAATCCTGTACATGCGGGTCAAGCGTGGTCTTCACGTTTAAACCACCCTTGAAAACTTCATTGACCGAATAATCTTGCAGAAGCGTATCGCGCACATAGCTCGTGAAATAGTCGTACTTCATGATGCCGTTGGTTTCCTCTTCACGCGTTATGTTGAGCGTAAGCGGAGTCTGCTGGGCTTCATCGTGCTCTTCTTGGGTGATGTAGTTATTGCTGAGCATACGATCGAGCACGAGGTTACGGCGCGCTAAGCAGTTCTCAGGATTGTCGACAGGATTGTTATAGGTTGGCGATTGCGGAATGCCGATAAGAGTCGCAGCTTCTGGCAAGGTAAGATCTTTTGCAGGCTTTGAGAAATAAAGCTGCGAAGCTGCTTCGATACCATAGGCACCTTGTCCATAGTTGATGGTATTGAGATACATTTGAAGTATCTCGTCTTTACTGAACATCTTTTCAAGTTCAAGCGAAATGTAGGCTTCACGCACTTTTCGCTTGATCGTGGATTCATTCGCTTCGTCGGCAAGCACCGTATTGCGCACGAACTGCTGCGTGATGGTCGAAGCGCCTTCCCTACCGGTGCCGGTCAGGTTCACCACGATCGCGCGGGCAATGCCCATCATATCCACGCCATCATGCTCATAAAAGCGCTCGTCTTCTGTTGCGACCGTACCTTCGAGCACGTAGTCGCTCATTTCCGAAAGCTCGATCGGATCGCGATTCTCAACGTAGAATTCAGCGAGCAGCGTGGTGCCATCGTTAGCATAAACACTGGTCTTTTGCGCGTAATTGAAAGCAGACGAATCTTTATAATCGGGCAGATCCTGCAACCAAACCGCTGCCGCTGCAGCCACTGCGATGCCGCCGGCCCCAAAAATGACCAGCACGATAACAAGAGCAAGCATTGCCTTGCTTAACGGTTGACGCTTTTTGCGATGAGCCCTCTTCTTGCGAGTGCGAACTGACATCTTACCTCCATGGATACATTGTGAAGTATTTTATCATGGCAACGTAAACGGAAAGACCACCAAACGCCACGGGTGAAGATTCACACGGTTTAGCCACAGAATGGCAAGAATTGTAAGGTTTTTATGATGAACGCTCGAGCTTATGCAGGCTGCTTCTGGAAGAAATAGTCGTTGTCTTGCGTGTAAGAATCTTCTGCAAGCTGCATCTGATCGTGAAGCGCTTCTCGCGACGTGCCGCCAAAGGTCGTGCGCGCCGCAACGATGCTCTCGAGATCGAGCGCGCCCGTGATGTCCTCTTCGAAGAGCTCGCTTTCCGCCTTGAAGTCTTCGAGGCTCAGATCATCCAAGTTGCAGCCGCGCTTATCGCAAAGCAACACCAGATGGCCCACCACTTCATGCGCCTGCCTGAATGGCATGCCCTTCTTTGCGAGATAATCAGCCACATCGGTTGCAGCCAAATAGCCCTTTTCAGCCTGGATGCGCATGGCATCCTTATTGATCTTCATGGTGGCGATCATGCCTTCCATGCAGGTAAGGCAATCATAGAGCGTCTTCGCAGCATCGATCACGCCCTCTTTGTCTTCCTGGAGATCCTTGTTGTAAGCCAGCGGCAACGATTTCATCGTAACGAGAAGCGCCACAAGATCGCCTACCACACGACCCGACTTGCCGCGGATGAGCTCCGCGAAATCGGGGTTCTTCTTCTGCGGCATGATCGACGAACCAGTCGAGAACGCATCGGAGAGCGTGATGAAACCGAATTCCGAAGTGGACCAAAGGATGATCTCTTCCGCCAAGCGCGAAAGATGGATCATGCTCACACTTGCCGCGTAATCGAGATCGAGCAGGAAATCACGATCGGAAACGGCATCGAGCGAATTCGGGATAGGCGCAGCGAACCCAAGCGCTTTGGTGGTCGCATCACGGTCGAGAGGATAGGTGGTGCCTGCGAGCGCCGCCGAACCGAGCGGGTTCATATCGGCCGCATCGAACGCTTGACGCAAGCGATTGAAGTCGCGCGTGAACATCCAGTAGTACGCCATGAAATGATGCGCGAGCAGCACGGGCTGGGCATGCTGAAGATGCGTATAGCCTGGGAGCAGCACCTCTTCATTCTGCGCTGCGAGCGCCAGAAGCGTCTTGCGCAGTTTCAAGTTCGCACCCATGAGTTCACGGCAAAGCTCTTTCGCATAGAGACGCGTGTCGGTGATGACCTGATCGTTTCGAGAGCGACCGGTGTGCAAACGCGCACCCGCATCGCCGATACGTTCGGTGAGCACCGCTTCGATGGACATATGAATGTCCTCGTTATTGATATCGAAGACGAAGTTACCCTCTTCGATATCGCGCTCGATCTGTGCAAGCCCCGCCGTGATCGCTTCAGCATCTTCCTGCGAGATGACACCCTGATCGGCGAGCATGCGCGCATGCGCCATCGATCCGGCGATATCCTGTTTGTACATTGCCTTATCGACCGGCAGCGATGCACCGAACTCCTGCGTGAATTCACTCACGCCCTCTTCAAAACGTCCAGACCACAGTGCCATATCTTCTACTCCCGTTACCCGTATCTACTCGTAGTTCGTTCCCTGATCGGAATTGGAGGACGCATTCCCCCTTATGCAAAACGAGCGCTCGGGTAACCTGCCCGAGCGCTGCTTAGTGTATTCCGCTTGCTTATTTGAGCGCGTCTTCTTCGAGCTCTTTCGCATCGCCATCGGTCTTGCCGTTGTCGCGACGGTTCTTTGCCCACACGCGGTTGGACAGGCCATACAGATCGATGAAGCCCTTCGCAGAATCGCGATTGAAGGTATCGGCAGCATCGTAGGTTGCCAGGCCATAGTCGTAGAGCGAATAGTTCGACTTGCGACCCGTAACGGTACAGGTGCCCTTGTAGAACTTCAAGCGAACCACGCCTTCGAGGCAGGTCTGAGTAGCTGCGATGAACTCATCCATCGCATGCTTGAGCGGTGAGAACCACTGACCATTGTAGACTTGAACAGCCCAGTCTTGCTCGATGTGAGCCTTGTAACGCATGACCTCGCGCTCAAGGCACATATCCTCGAGTGCACGATGTGCACAGATGAGCGCCAGAGCGGCTGGTGCCTCATAGCACTCACGAGATTTCACACCGATCATACGATTCTCGATCATGTCGATACGGCCGAAACCGTTCGAACCAGCGATCTTGTTCATAGCTTCGATGATCTCAAGGAACGACATCTCCTTGCCATCGAGCGCCACCGGAACGCCAGCAGCGAACGTGATCTCGACCTCGGTCGCCTTATCGGGGGCAGCCTCAGGATCGACCGTCATCGTGTAGATATCAGCCGGGGGTGCTGCCCACGGATCTTCGAGCACGCCGCACTCGATCGCGCGGCCCCACAGGTTGTCGTCGATCGAATAGGGATTGGACTTGGTAGCATCTACGGGCACACCGTGAGCTTCAGCATAGTCGATCTCTTCAGGACGCGTATGAAGATCCCATTCGCGCACGGGAGCCAGAATCTCGATGCTGGGGTCGAGCGCTTGGATAGAAGTTTCAAAGCGAACCTGATCATTGCCCTTGCCGGTGCAACCATGAGCGATGTACTTCGCGCCTTCTTTATGCGCAACATCGACCAAGAACTTGGAGATGAGCGGACGCGAAAGCGCAGAAACGAGCGGATACTTGCCTTCGAAGTGCGCATTTGCAGCAAGTGCTTTAGTAAGGTATTCGTTTACGAAAAGCTCACGCATATCGATGACATAGCATTCGAGCGCGCCGGTCTTCAGCGCCTTTTCCTTCACCTTCTCAAGGCCCTCATGCTCCTGACCGACCTCACCCACAACAGCGATGACATCGAGGCCCTTTTCTTCCTGGAGCCACTTGATGCACACGGAGGTATCAAGACCGCCGGAATATGCGAGTACTACCTTATCTTTTGCCATGTTGTTTCCTTCCTTAACAGGCGCAAATTTCATCTTTGCATTGTAGCGTGCGAACCTGCCCTACGAAAGTGGGCGCAACACGCTTTTAACAGCTATTTCGTTCCCTCGGATGCGCTACCTTCAGTAGCATCGTCTGAAGAGCTCTTCTTCTGCGCAGCATCCTTCTTGAGCGCATCGCCCAGTTTGTCTTCAGCGTTGCCCACTTTATCCTTGAGCATTTCCATGACCTCTTTGAAATTAGCGTTGACGTTTTCCGCTTCTTTCATGAGGCGGTCGTATTCTTCCTGAGCGGCAGCCGCTTCTTCTTCGGCCTTCTTCGCAGCCTCAGCTGCCTCTATCTCTTTTTGCTTCGAATCGATGCAGATTTGCGGAAGCGCCGCGATGAACTTGTCGATATCCTTTTCCTCGATGATGAGTGGCGGCAAGAAACGCAACGTGTGCTCGTCAGTAGCGTTGATGATGAAGCCGGCATCGAGCGCAGCATCCACCACGAACGGAGCTTTGAATTCATCCTTGAGGACAGCGCCGATCATCAGACCTGAACCGCGAACCTCGGTGATCTCATCCAGAGCGAGGAGCTTGTCCGCGAAATAATCGCCCCTGTTCTCAACGCGCTCGCCGAAGTTGCCGGTCTTGAGCGTATCGAGCGTTGCGTAAGCAGCAGCGGCGGCCAAGTTGCTGCCGCCGAAGGTCGAGCCATGATCGCCCGGCTCGAAGGCCTCAGCTACCTCGATGCGGGCAACACAACCGCCCATGGGCATGCCGGATGCCACGCCTTTAGCAAAGGTGAAGATATCAGGCGTGATGCCGGCGTTTTGGAACATGAACGGATAGGTTCCGCAACGATAGAAACCAGTCTGAACCTCATCAAGGATGGAAAGCGCACCATTACGACGCGCGAGCTTAGTTGCCTCGAACAGGTAATCAGGATCGATCGGGATCACACCGCCCTCACCTTGGATCGGCTCCATCATGATGGCAGCAATCTGACCGGGATACTCCCACCAAATATTGCGCAGCGCATTGATATCGTTAGGCGGAATAGCGATGAAGCCTTCCGGAAGCGGCTGGAAAGGCTCTTGCTTATCAGGCTGTGCCGTAGCGGCAAGCGTTGCAAGCGTACGACCGTGGAAGCTCCCTTCAAGCACGAGGATGATGTGACCGCCAGAAGACTCTTTCTTCGCCCAGAGACGTGCGAGCTTGATCGCGCATTCGTTGGCCTCCGCCCCGGAGTTCGCGAAGAAGGTCTTCCAAGGAGCACGGAAGAACGTGGGTATACATTCGTTAGCCATCTCCGAAATGAGCTTGGCCACTTCGCCACGTTTCTCGATATAGAAGTAGTTGCTCACGTGGATGAGCTTCTGGGCCTGCTCGGCGATGGCTTCCGCCACACGCGGATAGCAATGCCCCAGGCTGTCAACCCCGATACCCGAGAGCAGATCGAGGTATTCCTTGCCCTCTTCGTCCTTTACGGTGACGCCCTCACCTTCAACGAAGCAGACGGGCTTGCGCTTGAAGGTGTGCATGATATACGTATCGTCTAGTTTCTTTACTTCTTCAAAGGTCATGTCTAAAATCTCTCCTATTTCCCCTGTTAGCTGGCTGTTTTCTTCTTCGTTAAAGATTCTCCACGAGACGAGAGGCCAGCAACCCGAGCGGGGCGTACTCGTCTTTTGTATTGTGTTCGTCATCATTATATATGAGAGTGCCACAGCCCACTTGAGTGAGCAGCTCGATCAAGAGCGAATGCGGCATCGTGCCGTTGATGATGTGAGCACGATGAACCCCTGCTTCGAGCGCGAGCACACAGGACTGGAGTTTTGGGATCATGCCTTTGCTCACGCGCCCTTCTGCGAGCATGTCACGTGTTTCTTGGAGGGACATGCGCGAAACGAGCGAATCCTTATCATCGAAGTCTTCATAGAAGCCGTCCACATCGGTGAGGAAGATGATCTTCTGCGCGCCGATCGCACCCGCCACTGCACACGCGACCGCATCGGCGTTGATGTTGAATGAGCCGCCATCTTCACCTTTACCCACCGAGGCAATGATCGGCACGTACGCTGCGTTGATGAGCGATTTGAGGTAGGCCGGATTAACTTCGATCACGCTGCCTACACGTCCCAGCTCTGGGCGAACCTGCTCAGCCACGATCGTGCCTGCATCAGCGCCATTGACACCAACAGCCAAGTTGCCATGTTGATTCATAGCGCGCACGAGTTCCTCGTTCACCTTGCCGATCAAGGTCATCTTCACGACTTCCATGGCCTCTTCAGTAGTGACGCGCAGCCCATCGATGAATTCAACATCTATGCCGAAGCGCTCCATATTCCGCGAGATATCCGCGCCACCACCATGAACGATGACCGGATTCACTCCCATGATCTTCAGCATGACGATGTCCGACATGACCGCATCGCGCAGTTTCGGATCGACCATGGCAGCTCCACCGTATTTGATCACGATGGTCTTGCCCGTTTGGTTCTTGATATAAGGGAACGCTTCGATGAGCACCTCTGCGGTGTGCGAAGACGTGAGTTTCCTATCTTTTGCATATTTCATACTGGTATCTCCAACGGTTGGTAGATCGATTAAACACCCTGAGTGCCAACTTGAGGCAGGTGGCAGCCTTAGGTTCGGTAGTCGCCGTTGATGCGCACATAATCGTAGGAGAAATCGCACGTCCAGATAGTGGTGGAACTCGTGCCGGCCCCCAAATCTGCTTCGAGCACGATCTCAGGCTCTTCGAAGCGTTTGAGCGCCTCTTCCTCGCTGAACTCGACCGTAAGGCCATCACGACACACTGGGATGCCCATGATGTCGATCGAAACATCCTGCTGCTCGAAATGCGCTCCGCTGCGTCCGAGCGCGCCAGCGATACGACCCCAGTTCGCATCGTGTCCAAAAACAGCGGTCTTCACGAGCGGGGAGTTCGCCACCGTACGAGCAGCCATATCGGCCTCTTCATCGTTTGCGGCGCCCGTGATCTTCACGGTAACGAGCTTGGTCGCGCCTTCCCCATCACGCGCCATCTCACGCGCGAGCATCTGCGTGAGCGCATCGAGCGCGGTCTGGAATTCTTCGTAAGCAAGCGAGCCTTCCGCGATACGCGCACCCGGCGCTGCCTTGCCGCTTGCCAACAAGAAGCAGGTATCGTTCGTAGACGTATCCGAATCGACCGTGACCTTGTTGAAGCTCTGGTTCACACTGTGAACGAGCGCGCTGTGGAGCACTTCGGGGGGAAGCGGCGCATCGGTGGTGATCACGGCGATCATGGTAGCCATGTTCGGCATGATCATGCCCGAGCCCTTTGCCATGCCGCCGAGGGTGATCGTGGCTCCTCCCAACGCAGGATCCTGGCTCACGTAGCGGATCGCACGCTCCTTGGAATAGGTATCGGTGGTCATGATCGCGCTTGCAGCATCGCTTCCCGTTTCACGCGTCATGGTTTTGTGAAGCTTTGGTACGGCCACCTCGAACGGTGCCGTGTTGAGCAACTGACCGATCACACCGGTTGAAGCAACGAGTACTTCATCGGCACAGCAGCCGACCACATCGGCAACGATTTCGCACGTACGTTCGGCATCGGCAATGCCTACGCTGCCCGTTGCCGCGTTCGCGCAACCTGAATTGACGATGACCGCCTTAGCAAGACCATAATTCTGTCCGCCAAGATGCTCTTTGGAAACCGTTACCGGAGCGGCGCAGAAAACATTTTGTGTGAAGGTTGCCGCTGCTGGGCAGAGCTCATCGGCCTCAACAAGGGCCATATCAAGCCTGCCGGGGTTCTTGCGGAAACCCGCATGGATGCCGCCTGCCCGAAAGCCTGAAGCACTCGTTACGCCGCCGCCTTCAACCACGTCGAAACCCAAATTTTTATCACTATCGTTATTCGTTTGAAAAGCCATAAGAAGAACCATATCCCTTTACTGAATTCTTAGACCGGAAGCGCCTCCATACGAAGACCGGTCGTTTGATCGAAACCACAGACGATGTTGGCGCATTGTACCGCTTGGCCTGCTGCACCTTTGCAGAGATTGTCGATCGCGCACACGGCGATGAGTGAGCCGGTCGCCTCTTGATAGGCAATGCCGATCTGGGCATTGTTCGTGCCTACCACAGAAGCGGTGCGCGGCATCTGGCCGAGCGGAAGCACCGTAACAAAGGGATATCGTCGTCGATCGTAGGTTTCGACATAGAGCGCATGGAGCGACTCAAGGGATTGCGTAGCGCGCGCTTCATCGCTGAGCTGAAGCGTGACCGTTGAGAGCAAGCCGCGATTTGCTGGAGCGAGATGTGGCGTGAAGACAAGCCTTCCTTCGATGCCGAGGATCTGCTCGATCTCGGGCGTATGCCGATGACTTGCGACACCGTAAGCTTCGAAGTTATCGTTCGCGTTGCAGAAATGCGTGCGCGCATTCGCGCTGCGACCAGCGCCGGTTACGCCAGAGATCGCATCGACCACCACAACGCCTTCCGAAAGCGCAACGGCCGGCCAAGCAGCGAGCGAGGTGGCCGTAGGATAGCAACCCGCACAGGCTACCAGAGTGGGATGATGCTGAGCGTGCAAGTCGCGCGCCTCCAGCAGCTCCGCTTCGGTGATCTCGGGCAGACCGAAGAAAGCCTGTTCCAACAGATCGACCGCCGTATGAGGTGTCTTGTACCACTGTTCGAAGATCGCTGGATCCTTCAGGCGAAAATCAGCCGAAAGATCGAAGACCGAAACATCCGCCGCCAAAAGATCAGGCACGAGCGTCATGGCTGCCGTGTGCGGCGTTGCCATGAAGACCACATCGCAATCGGCGAGAGAGGTGGTGTTGTGCGCCTCGAATTCAAGATCGCACACACCCTTGAACGCAGGATAGAGCTCCGAGATGGGCAGCCCTTCATCGGTTGAAGACGTGATAACGCGCAAATCGAATTCAGGATGGCGAGAAAGGATGCGCACCAGTTCAGCTCCTGCATATCCAGCAGCACCGATGATACCGGCAACTAGTCCCATAGCCATTCCTTTCTTCACGCGAGATATACAAATTCAGTGGATAAATGATACCCCTCTTCGGGAAGAGGGGTACATCTTTAATTCTATTCGTTTTGTGAACGGGCTAAAAAGCGGCGATTAGTCCACGATCTCTTCAAGAGTGATCTCGAAGTTCAGATCCTTGCCCGCCATTTCGTGGTTCATATCGAAGACCACATCATCATCAGTGATCTCGACCACCTTGACCGGGAAGGCCTGTCCACCAGGAGCCTGCATGTAAACGGTCTGTCCAACAGGCAGATCGTCAACATCAGGTACGTTTTCTTTCGGGATGCGCTGCACGAGCTGTTCATCGCGCTCACCATACGCATCAGCCGCGGGGATATGGACCTTCTTGGTCTCACCCACGGCCATCTCGTTCACCGCGGCATCGAAACCGGGGATCATCATGCCTGCCATGCAGGTGAATTCCAAGGGCTCGCCACGCTCGACTGAAGAATCGAATACCGTACCGTCATCGAACGTGCCAATGTAATTGACCCGTACCTTTTTTCCTTCGTTTGCCATAATGATTCCTTTCATGAGGAAAGCAGATTCATCTTTCGTTTGAGTAGTGTAGCGCAAGTTCGTCTGTCTTCTTGCGGCCGATGCCTTCTCGACATAGAGCTGTCATATTGACGACGCTAAAGCACGTCGGCCTTCTTTCTGCATCATTGCCCACTTGCTGCGCGCAAGACACATTCGTTCGCCTAGAATGGTCGCATGTCTTCCCCACGCGAACAATCTCAAGGCACTGCGCCCGGCCACGCGAGCACTACGCGCCAACAGGTCATGGCCACCCCGGCTTTTCTCTACGCCATCGTTCTGGCAATGGGTGCGATCGGTGCAACGCTGCGCTATCTGATCGAGCTCGCGATTCCTACCGAAGCATTCCCAGCAGGAACGCTGCTCATCAACTTGGTCGGCTGTTACATCATCTACATCGTCTATCAGTGGTTCGACCGGCGTGTGCATATCCCGCACTCCATCGCGCGTGGCATCGGCGTTGGCTTGGTGGGTGCATTCACCACGCTCTCTGCCTTCTGCACGGAAAGCCTCGCGCTCTTGCAGACTGGCGAATACCTCATGTTCGCGCTCTATGTATCCGCGACCGTTTTCGGCACCTTCTTGGCATCGCTTGCAGGCTGGGCAACCTGTTCGCTGCTCGCCTATCGCAAGCTCAAGCAGCTCCAACGAAGGCGCATGCAACACCATCTTGAAATGCAGCGCGCTGCCCAAAGTGAATCCGCACATCAAACTCTCGTGAATGCGAGCGCTCCCAAAAGCAACTCGAAGCCAACGGCTGAAGCTGAATCTGCTGAAGAACCCGAGCTTCCTGGCCAGAGTGAGCCTGATGCCAAGAACGAAAGCGGGATGCCTTCTGAATGGAGGCGCCCATGAACCTTCTCGCGCTTCTGGGCATAGCTTGCGGCGGTGCGGTTGGCGCGCTGTTGCGCGGCTTGATGACCCGCATGCTCAAGCGTCATCTGCCCGAGCAGTTTCCCTTCGCCACGCTCATCGTGAACCTGATCGCCTGCTTCGCGGCAGGCATGGTCATGCCGCTTACGCTGAACGAGGTGCTCTATCTCACCTTGACGATGGGCTTCTTGGGCGGATTCTCAACGCTGGCCACGATGAACTTCGAAGCCGTGAGCCTCTTTGCAACCAAGCGCTACAAATATTGCTTTGCCTACCTCGCAATAACCTACGCCAGCACACTTGGCGCGGCTGCCCTCGGCTTCACACTAGTAAGCTTCTTTGTCGGTTGATCGACCAGCAATATCTGCTGCCTAGATGAACAGAAGCACTGCCTTAAAGACTATTCAGGATCGCCAGGATGAGGGTGATTGTCGAAGTATCCTGTCTGGCCGCGCACATTCCAAGCGCAGGCCACCAAGAACATAACGATCACCAGCGTGATGATAGCTGCTGGGTTTACCTGCCCTTGCGAGATCTTGCTGGCAAGATCCCAAAGTTCGATCAAGCCGTAAAGCGTTACGATCCAGAAGAACAGCGTGATCTTGCGGGGGTCCTTCGCGCCGATGATGCCCGACAATGCCACAACGATACCCACGATCCCTGCGACCAGCGTCTCTCCACCTAGCACCACGCCTGGCATCAGATCGATCGACTTGATGCCGAAGAATTCCGCGAGTACCACGAAGACCACACCAACCGTAGCAAGAACCACCGAGAGCACGAACATGAATGCGCAGCAATAGAAGGTGCGCCGTTGCCATGGTGAATACTTTTTGGGATCGAATGAGAGCAGTTTTCCCACAAGCTTCCTCTCTAACATCGAGCAAAGAACGATCGGCACGCAGTCGATCGTTCTCTTCGCTTTGGCTCAAATAGGCTTTCCAATGCGCACAGGATATTCGCTATCCGCGAACCTCGGCGCCCGTTGCTCCGCAAGTCTTCTTGATCAAGCGTTCATGCTGCTTGTTGACCTCTTCAGCGGTAAGCGTCTTGTCGGGCGAGCGATATTCGAGCGCGTAGGCCATCGATTTCTTGCCTGCGCCCAAACGCTCCGCGTCGCGATACACATCGAAGAGCTGGATGCTCGAGAGCAGCTTACCGCCTGCAGAACGCATGACCTGCATGAGCTTTTCGTTGGTCACGTCTTCATCAACCACGAGCGCGATATCCATCGTGACTGCCGGGAAGAGCGGCACATCCACATAATCGCGTGCGGGCTGGCTCGTTTTCACGAGCGCATCAAGATCGAGTTCGAACGCAACAACAGGCGCACTCGCTTCGAAGGCGTCGGCTGCAAGCGGATGGATCTCACCGACCCAACCGAGCACCGTGCCGCCTGAAAGCACTTGAGCAGCACGTCCTGGCTGCAGGTGCGGAGCCTCTTCAGCAGAAAGCGCTTTGAAGCGCACTTTGGGTGTGGCGAGCTCATGCAGAAGGCTTTCGACGATGCCTTTGCCATCGAAGAAATCGAATGCGGCCGGCGTATTGTTCCAAGCAGGATCACCCATCGCACCGGCAAGCACTGCTGCAACGCGTTCTTTCTCCTTGGGCTTCTTCTTGCCCTCTGCTGCGAAGAACACGCGTCCTGCTTCATAGAGCTGAACATTCTTCACGCCGTGATTCTGATTGTACGCAAGAGAATGCAACAACCCGGGAATGATGGATTGACGCATGATAGACTGCTCAGCATTGAGCGGATTAAGCAACTCAACGGGCATGCCCAATCCTTCTTTGTCCATGCGCAGTTTATCGAGATCGCCCGGCTCGGCGAACGAATATGTCACGGTCTCATTGAGCCCCGCGGCGCGCAGCGTATCGTTGATCTTCTGGATCTTCTGCTCAGCCACCGTGCGCTTGCCAATGCGGCCAGCACCACCTGGCAGCGTCGGTTCGATGCGGTCCATACCGTAGAGGCGCAGCACCTCTTCATAGAGGTCGATCTCGCGCTCAAGATCGGGACGGAACGTGGGCGCAAGCACATGGAGCAACTCGCCTTCAGCACATGATGCTGCCACAGATTCAGCTTCATCGGCCACCGTTACCGCACAACCCAAACGCGTGAGCGTCGAGATGATATAGTCGCGATCGATCTCGGCACCCATCATGGCATTGAAGCGCGGGATGCGGAAATCGAGCATGATAGGCTCGGTCTTCTGCTCCCACACATCCACGATGCCTGGGCGCACGGTGCCACCTGACACCGCCGCGATGAGCGCAGCCGATGCATCTGAGAGAGCGCCGATCGGATTGTCGTCTACACCGCGCTCATAGCGCAGTGAGGCTTCGCTGATAAGACCCAAGTTGCGGCTCGTGCGGCTGGTGTGACCGCTGCTGAATGTAGCTGCTTCGAGCAAGATCGTGGTCGTTTCGTCGGTCACCTCAGAATCGAGACCGCCCATCACGCCTGCCAGCGCAACAGCCTCCGTAGGCGTAGCGATCACGCTCATATCTGATGTGAGCGTGCGCTCTTCCCCATCGAGCGTGGTGAACTTCTCGCCGTCTTCAGCAGGGCGCACGATGATGTGGACCTTGCCATTCTTGTTCGCCAGCTTGTCGTAGTCGAACGCATGGAGCGGTTGGCCGAGCAGGAACAAGATATAGTTCGTCGCATCGACGATGTTATTGATCGAACGAGCGCCCGCCGCCGTAACGCGTTGCGCCAGCCAATCGGGGCTCGGACCCACCTTCACATTCTCGATCACGCGCGCAGTATAGCGATCGCAGCGTGCGGGATCCGATATGGTCACCTCGACCGATTCTGCGGTCGGCTCAAGATCTTGGTTTTCGCCCAGGTTGAAGATCGGGTCATCGAGCGGATCGGTGAAGTCGCGCTCGTACATAGCTGCCACCTCGCGCGCCATGCCCTTCATAGAAAGGCAATCGGGGCGGTTCGGCGTGATCTCAAGATCGAGGATCTTGTCGTTGAGCTTCATATAGTCCGCGAAGGGCTCGCCTACGGGCGCATCAGCAGGCAGGATCATGATGCCATCGTGATCGGAGCCAAGCCCCAGTTCACGCTCAGAACAATTCATCCCGTTGCTCGCCACGCCACGCAGCTTGGATTTCTTGATCTTGAAATCGCCGAATTCAGCGCCCACCAGCGCGACCGGAATCTTATCACCTTCGTTGAAGTTCTGCGCGCCGCACACGATCTGCAGCGGTTCGGGCTTACCGTCTTGCCCGAGGTTGTTTTCGCCCACGCTCACCTGGCAGACCCACATATGATCCGAATCGGGATGTGCTTTCTTCTCGACGATCTGACCCACGACCACCTTATCGTAGGTGGCTCCAGCGATCTCGACACCTTCAACGCCCGTGCCAGTCAGGTCCAGACGATCGCAGAAAGCCTTCAGATCGGCAGGTATCTCAACATATTCACTTAACCATTTCAAAGAAACTTTCATCGTTTTTCCTTCGGTTTTAAACCTTTATCTCTTTATCTATCCAATAAGTTGACTTCCACTGTTGGCAAAGTCAGCGAGGGTTCGTCTCGTGCGTATGATCGCCGTGTTGCGCGGCCGAGCGTACTTCGTACGTGAGGGCAAGCGCAAAAGCGGCGAGCATATGTGCGAGACGAAGCCGCAGCGTCAGGCAATTCTTCTAGAATTGCCTTAAAAAGCGCATATCGCCCTCGAGCAACATCCTCAAATCGGGAACGTTGTATTTGAGGCAAGCCACGCGCTCGACACCTACGCCGAAGGCAAAGCCGGAATAGACTTCAGGATCGATGCCTGAATAGCGCAGCACGTTCGGATCGACCATGCCGCAACCCAAGATCTCGAGCCATCCCGTTCCCTTGCAGAAGCGACAACCTTCACCGTGGCAGATGCCGCAGCTCACGTCCACTTCAGCCGAAGGCTCCGTGAATGGGAAATAGTGAGCGCGAAAACGCGTCTTGCGTTCTTCGCCGAACATCTGCTTGCAGAAATAATCGAGCGTGCCCTTCAGATTACCGAAGGTGATGCCCTTATCGACCACCAGGCCTTCGATCTGGTTGAACTGTGGAAGATGCGAAGGGTCAGCCACATCGCGGCGATACACCTTGCCCGGTGCGATGATATAGATGGGTAACTCCTGATCTTCCATAGCATGCACCTGAACGCCAGAGGTTTGCGTACGCAGAAGCACGTCCGATTCACCCTTCACATTCGTGGTATCGCCCGAAAGGTCACGTACGTAGAAGGTATCTTGCATGCTGCGTGAAGGATGATCGGCCGGAGCATTGAGCGCCTCGAAGTTGTAATAATCGGTCTCGACCTCGGGGCCGGTTGCCACCGAGTAGCCGATACCAAGGAACACCTCGGCAATCTCATCGGTGATACGGTTGATCAGATGGCGTGTGCCCATCTGCTGCACGCGGCCAGGAAGCGTGATGTCGATCGCATCGGCCTCCATACGAGCAGCGAGCTCCGCGCCTTGAAGCGCCTTCTTCTTCGCCTCGAGCGCGCCTTCGATCTCGTTGCGCGCAGCGTTCACGGTCTTGCCGACCTGCGCACGCTCTTCAGGAGCCACCTGCCCCATCGAGCGAAGATAGCCGGTCAAGCTACCCGATTTTCCCACCACCTTGATGCGGATCGCCTCGAGCGCATCGCTCGTAGCTGCCTGATCGATCTCGGCAAGCGTTGTGGTTTGCAACGCCTGAACTTCATCAATGACTGACATACGATTGCCTTTCCCTATACTCGAAAAGCCCGTGCGGCTTCTGCTCACCTTCTTTTGAGCAAAGAAAAAGAGCTCTCCTCTTTGCCCTATCCAAGGACGAGAAGAACTCTCGCGGTACCACCCTGGTTACCTTCGCGCTGCGTTCAGCAAACAGCAAGCGAAGATCACTCATATCCGCTCTGTAACGGGAGCACCCGATGGAGCTTACTGAAGGCCTGCTCATCAAAGCATTCGCCCCGTTCGGCAACACTGCTGGTGAAGGGAATCACACCTCGCATCGCTAGGCTCTTTCAGCAACGAGCCCTCTCTGGAAACGACGCAGCCGAAATGTGCTGTCTTCGTCATCGCATTTAGTGTAGAAGAGTATAGCGCATGTTCGCGGCGAGCGTCGTGGTTCATCGGCGAATTTGCTTGAGACGCGCCCCCCTTCCGCTCCTAGGAAAGCGCTGGCGTTGAACAAGCCTTTGTTTCAAGGAATGCACGCATGGATCGCTCGCGAAAGATGCTCGCTCGCTTTGCTACAATGAGCCTACTTCATTCGCTTCCCCTCTTCCGGAAGGAACCCACCATGAACTTGGCAGATCTTACCTACAACGAAGCCGGTCTCATCCCCTGCATCGTGCAAGATGCGAACACCCACGAGGTGCTCATGATGGCCTGGATGAATGAAGAGGCTGTCCGCCGAACCCTCGAGGAGAAGACCACCTGGTTTTGGTCGCGTTCGCGCAACAAGTTCTGGCACAAGGGTGAAGAGTCTGGCAATACGCAAGAGCTGGTCGATCTGCGCTACGATTGCGACGAGGACACGTTGCTCGCGCTCGTGAATCCGGCAGGTCCTGCCTGCCACACCGGAGCGCGCACTTGCTTCTACCGTTCATTTCTCAGCGAAGACCCGCTCTAGCGGGACAACGGGGACGTAGCTTATTGTCCGGAAATCCGGAGATGTAGCTCCTGACCCACATTACCGCACACGGACCAACCTAAGCAGCTTTATGAGCCAAGAGAACCGTCCCCATGACCCACGGATTTCCGGACAATAAGCTACGTCCCCGTTGTCCCACCCGTTGTCCCATACCCCTTGACTCTTCACCGTCTGTGAAGCGATGCCGATATGATCGTTCCAATGTCGGCATCGATCAGGATGCTCCGGCTGGCAATGACGCGCGGAGAGCATGCTTCTCCCCTGTTCACGCAGGCATAGGTTGCCTCGCTATTGGATTTAACGGCATCCCAGAACGGATATTTGATTATCACAGGCGTGTTATTGCCGACACCTAATTCCAAGTAGAGGACCTTGCCGTTTGCATGCTTTTCCCTGAAGCTCTGATAGCGATTACGAGCTGCATGCCATCCCGCATCCTCGCAGAAGCTCCCGTCAACACGTAGGTTCGGCACCAAAGGGGCTCCGCAGTCCGAGCATTTCGGAAGCAGAGGCTCTGGGATCTTCATCTCTTTCTGCTCGGCCACCATCTGGCGTATCTGTTCCTCGTTATCGTAGGTCTTGTTCGAGCAATTTCGCGAGCACTGGAACAACCCATAGTCTCCCTGAGTGTAGAAGAGCCGAGCCTTGTCGAACCCTGCCAGCTGAAACTGATGATCTACGTTCGTGGTTATCACGAAATAATCTTTGCCGTTGAGCAACCTCAACAAGTCGAGATAAGGTTTTCCGGGTTCCACATCATAGCGATTGAGATAGATATGGCGGCTCCACCATGCCCAATAGGTCAGAGAGTCGAGGAAGGGATAGAAACCACCGGAGTACATGTCGGTGATGCCGTAGGCATCGCGGAAGTCGGCGAAGTTCGCATCGAATCTCTCACCCGAATAGGTAAGGCCTGCAGCGGTAGATAACCCCGCGCCCGCACCTACCAGAACGGCATCGCACTCACTGATAGCCTCGGCGAGCGCCAGCGTAGCCTGATCAGTGGACATCTCGATGCCCCTTACCAAGGCAGCGTCGCATCTCGGACATGAATATCCTCCGCCAAAAAACGTATTACCCGAAAAGAAGCCCATGGTAAATATCCTCGTCTTTCTGCCCGAAAACATTGAATATCACATGGATGTCAGATTCATTGCGATCAAGCCAATCTCGAACCGTGTTCACGGCGATCTCTGCCGCATCGCCCTGAGGGAATCCGAAGACCCCTGTGCTTATGCAGCAAAAAGCGATGCTCTTAGCTCCGATTGTTTTCGCTGCATCAAGGCAGTTTCGATAAGAACAGGCGAGCAATCCCCTATCGCTCTCGGTCGGGGTGCCGCTTGCGATCGGCCCCACCGTATGGATGATCCACTTCGATGGGAGGTTGTATGCGCTCGTCACTTTCGCCATGCCTGTAGGCTCAGGATACCCCTGCTCGCGCATGATGCGACTGCATTCGGCACGCAGCTGGACCCCTGCGAACGTATGGATCGCATTGTCGATGCAGAAATGTCCTGGGATCCAGCATCCGAGCATTTGCGAGTTGGCGGCGTTCACGATGGCATCAGCGGCGAGCGTTGTGATATCTCCGCGCCACAGACTGATGCGGCTGTCCAAGGATGTGCGCGGCAGCACGTCCGCATCGGTAATGCCGACATTTTCGATCCGATTCTGCAGCATCCTATCCTGCGCGGCAAGGATGTCTTCGGGCACCTGAATCGGCTCGCGCACGTTCACGAGGTCGCGGTACAGACAGAAGAGCTTGTCCGTATCGCCGCAGGCATCACGGATCATCCTGTTTGCCTCTTTTTCCCCGTAGCGCTCTTCTGCAAAGAACCTCACGCAGCAGGTCAGATCATCACCCACTGTCATCGCTTCGCTCCTCCTCGGTCACGTCGTGCTCATAGCAGTGCTTCGTCCTATCTTAGAACTTGCCGCTGTCCTTTGATGGTTTGAATAGTAAGATGCCAGGTATCAGAAGAGAAGTAGGCACTATAAAGTGCTGTAGGTACTCACAACAAGAAGCCCCTCTCCTTCGCATAGCACAGAGCGCTCTTCCCAAACGTGCGCGCAATGGTAGAAAACGACTCATCGAACGCAGTATCTTCATCAGCATCTGCTAAATGCTCACAGACAAATCCGACCGTTCCTGCTGCCATGAAATCCAGCACGGATTCATCTGCTGCCTCCATCTTTTCTGGATCGATGTGAAACTCGGTGATCCACAAGTTCTTCAGCGCTCCTTCAAGATGCTTCCGAATCCGAGGGTGCACTCGGGCGATCTTGGCAATGATGCGCATGCGTGCCTTTGCTTGTTCGGGTATCGTCAGAGCATTGCCTTCAGCAAGCGCCACAGCGATATGAGGCACGGATACGGGCACCAATTCATCGAGCGCGCATTTTGCCAGAGCATCGATGGATGCGAAATAGTAGTAGAACGTATCGCGGTTACACTCCGCGGCCTTCGCCACAGCCGAAACCGTCACCTTCCTATGCTTTCCCTGAGTAAGAAGCCTGAAATAGGCCTTGATGATGCGCTCTTTTGCAGAGGAGCGATTGCGAGCCTTGTTCATGATAGGGCACCCTCTTCCGTCAGTTTCGGCATTCTGTCGGAGCATGACAGGATGCTCATAGATATGATACCGACAGGTGTCGGAAACAGAAAGGATACCCCATGCGCGTGCTCGTGACTCCCCTGATGGCGATGGCAGAGAGCGCTGGTCCCGCAACCCGCGCACGCGCCCTCGCGTCTGCCATGGCTTCGATAGGATGGGAAACAACGCTTTGCGTACCCGGGGGTTTCACGGGGATGGTTCCTACAGGCGTGAGCGCGCAACCTATCCTCACGCCAAGCCCGCTTGGAATGCCGCGGATCATCGGAAGGAAGATGTTTCCGCTTGCCCAAAGGCTTGGCCTGAACCGCAAGGTGCCCATAACTTGCTTCGACGACGTTTTGAAGCTTACCGGAAATACTAACAGGCGGTATCTCACGAGAGCCGTTGAACAGCTACGCAAGATCATTCAGAATGGGCGCTTCGATGCCGTCTACTCTGAGTTCAATATCGCTTCGATAATCGCTGCTAAGGCAGAAGGTGTACCCATTTTCGGTTCAACGAGCTTTCCCACGCAGCCATCCTTCGCAAGCAATCCCTCCTCATCTGCGGGTTTGAATTGCGTGCTGCGTTCACTTTCAATGGACCCCGTGCGTTCACCGGAGGACATCCTGCTCATGCCGAGCGTCCGTTTCGTACCGTCATGTCCTGAACTGGAACCGTTTCCTGCCGAAAGCCCCGTGATATTTACAGGTCCGTTCATCGACCTGCCAGCAAGCACCCTTGATACGCCAAAGGATGCGGTTGTCGCCTATTTCGGGAACGGAGCTATCACACCCCGCAGAGGTTTTGCAGTTCTTGCGGAAGCTTTGCGAGGTAGCGGCCTCGACCTTTACGTGGCGGGCTTGCCGGAAAGGCACGCAGCGCATTTGCACACAGCGCCTCGTTTTGACTTTTCCGAATTGCTTCCCCGCGCTGCTATCTTCGTGAACCACGGCGGCCAAAACTCAATGATGGATGGCATAGCGTACGGCTCGCCACAGCTCATCTGCCCTGGTAAGGTCTTCGAGCGCCGCTTCAATGCCAAGGCAGCAGAACGCTGCGGCATCGGTCTTTCGCTGGAACAAAATTGCTTTAATGTCCCTACAGTGCGCAGAGCTTTGAAGCAGCTTTTGGAAGATGCGGCAGAGTATCGTGCTTCTGCCGCATCCTTGAGGAGTCGGTTATTTGAACTCGGCGGTACGAACCGAGTAATCGACTCGATCACAAAGAATGCCTGATACCACCTGGACAACGGGAACGTAGCTTATTGTCCGCACTCATCGAACCAACCTAAACGAGATATCTACCCACCAAGTGCCAGCAAGAGAGCTGCCAATAACAGCCCGACCGCTGCGCCGCCGACAAGCTTCACCACAACACCAAGCGCTGGATGCTTGCGCGATAAACCCTGCGAATCGGGCTCTTCGCCAATCTCACCTTTGAGAAAGCGGTCGATTTCCCGATAGGTGACGATGTCGTGTTTCTTCTTCAGATGGTCGATAGCAATAGCCATGCCGAACCCGATGGCATAGAGCACGATAAATGTGATCGCGCCTGCGATATTGCCCTTGCTCGTACGAGCGAAACCAGAAGGCTCCTGCCAGGCAAGCGAGAAACCCAGTAGAAAAAGGAAAGCCAGCACCGAAAAGCCCACCATCCCATATGACAAGAGCCTCATCTTGTGCGAATCCTGCTTGACGGTCTGCTGGATCCTTGCAGCATCACCTTTCACAAGATCGTCTATGGAGGTGTCGAATAACTGGCTCAGCAGAAGCAAGCTCTGCATATCGGGGTAGGTCTTGTCATTCTCCCAATTCGAGATGGTCTGACGCGATACGAATATCGCCTTCGCCACCTCGTCTTGGGAGAGTCCACGCTCTTCCCTTTTGGCTCTTAGTTGCCGTGCCAGTTCCATCTGTCCGTGCCTCCCTCGATGCTTTCTGCAGGGCCTTAAGTCCATGCTGGCTTTAGGTCTGTGCCGCCTGAAATGATAATCCACGTGTTTGCCAAATGCCTCGAGGTGTCTGTCAAAAGGCTTTTACATAGCATCTGAACAGGTGTTTTTATAATCTGATCCATTTGCACACGAGGAAACGAATCGGGAAAATAATGCCCGTCGATGCAATCCGAGTGAAAGGATATACGCCGATGAAAGAAAACGGCAAGCGCTTCATTCAGACACACATGCAGCAACACGGCCTAGCGAACCGCACCTATGTCCTCATTGACCGAGAAACGGGCGTTAACTATCTGCTCGCGGGATTCCTGGCATCCTCTGGTGTCAGCTGCACGGGCATGACCGTGCTTCTTGACGCAGACGGCAATCCTGTTGTTACACCCGCTGAAGAAATCAAATAGACAAAGCACCGATGGCGAAAGGAGAATAGCTATGGCACGCGAAGAGAAGGTTTAGGAATATGCGATAGAAGCAGGATATGAGCCTCTAGAGGATAGGTGCATCATCGTGAAAGGTGCGGCGGGGAATCTGAGCGATAAGATCGTCCGATTCTTCAGTGCGTGCGATGTGGCCGTCCTTCAGATGTGCGAGAACGAGCTCATCTTGCTTCCCTTCGACCCTTATTGGGTAACCCTCGAAAAAGATGCTTCCCTTGTCGTTCCCTATTCGGAGATCGAATCGGTGAAGCTTGTCAACGACCTGCTCAATGTGATCATTGACATCGAAACGAACACTGGCAACGTTCGCCTCACCACGCAGCAAAAGGAGCTGAGCGACATTCGTCTCTCGGGTATCTACGCATCGCAGTATGCCGGCGGCTACAAGAACTGGCATGCCGAGAACGTAGAGGCAACCTTAAAGGCTCTTAGTGAGCTTAGATAATGCCGTGTGAGTCAGCAGAACCGTCCTCCTGACTCACTCGATCGCAATGAATGCCAATGCTCAGCTTTCCAGCGAATTCTGCAGATAGTCGTAGCCTTCATTCTCCATCTGTTCGCGAGGCACGAAGCGTAAAGCTGCACCGTTGATGCAATAGCGCTGTCCGCCCAATGCTGCCGGACCATCTTCGAAGACATGCCCGAGATGGCTATTGCCACGCGCACTGCGAACCTCGGTTCGCGGCATGCCTGCAATCGATTCATCTACCGCCTCCACAATGGATGACTCGGCGATCGGGCGCGCAAACGCGGGCCAACCACAACCAGAATCGAACTTGTCAGCTGCTGCGAAGAGCGGCTCACCCGTTACCGCATCCACATAGATACCATCCTCAAACAGGTGGTCATAGGGATGCGAAAAGGCGCGCTCGGTCGCCCCCTGTTGAGTGACGGCAAACGTGGCAGGATCGAGCATTGTTTCCAGCAAAGCATCTGCAGGCTTTGAATAGTCCTGCTGCGCGATGGCGAAATCCGCTGCGTGTTCAGAAACGAAATCTGCAGCATCGGCGAGATTGACATGGCAATAACCCAAAGGATTAGCGTCCAGGTAGTTCTGATGATACGGTTCGGCCGGATAGAAGCTTCGCAGCGGGCACGCTTCCACACGAACGCGACGGCCTATGCGCCGCTCGACTTTGCCTAACTCGGATACAACGATTGGCGCGTCTCGTTCGTCTGACCAGTAGATGCCCGTACGATATTGAGTGCCACGGTCATTGCCTTGGCGGTTCAGCGATGTGGGATCGATTGTGCGCAAGTAAGCTTCCAAAAGAAGTGGCAAAGAAATGACATCTTTATCGTAGATGACACGGACCGCTTCCGCTGCTCCTGTTTCGCCCGAACAAACCTCTTCGTAGGAAGGCTGAGGCGTACTCGAATTCGCGTATCCCACTTCAGTCTGGATGATACCAGGCAAACGCTTAAGATAAGCTTCTGTTCCCCAGAAGCATCCTCCAGCCAGCACGATCTCGCCTTTGTTCACGGTGCCCTCCTTCGCAGAACTCCTCTTCGATCAAGCTTACACGGCACGTGGCAAAAAGATCGGCCAGCTGGTTATTGCTACTGAAGCGTTTAGGACGAAACGAAAAAGCTCCAATTCCGAAAAACACCATTGATGCATGAGCTTATGCCGAAGCCTTCGGACGACCAGCCTTTGGCGTAGAGAGCTTCCGGGCATTGATAGATTCAAGAGAGCAGCATCTCACGTTTTTCTGAAATGCGCGCCTTAGATATGAATCGCCTGTTATTTCCCAGGTGCAATTTCATTCAAGAACAACAGCGAACAGAAAGCTATCCTGTTCTTGAAAGGAAAGGCCTTACATGAATGAATCTTGCGCCGTCACGCCCCTCCCACTTTTCAAGGGAGAGCGCAGAACATACTGTGGCATCTTGCAGCCATTCGCGGATCACGCTCATAACTATTACGTCTTCGGCATCGTTCGTGAAGGTGAGCGTGAGCTTGTCCTCAACGGAGAGCTCCTGCGCATAAAGAAGGGCGACATTCTTGTGTTCAACCCCGGCGATGCGCATGGCTGCACCCAGGCTAGCGAAAGCCCTTTTGCCTATGACAGCTTCACGGTTGCGACAGAAACCCTTGATGACGGGCGGTTTTGCTTCCCAAGCAATACCGACGACCTACCACGCGAACAGCTTAAAGAGGACAACGGGGACGTAGCTTGTTGTCCACGCGAACAACTTGAAGAAGTATTCTCTCTGCTCGACAGGCACCGAGAAGAGGAGGCCTTAGAGGCGTTTGTAGCTTTCGAGCAGACGCTTGTCACAAAGCCCGACGCGAACCTACCGAACCCTAAGCACGAGGAAGCAGCAGTGCGCCTTTATGCGCATATGCTCGGGCATCTTGCAAAGAGGGTCTGCGTGGAGGCGTTCGCGGAGAACGAAGGCATCTCTACCTATGCGCTCATTCGCGCCTATAGGCGCATGTTCTCCCTCACGCCAGTTCAACATCAGCTGGCGCTCCGCGTAGATGCGGCATGCGAACTTCTGGCTAATGGCGCACATGCATCAGATGCGGCAGCCGAACTCGGGTTTTCAGATCAGGCACACCTAACGCGCGAGTTCAAGAAACGTATCGGATGCACACCTGGTTTCTATGCCGCGATGCGCAAGACGAGCGAAGGGCAAGAATGAAATACCACCTCGTCGCACTCTTCACCATCTTCGTATGGGGCTTCACCTTCGTCTCCACCAAGGTGCTCTTGGTGGACATATCCCCCTTATGGATCTTGCTTTTACGTTTTGCCCTCGGCCTTTGCATTCTTTGCGTCATGCGTCCCCACATCTTGAGGCTTAAAGAGCGAACGGATGAAGCGCTCTTCGCTACTGCCGGAGCAACGGGTATCGCTGCATATTACCTGCTGGAAAATGTTGCGCTCGTATTCACCACCGCGACTGCAGTTGGTGTGATCGTAGCGGCATCTCCGCTGTTCACGGCCCTAATCTCCGCTTCCCTTGGCGATCGTTCTTCCATCAATATCCGCTTCTTCTGCGGTTTTGCGCTCGCAATGGCGGGGCTTATCGTTGTTGGCGCTGGCACGATGGGCGAAAGCGATCTCGTGAACTTCACCAGTTTCGATCTTTTTGGCGACATGCTTGCGTTGACCGCGGCCCTTGTGTGGGCGGTCTATTCCACGCTGGTCGCTCGCATCGCGCAGAAAGGCTACGAAACGATCGCGGCCACGAAGCGCACATTCGTCTGGGGCGTTGCATTCATCTTGATTACCACGCTCATCTTCGACCCACATGCACCGCAGCCATCTGCTCTTCTTGACGGGCAGAACATGCTCAATCTGCTCTTTCTGAGTGCGGTGGCATCGGCAGCATGCTTTGTCACATGGGGCGTTGCTGTGAAGCATCTGGGGGCGACCACAACGACCACCTACATCTATCTCGTTCCCGCCATCACGGCGACTGCTTCCATTCTTATTCTAGGAGAACCGCTGAACGCGCCTATAATCCTAGGCTTGGCTATGACGATCGCCGGCCTTTTGTTGTCTCAAAAACGAAGCACGAACAAAAGGACGCAAGTTGCAAGACCGATAGATCGGTTTTAGGATGGTGCAAATGAGTCTGTTCGGACGCTATTGGCGAAAGGGGCGGCATGCACGTTATTCCCAGTTCAGCACAGGCTGCCTACGACCAGGCATCATCACCTTGCAAGCTGACCGCACCTCGCATAGCCGTCTCTCTCGATGATATGCCCTTGAGCGTTCTCTGCGATCCCGACCGCGGAACGCTCGAAGCCGTCGAATTCTGCGGGCTCCATATTGTAGAAACGAGCTTCGTCGAGCTTGAGGTTTCTAGCGGCCGCTTCTCCAACTGCCAGTTCCTTAGCTGCGACTTCACTGGTGCACTTTTCGTTGACATCGCCTTTGAGGGTTGCGACTTCTCCAACAGCATATTCGACAGCGCTGCGTTCACACGCTGCACGTTCAACGATTGCAAGTTCGCCGACGCCTCCTTCACCGAAGCGCTTTGGGAACAGGTGGCTGCAAAGGATTGCACGTTCGCCTACGGCGCATTCAATCGAAGTCTTTGGAAAATCGTTCGGGCTCACACTTGCGATTTCTCATCAGCGGATATGACCGAAATGGAGCTGCACGGCATCTCGCTCGCGGACGACCGCTTTGTTGGAACGAGCTTCTTCCGCACGAAGCTCGTCGGTCTCGATTTCACATCATGCCAGCTCGAAGGCATTGCCATATCGGATGCCATGACCGAAGTATACGGCGCGAAGCTCGGGCTCTACCAAGCTGCGGCTCTGGCTCGACGCCTTGGTGTCATCATTGAGGAATAGCCAAAGCCAAGAAGCCGGACTGATAATCAAGGGCGAAGAAGAGCTGGGATTATGACGATTCGTCTTTATCGCAAACTAGCAAGAAAGAAAGGATGCACCCGTGGATATTGATACTTGGATGAATGACCTTATCGACCAATTAAAAACCGAGTTCAAAGAGAGACTCGCGCTTGTTGGACTGCAAGGGAGCAGGGCTCGGGGCGAACAACGTGAAGATAGCGACATCGATGTCGTGGTCGTCGTAGAAGATCTAGATGCCGATGACCTCGCCTTGTATCGCAGCGTCATTCAACAGATGGCGCATGCCGAGCTTGCTTGCGGATTCATCGGATCGCCTGACGTACTTGCAGCTTGGCCACGACATGACGTGTTCAACCTGGTGAACGATACTAACATCAGATACGGCTCATTCGACTTCACGGACACAGAGTTCACCGCCGAAGAAGCGAAACTTGCAGCTGATGCATGCGCGTCCGAGATCTACCATGCGCTTTGCCATACAGCGGTATTCGAGCCGGATATGCTTCCAACCCTATTGCAAGGTTGCTTGAAATCAGTGTTCTTCGGAATCCGTGCAAAGCATTTTGCCCAGACAGGCGAGTTCGTGAACAGCCGCGCACAGCTACTGAACCTAGCAAACGACGACGAAAAGAAGCTCTTGCAAGCCTACAACGGAGACGCACAGATGGACGACCAAGAGCTTGCAAACAGACTACTTCGATGGTCCAACAACGAATTAGCAGGAAGGGATATTCATGACCGTAGAAAGAGCTAAAGAGCATCTGAGCAAATATGGACGTGATCGCGATGTGCTGGAATTCGACGTTTCGAGTGCCACCGTCGAGCTGGCGGCAAAGGCGGTCGGATGTGCGCCTGAGCGCATCGCAAAGACGTTGTCGTTCATGGTTGACGATGGTGTTGCGCTCGTTGTCTGCGCAGGAGATGCACGCGTCGCAAACCCCAAGTTTAAGGAAGCGTTTCACTGCAAGGCCAAAATGGTAGATCCGGAAAAGGCAGAAGAGCTTATAGGCCATGCTGTTGGAGGCGTGTGCCCTTTCGGCGTGAATGACGGCTGCAAAATCTATTTGGACGAATCGCTTCGCCGCTTCGAAACGGTGTTTCCCGCATGCGGCAGTTCGAACAGCGCAATTGAGCTTACGCCTGATGAACTAGAGGAACTAACGCCTGGAAGCATTTGGGTTGATGTATGCAAATTGCCCGAGACGGACTAGCAGCCATTTCGTCTTTTAATGAGCGCCTGTTTTCGGTCGCTTCGACCGCACGAATAGAACGATCGAGCTAACGACATCAGCAACGAAGAATAACGAAAGAACAATATAGAGCGCACATTCTCCTGAAGTGATGGTCGTGGATCGTTTCGCTTTAACTGCGGTGGCTATCGTCCAAATACTGCCAGACATCACGGCAAGCCAACCGAGTATGGCAAGCCCAAATCCAATGACCCACATAAATCCAACGAGTATAGGATGAAAGCCTCCTATGATGCACAAGACTTCGATTATGCCACCCAAGATGAAGAATGGGATGAGCCCCAGTTTATAGGTGAGCATGATGGCTCGAGCGACAGACAATGCGTCAGAATCTTTTCGGACGGCGACAATGATTCCGAGGATCAGATTGACTATCTGCAGGAGCGGAACGATCGTGAGCGAAGTATTGATAGCCGCATCAAGGATCGAATCGCTCGCTGTTTCCGCTGAGCCTCCTATACCCAACAGCAAGAGAGGAACATAACATGCGACGATGGTGGCAATGGCAATGATCCACGAAGAAACACGAAGTCCTGTTGGCATCGGTCTATGGCTTTGTTCCATTGATGCATCCTTTTCCGAATCAGCTTGCGCCTGCAATCATATCAAATAGAAAACAGGACAACGGGGACGTAGCTTGTTGTCCTTATCAGAAGTATCGAAGGGAAGAACGGGTCGAGAGGATATAATCGAATAATCACGTGTTGCAAGCAAGGAAGGAATGGCCCAATGACCGATTGGAAAGAGCTCTACCAACAAAAACTCATTCCCGTGGAAGATATCGCGAAGGTCATTCCGCCGCACAGCCACTGTTCGCTTTCCGATGGCGCAGCCGATCCGCGTGCGATCACGCGTGAAATTGAGAAGCGCTACGCGGAATTCACCGACGTTTCCTTCATGCAGGGCCCTCCGGGCGAGCGCATCGAGATGTTCGACCCCCGCATGGAAGGCCACATCCGCTATGAGCCATTCGTTGGCCCCGTTGGACAGTACAAGGATTATTGGCAAGGCATACATGCGGGCATCTCGGATTATCTGCCATCATATTTTTCCAGCATCGAACGCCTGATCCGCGACGGCCACTACCCTATCGATGTTGCGATTCTCTCGCTCTCCGAACCCAACGAGCAGGGCTATTGCACAATGGGTGTTTCTTGCAGCTACCAGCGCACAGCAATGCGCTCGGCGAAGATCGTGATCGGGCAGATCAACAAACAGATGCCACGCATATTCGGAGAAACGAGCGTCCATGTAAGCGAGCTTGACTATATCATCGAAGTGGACGAGCCACTGCCCGTCATCCCGAATTCGAGCATCGGTGACGCCGAACGCCAGATCGGCGAATACTGCGCCTCGCTCATCGAAGATGGTGCGACCATTCAGGCAGGCATCGGCAAGTTGCCGAACGCGGTTCTCGATGCGCTGAGCACCAAAAAGAACCTGGGCGTTCACAGCGAATTGTTCACCTCGAAGATGATGGATCTCGCTGAAGCAGGCGTGATCACTGCCGCTAAGAAGACGCTGCATAACGGCATCAACATTGCTACTGTTCTTGAGGGAACCAAGGAGCTCTACGATTGGGCTGATGACAATCCCTTCGTGCAGCTCTACCCCGTCGAATACGTGAACAATCCGGCGGTCATCGCGAAGAACGAGAATCTTATTTCCATCAATTCTTGCATCGAGGTCGACCTGTTCGGACAGGTTGCTGCTGAATCGTTTGGCCACAAACAAGCAACGGGTGCAGGTGGACAGGTTGATTTCGTACGAGGCGCCACCATGAGCAAGGGTGGCAAATCGATCATTGTGATCAACTCGACCGCAGCAGGCGGAAGCGTCTCGAAGATCAGCCTCTTCCTTGCGCCAGGCAGCATCGTGACCACCCCACGCAACGAGACCCAGTTCATCGTGACCGAATACGGCATCGCAGATTTGCGCGGCAAGACCAACCAAGAGCGAGCAAAAGCGCTCATCGGCATCGCGCATCCCGATTTTCGCGGCGAATTGCGCGATGAATTCATGCGCTACTTCGGCTTCGACCCCCTGCGTTAAAGGAGAATATCGTGGAACTCACCAAAGCGATCAAGGAGCGTCGAAGCATTCGCCGTTACAAGAGCGATCCCGTGCCGCACGAGATCATCCAAGAGATCCTGGAAGATGCAGTCTGGGCACCTTCTGCACAGAATTTGCAGCCTTGGTACTTCCTTGCACTCACCGATCCGAACGATCTGCGCGAACTTTTCGATATGATGGGCACCTCGGTGTATTCACATCGCAAACGCCTCGAAGATCGCTTCAAGAACAACCCTGAAGTGGTTGAAGAAACACTCGAATTCCTGCAGGAGATGGGCGGCGCTCCCTGTTTGATCCTGACATTCCTTCTGAAGCCAACCTATAGCGAAGGCATGATTCCCAGCTGTGTTGAATCGGTTGCGGCAGCTATGAACAACATCTGCTTACTTGCATATGAAAAGGGTCTGGGAACCTGCTGGGTTGAAGAAGTGGTACGCGAACGAGAACGCATCGAAGCGCGTTTTGCACCTGATAAGGGACCATTGCTCGGCGCTGTGGTGCTTGGCTATCCTGATACCGATCCACGTCCGATCAAACGCAAGGAAGGCCGCATCGAGATACGCTAGACGCGATTTCCTTCTCGCGCCATCTCGAACCTTTTCGTCCTAAATCACCAAGGAGACCCATGAGCAAGTACGATTCTTTATGGAAGCACATTCAGCGAAGCGGAAAAGACAGCCTCGATCTTACCTTCGACGAAATTGCTGCCATCGCAGGCTTACCCATCGACCATTCGTTCTTGAACTATAAGAAAGAGCTGCTCGATTATGGCTACGAGGTAGGAAAGATCTCCCTTAGGAACAAGACAGTTCATTTCAAAAAGCTTAAGTGACAAACTACCTGTTCGTTCGACTCCTTCCTGCATCAGCAAGGAGGGCTGCTTAGTGCGTCCTCGACAACTTCTATTTTGTCCAATTTATAGGACAGCCACAGAGAGTAAGATGCGTAGTCTATTACTTGTAACAGCAAGGCCACCAAAATAGAAATTCAGAGACAGGAGCTTGTTTCACCTCTTAAGAGCATTGGATTGGAGCCCAATGAAACAAGTTCCCGCCCCTGAATTCTATGCAAAATCCAGTTACTTTTTAGAACCATTCGATTCTATTAAAGCCTAAAGACTTATTTGCAAACGAGCACAGGAATGTCAGAGTTGCGCAACACGCCAAAACTGACCGAACCGAGCATGCCGCGAATCGCTCCCAAACCGCGCGAACCCATGCAGATCAGGTCGCATTCGTAGCGCTGCGCCGTCTCGATGATGGTCTCGACCGTATAGATGCCGTAGATCACTTCAACAGTAAGGTTGCCCTTGAAATCCTTCACGATATCAGCCACATCAGCCTCAAGCTTCTTGTCGCTCTCTTCAGTGCGTTCCTGCACCGCATCGGCGAAGTCTTCCTTAGAAACGAGCGAAACACCCATGCCGAAACCAGTCTGATTGAAGCTGCTGAACACAAGATCTTGCGGAGGTGCGCTGATCTCAGCGACATGGATCGACGCATCGGTATTACCCTCGACCATCTTCATCGCTTCACGAAGCGCTTCTTTGGCGTGATCGGATCCGTCGTACGGAACGAGAATGTTAGTGAATGACACGATGGCCTCCTTTAGGGCGTGCTTTTGTGTTCAAAGCGGATTTTCAGCTCATATTATAGCTTTAATCTGCTGCTCTCGCCTAATGTTCCCCACTGTTTTGTGCGTTTGTCGCTATATTGAAAGAGTGAAGAGGATATGAAGAGCGTTACTTTATCACTCTACTGTGCTAAAGTATTGACTCGCTCTTATTCTAGCTATTAAAAGGTGGCCCAACAAACGATGAATTACGTAACCCCTATCGGCTTTCGCGACGTGATCAGTGACGAAGCGCTCGTCCGCGAAGACCTTACCTATCGCGTGCAGCAATGCTTCGCACGCCACGGCTATTCCCCCATCGAAACCCCTACGCTCGAGGTGCTCGACGTGATGGAAGCAGGTGGGCATGTTCCCGCCTCCCCCTTCAAGCTTTTCGACTCGCGCGGCGATCTTCTGGCCATGCGCCCCGACGTCACGATGCAGATCGCGCGCATGTGCGCTACCCGCATCACCTCGTTCGATCCTGCTGTGAAGCTGCGCTACACCCAGCGCGTCTTCCGCGAGAAGACCGCAGAAGCAGCAGCCCGCGAACTCACGCAGATGGGTGTTGAATGCCTTGGCGAGTCCGGCGTAGAGGCCGATGCGAACATCATCGCGCTCTTCTCAGAAGCGCTTGCGGAAACACGCATCAGCGAATACCGCATCGCCCTCGGTTCTGCGCGCGTGTTGCGCGATCTTGTCTCTTGCTGCCAGATGGATGCTGGCTGGGAAAACGCAGTCTATCGTGCGTTCCATACCTCGAACTTCGTAGCACTCGACAACCTTACGAAAACCGCCGAAGGCAACCAGGCCGCCATTGGTGCACTCGCACAGCTGCCTATGCTGCGCGGTCAAAAGGAAGCACTCGGCAAAATTCGCGCACTCCTCGCACCACTCGGTTGCAGCGAAGGGGTCGATGAACTCGAAGCGCTCTACGATCTGCTTGTCGAACGCAGGCTTGGCGAAGTCATACTGATCGATTTCACGGTCATGAGCTCGTTCGACTATTACACGGGCATCGTCTTCGAAGCCTACGAACCCGGCCTGGGCTCGCCAATCGGCGGTGGTGGTCGTTACGACAACTTGGTCGCGGCCTATGGCGGCACGAAAGTTCCTGCCGCAGGTTTCAGCTTCTACCTCGAACAGGTGATGGAAGCCTTCGCTCTCGAAAAGACTGCTGCTCCACACCCCTTGCGCATCGCGGTTCCCAAAGGTTCGCTTAACGAAGATGCGATCGCGGCACTTGATGCCGCTGGTCTCAACGTGGACGGACTTGCCGATGCTGGCCGCACGCTCATGCTGCGCAACGGCGATGTCGAGTACATCATCGTGCGCCCCACCGATGCACCGGTTTTTGTAGCCCTTGGCGCCGCTGACTGCGGCATCTGCGGCGAAGACTCGCTCGTTGAAGCTCGCACCGATGTGGTCGAACTAGTTGACCTCGAATTCGGCGGTTGTCGCTTCGTGGTAGCGGAATCCGCAGGAACCTCCGAAGCAGTCGAGAAACGCTACCGCGAACTCGGCTCGATCCGCATCGCCACGAAATACCCGCACATCGCACGCTCGCACTTCGACAAGCAGGGCAAGCAAGTCGAGATCGTGAAGCTGCACGGCAATATCGAGCTCGCCCCCATCACCGGCATGGCCGAGCAGATCGTCGATATCACTGCCACCGGAACCACCCTGCGCGAAAACAGCCTGGTCGTTGTTGAAGACGTGCTCGCATCAACGGCGCGCTTCTTCGCCAACCCCTGTTCATACCGCACGAATCCCCGCGTCGCAGCACTCGCACAAGCGCTGCGTCAAGCCAACAAGGAGAACTAGATGAGACGCATCATTCTGAAACCTGGAGAGACCTTTTCGGAAGACCAACTTCAACGCGTGGGCGCGTTCGATGCGCGCGCTCTCACCGCTGCGACCGAGATCATCGAGGCAGTGCGCACCCAGGGCGATGCGGCGTTGCGCGCCTACACAAAGCAATTCGACGGCGTGGAGATCGAGAGCTTTCGCGTGAGCGATACCGCGATCGATGAAGCGATCACCCGCGTTGACCCAGAGGTTTCGCAAGCACTGCGCCAGGCAGCAAAGCAGATTCGCGATTTCCACGAACGCCAGAAGCAACAGAGCTGGTTCACCATCCGTGAAGATGGCGCGCTCGTAGGTGCGAAGGTCGAGCCGCTCGATTCCGTGGGTATCTACGTTCCGGGCGGGCGCGCGCTCTATCCCTCATCCGTGCTGATGAATGCGATCCCTGCCGCAGTAGCTGGCGTGAAGCGCATCGTGTGCGTCACCCCTCCTACCAAAGATGGCTCGCTCGATCCCGCAATCCTAGAAGCCTGCCGCATCGCCGGCGTGACCGAGATTTATTCCGTTGGTGGCGCGCAAGCTATCGGCGCACTAGCTTACGGAACCGAAAGCATCCAGAAGGTCGCGAAGATCACCGGTCCCGGCAATGCGTTCGTAGCCGCAGCGAAGAAGATCGTCTCAGGCGATGTGGGCATCGACATGATCGCTGGTCCTTCAGAGGTATGCGTGCTTGCCGATGAAACCGCACTTCCCGAACTGGTCGCGGTCGACCTTATGGCACAAGCCGAACACGACCCGCTGGCCAGCTGTTATTTGGTCACATTCTCCGAAGCCTACGCTGATGCGGTCGAGAACGCGATCAAGAAGACCGTCGAAAGTTCGACGCGCAAGGAGATCACGATGTCGTCCCTTACCGACAAGGGTCTCATCGTTATCTGCGATTCGCTCGTCCAAGCGCTCCAAACGATCAACGTGATCGCACCAGAGCACCTTGAACTGCACGTTTCGCGTCCCATGGAACTGCTCGGTCAAATTCGCAACGCAGGCGCGATCTTCATGGGCGAATGGACCCCTGAAGCAGTGGGCGACTACGTTGCTGGCCCCAACCACACGCTGCCAACGGGCGGCACCGCACGCTACGCTTCCCCGCTTTCGGTCGACGAATTCGTGAAGAAATCGAGCGTGATCCAGTATTCTGCCGCAGCGCTCAAGAACGATGCACGCGCGATCGAAACCATCGCCGATCACGAAGGACTCTGGGCACATGCTCAAAGCGTACGCTTGCGCATGGAGCTCATGGAGCAAGGCCGCGTTTCGGCAAACGCCAGCAGCACAGACGCCTCTGCTGAGCAGGCAAAGGACTAACTATGCCAACAAATGCGAACGGCTACCGTGCTCCACGTCCGCAGATCGCCGAAATCGAACCGTACGATCCCAAATATCTGCCGGCACGCGTCATGATCTCAGCGAACGAGAACCCCCGTCCGCTTCCTCATGAAGTGCAAGCCAAGATCGAAGCCGCGATCACACAGGTTGATCTCAATCGCTACCCCGATCCGCTCGCAAATCCCTTGCGCGAACTCATCGGCCAAGCATGGGGATACGACCGCGAATACGTGCTCATGGGAAATGGTGGCGATGAACTGCTCTTCGACTTCGCACTGTGCTGGGGTGGCCCGGGGCGCACGATGCTCACCTGCCCACCCACCTTCTCGGTCTACGAGGCGAACGCCGTACTCACTGATACGCAAGTCGTCTCCATTCCGCGTAAGAGCGATTTTTCGCTCGACGAAGAAGCCATCCTCTCACGGGTTGCGCAAGGCGATATCGATTATGCGATCCTCACCTCGCCGAACAATCCTACAGGGAACATCACCTCACCCGCGTTCATCGAAAAGCTCCTCGAAACGAGCGACACGCTTGTCATGGTTGACGAGGCATATGGCGAGTTCGGCGGCGAAAGCATGATTCCCTACTTGGATCGCTATCCCAACTTGGTCGTGCTGAAGACCTTCTCGAAGGCCTATGCTCTTGCCGGTGTGCGTCTCGGCTATGTACTGGCAAATCCGCAGGTCATTCGCGAGTTTATCAAGGTTCGTCAGCCCTATTCGGTCGATGCTGTCTCGCAAGCTATCGGCATGACCGTCTACGAAAACCGCGCACTGCTCGAGCCTGGCATCAAAGCGATCAAGCACGAGCGCACGGTCCTGCTTGAGGAACTTGCCGCGCTTCCCAGCGCTGAAGTCTATCCTTCACAAGCGAACTTCATCCTCGTGCGTATTCCGCATGCTCATCGCATCTGGGAGCAGCTGCTTGAACGTGGCATTCTCGTACGCGACTTTTCCTCAGCTCCCAGCCTCGAGAATTGTCTGCGCATCACGATAGGCACCGAAGAGGAGAACCGCGCGCTCATCGAGGCATTGCGCGAACTCACCGCAAACCCTGATAATACGTAGAAGAACCTCATCTCAAAGGACACGAACATGGCTTCACGAACCGCAACCATCACGCGCACCACGAAAGAGACTGACATCTCGCTCACGCTTGAGATCGACGGCACGGGCAAGACCGATATCGACACGGGCATCCCGTTCTTCGACCACATGCTCGATGCCTTCGCGCGCCACGGCTTGTTCGACCTCACCGTGAAAGCAAAGGGCGATCTTGAGGTCGACGCACACCACACGGTCGAAGACGTAGGTATCGTGCTCGGCCAAGCGCTTGCCGAAGCCATGGGCAACAAGCTTGGTATCACCCGTTTTGCTTCCCAAGCAGTGCCGATGGATGAAGCGCTCGTGATGGCTGCCCTCGATATTTCAGGGCGCGGCCAGATGCACTTCGATATCCTCATCCCACCTGCCATGATGGGCCTGTTCGATTCTTCGCTTGCTAAAGAATTCTTCATCGCATTCGCAACGAACGCGGGCATCACGCTCCACCTCATTTCCTTCAAGGGCGAGAACGCACATCACCTTATCGAGGCGGCCTTCAAAGCAACGGGACGCGTACTTCGCCAAGCGCTCGAGATCGATCCACGTGCAGCCGACCAGCTCCCCAGCACTAAAGGTGCGCTCGCATGATCGCGGTCATCGATTACTGCAAAGGCAATCTGAAGAGCGTTGAGCGCGGGCTTACCCATGTAGGTGGCGACGCGCATATCACCGACGATCCTGAAGTGATCCGCGCGGCCGATGCGCTCGTGCTCCCTGGTGTTGGCTCCTTCGCCGATGCTTCTGCGACCATGCAACAAACGGGTCAGATGGAAGCGATCCGCGCTGCTCTTGCCAAAGGAACTCCTTTTCTGGGCATCTGCCTGGGCGAACATCTTCTCTTCGAGGGCGGCACCGAACATGCCGAACACGACACGGTTCCTGGTCTCGGTATTATCGAAGGCATCGCCAAACGCATGCCCGCGCAAGACAGCACCAGCAAGGCCTACAAGATTCCGCATGTAGGCTGGAATTCGATCGAGTTCACCGATGGCGCAAGCTCAAGCCCGCTCTTCGCAGGCATCCCAAACGGCGAATACTTCTATTTCACCCACAGCTATATCGCGCCCGAAAGCAATGCCACCATCGCTACGACCACCCATTCGGTCACGTTCCCGGCTGCCGTGCAGGTAGGCGATCGCATCTTTGCGGTTCAATTCCACCCCGAGAAGTCGTCCGATGCAGGCGCGCGCGTACTTAAGAATTTTGTCGATCTCGCTTCGCGCTTAAGATAATTCCGCCGCGATCGAGCAACCCGCACCTACTAAAGAGGAGCAACCATGCAGCTACTTCCCGCAATCGATATCCTAGAAGGCAAGGTCGTTCGCCTGGCGAAGGGCGACTACAACGCCGTCACCGTCTACAACGATAGCCCCATCGACCAGGCGAAAGCGTTCGAAGAGATGGGCGCTGAATGGATCCATGTGGTCGACCTGGACGGCGCACGCTCAGGAAATCCGTCGAATCTGCCCCTCATCGAGGACATCCTCGCGAAAACGATGCTCAAGGTCGAGATGGGAGGCGGCATCCGCACCATGGACACCCTCCAGCGCATCTGGGACGCTGGCGTGAATCGCGTCGTTCTGGGCACCTCGCTCATCTCTAATCTCGACTTCACTCGCGAAGCAATCGCGAAGTTCCCTACCATGCTCACTGCTGGGATTGATGCGCGCAATGGCGAAGTCTCTGTCGATGGATGGAATAACGGCAGCGGCGTAGCAGCAGAAACGCTCATCGCCCAAATGCGCGACCTCGGATTCCAGCATCTGGTCTATACCGACATCAGCAAAGACGGCATGCAGACGGGCCTCGATGTAGATACCTACGTGCACCTTGCGCAAGTCTTCGGCCACCCGGTGATCGCATCGGGCGGCGTAGCGAGCATCGCCGACATCGAACGGCTTGCGCCCGTTGCAGGCAGCATCGAAGGCGTGATCGCCGGACGTGCAGTCTATGAGGGCACGCTCGATGTTCCCCTCGCTCTCGCACTTTGCCAGAACGCCACCATGAAGGCCCAGATGAGCGGCATGACTCATTGCGATAAGAACTGCGGGGGCAATCATGCTCACTAAGCGCGTTATCCCCTGCATGGATGTGAAAGACGGTCGCGTCGTCAAAGGCGTGAACTTCGTGAACCTGCGCGATGCAGGCGACCCGATCGAGCTCGCTCAACGCTACGACGAACAAAAAGCCGACGAAGTGATCTTCCTCGACATCACCGCCACGAGCGATGGCCGCGCGACCACGATCGACATGGCTTCGCGCGCAAGCGAAGAGCTACACCTCCCCTATTGCGTGGGCGGCGGGTTCCGCAGCGTTGCCGACATCCGCACGATGATCGCCGCCGGCGCCGATAAGGTGTCCGTGAACTCAGCGGCGATCGCCGATCCTACGCTCATCACCACAGCTGCCGCAGCGTTCGGCACGCAGGCGATCCTGTGCGCGATCGATGCGAAACAAGTCGCAGGCAATCCTAACAAGTGGGAGGTCTATGTTGCGGGAGGGCGCAAGAACACAGGCATCGATGCGGTCGAGTGGGCAACCGAAGCTGCCAAGCGTGGCGCTGGCGAGATCCTGCTCACCAGTATGGATCGCGATGGCAGCAAAGATGGCTTCGACCTGGCGCTCACTCGTGCGGTTGCGCGCGCCGTGCCCATTCCCGTTATTGCCTCAGGCGGTGTAGGTAAGCTCGAACACTTCGCTGAAGGAATCATCGAAGGTGAAGCAGATGCCGTGCTGGCCGCTTCGGTCTTTCACTTCGGCGAGCTCACCATCCGCGAGGTAAAAGAATACCTGGCCACGCAAGGCATCCCCGTCCGCCTATAAATGCGCAAAAAGGGAAAGCACGCAGGCTTCCCCCGGACCAAGATTGAACTTCAACGCTCTTTCTTATCACCGGTGGCCATCTCGGTCCTCTGGTTCGTTGCCGGCAACACCACCGTGAAGGTCGAACCTTCTCCCAGATCGCTTTCGAGCCCGATCTTCCCGTCAACACTTGCCACGATACTGCTCACCAAAGGAAGACCTAAACCTGTTCCTTGCGCATAAGCAGCGCGCGTCGATTCCACGCGGTAGAAGCGCTCGAACACACGGTCTTGTTCAGAACGCGATATTCCACACCCCGTATCTGAAACGCGCAGCGTGAATGAATCTTTGGCATACTTTGCTTCAACGGTAACAGAACCTTTGTCGGTATACGCGATAGCATTACCAACAAGGTTATTCACGATGGTCAAGAAGTCCAATTCAGAAAGACCAACCGTAACATTCTCAATATTCTTCGTAAAATTGGTCTGCAGCAGAAGCCCTTTATTCTCTGCGATCGATTCCTGAACCGATAAGGCTTCTTGAAGAACACTCAATACGTTACAACGCACGCCTCCCAACGAAGATTCTTTTTCGATCGTCTTCACCTTGAGAGGAGCGGTCGTTCGTGTAATGCTTAGCATGTCATGCACAAGTTTTTCTAAATGCCCGCTTGCCTGCTCAATACGATGGGCAAATTCCTTCACATAATCCACTTGCCCACGATTCGCAGCGATAACGATCGATTCCGAGAGCAGTTTTATGCTTGCAACTGGAGTTTTCATCTCATGGCTCGAATTTGCCATAAAGCTCGCGAGCGCGCGCTCAGTCCGCTCGACCGAATTGAGCGCTGCACTGTAACTCCAATAACTCAACAATGCAGCGATCAAGAGGACCGCGAGCAACAACCCGAATCCAAACACCTGAATCGACGCAAGCGAATTCCCCTGATCGTGAACCATATCTTCGGCCTGCACCGCATAGGTGCCACCACCTACCACACTATTCGCCGATGCACTCAACTGTTCGGCATCTTCGTCTTGTAACGCGCTTTCCGCGTTCGCCGTCGCTTCTTTCTCAACTTGCGAAGCCACCGAAGACTCCGAGTGGTTCATCTCTTCCATTGCCTGAGGCACGGTTACAAAAAGAATCCAGGTAGTTGCAACGCAAAACAATGCAATGATCAGGACGTATCCGATGATTACCTTGGTCTTCCAGTCTTTATAATTAACGATCGGTTTATTGATGCGCATAATGGACTATCGCAATCCTATTGTCCTTCTTGTTCTTCTGAGTCTTTCGGAATAGCTTGTAATCGATACCCTCTTCCATACTCAGTTACTATCAGCTGATAATCGGAATGGGTCTCGAGCGCTTTTCTGAGATTATGCATATGAACATCGATGACCGTGCTAGTGCTGGGAGTCTTCCCTTTCCATACACTCTGAATCAACTCATTGCGCGTGACAAGGCTCCCTCTATGGCGCGCAAGAACCTGAAGGATCTCGAACTCTCGATTTCGCAATGAAACAGGCTCTCCTTTAACGCGCACCTCGCCTCTCTCGAAATCGATGCTCAAATCTCCCAATTCTTCAACCGAGCCTGTTCGGGATTGAACGGGAAGCATCGATCGCCGAAGATTGGCACGAATGCGCGCAAGAAGCTCATTTACTGAAAACGGCTTGCTGATGAAATCATCGGCACCCAAGTCAAGACACAGAACTTTTTCTTGTTCAGAGGTATAAGCAGTTAGAACGATGATCGGAACCGACGCATTTTGCGCTCGATACTCTTTCAAGAAATCATGTCCGCTCATCCCAGGAAGCATAAGATCGAGAAGGATAAGATCGGGTTCTATGCTCAAAGCACTTGCAAACCCATCGGTTCCATTGTCGCAAGCGACGATAGAATGCCCTGCATCGCTCAGCGCGAATTCTGCAGCCATTCTGATGTTCGGATCATCCTCAACAAGAAGTATCTTCGCCATGTCAAACTCAAATCTAATTCTTTATTCCTAATTCATATCTTAAACCACAATTTAATAATTATTGCAAGTATCCTGTATAATTATTAAATAT
>ERZ1034952.130-NODE-130-length-66730-cov-6.090784_pt1 | contig 66730 bp, 48 predicted proteins | sample MGYA00520625_ERZ1034952 | MGnify/ENA primary metagenome ERZ1034952 (study PRJEB33766, sample SAMN09781773) | gut metagenome | biome: gut microbiome | host: Homo sapiens | place: Madagascar | study: EMG produced TPA metagenomics assembly of the PRJNA485056 data set...
GCGTCTGGACCGCTAATGGTGGCAACAACCAGAAGTGGAATATTAAGGCGGTATAGAATGCTGTCTTTCTGCGCTCTCTTCTATTGAGCATTTTTTCTTCTGATCTGTCATTGATGGAGAGGGTTAGGGTATATAATATTTCCCTGCTCAATGAGCTTTTTGTAGTTTAAATGCTTTACTTTGAAAAACCTAGTATCTGAGTCCTTCGATTACGGTGGTATGTATGAAGAAAACAGCACGTCTTGTCTTTTCTACGGTTGTATTCGCGTTTATGTTCTCAATAGTCGCTCTTGCTTCGCCCGCTCTTGCTGAGGTGAATCAGGCTCAGCAAACAAACACACTCGATAGCCAAGGGGCATCTTCGACTGCTATAGATGACCAGTCGCAGAATGAGCAAAATGCACGTTCTCGATCCTCTATTCAAGCCACGAGTGTCTCTAAAACGAGTATTGAGAATGCTCAAGTGAGCAAGCAGGGCATGATGAGAAATGTTGTCCCTGGGCGCGAAATCAAACCAACAGTGGTCATTAAAGTATCAGGAAAAACGCTCGTTGAAGGCAAAGACTACCGTCTGAAGTTTGGTTCGGAGTACCGTGTTCCAACTGCGGCTGGAACCTATCCTCTCGTTGCTGAAGCGTTGGAGTCGGGCAGCTATTCTGGATCGATCAAGATCGGAGACTACAAGCTGTTCAGCTCTCCATTCAAGGAGAATACCCAGTATGCTCTTAGCCCTGTTACCAATTCGAATTTTATGCTTGATGCGGCTGGAAAGAAACCAGCAGTTGGGTCAAATGTAACTGTGTGGACGCGCAATAATGGTGCGAATCAGATGTGGTATCTCACGCTTGGTGCAGATGGCTACTACACCATCAAGTCGGCAGCGAACAAGTCCTTCATCATCGATGCTGCTGCTAACCCTCCAAAGGTAGGTTCGAACGTATCGATCTGGACCACCAAGAACCAGAATAACCAGAAGTGGGTCATAGAGCCGTCCACCAATGGCTCTTATATCATCCGCAACGCTGCTAACCCAAGTCTTGTGCTCGATGCTGCAGGGGTTTCTCCTAAGTGCGGAGCGAACGTGAGCGTATGGAGCGCTAAGAACCAGAATAATCAGAAGTGGACCATCAAAACATTGAACGATGTTTACACCAGTCTTGATAGTCTTGCTGCGCAAAACAAGAACGTCATCGCGGATGGGACTTATGTAATCTATGCATCTGCAGTAGGTGGGAATCCGGTGCTTGATGTTAAGAATGGCGCAACTAATGAGGGAGCTAACATCCAACTTGCCGCATCGAATGCTTCAGCAAATCAGGCATGGGAGATTTCTCATAGTGGGAATTATGTACTCATCAAGAACAAGCGGTCAGGAAAATATTTGAGTGTTGCCTCTAATAATTCTTTGAGCGGAGCTAATGTTATCCAATCGGCTAACGCGGACGTACGAGGCTCAAAATGGATCTTCCTCAAAAATTCTGACGGTTCATTCTCTATTCGTTCGGCGCTTTATACAGGCATCTCTCTTGATGTGCAAGCAGGAAAGAGTGCAGCTGGTACTAATATCGAAACTTGGATGAGCAATTCGACCAAAGCTCAAAAGTTCAAGTTGGTTTCTGTTCCTGCACAGGTTGCAAAATGTGAAAATACCATCGATACCACGGGATATTACTGTATTAAATCGATTCGTGATAATAATCTGCAGCTTGATGTAAATGCTGCTTCAACAGCAAACAATGCCAATGTTCAAATTTGGTCTGCAACCAAGATGCCCTGGCAGCTGTTTCGTTTTGAATATGTGAATGGGTATTATCGCATCATCAGCGTACACTCGAATAAAGCGCTTACGGTACAGAATAATTCTCTTGTTCCAGGAGCGAATGCTGTGATGTATACAGCAAGCACTGCTGATAACCAATTATGGCGCGCGCAGAAGAATGCAGATGGCTCTTATACCTTCTTCAATAAGAAAAATGGTTACGCTCTCTATGTGGGATCTGCTTCGCCAAAAGCAGGCACGAATGTTTGTACGTCGGGATATTCGCCAACGAGCAATGAACAGAAGTTCAAGCTCGAGCGCGTCACCAATCTTATGCCTACCGGTCTTTACAATCTCAAATCAGCACTCAATGCTTCACAGGTGCTTGATGTAACTGCAGGATCAGGATCTAATAACGCCAACATCGAGACGTGGACGAACAATGCGGGAATTGCTCAAAAATGGAGCATTCAAGCAGTAGCAGGAAAGGAAAATGTCTACACGTTACAAGCAGTCTGTTCAGGGAAATACCTCGCTGATAACGGTCTTGGCAATGCAGTGCAAGTTGCATCGGGCGTTGATACGAAATCACAATGGAAGGCTTCGATCGTTGGTGGTTCCTACGTACTTACGAATGTCGAAACAGGTAAAGCGCTTGACGTAACGAACTCTAAAGTAGCATCGGGCACCAATGTCGGCACGAAAGTGATCACGAACGGCGTGAATCAGAGATGGAACCTCGTAACGACTGCTCCTTTGCCGAATGGGACATATATCATTCGGTCTCGTGTGAACACAAGCCAAGTCTTGGAGATCGTGGGGTCTTCGACAGGAAATAATGGCAATGTTGCTATGTGGAAATACCATGGTGGCGGCAATCAGAAATTCAATTTCACGCGCAATTCGGATGGCACCTATACCGTTGTGAACTGCAACAGCGGAAAGGCGTTGGATGCCGCGAAGGGAGCATCGAACGCAGGAACCAATATCGCCCAGTTCAACCAGAAGAATCAAAAGAACCAGCGTTGGTATCTTGTCTACAACAGCGATGGAGGTTTCAAGCTTGTCTCCGCGGCGAATTCGCAGGTGGTTATCGGATTCAATGGCTCAAGTCCTACCAATGGAGCCAATGTCTGTCTGGTGAAGGATACTAATGCTTCCTCGCAGCATTTCAAGCTAGAAAAAACAACCTATGTTCCACCTATGCCAGCGCCCCAGCGCGATATGCTCAATAAGGCTCAGGGTTACAGTAGCGGAACGGGCTATTTGATCATGGTCAACCGCGCCACTCATAAAGTTGGTGTCTTTAAAGGCTCTCAAGGTAATTGGTCGTATCAGCATTACTGGAGTTGCGTGACGGGTGCGCCTGGATCGCCAACCATTACTGGCGTCTATCGGACGACAGGCTATAAGCGAATGTCTTTGACGACTGACAGTCGTGCTCGTTGGTGCACGCAGATTAGCGGCGGCTATTTCTTCCATACGATCTTGGCTTCCGAGAGCGAATTAGGGAACAGCCTTTCTCATGGCTGCGTTAGGCTTGCCATCCCAAGCGCTCAATGGATATACAACAATGTAGGCAGAGGAACAACAGTTGTTTTGTATAACTAACAAATCTTATCAGGAGAGTTTGGACAGAGGCGGAAACATGATGTTTCCGCCTCTGTCCTTGAAAGAGCCAGAAATGCCGTTTACATGTTTCTTCTGCGGAAGATATGTTTCTGAACCGTAGAACTATTGATAACGAATCGTTAATTTAGGAAAATAAAGAATCCGACGTAAAGACTTGACGCCAGAGAAGTTCGACCGTGCGCTCCGCCTGTCTTGTTGGCAATTTGGATAGGCTTGTGTATGAGGTTATGTCAAAGTCCTTGGACAGAAAGTTGAGGCTTGGAATGCAAATTACTGCTAAATCGTTGCTCGCATTCTTTATCGCTCTTCTGCTCGTTCTTACCCTTTCTCCTTTTGTTGCATATGCAGATGAGACGGTTTTAGAATCAACACCTCAAGAATATGATGTCGAGATTGGGCCAACGCTCGATTCAACCTCAGACCCTCAGAAGGAAAATAGTTATCGTTTTAAAGATGGCGAACGTCTAACGAGCGCTGATGGCGCAAATGTTGAACCGGAGAACATCCTCTCAACTTTTTCAGCGGTCGTAAACCCCGAAGGTCATACGGTATTCAATTGGTTCGATAAGTTCTCCAAGGGTTATTACACGGGAACGAATGCTTACAAAGGTATAGACGTGAGCGAACATAATGGCACTATCAATTGGAAGACGGTCAAAGCTTCAGGCGTGGACTATGCGATCATTCGTTGTGGCTACGGGCAGAACAGCAAGAGCCAAGATGATGATCAATGGATCAATAACGTAAGAGGATGCATCAATAATGGTATTCCTTTCGGAGTTTATATCTATTCATATGCGACCAATGCTACTCGAGCCTCAAGTGAGGCCGATCATGTTTTGCGCTGCTTGAAAGATGCTGGTCTCAACCCTTCTAAAGTGGGGTATCCGATTTATTTCGATATGGAAGATGCGTCTACAATAGGTTCTGATTATGCTGCTATGGCTACCGCATTCTGCGACAAGATCAAGGCGGCTGGTTATGTTCCAGGTGTTTATGCGAACAAGACATGGTTTAACGAAAAGCTCACGGCAAGCTGTTTCAACTCTTGGACGAAGTGGGTTGCGGAATGGAATGCTTCGAAAGGTCTTACTTATGCAGGTCTCTCGAACTTTACCTCTGGCAATGGTATGTGGCAGTTCTCTGACTACGGAACAGTTCCGGGTATTAACAGCAAAGCAGTTGATCTTGATTACACTTTTATGAAGCCGAAGTTCAACGTTGCTTTTGCGTCAATAAGTACTTCTGGCATGATGCGCAATGTTACCGGGAAGGCGCTCAGCCCCACCATTACTGTCAAGCTCGACGGTAAGACGCTCAAAGCGGGCACCGATTATACGATTTCTTATAAAAAACAAGGTACAAGCTCTGCTACCACAACTGCTCCCTCTGCTGCAGGAGTCTATGAGGTCACTATTACGGGTACTGGTACCTATTCGGGTGTCAGGTCGCTAGGCAACATGACCGTCTATCCGAAGCCAAACATCGATACCTCTTTCGCCTGTAGGCTTTCATCTGTTGCGAATCAAAGCCTCCTTTTAGATGCGGCTGGAGCTTCTCCAAAAGTTGGTGCGAACATCAGTCTTTGGTCAAACAAGAACCAAAATAATCAGATGTGGTATATCGTTCCTGATGACAACGGATATTACATGGTGAAGAGCGCGGCAAATCAAAACCTCGTTCTAGACGCTACAGGCTCAAGCCCTAAGAATGGAGCTAACATTACTGCATGGACCGACAAGAAACAGAACAACAATAACCAGAAATGGATATTGGTTGAGTCAAATGGGTCTTTTGTTCTCAGGAATGCTGCAAACAATAGTCTTGCCTTGGATGCGACAGGGTCTTCTCCGAAGGTTGGTGCTAACGTGACTGCTTGGACGAGCAAGGGAAGCGACAATCAGAAATGGAAGATCAGCAAGATGAACGATCTAGCTGCGGCGGTCGTTACGCCATCAGGTATGGTGAGAAATAAGACAGGTCAGCAGTTGAAAGTAACTACTTCGGCGAGCCTTGCCGGGAAGCAGCTCAAAGAAGGCACTGATTATACGATTCTCTACAACGGCGGAACAACTCCTCCCACCAGTACGGGCAATTACTCGGTGAGCATAAAAGGTAAAGGGGCTTACACTGGAACGAAGACCGTAGGCACCATGCGCATTGTCGATCCCCCAGCTTTGTCTAATAGCTCTCGGTATACTATCTCTTCAGCTTCAAATGCACGGTTTCTCCTAGATGCAGTAGGCGCGAAACCTGCTCTTGGTGCGAACGTGAGCATTTGGACGAAGAATGGAGGGGACAACCAGAAATGGTACTTCATGCCTGATGGAGAGGGATATTACACTATCAAGAGCGCTGCTGATCAAGATTATGTGCTTGATGCAGCAGGCGCGAATCCCGCTTTAGGCGCAAATATTTCGGTTTGGAGCAGAAAGAATAACCAGCTTAATCAGAAATGGACCATTGAATCAGACGGAAAGGGTTCTTGGGTAATCAGGAATGCTGCGAACTCCAACCTCGTTCTTGATGCTCATGGTAAAACGCCTTCTCTTGGTGCGAACGTGACTGCTTGGAGCAGCAATGGTGGTAATAATCAAAAATGGAAGATCAATGTTGCCTGATTCCAAGCCAGTTTGTTCGATAGGTTTTTGAGACTTAGCTAAGTTATAGGTATGCAAGATTGTTCCGCGAGAGTAGATGAACAAGATCGATATGAGTGATACAGGTGGTTCGCACGAAGAATAGGCTGCTCTCATCATTTTTCTGGTCGTTCCTTGAACAAGGCGGGACGAGGATCGTCTCGCTTATTTTGCAGATTGTCCTTGCACGTATTCTGATGCCTGAGGCATTTGGTGTTATGGCAATCCTTCTTGTCTTGATCGAGGTTGCAAACACCATTGTCCAAAGCGGCTTTGGAGCAGCGCTTATTCAGCGTCAAGAGGCTACGGATCGATCTTTCACAACCGCCTTTTGGCTCAGTCTCTGTTTTGCTGCTGTTCTCTATAGCATTGTGTTCTTTGCAGCTCCTGCGCTTGCAGCATTTTATGATATGGCAGAGCTTTCCCTTTATTTGAGAGTTTTGGCGCTCATCCTCTTTGTCGAGGCGTTCAATAGTATCCAGCGATCTTATCTGCAAAAGGGGATGCGTTTTCGAGCTCTTTTCAACTCAAATATTGTTGCATCGATCGGCTCGGGCGTGATAGGTGTTGTGCTCGCAGTCTTGGGCTTCGGGGTTTGGTCTCTTGTCGCTCAAGCGCTCAGCCAAGCTCTTCTTGCTTGCATTGTTATGCTCATCCAAGTTCCTTGGCGTCCTTCGCTTCATTTTGAAGGTACTGAAGCGCGTGCGCTTTTTTCATATGGCTGGAAGATCTGTGTTACTGGCATCCTCAATACGCTCTATTTGGGTCTTTCGGAATTGATCCTTGGCAAGGTGTGCAGCCCGGCAGATTTGGGCGTGTATAGTCAGGGCAGAAAATGGCCTAATGCTGCGATCTCAATGGTCTCGAATGCCTTACAGAATGTTTTCTTCCCTGCTTTTGCTGAGATTCAATCAGATAAAGAAGCCTTGAGAAGTGCAATTCAAAAGGCGGTTGTAGTTGGTTCGTACCTTATCATGCCTACGGCGCTTCTCGTTGCGGTGGCAGCAGAACCGCTCATTGCCTTACTATTAACGGAAAAATGGCTTGCCTGCGTGCTTGTCTTTCAGTTGGTTTGTGTCCAGAATCTCGGGCTTATGCTGGGTATCGTGAATTTACGTGCGTATATGGCGCTCGGGCATTCTGGCCTCTACCTGAAGCTTCAGCTCATCAAGGTTCTATCGGGTTTGGTCATTATCTCAGGGATCGCCATTTTGCTCCATAACATATATTGGGTAGCTTTGGCTGCTTGTGTGCACGGACTTCTTTGCGTTTTCATCGATCTTGCTCCTGCAAAGCGTATGCACGGGCTGGGTTCATTATCGCAGATACGAAGCGTAATGCCCACTTTGTTCGCCGCTCTTTTAGCCGCTGGATTTGCGCTCGTTCCTCTCATATTCGATATTTCTTATGCACTTCAACTTCTTTTGCAGATCGTCATTTACGCTGGTGTTTATCTTGCTTGCTCTCGTGTTTTCAAATTGCGTGGTTTGCAAGAATGCTTTACGATTTTGTCTGATCTAAGAAGTCGGTAGCAAGCGAGTCGATCTTGAATATCCCCACTGCAAAACACTCCGTCGACCAGCGTAAAGAAAGCATTTCAGTCGTCGTTGCTGTTTACAATATCGAAGATTATATTTGCGAATGCGTGGATAGCATCATCAACCAAACGATTCAGCCGGAAGAGATCATTCTTGTTGATGATGGGTCTACGGATCGATCATCTGTTTTCTGCGACGAATATGCCATAAAGCATGCGAGGATCAAAACCATACATCAAACGAATGCGGGCTTGTCGGCAGCGCGCAATACAGGTATCGAAAACGCACAAGGAACCTGGGTATATTTTGTCGACGGCGATGACCTTCTAGCCCCAGATACCCTTGAATCGTTCCTAGCTGTGCTTGTAGCGCATAAGGGGGATGTGGAGTTCATTCAGGGAAGAATGTCCTGGTTCCTGGACGGCTCTGATGATCTCAAGCCCGATGATGTCTATATTCCTGACGAGTGGACCTATTCTGCCAAAAGCCAGTTGGTAATGGCGCGTATGTTCGAAGAGCAAGGTGCTTTTCGCATGGGCATTCGTGGATTCTATCGACGTGATTTTCTGGTGCAGAACGATCTCATGTTCGTTCCGGGACTCTATTCTGAAGATCAAGAGTGGACGCCACGTTTGTTCTCTCTTGATGTCAAGATGGGTAGCAACGAGAATCCAGGATACCTTTATCGTGAAGGACGTGCAGGCTCGATCGTGACCGCACGTAGACCCGAACAGGTCGAGGTTCTCTTTACGCTCTATCGGGAATGGATCGATCGGTATGGCGATGATTCTTCTCTAGATGCACGCTTTCGGAACGCACTCAAGAATGAGGCTGCAAGAAGAAGTGTCGAAGAATTCTACAAGCATGTTGACTGGCTTGATGAAAATGCTCTTGCTACGGTTGAAGGAATTGTCGATCATTACCGAGATCTTTTCGTTCCGAGGGGGTCGATGAATCTTCGAGAGAAAGTCCTAAGTCTCCTCATTTGTGTTTTCGGTGCAAGAAATGCTGCAAGAATCACGCGCGGGCTTATACAATGGAGAAACAAGAACAAGCACTGAACTTGTTGATGTCGATCAAGGTATCGAAATCAAAGTGAAGTATTTTCAAGATAGAGTGAGAAGGCGCATGAGAACAATAGCAGTCATACCAGCTCGTGGTGGCTCAAAAGGTATTCCTCGAAAGAACATGAGGCTCATGAACGGTAAGCCTCTCATTGCGTATTCGATCGAGAACGCTCTAGCAAGTGCTTTTATCGACACGGTTGTTGTCTCTTCTGATTCAGAGGAGATCAGAGAATTTGCTCAGCAATACGAAGGAGTTATCGCACTTGATAGGGATTCTGCCCTTGCCGAAGATGCGGTTACACTCGATCCCGTCATCTATGATGCGGTATTGAGGATAGAACAGGAGCAGAATATTTCATTTGACATAGTAGTCACGCTTCAGCCAACTTCCCCTTTGTTAACAGCAGAAACGCTCGATGAAGCGCTGGGTCTTTTTTCATCAGGTGAATGGGACTCTATGATCAGCGTGGTGAATGCTCCGCATCTTAGCTGGATACTTGATGGAGAAGAAAACCCTATTCCTGATTACGAAGAACGCTTGAACAGGCAGATGCTTCCTCCTCACTATCTCGAGACCGGTGCTTTTCTGATCAGCAAGCGTGCTGTTGTTTGCGAAAAAAGTCGGCTGGGCGATCGAGTAACTGTCTTCGAAGTACCCGATGATCAGGCTACTGATATCGATACGAAACAAGACTGGATCGTTTGTGAAGCGCTACTCGCGAAGAAGACTATCGTATTTCGCGCTGATGGATATCGTGAACTTGGGCTTGGCCATATCTATCGCGTGCTCACGCTTGCCTATGACTTGATCGAGCATGACATTGTTTTCATATGTGATGCGCATCATCCCTTGGGCATCGAAAAGCTCAAGAGCGCAAACATGAAGGTCGTTGAGGTGGCTAATGATGATGAGCTTCTCTCTTGGCTCGACGAGAATCAGATTGACATCTTTGTTAATGACTTACTTGATACGACACCCTCATATGTGTGCGCTATCAAAGAGCGGGTAGGGCGATTTATAAGCTTTGAAGACATGGGAGAGGGTGCTCGTCTTGCTGATGCGGTGGTGAATGCTCTCTATGAAGGCGCTTCACCTCATCACAACACTTATCAAGGTAAAGAGTATGTCTGTTTGCGGGATGAATTCCAAGCAGCCACTCCTTCTCGCTTCAACGAGGATGTTTTAAGGGTTCTTGTCTCGTTTGGCGGAACAGACCCGCTCGATCTAACCGAGCGAGTGTATCGGATCGCCCAACAGCTCAATGAAGAAGGCGTGCAAGTGAAATTCGATTTCGTGCTCGGTCCAGGTTATAGCAACGATTCCATCGTTGCTATCGAGCAAAAGGGCATCTATGTAAGCCGTGACGTTGCCCGCGTGAGCGATCACATGCGTAAAGCGGATTTGGCTCTGTCTTCTCAGGGCAGAACTACCTATGAACTAGCTGCTATGGGTGTTCCAGCTATCGTTCTTGCTCAAAACGAGCGAGAACAACTTCATACCTTTGCTCAGATGGACAATGGTTTCATCAACCTCGGGCTTGGTAGCGAAGTGCTTGATGAGGATATCAAAACTACTATCACCTGGCTTATGGCGGCAACCTCGGTAAGGCGCGAGATGCGGAATCGTATGCTTGCAAACGACCTTAAAAGCGGTATTGGTCGTGTTCGACGAATTATTCTCGGCGATATGTTAGGCGCAAAATAGTAGGGAGAGATCCATGTCAGAGCTAGTTTCGAGAATCGTTTCGGGTAAGTTCACCTTGATCGCCGAGATCGGTGTCAATTACTACGACATCGGCACGCAGAGAGACATATCTCCTCTGGAGGCGGCAAAGCTAATGTGCCGCGAGGCAAAAGATGCTGGTATCCATGCAGTGAAGTTCCAGACCTATAAAGCAGAAACACTTGCTGCTGCTGATTCTCCTTCTTATTGGGACACCTCGGAAGAACCGACGACGAGCCAACGAGAGCTTTTCAAGAAATTCGACTCCTTCGGTGAAGCGGAATATGGAGAGCTGGCAAGCTATTGCAAAAAGATCGGGATTGCGTTTTGCTCAACAGCTTTCGATTTTGAATCAGCAGATTATCTTGACTTGATGATGGATGTCTATAAGATTTCATCGTCAGATCTGACCAATATTCCTTTTATCGAATATCAAGCAGCAAAGGGAAAGCCCATCATCATGTCGGTGGGTGCAGGTGATCTTGCAGAGATGCAAGCTGCGGTAGCGGCCGTGCGGCGCTTCAATGATCAACCGCTTGTGTTGATGCATTGCGTGCTCGAATATCCGACTCCGTATCAAGATGCGAACCTGCGCCGCATTGCTTCTTTGAAAGCGGCATTTCCTGATGCTATCATCGGGTATTCCGACCATTGCAAGCCTGATACTTGTGCGGATGTGATCAAGACTGCATATTCATTAGGTGCCCACGTTGTAGAGAAGCATTTCACGCTCGACAAGACCCTGCAGGGCAACGATCATTATCATGCTATGGATCCCGAAGACGCAAGAAAGATCATCGATGGAGTAGCGTTTGTCGAAGAGATAAGTGGCTCGCCTGAACTTGGCTATTCTGAGTCTGAAGTTGCTGCTCGACAAAACGCACGACGTTCTATCGTTGCAGCTTGCGATATTCCAGAAGGAACAACCATTACGCGTGACATGCTCACGTTCAAGCGGCCAGGAACGGGCATATCGCCGCAACAGATTGATGAAATTGTTGGAAGGATAGCTGCCTGTGCCATCGATGACGACACGATCCTTCAAGAAGAGATGCTTCGCTAATAGTATTAGGCATCTTTTTTGCGGGCGTTCTTAGGAAATAAAAGCCCTGATTTGGTCTTTTGCTTCTTTGAGCGATCTTGGAACGAGGATTCGGTCGGAATCAGCTCCATAGCAGTCTTGTGCAATGTGAACCGTGTATTCGTAGGTTTTAAATAATGAGTCTGTTTCTGAAAAGGCTAGTTTGTAAAGAAACATGAGGTAGGGCTTCGCATTTCCTTCGATGATCGGTGAAAGCTGAGCAGTAGACCCGATGCTTATCAACAGAGCATCGGAAAAAGTGGCTGCTTCTTTTTGGCAAAATAACTCCCAAAAGCCGCTTGATAGATCTTGGCAGCCTTTTGTATATGCAGAATCAATCACTGAACGCGGATGCTTTCGTAAAAAAGGGCTAATCTCCAATCTAATGACCTGGTCAAGCAGATGATCGATCGCATCCGTTTCAGGGTTGGGCTCTTGGTAGCGTACTGTATCGAGCACGATGATGTTCTTTGTAGGCGGTAGAGATAAAGGCTCTATTGCAAGTGCTGCTTCAAGCTTATCGAGAAAGTTTTTTTCTGGGTTGATCTGACAAGTGGAAATATTGATATCAGGTGCAAGTAGACCAGGATTCTTAAGGAACAATCGTTCAGGGCGGTACAGAAATCGCTTGAGATGGAGGGTGTTGACAATGGCTCTGAGTTGGTGGATTCGGGGGGGTTCGTTCTCATCAATGAGAGGAGGCTTATCGAAAGAATATACCGTCTTGAACACCGCTCCATTGTAAGAGCCCGTTCCGTCTTCATAGAATGAGACACGCAATTTTTTATTGTGTGCAAGAAGACGTTGAAAAACTTCGAACGTTGCAGGGGTGGGACATGCGATTGCGAGATGGTCGTAAGGAGCATCAAGGATCGTTTTGACCACAAGATTCTTTTTTCCGAAGCAAGAACTGATTTGCCAGATGAGTTGTTGGCGATATTCGTGAATCGGGTGATTAGGGACTACTTCGATCTTGTCGAATACCTCTGTCTTTTCATAAATAATGGCGAGATCAGAGGCCTGCGCAAACTGGTCATAGATGAGCAAGGAGACATGGTTGCCCTGTCCAACAAGAGCTGAAGCGGTCAGAGCCGCGTTGTACATCTGGAGAGGAGTGTCTGCAAAAAAGAGCCAGCGTTCCATTTTTTTGATTTCTTTCAACGAGTTATACGATCTTACTATGGATAAGATTCCAGTTCAGGATCGAATCTTGAACTTTTTAGCGTTTTGCTGTGCGATACGTTGATCTTCTTTGTTGTATTTCCTTTTTGAATAACAAGCAATTGCTCCAAAGACCTTACGAGGGAGACAAGAAAGAACAAAAGCCGCTTTAGTAGTTAGCGCTACAGCGGGTGAATTCAAAGCATTGTCTCTTTCACGCCTGATTCGCTCATAAACTTGGGTTGAGAGATTATCTTGGCCGCTCAAGCTAAAGGCGGCAAACTCCCCTATGAGTCCGCCGTAATAGCGCTGAAGAGCGATTGCTTCAAGCTCGGGTATCCCTTCTTTTTGCGCAAACTCAATGATCCCAGAACGGGCTTCAAGTGTGTCAAGGTGCCTTTCGTCGAATTGATGCGTAATTGAAGAAGCGCGCTCTACCGTGTAGAAATAGTCGTTTGCATTTTCATAGATCACTTTGTTGGCTGCATAAAGCACCTTGTACATTATGAACTGATCTTCGAAATGCTTATCTTGAGGAAAAACAAGATAAGGAGCTAGAGATGCAGAAAAGAGTTTCCCCCAGGCGTATTCTGCAAAAGGGGGATCGGGAATTCGCAGCGATGCGCAAATTGCATCAACAGGGCTAAGGAGTTGATATTCAGAAGGTTGCCACCCTGGTATAGATAGGATGTTTGTGCTGTCCGGAAATGCGGTAAAACTAGTTATTGCAATATCTGCATCCGTTTCAAGAGCTGCTGCTAGTAGATTAAGAATATGGTCTGGCCCAATAAAGTCATCGGAATCGACATACATGATGTAATCCCCATGGATCGATTCGAGACCTCTGTTACGAGCGCTCGAAAGCCCCCCGTTTTCTTTATGGATTACATTGATGCGCGAATTGGCTAAAGCATAAGAATCACAGATTGAACCCGAACCATCAGTCGATCCATCATCAACAAGTATAATTTCTAGCTGGTCATAAGATTGATTGAGCACCGAGTGCAAGCATCGTTCAAGGTATGCTTCCGCATTATAAACGGGAATTATCATGCTTACCAAAGGATGGTCTGTTTTTGCTTTCATGAACTTCACCCAAAATCATGTTGAAATCTACTAACTAAATGACGAATAACTAGAACAGGTTACACAATGTTTGATTCGAGTTGTTCAATCGCTTTTTCGGAAATCTCTACATCCTGCTCTTTGCCTTTTTGTTCGACGTATCTCATTATCGATGCAAATAATTGTTTAGGTAAAAACGAGAGTAAAAATGCGTATTTTGTTGAACGCGAAATAGTAGATGAAGCAATCGCTCGCGCACGATTCTTGATGATGAGGTGGTATAGGTAATCACATGTTTCAGCATCGTTGCTCAAACAAAACCCAGCAAATTCGCCAATGAGATTACTGTAATAAACGTTTAGTGCAGCATCTTGGAGCTGAGGCATATTGTTGGTCTCAGCATATTTGATAATGGCTTGTCTTGCTTCAAGCGTATCGAGATGCCTACGATTGCGCTGATTGGTGATAGAGGTGTGGCGAATCGTGTAGTAATAATCATTCGCATCTTCATAAACGATCACATTGGAGGCGAGCATCGCCTTATACATGACAAATTGGTCTTCAAAGAGTTTCCCTTCAGGGAAATAAAGCTTCGACTTGATAGTAGATGAATAGATTTTTCCGCAAGCATATTCCCTAAAGAGAGCATTTGGTTGAGAGAGAGCCTCGCATACTGCATCAGTCGGATCGAAAAGCCGATAGTCAGATGGCCTGATCTTTGAGGTGATGATGAGCGAGGGCCTATCAGGTACATGAGTGCAACCAGTGATCGCCATATCTGCCTCTAAGCCGACAACTGCCGAAAGAAGATTGAAGATGTGCTCTTTCCCAATGAAATCATCAGAGTCGACATATACAAGATAGTCACCACTTGCTGCTTCAAGGCCAATATTACGTGCACTAGAGAGACCGCTGTTTTCTTTGTGGAATACCGTGATACGTGAATCAGTTAGGGCGAGAGAATCGCAGAGCGAACCAGAATCATCTGTTGAACCATCATCAATAAGTAGAACCTCTAGATGATCATAAGATTGGTCGAGCACAGAATGCACGCACCGATCGAGATATTTTTCCACATTGTATACAGGAATGATGACGCTTACTAAGGGCGAGGGGCTTTGACTTGCCATGCAGTATCCATCCAGATGAATTCGAATGTTCCTAACACTATGGTTGAATTATAGCGTATGGCTTCGATCGCTCGTTCTTTCTCTAAGCGCGGTAGAATAATGAACGCTAGAAAATGATTTTATGGTGGAAGGCTTAAACAGATGAAGCGGGTCTTAGTTTGGGGGTTATCGAATAATCGTGCTGGCACAGAAGCGGTCATCGAAGCTTATGTCCGTGCAGCTGATCCTCAAAAGTATAGCTTTGATTTTCTCTGTTATGACGATCCCGTCAACTACGGCTGCCTGTTTTCCGGGAGCTCTTGCAATCGTGTATTCAAATTACCTATTAAGATAGCTCACCCCTTCAGGCACCGAAAGGCGCTTGCTGCCTTCATGGACGAGCATGCAAGTGAATATGAAGCGGTATGGTTCAACGCGAACGACATATCCAATATCGATATCTTACTTGCTGCCGAGAAGAAAGGTATCAAGCACAGAATTTTGCACAGCCACAATGGGAATATTCCAAAGCGCTTTATTACCAGGCTTTTTTCAAAGATCAACAGCAAGAAAGCAAAGCGAGTCGTTACGGAACGGTGGGCTTGTTCACAGGCTGCAGGTGCTTTTATGTTTGAGGGAGAGAGTTTTAAGATAATTCCCAATATGGTTAATGCTAGGAAGTTTGCTTTTGACCCCTCTGCTCGTGATGCGATACGCTCACAGTACGGATGGAGTGATTACTACGTTATTGGAACAGTAGGAAGATTGAGTGAGCAAAAGAATCAGTCTTTTTTGATAGAGTTACTTCCTCATTTAGCAGAACACATTCCGAATGCCAAGCTTGTGATCATTGGAGAAGGGCCTTTGCGTGATTCGCTTCAGGTGCTTGCTCAAGATCTTGGTGTAGAAGAGCGAGTGGTGCTGCTCCCTGCTCAATGTAATATCTCAGAGTTTCTATCTGCTTTTGACTGCTATGTCTTTCCTTCTCTTTATGAAGGCCTCTCGCTTGCTGCGCTTGAGGCTCAGTTCAATGGACTTCCTTGTGTTATGTCGGACGGGGTATCAACTGAAACGAAGATTGCGACAACAACTCATTTTATCAGTCTGACGGATGTTGATGAATGGATCGATGCTATTTGTAGGGCACAGCGAACCGAAAATGCGCTCATTTTTGAAAAAGCGCAAGCATTCGATGCAGCGAATATCAGAGAGGTTGCTGAGCGTATGTTCGAATTCGATTAGGGATTAAAGGCGAGCGATAACTGAAAAAAAGAGCTTGTCGAGCTTAAGCCTTCGAAGAAGACAAAACCCTCCTACCCCAAAACGAATGATGCGGGTTTGCCCTGTTGGTCTGAAAAAACCAACATAAGGATTCTTGAGGTAGTCAGGGAACTTCTCAGAAAGATCGTTCAAGACATAGTGGTATTTTTCTTTCATAAGTGTTTTACCGCAGCCCCTGTTATAGTTTACTAGCGAATCGACCATGTTTGCCAAATAGGCATATTCGATGACTTGTTTTTGCTCGACGGTCGATTGCCGATAGGCGGGCTGTGCCATGAGATCGGTGAATACTTTCGAGATCATTCGCTCGTGATCCATAGTGTAATTCGTGCTCTCGATCGCAGACTGAGGATTTTGATAGTAGAAGTAGCCTTCGTAATCTAAGATGTGATAGGTTGCGTTATGGATATACGCTGTAAGGCTGAAGTAGGTGTCTTCGGCGCAAGAAGTGGTGCCGAAACGAACATTGTTTTCGGTGATAAAATCCCTCTTCCACATTTTTGCACAGGCCATAGGATAGGTCACAACGCTCCAAACCGAATGGGAAACTGCATGCGTTTCAAACTTACCCGCTCGGTCTTTGATGAATCCTCCGATTACGATATCGCTAGGATGTTCTTCCATTGCTTTGAGATAGGTCTTCAGATAATCAGGCGCAAGATAGTCGTCGCTATCAACGAACACCAAATAAGTTCCAGAAGCCTGTGCTATACCATGTTCTCTGCTTTGGCCCGCTCCGCAATTCTTCTTATTCTCAAGAATGATTAGCTGATCAGGGTATTTTTGCTGATACTCGTAAAGGATGTTTTTTGAATCATCTGCCCCACAATCGTCAATGCAGATAACCTCGAAATCTTGGACAGTTTGCTGGAAGAGCGAATCAAGGCAACGCGCAAGGTATTTTTCAGCGTTGTATACGGGAATTATGATGCTGACTTTCATGCTGTCTCTCTATCCCTGGTATCATCATAATAATTCAATGATAGCGAAGATTTGCAGGTCGCTTGAGGAGGACGGAAAAAAAGAATGATCTCTGTCATCATGTCTGCTTACCGAGAGGACCTTTCGGTCTTCGTTCCTGCGGTGACTTCCATTCTTGATCAGACGTATCCGTCTTTTGAGTTGGTCTTAGTGCTGGATGACCCGGAAAACACAGAGCTTGCTTCGTGGATTGATAAAAATCTCTTACCAGATAATCGTGTTCGGGTATTGAGGAATGAGAAAAATCTAGGACTTGCGCAGTCATTGAATCGTGCAATAGAAAATGCATCGGGAGATTACCTCTGCCGTATGGATGCGGACGATCTTGCAAAGCCAGATCGTCTCGAAAAACAACTCGCTTATTTGCTTGAACACGATCTCGATCTTATAGGAAGCCGAGTCAATGTGGTGGATGCGGAGGGGACTTTTCTTTATACGACCCCTCAACCACCTTGCACTCCCGAAAAAGTTGCAAAAGCATTGAAATGGAATAACTGTCTTGCTCACCCAACTTGGTTTGGAAAGAGAAAGGTCTTTGATCAAAGATATCGAGAGATCCCCCTATGTGAAGACTATGATTTTCAGATTCGTGCTGTCTTGCATGGCTTCAAACTCGGCAACAGTGAGGATGTAGTCCTTGATTATCGTTTGTCCGAACAGGGATTATCTCGTAGTGGTCTCTATCGACAGTATCTCTATCAGCGGTATCTTACCAAGGAGTATCTGGGAGGGGACATTGCTAACATCGATCGGGCGATCGAGTTTGTGGAAGCCGGCTATTCAGATGCTAAAGCGCGAAGGTATTACAAGGCGGATGATGATTTCCAACAAGCAGTAAAATCACTTTCGAGAAAGAAATTCGGGTCCGCAGTTCTTTATGGGGTTAAAAGTATTGTCTGTTCTTTTCATCATGCTGATAAAGTCAGAAGGCTGGTGCTTACAAGTCTTCTATGAGCAGATGTGTGGCAGAGTCGTATAACCTATGCTATCAATGTACTTATCCCGTATAATGTGATGCTAGTTGCTCAGGGCTCACCATAGGTGTGCTGTAAAGGACATTCGTGAAGACATTATTGATCATACCTGCATACAACGAAGAAGAATCGTTAAAAAGAACGATCGATGCAGTGCGCGCGGAGGCTCCTAGTGTTGATTTTTTGGTCGTCAATGATGGCTCGCAAGACGGCACCGAGCGCGTTTGCAGAGAAAACCAGTACCCCTTCCTTGACCTTGCAACCAATCTTGGTTTGGCAGGTGCGTTTCAAACTGGATTGAAATATGCTTATCGACATGATTACGATTGTGCGATTCAGTTCGATGCTGATGGACAGCATCTTCCTAAGTATATTGAAGAGCTAGCGCAGGCCACAAAGATCTACGATATTGCAATTGGATCACGTTTTCTAGGCAGAAAAAAACCGCATTCTTTGCGCATGTTCGGCAGTGACCTTATTCAATGGTCGATCAAGGTTACAACGGGTAAAACAATTACAGATCCTACATCGGGCATGCGTGCTTTTAATAAACGCATGATTGCTTATATGGCGAATGGTCTCAATTATGGGCCTGAACCCGATACGGTTTCTTACCTTATTAAGCGTGCAGGTGCAAAGGTTGTTGAGGTTCCTGTTGAGATGCAAGAGCGACAAGCTGGAGAAAGTTATTTGAGGCCATGGAGCTCAGCTATGTATATGATGCGTATGGCTATTTCAATCCTCTTTATCCAATTCTTTCGTAAGAAGATCGATGGTGATGGCAGATGAGCGTTGTTCTTCGCGTTGGATTAATTGTTGTTTCCATTCTTACCCTTATCTTTATCACTCGTAAAGTACGTAATGCGCAAGTACGACTTGAGGACTCGATCTTTTGGTTCTGTGTGGCGGGCTTGCTGCTCATTTTGAGTATCTTTCCGCAAATCTTCTTTGTTGTTTCTGATTTTGCCGGAATTATATCGCCTGCGAATTTGGTGTTTCTTGTATTCATTTTCATCTTGCTCATTCTAGGATTCAATCTGAGCGTGCACTTATCGCAGACAGACACGAAGCTCAAAGAGCTTACTCAGCAACTTGCGATAGAAAAATTCGAACGATATTGCAATGACCGCGAGAAGAGCGATAACGTTTCGCGGGATCAGATAGACTTGTTCGGAAATGATAAGGCTTAGTACATGTGGAGTACCTTCTTTCTTGCTGCCCTTATCGGAGCTGTCATGCTCTATGTGCCGGGCATCTTGACACTCAAAGCTTTACGGTTTTCTAATACGACGAGTGTTATTGCTGCTCCTGTTCCAACGTGTCTCTTCTATGCTCTTGCTGCTGTTGTGTGTGGGCAAACAGGAGTTATCCTTAATGGATCGATTCTTTTTTTGTGGGCCACAATCGGCGGGTTCGTGCTGTTGGTGATCAGCATTGTTCTTTGGAAAGCACGCGAGAAACAATCGGTCAAATGCTTTTTTTGCAAGCATCAAGAAAACCGAGGGGCTAGTGCGATATCGCCGTGGGTTGATACGAAGTTCAATCTTAAGGCTATCATCCTTTGCGTAATACTTGGTTTACTGTTGGGTCTTTATATCTACGTAAAGCCCCTTGATGGTCCTGAGAGTGTTTGGTTGAGCTACGATGACATAACTCATTTGGGTATTCTTCAGTCCATGGTGGAAACAGGAAATTATTCTGCTTTTACTACTACGATCTATCCTGATTTTTCCGACGGGTCAACGAGTTATTATCCTGCTCTTTGGCATCAGCTTTCAGCAATGATCGCATCAGTGCTGAATGCTTCTCCGCTGCTTGCAGCAAATGCTCTCAATTATCTTGTCGCATCTCTACTTTATCCGCTCGGAATGCTCATGCTGCTCTTGCAGGTGTTTCAAACAAACAAGAAAGCCGTCATAGCCGGTATCTTAATGTGTTTGATGCTCCTTGCCTTTCCCTGGGGGTTTTTGATAATCGGGCGCCTTTTAGCAAACCTCATTGGGTTCGCTTTCGTGCCTCTTATTCTTGCTTGTGCTTATGCTGTTTTTGACGGTACATCAGAAAGAGAAGATAGAGTTCGAGCATTCTTTCTTGTTTTACTAGGCTGCTTGCTCGCGGTGTTTGCTCAGCCCAATCTTGTATTTAGCGTCTTTGCTTTGTTCATTCCCTATGGAGCATATCGAGTTTGGAATGTTATAAGCGATCATGCGACTTCCCACGTAAGGCTTTTGCAGTTTGGCGGGATGGGAGCGTTTTTCGTAATCATAATCGTCGCCTGGACGTATTGCCTTAACGCTTCTTTCATGCAAGGTGTAGTGAACTTTGATTGGCCTGCGCTCTCAACGATTCCTCAGGCGTTCATTGATACTTTATTCGTGTGCAGCTCCCTTACGCCAATCTCTCCGATCCTTGCGATATTTTTGGTGATTGGTATCGTTGGAACGTTTAAAGAGCGTAACTACCTTTGGATAACCGTGTTGTTCATTTTTGTTACGATCATGTATGTTGCCTGTGTAGCTACTAATGGTTCACTTGATAGGATTCTTACCGGATTTTGGTATACCGACAGATTTCGCATTTCTGCTCTCCTTGCAATCGTCCAAACCTTGCTTATTGCTTTTGGGCTGGCAAAAACCTATTCGTTCATTAGGAAGCGAAAAAACTACAAGAGGCCAATCTGGATCGCGTTTACTGTTGTGCTTTTCGTCCTTCTCTTGTTCCCTTCTTTTACGCTTCGTGGTTTAGCGATCGTGGACACTTCTTTTGGCCATTTGCGTCATGAGTTGCACAGTCTATATCGTTCAGACCAGGCGGATAATGAGGCAGTTTTTTCGCAAGAAGAGCAAGATTTTGTCGATCAAGCGAGAGATCTCGTCGGAGATGCTCGTGTGTATAATACGCCCAAAGATGGAAGCCTGTTCGCCTACCAGTACAATGGTTTGCGCACTTATCATAGGACTCAATCATCTGGCAAAACAGGGGAGGAAATACTTCTTAATCACAGCATAAATGAATATGCTTCAGACGAGTCAGTTCAGCAGGCTGTAGAGAACTTAGGCATTGAATACGTGTTGATGCTCGATCAAGGGCACGAACCCTATTGGAGACAATGGTCAAATTCCCCCTTGGATGACGATGTTGGTTTTGAGGGAATCAATGAAGATACACCAGGTTTTGAATTGGTCCTTTCGGAAGGAGATATGCGCCTTTTCCGCTTGATTCCCCTGGATGAGCTTGCAGTAAGTTCTGATTGATTGCACTAAACCGTTGTGCTCGCGATCGAGTTTTTCTTATGCCGTATAATTGAGATTAAAAGACACCGGTTGATGTTTCTTTGCTCAATAAAAACGAAGAAGCATTTTGTCTGTCAGGAATTAATACAGGGATATGATCCAGCAGCGAAAAGTAGGCATGCGAACAGCAGCCATCATCCAGTTTGCCTCGAAGTATACGAGTCTTTTCGCTCAGCTTTTTATTACTGCTATCTTGGCGCGTATGCTTCCTCCGGCAGACTTCGGAACGCTTGCCATCATCTTGGTGTTCTTGAACTTCTTCATTCCTTTTGCTGACATGGGAATAGGTGCAGCCATCATTCAGTATCAAGATCTTGATGATCGTGACTATGGCGCTCTGTTCACGTTCTCTATCTTCTTCGCTCTGTTGCTTACAGTATTCTTTTGCGTTGCTGCTGTTCCTATTTCTCTGTTCTACAACAACGCCGATCTAGTGCCACTTTGTTTGCTTGGTTCTTTGTCGCTGCTGTTCGCTACTTTGAACATGGTTCCGAATGGCCTTTTACTCAAAGACCAACGGTTCATCAGCATCGGCATCAGACTTTTCGTGGTTACCGTGGTAGGAGGTGTGATAGCCATTGTGATGGCGTTTGCTGGGTGGGGTGTTTACGCATTAGTGTGGCATAACATCATTGCTGGTCTCATCACTTTCTTATGGAACTATCTTTCACGTCCTATTCGCCATCTCACCATTCATTTCATGGCATCACTGAAAAAAGTCTTTTCGTATTCAGTCTTTCAGTTTGGTTCGAGCATGGTGAATTATTTTTCAACCAACCTTCCCAATTTGGTTATCGGCAAAGCGTTCAATGAGGTTGCGTTAGGTTTTTACGATAAAGCATATAGACTGACAACCTATCCTCTTAATGGCGTATCAAACGTAATAATCTCGGTCATTCAACCCTATATGGCAAAGCATCAAGACGACCTTAAGGCGCTCTTTTCCTACTGGTTCAAGATTGCCAAAGCCCTTTCTTTGATAGGTATCCCCATCACGGTAATTTTCTTCTGTGCGCCTGAAGAAATAGTGGGCATCATGTACGGCGATCAGTGGGGAAGCGCAGTGCCGCTGCTCCAGCTCCTCTCGATCTGTATCTACTTTCAGATGGTAAACAGTGTTTCCGGTGCTTTTTTCTTAAGTGCAGGAAAGGCTGATTTGCTCTTTCGATCAGTATGTATGTCAACAATCCTGACGGTCTGCGGCCTTGTGATCGGCATTGCGTTTGGTAGTCTTGAAGCGGTTGCGCTTTGCTTGTCGGTCGCCTTCTGCCTTCATGTGATTCCCAGTGCTTATTACTTACTAAAGCGCACCTTGCATGAAGGCTATAGATGCGTTGTAAAGTTCTTGCCTGAAATTGGCATCGGTTTAATAGCAGGAGCAGCATGCTTGCTCCTTACTCCTTTTATGCCCGACAACATCATCTTGAGCTTACTTTGTAAAATGCTTGTGGTTCTTGGGGTCATCGCATTGGGATATCTTGCGACAAGGCAATATGGTTATATAAAGGCAATCTTGCGCAAAGGCTAAGCGATGGGCGTATCATGCAAAAGCATTTGGGTATTTAAGTGAAGTCAGTTTAGTTAGCTGTAGGTTAAGAAGGATTCAGAATTGGAAACGTGGGGCATGTTCTTTCTGGCGAGCTTGGTAGGAGTCGTTTTTCTCTACCTCGTTGGTTTTTTGATTCTTAAAGGCTTCAAATTTTCCAACCTTTTTGCACTCGCGGCGGCGCCTATCGTCTCGACACTTTGCTTCGAGATTCTCGCGATTGTTTTTGATAAGTTGAATCATGCTGCTTCTTGGGCGGTTTTTTTTGTACCATCGCTTCTACTGGGCGCAGTAGTATGTGGTATTGGTGTGCTGTATGGACGAAGACAAGGTCAGACACAAAAAAATGCTGTAGCTGCAAGCGAGCTCAAGAACAGTTTTCGTTTTGATCTGAAAATGGTAGTTCTTTATGTTGGGCTTGCGCTTTTCGTGGGGCTTTTTGTCTTTGTTAAAGCCCTTGACGGTCCAGCATGCTTTAACGAAACCTACGACAACCTCACGCATCTCGGGTTGGTACAAAGTTTTCTCGAATCAGGTCATTATTCAGCGCTTGCAGCCTCGGTATATCAGGATCTTGGGGAAGCTGGGTCTTATTATCCAGCTGCATGGCATTTGATTACTGCCATGGTTGCAGGAGCAACAGGCACATCGAATCTAGTAGCAACGAATGCAATGAACTATGTTTGCTGTTGTGTGGTTTATCCGCTCAGTTGCTTATGCCTTATGCGACAGATCTTTCCACGGCGTAATCGAGTAGTCGTAGCAGGTGCTTTTGCTGCTATTGGTTTTGTTTCGTTTCCATGGTTCTTTACGGTCTATGGTGTGTTGGAGTCGAATTTGTTCGGCTTTATCATGGTGCCGGTCATGCTCGTTGCGATCATGCAGCTTTTCGGTTTGGGGGTATCGCGTGCTGATAGGGCACGTTACCTTTCGATCAGCTTTGTGAGTGCACTCTTTTGCGTCTTTGCTCAGCCGAATGCCTTTTTTGCGGTCATGCTGTTTGCTATACCGTATCTTGTTTGGCGTGTTTGGGATAGCACTGGGCAAAAGAGCAAGAGGCCTCGTTCAACCAAGGTGCGAGCAGGGTTTGTAGTCCTATTTCTGTTTGCAGTGTTTGTCGTTTGGGCCGTTTGTTACAAGGCGCCATTCCTTTACGCGGTAACTCATTTCATCTGGCCTCCAGCCACCAATCCATCTCAAGCATTCATCAATATGCTCTTATTCTCGAACTCTTGGGCACCAGTTTCGCTTGTGGCAGCTGTTTTGGTGGGGGTTGGTCTGTATGCTATGTGGCGCGAACGTAAGTACGGATGGCTTGCAACTGCTTTAGGAATAACAGCTGCGATCTATTGGGTGAGCATCTGTCTGGAAGGCACTATCGATCAATTTCTTTCAGGCTTTTGGTATTCAGATTGGCGAAGGACGGCTGCGCTTCAGGCAATGATCGCCGTTCCTGTTGCTGCATTGGGGATTGCCCATCTTTATGGCCTGATTGCTCGACACGCTAAACTGAATCTTTTTTCGAATATCGGCCTGGCTCTTCTTCTGATCGTGCTTTTATTCATGCCGAATTTTTTGCTTCGTGGCATTATGCAGGTACAGACACCGTTCGGGTATTTCGATGAGATGATGTATCAGTATTATTCAATGGATCAGGGCGATGATGAAGTGATCTTCTCTGAGTCTGAGCGAAAGTTCGTTACCCAGGTGAAAGAGATCGTGGGAGATAAGGTCGTTTATAACCTTCCCTACGATGGTAGCTTCTTTGCGTATCAGTCCGATGGGCTGCATACGATCTATCGCCTTCCTTATACAGGGCCCGGTCAAAACGCAGACCAGCAAATTCTACAATCGAGCTTGTATGAGTACGCTTCCAATAAGGACGTGCAGCAAGCAGTAGATAATTTGGGAGCAGAATATGTTCTCACGCTTGATTATGGGCACATTCCGCATCATAAGAATTCACCTGATCCTTATGCTAAATCGTGGCCCGATTATCTTCCTGAAAACTGGACAGGCATCACCAGAATTACTGAGGATACGCCTGGTTTCGAGCTTGTTCTCTCAGAAGGGGATATGAGATTGTATAAGATAGTAGAACCAAGCTAGGTCGTTTAACTCTGAAAAGGACGCTCATGAACTATATCGATCATACGCTTTCGAATATCGTTCTGCCTAAAGGTGCCGAACCATTAGGAGGATGGGATCTGTATATCAAGACACCTGAAGGCAGTGTTTGCGCTCCTGAAATCAACGGGTGTTTGCTTCAGGGTTCGGTGGACTTCTTTACCTATTTCAACGCCTGTTCGCTTGCGAAGTGGAAGAAATACACAGGCATTAAGCGCGTGTACCTCCATTTGGAATTTGCGAATGAAGCGATCAATAAGGAGTATGCATGCACGATCCAGTTCTTTGGTCGGTCTTATCTGGACTCGGCGGCATCGTCGCTTGCAAGTGGAGTGCGCTTGACTTCGACGATGGGCAAGACCAAAGAAAACGGCTCGTTGGTTTTTGATCTGCTTATTCCCGAGACTGATTACGAAGTAATCGGATTTGCGCTTGATGTGCGTGGAGGCGTGGTACTTGAAAAAGCGTACTATTATGCGCGCGTTGCCGAAGAGCAAATCAATTCCGTGAAGATAGCACTCTGTACTACGACGTTTCTTAAGGAAGACTACATCATCCCCAATATCGAGCTAGTAAAGAACGAAGTATTAGCGGCTGATGATGTGATAGCAAAAAACTTTCATATGTTTGTTATCGATAATGGACGCACGCTTGATGCCGAGGCGCTGTCTGATGAAGGTGTGACCGTACTTCCTAATCCTAATGTTGGTGGTTCAGGCGGCTTTGCACGCGGCATGATGGAAGCTATGAAGCATGATGGAAATTTCACCCATGTCTTGTTGATGGACGACGATGTAAGTATCTCAACTGAAAGTCTTAGGCGCACGTTCAATTTGCTTTCTCTGGCAACGGGCAAGTATAAGAACGCTTTCATCAATGGTGCCATGCTCGTTGCAGAAGAACCTAATCGACAATTCGAAGACGTGTCATACGTGGTCAATTCGGGAGCATATTCTTCTGTTAAGTCAAACCGGTATTACATGGATCAGCAGCAGTATATCGTACGTAATGAGCATATCGATGTTGAGATTCCAAAAGCTTATGGTGCCTGGTGGTTTAGCTGTATCCCGGTAAGCGCGATCGAGCAAGTCGGGTTACCACTGCCTCTTTTTGTCCGTTGTGATGATGTCGAATACGGTATGCGCGCGAAACCCATTTATATGACCATGAATGGTATTTGTGTCTGGCATGATGGATTCATGGGCCGTTCGCGAGCTTCAGTAGACTCATATCAATATGTACGAAATTTTTTGATTATGATCGCGATGACAGATTGCTCTTCTCAAGACTTATTCATGCTGCGTATGGAGCGTGCCCTCCGTCTTCAATTGCGCGTGATGTCTTATGATGCGGCTGATTTGATTCTTGATGGGATCGCGGATTATCTAAAGGGTCCAGACTATTTTGCATCGTTGAATGGTGAAGAGGTTATCAAGCGCAATGCAAAAAAGAACGAAAAACTCGTGCCGCTTGATGAGCTCGCGGAACCTTATCGCAATGTCTCTTATAACAAACGATTGCTTGGCGACCAGTCTCGTATCAAACCTCTCTTAAAGCTCATGCGTACGCTTCCGTATGATCGGCATTTGCTTCCAGATGCTTTATTGCGCGACACGCCAGAAGCGGTTTTTTATAGCGGACTTTCGATCTTGTCTCCTCGCACCATCGGAACTAAGACGTTAGTGGCCATTGACCTTGAGGGTAACCAGGGTGCAGTTCGTCATATGGATCGTGAGCGTTATCGGCAAATCATGGATCGCTGGAAGGCGCTCAAAAGCGAATTGAAAGAACGAGGAGATGAAGTGCGTGCGGCATATAAAGAAGCGCTACCTTATCTCACCTCGACCGAGTTTTGGGAGAAGTATCTTGGTCTTGATGAAGCGGATGTATCGTAAAGGAAACGTTTGTTGTCGACCGCATGAAGCAGGATGGGCCTTATATAGCCGTGGTATCATGGGGGTTACGAAAAAAGCGTAATAGTACGCGTTTGTTGAACGAACAAGGAGTGCTCACCTTATGAGTGCTAGATCTAAAAAACAGAATGCCCAGCGCAACTTTGGGAATGCTTCCTCGGAAGGAGCAGAAAAGTGGACGCCGAAAGCAAAGGATGTTGCAGGAGATTCGCAGCCGACCCCTGCCTACGGTTTTCCAGCGGTTTCTGCAGACGATGTTAAGGCCAACCAATCTGCCCAGCAAAAGGCAAATGCGACGAATGCGGCAAATGCTACCCAATGGAACAATGGGTCCAATTATGATTTTCTGTGGGAAGCTACTGACACCAAACGCAGTGCAAAAGGGCAGGCAGGAACTACCACGGTAGTCGAGTCCGATACCGATTATCTTCTCTTGCCCCATCCTGATGTTTTCAACGCCTATCCGCCCGAGGTCCAGCGCAAGATCATGGAGTGGGCTGACCGCGATGTGCGTGCTCGTCGCGACGATGAATCGCTGCGCCAGGATGCGCTCATTCGCGCACAAGCCGCGCGTGAGCGAACGATCATGGCGGTTCCCGTTGCGATCGTCATCTTATGCATCGTGTGCGCAACCATCACGGGCATGTATACGAAGAGCGCGGTGTTTGCAGTAGCGTTCCTCGTAGTGGCGATCGCCGTTATCATGGCGCTCTATTTCACCAGGAAGAACGACCTCTACGTCCAGAGCGATCCGTATGAGGATGAAGAGGAAAACGAGGAGGAATAATCCATGGCCGAATTCAGCCCCACGCGCACTCATGCAACCTGGAAGCCGCGTGTCACGCCGGTTCCCGTTCCGTATTTCCGCTGTCAAGAGTGCGGCGCGGTGCTTCAAGGTGTTGACGGCGATGTTGAGATCACGATGAGCGACAATCATCGCTCGCAGGTGGCCGAACTTCCCTACGCTCACACAGATTTCCATCCTGAATGCTGTGGCAAGCCGATGGAGCGCTTGGAGGGAATCTCGCATCTTGAGGTGAAGGACAAACTCGATCTGGATTATCAGATCGTTGGCAGCTATGATCACAACGCTTTGCGGGTTACGTGGAAGGTGAAGGAACCGGGTTACGAACCGCGCTGGTTTGCGGTGAAAACCTTCACCGGCATCATGACGAAATACGTTACGCCGAAGAAATGGCCGCCGATCGTGTTTGCGTTCGCTGATGAAGATGCCTATGCGTATTGTGACGAAGATCCGTGTTTGGAATGCACGTTCCGTTGCAAACGTGGCATGGAGGTATATTGCTACACGCCGAAGATCGGGCTTATCGTTATGCCGCTCGATCGCATGGTGGCAACGGGCAGCGCAGGTTTCAAAGAGATCGAGCTCGATTAGTTCTTACTTTCGGAGCGTTCTCTTGATGGTGTCGAGCGTGTAGCCAAGGCCGTTGTTGCGCAGTGTGTAGGCTAATTCGGAGAGCAACGAAGCGTAATAGGGAAGCTTGCTCGTACTGATGCCTGCAGCATCTTCTTTGCCGCGATACCCGATGAACATCTCTTTAAGATGCGGGGGAATGCTCGCTTCACGCGCAACGAGCGTAGGATCCATGGCGTCGAACATGCGCCCTATCTCATCGAGCACTTCTTCGTCGGTGTTGCCTTCTTCATCGGTGTTCGCAGCTAATTGGTTGCCAAGATAAGTGAAGCCCTTAGCGGTATGCGCGAGACGCACGTTGGTATCGTTTCCAAAGCCACGTCTATACACGATCTCGCCCATCGCATGCCAGCGATCGAAAGGAAGGCGTTTATTGGTGCGCAAGAAGCTGGTTGCTTCGTTGGCGGTTTCTTCGCGATAAACGTAGAACGGCTCGTCCAGATAGGCGATGCGCTCAGCTGCCAGCAAAGTCTCAAAGAAGAATTCGTTATCAGCCCAGCCTGCGCCGGGGTATTCGACAAAATGGATGCTTTTTTGGGAAAGGAAGTCTCGCCGGTAGAGCGCCGACCAAATAGAGGGGTGGTGGCGCAGCAAATGATCGGTATGGGCATCGTGGAGAGTGAAGGGCTGCTGAGCCGGCTTGATGCGGCCGCGATACGAGCAGTTGAGCGTGGTGAGCGCCTTGCCGCCACGCGCTACCCCTTCAGCGCGCAGTTCGCGCACGTAGGGAGTTTTCACGATATCGACGTTTTCGAACCCACTTGCAAAATCGAGCATGCGTTCATACATTGCGGGCAGGATGAAGTCGTCGGGTTCGAGAATGGCGATCCAAGTGCCGCGAGCTGCTTGAATGCCGTCGTTCATCGCCGCTCCGTAGCCAGCGTTCTCCGCGTGGTTCACGATCGTGAAGCGCGCATCTTGGGCGAAGAAGCGCTGCAAGATATCAGGCGAAGCATCATTCGATGCATCGTTCACGCATACGATCTCGAGGTCCTCGAGCGTTTGGCTTGTAAGCGAGCAAAGTGCTTTTTCAAGGGTGGAAGAAGCGTTGAACACGGGCACTACCACCGAAACGAGTGGGGTAGAGGGTGCGTCTGCGCGTCGCAGCATCGTGAAGGTGCGCTTGCCATTCGCGCTTGCGCATACGGTCTCTTCCTGGGAAGCAACGCTCATACGGGCCTTTCGGTCTTGTTCTTGCTAAGCAGCGCGAAAAAACGAGGAAGAAGACTCGCCCGATTTTCGGCTCTATCCATTCATTATACGGCCTCTTTTGGTGCGGAATGTTCGTTCTTCGCTGCGCTGTTCTCGCGCGCTTTTTGTGCGATGGCCTTTTGCGTGCGCTTGATGTGGTGTGCGTAGACCGTGACTACGATGAAAGCGCAGATGATGGTCATGCCCATCATGATGAAATAGCTCGTGGTGTAGGTGCCCGTCAGTTCGCAGAGCACGCCCGGCATGAGGTTGAAGACAAAGCCGCCGAACGCATAGGCGATCTGGAAATGGCGGATGGTCTTGAGCATCTGCTCGGCGGAACTGAGCTCGAGCGACCAAAGCGCAATGCCCGTGGTGCCGAGCGGCATGCCAATGCCGAGCACGACTGCCGCTGCGGATGCTTCGGGCACGCCTCCTATTCCGACAAGCGCGCAAAGCAACATGGCTGCAATGAGTAGGATGAAGAAGCAGAACGACCCCGTGAGCGTGCCGAACTTGTCGCAGACGATGCCAACAACGAACTTCGATATGGTCAAGAAGATGCCCGCAAGCGAGATGAGCAGCGCGGCAACCCCCGCATCGATCCCTTGGGTGGTGAGCAGGATGCCGAAGTAGTTGTAGCCTGCAACGGAAACGCCGCCGAGCAACACGAGCGCGAAGATCATCGCTACGTACGCTCCGCGTGGTAGCGGCATGGAGGCAAGGTTCACTCGTGGGCGACCAACTGCTCTTCTGCGGTGAAGATGGTGGGCGTGATGGGCATGGTGCGCTTTATGAATGTGGCCGTGTTCGTGCTGTTCAAGCGCTGGGTGGTCAGCGGACTCTTCGTTGGCCGAAGGGCTGGCTGCTGCGCGCTGTTCGCCGGTCTCTTCGATCGCGACCTCAGCGACTTCTTCCTGGGTGCTCTTTGCCGCCAGGTCTTTCGGCGCTTGATTCGGCTTCGGGCGCGCCATGACCGGCTCGAGCCCCACATCTTCAGGCTTCACGCGTACGAACTTGAACAGCAGCAGTGCAAGGATGAAGGCGATCGCTGCTTCAACATAGAATGCGAGCGAAAGGGAGAACGCATCGATCAGCCAACCCGCCAGGATCGGGATGAAGATGGCAGCCACGCCGCTTCCCATCGTAGCGATGCCCGAGACCGATCCCACTTTGCCACGAAACCAGTTGCCGATCAGATAGGTGGATGCCACCATACCGCCAAAACCATACCCGATGCCTGCGAACGCGCTCGCCACGCACAAGCTCGCCAGGCTATCGGCTCGTCCGAACAGGAAGAACGCGAGCGCGGTGAAGAGCGTGGCAACGAAGAACCCGATGCGCGGATTGAGGCGACGGAAATACACACCAGTGAAGAACATGCAGATGAGCGATACGAAGGTGCGCACGGTCACTACCACCGAACCGCCCACATCGCCGACCCCAGGAATATCCACGATATAGGACTGGTAGATGGAAAACGACGTGGACGTGAAGCCGGTGTTCACGAAGAGCAGCGTGAAGGCGCACGCCACGATGATGGTTTGGTAATGCTTCTTGACCCCCATTTTTAATGCATGAACAGCTTCAGTAGCGGCAGCTTGCCCGCATAGGGCGCAGTGCGAATCGGGATCTCCACCAGTGGGGTCTTCTTCATGGTCGATTTATAGTGCGTGAAGCAATCGAAGCCCACCTTGCCGTGGTAAGCGCCGATGCCCGACTGCGCGAAACCGCCGAAGCCCATGTGGTTGTTCGCCAGGTGAATGACTACGTCGTTGATGGTCGCGCCGCCGAATGGAATGCGATGCAGCAGATACTGCTGGAAATCGGTATCGTTGCTGAAGATGTAGCATGCCAGCGGGTGGCCGAACTTCTCGGTGATGGCAACCGCTTCGTCGATCTTTCGCCACGTGATGAGCGGCAATACCGGACCAAAGATCTCCTCTTGCATCACGGGATCGTCGAGCGTAACGCCGGTCATGACCGTGGGCTCGATCTTCAAGGTCTCCGGATCGCGACCGCCGCCAACAGCAACGCGCGCGGCTTCGCCGTGGTTGTCGATCAAGCCGCACACGCGGTCGAAGTGATGCTTGCTGATCATGTGCGGGTATTCGGGATTGTTCAGGATGTCGTTGCCGAAGTACTTCTTGAACGCTTTGTTCAACTCCCAAACAAGCTGGTCAGCCACGCTCTCATGCACGAGCAGGTAGTCGGGCGCCACGCAGGTTTGCCCAGAATTCAAGCATTTGCCCCACGCGATGCGCTCAGCTGCGATGGGAATATCGGCGAAGCAATCGACGAAACATGGGCTCATGCCGCCCAGTTCGAGCGTAACGTCGGTAAGATTCTGCGCGCACACGCCCATGATCTCACGCCCGACGTTCTGCGAACCCGTGAAGAACATCTTGTCCACGTTCACCTCGAGCAGCCAGTCGTTCACGTGCGATCCGTGAATGCAGGTGATGTAGTGGGCAGGGAACAGTTCGTCGCACAGTTCCGCCAACACCTTATCGGTCGCAGAGGCGCTGTGCGAAGGCTTCAAGAGGATGCAGTTGCCTGCCGCCAGAGCATCGACGAAGGGCACGAGGCTCAAGTTGATGGGGTAGTTCCAAGGTGAGAGCACTGCTGCCACGCCGAAGGGCACGGGGTAGACCTTGGAGGTGGCGGGGAAATGCGCGAGCGGCGTGGGAACCGAATACGGGCGTGCCCACTTGCGTAGGTGCTTCTTCATCATGTTGATCTCGTCGTACACGAGGCCAAGTTCACACATATAGCCTTCGTAGGGGCATTTGCCCAAGTCCTTTTCGAGCGCATCGAGCACCTTGGCTTCATGTAGCTTGAGCCAGCTTTTGAGGCGAGTGAGTTGCTGCAAGCGGAAGTTCACGTCTTGCGTGGCACCCGTTTTGAAGAAGGTGCGCATAGCATCGATCTGTGCTTGCAAGTCGGCAGCAGATTCGAGCTTCAGTGCGCCTGCGCCAGTCGCATAATCGGGCAGGGTGTTCGCGACGTTCGCCGAGGTTGCGGATAGCGGCGTTTCAGGTGCCGAAGCGGCTTTCTTCGCCGTTTGCTTAGGAGCGGTAGCCATTAGTATGCCTCCTCCAGGATATGAAGTGCGATCTCTTTGGTCACTTCGTGCTTGTTGTACAGAGCGGCACCATCGTAGCGCGCCTGGCGTGCGACCTTGGGCAAGATGGCGCGTTCGACACCAAGCTGTGACAAGGTGATGGGCACATCGTAATGGTCGTGCAGGTATTGGTTGAGCTCGAAGAGCGCTGCGCTGAAGAGGACGTCGCGCTCTTCAGCGGTAAGACTGCTCTTGTCCAGATCGGGACGCAAGGCGCGCAAGAGCTCACCATAGAGCCCCGCATGATGCCCGCGCTCGAGGTTGAAGCGCACGCAGTAGGGGAGCAGGATCATCATGGCCTGGCCATGGGGGATGTGACAGATGCCACCGAGCGAATGGCCGATCGCGTGCACGATGCCCACCATGGCATTCGAGAAGCTGGCGCCTGCGAGCAAGCTGCCGAGCGCGAGCGAGGTGCGCACATCAAGGTCTCCTGGCTCTTCGCAAGAGCGCACGAGGTTTTCGGAGATGAGCGCGATCGCCTGGCGTGCCAGCGCATCGGAAACGGGGTTCTTCTGGATGGAGGTATAGGCCTCGATCGCGTGGGTAAGTGCGTCGACACCGGTCGTGGCAGTGAGCTTCGGCGGCAGCGAAGCGGTGAGCAGCGGGTCAAGGAAGGCAACGTGCGGCACAAGCTTATAAGAAGTGTAGGAGAGCTTCTCGTGCGCTTCCTCATCGGCGATGACCGCAACGAGCGTAACTTCGCTGCCCGTGCCTGCGGTAGTGGGAATGGCGATGAGCGGGTCGAGGTCATTCTGCAGAATCTCGGCGCCTTGCAGTTCGGCGATGTCGCGGTTGCCGACCGAGATCGAGGCGGCGGCACCCTTCGTGGTGTCGATGACCGAACCGCCACCGAACGCGATGAAGCCATCGCACCCTTCCTGTTCGTAGATGGCTGCCACATCGTTCACTACGGAAAGCGAAGAGTCAGGCGGCACCTGGTCGTAGAAAGCGAAGGGGAAGCCCGCTTCGGTCAGGCGATGGATCGCATGGTCGGTGATGCCGAGCGCCACGAGATTCGCGTCGGTTACCACGAGCGGCTTGGTCACGCCCATTTCAACGAGGATGACGGGCAGCTTGTGGAGCGCATGCTCGCCGCAGATGATGCGGGTGGGGCAGTGGAATTCAAAAGCGTTCATGAAGGTTCTCCTTAACAACAGTTCGGTTGGGGCATGTTCGGTTAGGACGCAGAAGCTCGGATGGGGTGGGTGAGCGCGCGCCGGCCGCAATTGCACAAGAGTAGGCGTTCGGCAGGTTGTCGTTGCGGCGTTATCTGCGGTACGCGCTTCGCCAACAGAAGAAGGTGCGCAGCACGGTATCGAACAGGTAGGTGATGGCAACCCCCTTGCTGTTCGCACCATGGGTGGCGAACAGACGTGCAGCCAGTGCTTCTTTCAGACTGAGAGCGCCCGAGAACACATCGAAGGCGTAATCAAGATCGCGGAATTCGATCACGAAGTCGGGTTCCTTGTTGGCGGCAACGCGCCAGCTGCTGCCGTACTGTTCGAATGTGATCGCGCGGCCGAAGCCATCGATGTCGATCGCGAACGTGAAACCGGGGCCCAGCACGAGCGTTTCGTGCGCGACCGTGGCGGAAACCTGCGGGGCTACTTTCATGAGAGCGGGCAAGAGGGCCATCATCGTGTTCACGTAGGTTTGTTTGTACAGTGCGCGCTCAGGGTGCGATTGCGTGGGCTCGGTGATCGCGGAATAGATCTTCGTAGGCATGATTCCTCTCTTGTGTCATCCGATCGATTGCAAATGGTTAGATTATCAAACCATTTTACTCCTTTGCTCCGACTTGAACTGCGCAACTGCTCGTGCAATCGGCAAATTAACAGCTTGTAAAACGCATCAGATTTTTCTATCAATTCACGAAGACGGGGCTATAATAGGAATCTCAAAATCGTGAGGGGTGAAGTCTGCAATGCTCATTGGCATTCCAAAGGAAATACGTGCAGGTCAAACGCTTGTCGCCGCTACGCCGAACACAGTACAGAAGCTCATCGCGCTCGGTTATACCGTCTCGGTCGAGCAAGGGGCAGGGGAACTTGCGAATTATTTCGATCAGCAATTCGAAGAAGCCGGTGCCTCTTTGGTGAGCACCGCTGAAGCGTGGGCGGCCGACATCGTCGTCTGTCTCGATGCGCCTTCGCTCGAGCAGCTTGCTCTTATGAAGGAAGGAGCCACGCTCCTCTCGCGCCTCGATCCACAGAATAACGATGAACTGCTCGAAGCGTGCGCGAAGCGCAAGATCACGGCACTTGCGCTCGATGCGGTGCCCCGTATCTCTCGTGCGCAATCGCTCGACGTGCGCTCTTCACTCATGAACGTTGCTGGCTACCGTGCGGTCATCGAAGCTGCGAATGCCTTCGGTCGCCAATTCACCGGTGCCGTTACTGCAGCTGGTAGGGTGAATCCTGCGAAGGTCTATGTGATCGGCGTGGGTGTTGCTGGCCTTGCCGCTATCGGCACGGCTGGTTCGATGGGCGCTGAGGTGTTCGCTACCGATGTTCGTTCCGATGTGGCCGACCAGGTGCAATCGCTCGGCGCCACCTTCGTGGAGATCCCCGTTTCGCAAGAATCAACTGACGGCTATGCGCGTGAGCTCGATAAAGACGATCAGGCACGCACTCAAGAGGTGTACATGCACCAAGCTTCGAAGAGCGATATCGTCATCACCACAGCACAGGTTCCCGGTCGCCCTGCGCCGCTGTTGCTCACCGCTGAGGCCGTCTCGACCATGATGCCGGGTTCGGTCATCGTGGATATGGGCGCATCCGATCTGGGCAGCAACTGTGCGCTCACGGAACCGGGCAAGGTCATCACCACCGAAAATGGTGTCATCATCATCGGCTATACCGATCTGCCTGCGCGCTTGCCCGGGCAGGCTTCGCAGCTCTTCGGTCAGAACATCGTGAACTTGCTGAAGCTGGTCACGCCCGATAAGAACGGCCAGCCCGTTTGGAACGAGGATGACGTGGTCATCCGCGGCATGCTCACCACGCGTGATGGCCAGATCACGTGGCCGCCTCCGCCGGTGCAAGTTTCAGCGGCGCCTTCGCCCGGAGCGGCAACAGAAAAGGCTGCGCAACCTGCTGGGGCCGCCCAAACAAGCGCGAGCGATTCTGAACCTGCGCAAGCAGTTGAAGCCGCACCTTCCAAAAAGGAACCTTCCGCTTTTCGCAAATGGTGGTGGAAGATCGCGCTCGGCGCGCTTGCGGTATTGCTCATCGCTGCAGCACCCGCGCACATGTCGAGCCATTTCATGGTCTTCGTGCTCGCGTGCGTGGTCGGCTTCTACGTTATCACGGGCGTTTCCCATACGCTCCATACCCCGCTCATGTCGGAAACGAATGCGATCTCAGGCATCATCATCGTTGGTGCCTTGTTGCAAATCAGCTCGGGCGATCTGCTCGTTACGGTGCTCGCTTTCATCGCGGTAGCGCTTGCTTCTATCAATATCTTCGGTGGCTTCCTCGTTACGAGGCGAATGCTGAAGATGTTTGAAAGGAGCTCAGAATGAACGAGACGATTCTGGTGGTCGAAACCGTTACGACCGATACGGTAAACGCTGTTCAAGATGTGCTCTCACGCGGGCAGTCGCTCGCCTATATCGTTGCGGCGCTCTTGTTCATCCTTGCGCTCGCAGGACTTTCCAAGCAGAAGAGCGCGATGCGCGGCAACGTGCTCGGCATCATCGGCATGGTGGTGGCGCTCGCTATCGTCATCGTTGCAACCACCATCGAAGGCTTCCAATTCCCCGCCTATACCGTTGGGCTCATCATCGTGGCTATGCTCATCGGCGCAGCTATCGGTGTCTGGAAAGCACGTCGTGTCCAGATGACGGCCATGCCCGAACTGGTGGCATTGCTCCATTCGTTCGTCGGTGCCGCCGCGGTGCTCGTAGGCATCAATTCCTTCCTCATGACCCCTGGCGATGGCTCTTACGATGGCGCCTTCCACATGGGTGAAGTGGGCATTGCGGTGTTCATCGGTGCAGTCACCTTCACGGGTTCGATCATCGCGAACTTGAAGCTTTCCGCGCGCATCTCGGGCAAACCCCTCACGCTTCCTGGACGCAATCTATTGAATCTCATCATGGTCATCGTTTGCGTCGTGTGTATCGGCTGGTTCGTAGCTACCGAAGGCATCGCCGCAGGCACCTTGCCGCTCGTCATCCTCACGATCATCTCGCTCATTCTTGGTGCGCACCTTGTGCTCGCTATCGGTGGTGGCGATATGCCCGTGGTCATCTCGATGCTCAATTCTTATTCGGGTTGGGCGGCGGCCATGGCAGGCTTCACGCTCGGAAACGACCTGCTCATCATCACGGGTGCACTTGTCGGCTCTTCCGGTGCCTACCTCTCCTACATCATGTGTCAAGGCATGAATCGTTCGTTCGTTTCGGTCATCTTGGGTGGATTCGGCAGCGATGGTGCGGTGTCCTCTTCGTCGCAGGCATCCTCGCTCGAGGGTCGTACGCACACCGAAGTAAGTCCCCAGCAGGTTGCGGATATGCTGAAGGCGGCAAAGCGCGTGGTCGTTTCTCCTGGCTATGGCATGGCGGTCGCGCAAGCGCAATTCCCAGTGGCTGAGCTCACTCGTAAGCTCATCGATCAAGGTGTGGATGTGAAGTTCGCTATCCATCCTGTTGCGGGACGTATGCCCGGCCATATGAACGTGCTCTTAGCAGAAGCGAAGGTCCCTTACGACAACGTGTACGAGATGGACGAGATCAACGACGATTTCGGCGATGTCGATGTGGTGCTCGTCATCGGCGCGAACGATACGGTCAATCCTTCTGCCGCGACCGATGCTAATTCACCGATCGCGGGCATGCCGGTCATGCATGTGTGGGATGCGAAGAAGGTCATCGTTTCGAAGCGTTCGATCGGCAATGCAGGATACGCGGGCGTGGAGAATCCGCTGTTCTATAACGAGAACACCGACATGCTCTTGGGTGATGCGAAGGATTCCGTCGAAGCGGTCATCAAAGCGCTCTAGCACACTAGCACAGGCCCAGGCAGACACAAAAAAGGGGCTCTTCAGCCCCTTTTCATTTGAGTTGTGCGCAGCTTGCGCAGTGACGCGCGTTGCAATGCTCAGTGTTCGCCTTATTTGTCCGGCGTTCCGTTGAAGAGCGTGCGCGTCAGATCTGCTAGCATCCCGTGGTGCTTATGCTCGTGCTTCTCTTCGCAATCGGGATCCCACTCAGGGCATTTTCCCGTGTGGTATTCCGGCACGGCCACAGTGTCGAAGCTGATGCTGCTTTTATGGGGGCGCGCTTGATCCTTATGGAAATCGCCCTCAAGGTCAACTTTGCCCGTACGCACTTCAGGTACGGCAACATGGTCGGTATAGACCTCGTGCACATGCCCTTCAGGCACAGATTCAGATGATCGTTTCGTTTGTTCTTCAGTCATTGCTAACCATCCTCTATATCAAGTTGATGAAGAGCGTAATGCTCAAGCTGTTCATGAAGTCTGCGAACATACTACCGATGAGCGGGATCAAGAGGAAGGCCTTAACAGAAGGTCCATATTTATCGGTCAGAACCTGCATATTCGCCATGGCGTTCGGCGTTGCACCCATGCCAAAACCGCAGCTGCCAGCTGTGAGCACGGCCGCATCGTAGTCGCGCCCCATCGCGTTGAAGATGACGAAGCGCGCGTAGAGTACCATGAAGACGAATTGGCAAGCGAGCAGGATGATCATCGGAAGTGCCAGGTCAGCCAGCTGCCAGAGCTTGAGCGTGATCATCGCAATACCGAGGAACAGCGAAAGACAGATACCGCCCAGGTCGTTGATCTCGCCGATGCGGATGTCGATCTTGCCCGTGTATTCGCCGATGTTGCGCATGATGGCGGCAACGATCATAGCGCCGATGTAGATCGGGAAGGTCATGCCGGTAAGCGAGAGTAGGTAGGAAACGAGCGTGCCGATGCCCATCGCGATGGCGAGCTGGTAGGCTGCCGGTGCATATTGGGAGATCGAGCGATGGTGCTTCTCCTCTTCTTCAACGAGCAGATCGTCGGTGCCCATCACGCGGGTCTTCAGAAGATCCTTCTTCTTGATAAGGTTATTGCCCAAAGGACCGCCGATGAGCGAGCCGGCAACCAGACCGAACGTTGCTGCCGCGGTGGCAACGGTGGTGGCTCCCGTTACTCCCATGTCTTCGAGCACAGGGCCGAACGCACCCGCTGTGCCGTGGCCACCAACCATGGAAATGGAGCCCGTTGCAAGGCCGATGAGCGGGTCAACGCCGATCACATTCGAGACCGCAACGGCGATCACGTCCTGCGCTTCGATAAGGAAGAGCACGCAGAACAAGAGAACGATCAGCGCTTTTCCGCCGCTCTTCAGCACCTTCACGTTCGCTTGGAAACCGACCGAGGTGAAGAAGATCACCATGCAGACGTTCTTAAGGGTATCGTCCCATTTGAAGTCAATGATGCTGGCAGCGTAGAGCACGCACGTGATGATCGAGAAGAGCAGGCCGCCTACTACTGGAGAAGGGATGCAGAGGCGGTCGAGCACCTTGATCTTGGTCTTGAGCCAAGCACCGATGAGCAGCGCCACAACAGCGATCGCAAGTGTTTGATACATATCGAGAGAAACTTGAGCCATAGGCTGATCCTTATAACGAGTCTTCCATCAGGTCTATCAGATAGGCAGGCGCATATGCCAAGCGCTCTGCATGCGCGCGTGATACACGCCTGCGCGTTGCCTGCTAGTCGTCTTGTCCTCCGCTGACGCTCTTTCCTTCATCGGAGGAATTCATCACATCCACCGTGATGTCGTTGTCGGCATAATAGGCAGCCGCTCCAGGATGGAACGCGATGGGAATGCCTTCCGTTGCCTCTTCAAGGGTGGGTTGCATCGAGCTCTTCAGCTTTTCCGCGAAGGGAATCTGCCCGTTGAAAAGAAGTTGCATGATGCTCTTCACCTGGTCTTCAGGCATATCGTTGCGCGCTACGACCACAGCACGCACACCCACCGTTTGTGCCGCTTCGCTCTGTCCTGCGTAGGTGTTGGCAGGGATCGTGCAAGGCGTGTAGTAGCTGTGACGCTTGGTGAGCACATTCACCGCGAACGGGTCGATCGAGAGCACGCGCACGCCGATGCTATCGGCCAGGTTGGTGACCGCTGGGGTAGGGATAGCGGCCGTGATGAAGGCGGCATCGATCTTGCCCTCTTTCATCGCCTGAGCAGATTCGGAGAAGCTCAAGTATTCAGGGGTGAAATCGCTTTCTTGAAGGTTGTAGGCATCGAGCACTTGGAGCGCATTTTGCAGCACACCCGATTCACGTTCGCCCAAGCTTACGGTCTTGCCCGCAAGGTCCTCGATCGATTCGATCGGGCTGTCGGCAGGAACGATGATCTGGCACGCTTCGGTGTAGACCCCTGCTACGGCGCTATAGCCCGTATAGGCACCTGAATTCGAGAAGAAGCCTGTGCCGTTGTAGGCATCGTTCAAGGTGTCAGCCTGTACGATCGCCATATCGAGGAAGCCCTGCGAGAGCAAGCGAAGGTTCGCGCTCGAGCCTGCAGTGGTTTCGACGGTGATCGTGGGCACCTCTGCTTCGTTCTGGCTCTCATCAGCCAAAAGCGAGCCGAATTGATAGTACATGCCTTCGTTGTTGCCGGTGCCGAATTTCACTTCCTTGCTTTGCGAGCACGCGCAGAGCAAGCACAGTGCGAACGCAAGCAGGAAAATAAGAGCAACGGTGCGCTTCTTGAGTTGAGTCATAGAGCGATCCTGTTCGAACGAGTATGAAAAATGGTAGGTCTTTACTTTACTAGAGTTTGCCTGATTTTTCGGTCTTAAAGCTTCGATTCGTCGATTGCTTAGCAACGAGCGCGCGCTTCACACGTGTCTTTGCACTTGATAAGGCGAAATGTGCGAATTTTCCCCAAGTCGCGGCGATTGTTTATTGACAAGCCAAACATAGAAAACTACGATGAATAAACGCTAAAACTATTAGTTTCAGAAATGGAAGGGGTAACGTATGAGCGTTTACCAAGAGGCATATCACTTGCCAGAGTTTACCTACGATAAGTATGAGAAGCTGACGATCGAACAGCGCGGTCCGGTCTACATCTGCTCTTTCAACGATCCAGGTAACCTCAATGCAATGTCCTACGAGCAGATGGCAGAGTTCAACGACTTCCTGAACCTCGTTCGCTATGACAAGGATTGCCGCGTTATCGTTCTCACCGGCGAAGGCAAGTCCTTCTGCGCTGGCTTCAACCTGAACGACCTGTTCCTCGATCCTCCTGAGGACATGGGCCGCATCCAGCGTGACTTCTATGTCATGCAGCGCATGTGCTCCGATCAGGTGCTCAACATGGCTAAGTGCGAGCAGCCCATCATCGGCGCTCTCAAGGGCTTCGCTGTTGGTGGCGGTCTTTCCATCGCTACTGCTTGCGATATGCGTATCCTCGGCGAATCCTTCAAGATGAACGCTGGTTACCTCTCCATCGGTTACACCGGCACCGACATGTCCGGTTCGTTCTATCTCCCGAAGATCGTCGGCTATGCACGTGCTTGCGAGATCCTCATGAACCCGCGCCGCTTCAAGGCTGAGACCCTCGCTGAGTGGGGCTATGCAGTCAAGGTCGTTCCGGATGAGGAAGTTGTGGAAGAAGCAGTCAAGCTGGCTGAGGAAATCTGCCGCGAGACTTCTCCGTTCGGTCTGCGTCTTACCAAGGAAGCACTCCAGAGCTCGCTCGACGGTCTCTCACTTGCCGACCAGGTCAAGATGGAGAACCGCAACCAGGTTCTCGCTGCGAACACCCAGGACGCTTACTGGGGCATGCAGAAGATGAACCCGAAGAACCGCGAAGAGGTCAAGGCTCATCCCGAGAAGTACGTTATCACGAACAACCTCTAAGCCATTTCTTCTTACGTTTTTGCCGCGTACGTTTGCACAACGCATTCGCCGTAGCGAACAACATAAAAATGCAAAAGACCCGGCCTGTGCGTCGGGTCTTTTGTTAGTCTTGGGCTATGACAAGTGATACGAACAGGCAATGCTGCAAACGCGATCGCGCGTGCTGAAGCAGGCGTCGCGTGCGAGCGTGAAGCAGTTTATGAAGGAAAAGGGGAGTGCATGAAAGGTTTGGAAGGCATCAAGGTCGTCGAGCTCACCGGGTACGTGGCAGCTCCAGCATGTCCGCGCATCTTAGGCGAGATGGGAGCGACCATCTACAAGATCGAACCGTTCACAGGCGATGAGTATCGCACCAATGGCCCGGGGTTCGGCATGCAGAAGACCGATATCGACGATCCTGCGTTCGACCTGGCATCCATGAACAAGGACTTCTTGAGCGTGAACCTGAAGGACCCGGAGGGTGCGGCGTTTGTCGAGAAGCTCCTAGCGGATGCCGATGTCATGATCACGAGCTTCCGCGACAACGCCTTAAAGAAGCTCGGACTCGACTACGAAGCGGTGCATGCACGCCATCCTCACCTCGTCTGGGCGCAGATGCGCGGCTATGGGGAATACGGTCCTGAGCGCGACAGCAAGGGATTCGACACCACGGCCTACGGTGCGCGCGGCGGCTTCTTCGCCTCGTTGCCGCAAGCCGATAACTTCCAGCCCATCAACTGGCCGGCAGCGATCGGGGATTGGAACGCCTCGATGGCCCTTACCGCAGGCGTGCTCGGCGCTCTCGTGCGCAAGGATCGCACCGGGGAGGGCGACAAGGTGACGGTGAACCTGTACCACTGCGCGCTCTGGGCGATGCAGATCATGCTCGCCTCCACCCAGTTCGGCGATAAATGGCCGAAGTCTCGCTATAACGTCACCTGCCCGACGAACAACTCCTACCGCACCAAGGACGATGTGTGGTTCATGATCTGCTACGGCAGCTACGACATCTTCTACGACCATGTCATGCGCTCGATCGGCCTCGATGACCTCATCGGTGACGAGCGCTACAACCGCTCTGCGGTGATCAACGATGGACGCGGCATCAACACCGAGGTCGTGAAGATCTTGGAGGACCAGTTCGCCACCCAGGATTGGGACTATTGGGAGCGCATCTTCAAGGAGAACGACTTCCCCTACCAGCGTCTCTATCAGGCCCAGGACATCTTGAACGATGAAGAGGCCTATGCAAACGACATCCTGCGCTCCGTCCACTACGACGCCTTCGGCGAGAAGGTCCTGCCTACCTCTCCGATCCGCTTCGAATCGATGGGAGATCCCGTGCTCAGGAAGAGCCGCCCGATCGGGTATGACACCGCACGCATCATGGAGGCCTATGGCTACACGCCCGATGAGATCGAGCAGATGGATGGCACCTCGGTGCTCTGCTATGGCGGCGAAGAGATGCCCGAATCGGTGTTCGTCCCCAGCTACGGGCCGCGCTCGAAGAGGGATTAACGCCTTGCTGCAAAAGCAAACTGCTCAAATTTAGGATCGCGAAGATAGCGGCCACAGGCAAGCAAAAGGCTCCGACAGGTATGTCGGGGCCTTTTTATTTTGTTCCCATAGATTCTCCATCATGCAGATATGACATATTGCGAAAAATGTCGCATATAAGTATGAAACAAAGCGTTTGAGGAACGTAAATTTACTTTACAAAATCGCGATGTTATTACACAAACAAAAGAATCTGTGGAGAAAACTTCTAAAAATTGCGCCATAAATTAACGGGAATTGAATAACCTTTTCAAATTTAGAAAAACCTCATGGACTTGATTTTTTTTTTTTCTAAGCTCAAATGTGTCGGGACTGTTCACAGTTTCCACACAACTATTTGGATTGGATAAGGAAAAGGAGGGGGAACAAGAAGGGGCTGTTTGCTTTGATAGCGCGAAGGAGGGGATATCTTAAAGCGCTACCAAAGGGATTTCGTGATCTGAATGAACGTATTGATGGTTTCTGTACGTTCGATATTCGAGCAGTAGCAGAGATACAGTTGACGAAACTCGTCAGGAGCTTCATCGATCGGTAGACAGACCAGTTCATGCTGGTACGCATCGAGAAGCCACGAATGACAGGCTATTGCAAGAACATCAGGATTTGCAGAAACAATAGATGCCAAGGTTATTTCATCCGAATACAAGCATTCAACGGGAAGATCGTGATCTTGAAGTAAAGCAGTAACACTAGGGCCCAAAGGACCTTGCAAGCTGTACGAAACGATGTGCTGGTCTTTCAGTTCGGTCAAAGAGATCGAACTTCGTTTGCTCAACGGATGATCATGATTAGCTAAAAGAGCGACCGATTGTGTCCAAACAGGGTAGAAGATCAGCTCGGGGTCTTCTCCAACCGGTCCCGCAAAGGCAACATCAACCGTTCCATTCTTAAGTCTATTGAGCAGGTCGGGTGTGGTTGATTGGATGATGTTCAGTTGTATATTCCCATGGGTTATGCGCCTGAATTCATACAGTATCTTCGACCAATCCTGGTTCTGCGCTGAAAAGACCGCTCCAATGTTAATAGTGCGAACTTGATCGGATTTCTTCTTCTGAATGAAGCTCACACCATTATCGAGGAACTTCAATGAGGTTGCGACGTACTGATAAAAAGCGGCCCCTTCTTCCGTGAGGTAAACACCGGATCGACTCTTCTTGAAGAGCGCAACGCCCAGCTCAGCCTCAAGCTTGCTGATCGCTTGAGAAAGCGTTGGCTGAGTGATGGAAAGGGATTGTGCCGTCTGACGGCGGTTCTTAGTTTCCGCGAGTGCTTTGAAGTAGTACAGATGAGCTAAATTCATGGCGCCGAACCTCACGTATCCAATCAACGAACTACAGGAAAGGCAAGTATATACCACTTGCCTGAATGATAAACCGAACGTGTTTTGAAATCGAGCACACCAAACGAGTGCCCGAGGGGCGTTGAACGAGGAGGTTCTATGAAAGGTTTGGAAGGCATCAAGGTCGTCGAGCTCACCGGGTACGTGGCAGCTCCAGCATGTCCGCGCATCTTAGGCGAGATGGGAGCGACCATCTACAAGATCGAACCGTTCACAGGCGATGAGTATCGCACCAATGGCCCGGGGTTCGGCATGCAGAAGACCGATATCGACGATCCTGCGTTCGACCTGGCATCCATGAACAAGGACTTCTTGAGCGTGAACCTGAAGGACCCGGAGGGTGCGGCGTTTGTCGAGAAGCTCCTAGCGGATGCCGATGTCATGATCACGAGCTTCCGCGACAACGCCTTAAAGAAGCTCGGACTCGACTACGAAGCGGTGCATGCACGCCATCCTCACCTCGTCTGGGCGCAGATGCGCGGCTATGGGGAATACGGTCCTGAGCGCGACAGCAAGGGATTCGACACCACGGCCTACGGTGCGCGCGGCGGCTTCTTCGCCTCGTTGCCGCAAGCCGATAACTTCCAGCCCATCAACTGGCCGGCAGCGATCGGGGATTGGAACGCCTCGATGGCCCTTACCGCAGGCGTGCTCGGCGCTCTCGTGCGCAAGGATCGCACCGGGGAGGGCGACAAGGTGACGGTGAACCTGTACCACTGCGCGCTCTGGGCGATGCAGATCATGCTCGCCTCCACCCAGTTCGGCGATAAATGGCCGAAGTCTCGCTATAACGTCACCTGCCCGACGAACAACTCCTACCGCACCAAGGACGATGTGTGGTTCATGATCTGCTACGGCAGCTACGACATCTTCTACGACCATGTCATGCGCTCGATCGGCCTCGATGACCTCATCGGTGACGAGCGCTACAACCGCTCTGCGGTGATCAACGATGGACGCGGCATCAACACCGAGGTCGTGAAGATCTTGGAGGACCAGTTCGCCACCCAGGATTGGGACTATTGGGAGCGCATCTTCAAGGAGAACGACTTCCCCTACCAGCGTCTCTATCAGGCCCAGGACATCTTGAACGATGAAGAGGCCTATGCAAACGACATCCTGCGCTCCGTCCACTACGACGCCTTCGGCGAGAAGGTCCTGCCTACCTCTCCGATCCGCTTCGAATCGATGGGAGATCCCGTGCTCAGGAAGAGCCGCCCGATCGGGTATGACACCGCACGCATCATGGAGGCCTATGGCTACACGCCCGATGAGATCGAGCAGATGGATGGCACCTCGGTGCTCTGCTATAGCGGCGAGGAGATGCCCGAATCGGTGTTCGTCCCCAGCTACGGGCCGCGTTCGAAGAGGGATTAAGAAAGCACAGCGCACTAGATCACGGCGAAAGCACAGAAGGGAGGATTCATGGTAACGGCCGTCGCGAATGTGACCATGCGCGAGAGTAAAGCGAGGTCAACGATGCAAAAAAGAGCAGGACATTCTCTGCCGCATTTCATCGTCAGTCGTTCGATCAGCAACTCGGATAAGACGAAATGGAGGATCGTGGGTGCTCTTGAAAAGGCTCTTAAGAAAAAGCCTTTCAATAAAGTGAACGTCGTCGATATGACCGACGAATGTCACATCGCTCGTCAAACCTTCTACAACCATTTTCTCGACAAACAAGATGTTGTGAATTGGCTGAACATGCAACTCGACATGAAAACGCTCGGCCGTATCGGCATCGATCTCACGTGGCGAGAAGCAGTGCGTATGAAGCTTGAGATCATGAAGGCAAAACAGCGCCTGTTTGCAAGCCTCTATGAAGCCGAGAGCACGATGGGGCTCTTCAGCAATGAAGCGAACATCACGTTCGAGAACTACGTCGCCAATATTACCCGCATTACGGGCAAGACGCTCAATGCCCATGAATCCGATCTCTTGAAGATATATTGCTACGGCACATCACGCCTGATAGCTGAATGGATCATGAGCGGCGCGAAGGAGCCGATAGCAGAGCTTATGCAGGCAAGCGAGCATGCTCTCCCGCTTTTCGTGCAGCGCATCTTCCTTGCATCTCGTTAGTCCAATGGCGAACAGGATGCAAAACACTAAATTGGTGGACTGACCCGGGATTAACGGAGCTTAATATCGGGTCTTTTCCATACATCGCTAAAGGTTTGGAAACAACTATTTATGGAAAGGAGAGGTTATGGCAGAAAAAGTTAAAATCGCACGTCAAGGCATGACGTGGCGACATATCGCTATTGTTGTCACCATGTGCTTGTCGATCTTTACTGCAGTAGGCATCATCTTTACTGCTGCAGGCTTGTGTTATCGCCCCGTTGCACAGCATTTCGGTGTTCCGGTCTCACAAGTTTCTCTGTACATCACCTTTGTTTATTTAGGCCAGATGGCTGGTGGTGTTCCAGGAGGTCTTCTCTTTGACAAGTTCAATGCGAAGACCGTCTGTTGCGTCGCAGCTATCTTGGTCGTCGTGCCTTACATCGGGTTCGCTTTCTATCCAGCGATCTGGTGCTATTGGGTAGCTGGCTTCATCATTGGTCTCGGTCTTGCAGTTGTTGAATTTACGATGACCGCAGGTATCTTGAGCCGCTGGTTCCACACCAACTACGGCACCGTGACTGGTATCGTCTTCGCATTCACTGGCGTTGGCGGTGTTGTCTGGAACCTGATCGGCCAGATCGTTCTCGGTCCCCAGCTCGCTGGCTGGCATGAGCTCTACATCATCTTCTCGATCTGTATGCTCGTTGGTACTCTTCCGTTCATTGCAATATTCGTTAAGCGTACGCCAGAAGAGTGCGGCACGCTCCCGTTCGGCATGCCGATCGACAAAGAGGCCATGGAGAACGAACTTGCTGCTGAAGAAGCGCTTGCCAAAGGAGAGGCAGAAGAGGGCTTCAAGGCAAAAGAAGTTCTCAAGTTCCCCTTCTTCTGGACGCTGCTTTTGGGTGCTGGTTTGTTGAACACCATCACTACCATGTCTCAGCTGTTCGCGACCTATGTTCAGTTCCTCGGTCATGAAGGCTGGTATGGCGCTGAGCCGCTCGTTGCGTTATTGCTCCTGTCCGGTACGCTGGAGGCGTTTGCTTCAGCAGGCCAGGGCGGCGGCAAGGTCTTGATCGGCTTTATCGAATCGCATTCGCTCTATGCCGCACAGATCATCGGTTATTGCGGTGGTGTGATCGGCCTTTTGATGATGTGGTGGTTCCCGCAGATCCTGGGCGAAGGCGGCATTTGGCCGATGTTCTTCGGAGGTCTGTTCTATGGCCTTGCTTATGCGTGCTCGACAGCGATGTTACCGTTCCTTGTTAGGCAGGTATTTGGCGGGCGCGATTTCGACAAGATATATTCGTGGATGATCTCGGTGTTCAATGGTATTGGAGCGTTGGGTGCGACCGGCTGGGCACTTGTTGCCGAGGGCTTCGGTTGGCACGGCTTCTTCATTGGTGGCATTATCGTCCTTACGATTACCTTTGGCTTGTTGGGCTACACTTGGCACGCTGGCGACAAAGCACGCCGCAAGACTTGGTTCAAGTCCGATGCCGAGCTTGCTGCTGAGGCTCATAAAGCCGTGGAAAGCGCTTAATCGGTCCGCCTTATACATGCATTCATTTAGCGATGTTAAATAGAGAGGGGAGGGGCATGTTGCTCCTCCCCCTTCGTCTCGATAGAGGAGCGCTTTATGGCTAAGACAAATAAACCCGGACTGCTGCTCAATGGAAGGGCGCAGCTCGAATTCCTTGTTCGCGTACTTAATCCTGCTCTGTTCGTGATGCTGCTTGGCGGCATTCTTCTTCATTTCGATCCCTATGCGTTAGTGGTCGTTGGCGTGGTCGGATATGCCGTTTGGGGTGTCTTGAACTTCTACCTGCGAAGGGCTAAACGTAAAGATGCGATCGTGCTCATGGCGAAGAAGAAAAAGAAGAAGAATGTTTCCGAGGTGCAGTTGGGCTTCGACTATGGTCTGGTGGCTTCTTTGCTCAATCCCATTACGCTGATCGTTCTCTTCGCCGGTATTTTCCAAGCCTGGCCTATTTGGCTTTTGGTCACGATCGGCGTTATCGGCTATGGCGGATGGGGCATTTGCACCTATCTTGATCGCAAGCATCCTATACAGATCAAATAAGACTGTTCTATTCAGTTCCGAGCTCAACAACGCCGCGAGATCCGAGCGATATCGCGGCGTTGTTGTATGCCATTGCGTTTTGCAGCTTTGTTTGCCTTGCACTTTAGTTCTGCGCTTCTGCCCTGCTTGTTCAACGGCGCATCATGAGTCGTTTTCGCCCAATGGCGAAAGGTAGGTTTTGGCATTTCTAAACGATGCGAAAAGGCGCTAGTGACAGAGTGCGCAAGCTGTCTAAAACGCTTTGGACCGAGGTGGACATTTTGACCGATATGCCTTATTTGCTCACCCCAAAAATGGCTGTTTACCTGGGAGTTCTAGAATTATTTCAGTTATTGGAAACGCGTGAAACAGGGTTGTCAAGCGGCTTGTATGAGGGCCTATGATGCAGGGAGAACAAGCGTAAGAACTTCAACCTTGGTATGCGCTCAGTGCTGGGGGAGAAGCTATGAACAAGCCTTTTGAAAACCTTACCGTTCTCGACCTATCGCGTTATCTGCTCGGCGCCTATCCGAGCCTCTATTTAGCCGATTTTGGCGCGCGAGTCATCAAGGTGGAAGACACCAAAGTGGGCGATTACTGCCGTCAGGAAGAGCCGCAGATCGACGGCGAAAGCTATTACCACTATGCGCTCAACCGTAATAAAGAAAGCGTATCCTTCAATCTGAAGGATCCCGAGGTGTTGGATGCCTTCTATAAATTAGTCATCTCTGCCGATGTTATCATCGAAAACTATCGTCCTGGCGTTGCTAAACGCTTGGGGATCGACTACGAGACGCTCTCAGCGATCAATCCTCGGATCATCTACTGCTCTCTTTCTGCTTATGGTCAGAATGATCCTCGCAGCTTGAGTGCTTTGCATGATGTCAACATCGTTACGCAGACTGGTTATTATGATCTGACCCAAGGAGCTCTTGCGCTGCTCTCTCCTGCCGATTTCGCTGCTGCAATGGTAGCGATCCAGAGCATCCTAACGGCTCTCATCCAGCGGGGGATGACGAATAGGGGAGCGCATCTCGATGTCGCGATGTATGATTCGCTCGTTTGGTGGAACGCCATGCTCGATTCGCGCTGGTTCTTCTTCGGTAAGGATTTCCCCAGCTCAAGGCGCGAGTATCCTTCCATCGGCTACAACATCTATCGCACGAAAGATGATCAGCTCGTTGCGTTCGGTTTTTACGAAACGAACTTCTGGGATGATTTTTGTCATGAAATAGGCTGCGAAGAACTCTGCGGCATGCTCAAGAACACCAAAGAGGAGAACCCTGAAGGATATGCCAAGATCCAAGAGGTCGCGGCGAGCAAGACGCACGATGAATGGGGAGAATGGAACAGCGCGGGCAAGCATCCTATCACGCCCATTTTCAGCAAGACCGACGCAGTCGAATATGCGCTTGAAAACTCCCCAGGATTGCTCGCCTACGTTGATTATCCTCGTATCGGCACGGTGCTTCAGACAAATACGCCACATGTGATCGGCGAGGTGAGGGCAGATCTATCTGAGGCTCGCGAGCCGGAGCTCTTAGGAGAATCGAGCGCCAAGGTGCTTCGCGAGCTTGGGCTCAGCGATGCGAAGATCGCCGAGCTGGAAGAGAAGGGTTCCATCGTTGTAGGGTAGCGGTCTGCTTCTGGTCCAACCATGGTATAGGGTGGTGCGTGCTCTTTCTCTCTTCCCTTTGAGCAGGCGCATCAATCCTAGCGGGGGTCTATTCCTGGTTAAGAGGGATAGACCCTTTTCTGCTTTTGAGGTGGCGCGGCGTTCTGCGCACGCCATGAAGAGGGCTGGACTTTACTTAACAAAGCCATTTGTCCGAGAAGTTTCGGACAAAATCATAGAATTGTCTAAATGACGAATCTCGATTTTTCTCAAAACGCCACCAAAACTAAATGACATAGGGGAAAATGGCACCAAAAATAAACAGTTTGGTAAACTTTTTTTCTCAAGTTTGGACAAACACGCATTACTGACCATCCAAACCGTATGGGCCGAACGTCATACTAGAAAAGAACCAAAATAACTGGTTGTGGAATGAAAGGAGAAATTCTGTATGTCAACTACAGAAAAGCTCAATGGCTATGGCCCGCTCGCTGGCGTTAAAGTTGTTGAACTCTGCGAATGGGTAGCTGCTCCTGCTTGTGTGCGTTGTCTCTCTGAAATGGGTGCAACGGTCATCAAGGTCGAGCCGCCCTACGGTGATGCTCAGCGTACTCAGGGTCCTGGCTTCGGTTGCGAGCAGACCGACATGGAAGATCCTACGATCGACCTTAACAACACCAACAAGAACTTCGTTTCTATCAATCTGAAGAACGAAGAAGGCATGAAGTTCATGAAGAAGCTTCTTGCTGACGCAGATATCTTCGTGAACAATCTGCGCGACAAAGCTCTTAACAAGATGGGTCTCGACTATGAGACGCTTCACAAAGAGTTCCCTACCCTCATCTGGGCTCAGATGCGCGGTTATGGCGAGTATGGTCCTGAAAAGGACAGCCCCGGTTTCGACGCAGTCTGCTGGGCTGCTCGTGGTGGCGTTGCAAACGTTTTCCGTGAGGACGGCGAGTCTCCTGCAATCGCTCCTCAGGCATTCGGCGACTACAATGTTGGCCACATGCTGGCAACCGGTATCGTCTCTGCGCTCTTCAATCGTACCCGTACCGGCAAGGGCGAAAAGGTCGTAACCAACCTCTATGCTGGCGCTATTTGGGGCGGTAACATCGGTATCTGCGCAACGCAGTTCGGTGCTCCTTATCCTAAATCTCGTAAGCACGTTCCCAACCCCTTCAACAATACCTATCGCACCTATGACGACAAGTGGATCTACATCTGCATGCCGCAGTACGACAAGTATTACCCGATGATGATGGGTCTGTTCGGTCACGAGGATCAGATCGAGAATCCTGACACCAACAACCTCACCTCGCTCAAGGCTTCTGGCAAGAACGTCGAGGTTATCGATTGGCTCGAGAAGGCATTCGCTAAGAAGACCTTCGATGAGTGGATGGCGATCTTCAAAGAGAACGAAGTACCTGCTCAGAAGTGCTTCCGTTACACCGACGTCGTCAAGGACGAAGAGGCATACGATAACGATGCTCTCCGTATGGTCGAGTACGAAGCTTATGGCAAGCGCGCTCTGCCGATGACCCCGGTTCGCTTTGGCAGCTATGGTGATCCCCCGGTCGTTCTCTCCAAGCCCATCGGTTATCACACTGCTGAATTCATGCATGATTACGGCTATTCCGATGAAGAGATCGCTAAGATCGCTGAAGACGGCGGCGTAGTTGTCTACGACGGTCCGGAAATCGAAGACCGCATCTTCGTTTCCAAGCGTCAGGCTGCTGGCGAAGCACCTTGCAACTGGTAATCGCTTAGCACACGCTCACAAGAAGACCCCGTTGGATATGTTCCAGCGGGGTCTTTTCATGTGTGCTGCTTCAGTGCGTTCTGCAGCTTATCGTCCCTTCCACTGCGGTGCGCGTTTTTCGCGGAATGCCGTTGTGCCTTCGGCGGCATCTTCCGAATTAGCTGCGAGCTCTTGGTACATGTCCATCATGCGCCAGCCATCGGATTCGGCGAGGAAGCTCTTGTCCATCGAATCGTAGACCGCTTGCTTGATGAGGCTTAGTGCATAAGGACCATTTGCCATGATGGCTTTCGCGAGCGAGAGAGCCGCGTCCATCAGCTCTTCTTCAGGCACCGCTCGGTTTGCCAGCCCCCATTGAACAGCGGTGGCTGCATCGATCGGTGCGCCCGTGAGTAGAAGCTCCATGGCATGCTTGAGATGGATCGAACGACCGATGCGGAGGGGAGCGCCTCCGTTGCCGGGGAACAATCCGCTCTTTGCTTCAGGGAAGGCAACCATGCCATCATCGGTGAGAATCGCAAGGTCGGCTGCGAGCAGCATCTCAGCACCGCCGCCTACCACTTTCCCATTGGCTGCAAGGATGATAGGCTTCTTCCAAAGTTTGCGCGTCATAGCGCCCGTGCCCCAAGTTTCTCTCCCCTTGGGCGGATGGAGCGTTTTCTCGTTGTATTCCTTAAGGTCTGCCCCTGCGCAAAACACCTTACCCGTGTTGGTCAAGATGGCTACCTTGGCTTCATCATCATCGTCGAAGAGTTCGAAGGCATCGCACAATTCGGCCCACATAGCCGAATTGATCGCATTGCGCGCTTCAGGTCGATCGAGCGTGATGATGAATGCGCCCTCGTTCTTCTCGATGCTCAGGTATTCGAATGCTGGCATTTGTTCCATATGGTCCCCCGTCTTTTTGAAGCTGTGAGCTTCGTTGTGCATGGATGATGCTCGGCTCAATCTATGCTTGAGAACAGAGGCTCGGGTTATTCTGCAGGCGTAGGCAAGAGCACGAGTTTCGATGCTTTCGTTATACAAGAAAGGGGATATGAAAAGAAGAGCGCATTTATGCGCATCGCCTCTGAAACGGAGCTTCGCTTCAGAGGCGATGGAAGGGATCGCATTAGTGCGAAACGGGTTCTTATCGGGCGTTTCGTGCAGCGAGCGTGATCTTCAGAGTCTTCAATGCATTGTCGAGCGTGCTCGTGCAAATTGCTCCTGGCACACCCCTCAGTTCGTTGACAATGTCTTGGATCTGTCCAAAGCCAGGGTAGGTGTCAACATCAGTAAAGATCTCGGTCCTCTCAAGAGGTGCTTCTTCACGTACGCCACCCATAACGCCCTCATGGGCGATCGCGTCTTCGGGATCGCCGGCGATCGTTTCGAGTACGAGCGGTGCTGCATTGTCGTAGTAGGGGAATTCGATGCTGCCCTTATCACCGAAGATGAGGAAGCGATCGATAGCCTTGTAGGTGGCATAGCACCACATACCGGAGACGAGTACTCCCGATTCGGTGATCGCTGAAAGCGAGACCGCATCTTCTGCTTCATAGAAACCGGTTCTATTGGTGGCAGATAGGTTGAAGGTATCGAGCGAGCCGACCAGATAGTCCACGAGATCGAGCATATGCGCATCGCCTTCGTAGAAGTGGCTCCCGCCAGACACTTCGGGACGCACGCGCCATGGCTTTTGATCTTCAGGCAAGCATTCCTCAGCAGTGAGACGTTGTGTCCTGATGAGCTGTACGCCACGCACCATGCCGATCGCGCCTTCATCGAGGAGGCGCTTGAGCTCCTTATAGCGTGGCATGCCACGACGGTAGTGCGCTACGTAGCAACGTGTCCCGCTCTCATCGAAGGCCTGCTTGATCGCTTGGGCATCTTCCCAAGAAAGAGCGATCGGTTTTTCGAGGTAACAGTGCTTATTCGCTCGGGCGACCGCAATCGCTTGCTCTTTGTGACAGTTCGGCGTGGTGGCAACATAGACGATATCGATCGAAGGATCGGCCAGAAGCTCTTCCATGGTCTCGTACACTTTGCCATGGCCTTGCGCATCGACCCACGCCTGCGCCTTTTCTGCGGTTCTATTCCAGACACCTGCTAATTCTGAATGATCAGCAGTATAGGTGGGAACTCCGTTTTTGGTCTCGACAACATTGCCGCACCCGATGATCCCCCAGCGAATCGACTTATCTTCGCCACCTGTTCGTTCGTCTTTCATCGCGATCCCCCTTATAAGAAGGGCGTGGAGAAGAACTCTGCACGCCCTTTGTTGCTTGTTTTGTGCTGCTGGCCTTAGGCCTTGTACTTCTTCGCGAGCTGGCGGCCAGCGATATACTCCATGACCTCGGTCGTACCGCCGCCCATTTCGTTACCGCGAAGGTCCGCCCAGATGCGTCCGATGCGCATTTCTTTCGTGTAGCCGATGGCTGCATAGATCGACATCGCCAGATCGGCCACGCGGGTGAGCTCGCGGCAGGCGTATCCCTTGAGCAGCGCAGATTCGAGGCGCGTTGATTCGCCATTGTCGAGCATGGTGACCGTGCGATACAAACGCCAACGCACGTTCTCGATGATGTTCTCCATCTCGCAGAGATGCTGCTGGATCATGGAGATGCGAGCGATCGGCTCCTTGAAAGCGACGCGATCGTTGGCATAAGCGCCCGCATCGTTCAGGGCTGCTTGTGCCAAGCCGAGCGAAGAAGCAACTACCAAGCAGCGCTCGAACTCGAGCTTCTTCATGAGCAGCTTCCAGCCCATGCCAGCCTCGCCGATGCGCTGCTCTTCGGTGACTACCACGTTGTCGAAGAATTGGTCAACGAACGGGATGGCCTGCTGGCCAACCTTCTCAAGCGAGGCGACTGTGAAGCCTTCGGCATCGTTGGGTACCAGCCAAAGCGAATATTTGTCATTCTCGTAGCTTGGGTCCTCGTCCTTCGCAACGACCATGGTGTAGAGCGAAAGGCCGCCAAGCGTGACCCAGGTCTTCTGGCCATTCAGAAGATACGTGCCATCGGGCTGCTTGCGCGTGACGCAGGTCATCGCGTTGTTGTCCGATCCAGCGGCGGGTTCGGAGATGGCGGTACAGGCGATGCAGGTGCTCTCAACGTTCTCGATGGCGTTCATGATCAGCTCTTGCTGTTCTTTGGTGCCAAAATCGATCACGTCGGTGATGGTATTGAAGTCGGTAACGAAGGGGAGCACCACGCCGGTGAATTCATGGAGCTTCTCGACAAGGAGGATCTCGGTGAGCTTGTCGACAGGGATGCCGCCGATATCTTCAGGAAGGCCCATGTGCATGAACCCTGCCTCGCGGTAGGCCATTGCCGCTTCCACGCTAATATGATGATCGACTTCGTAGGCTTGCTTCACTGCTTCGTCGGTGAAGTAGCGCTCTGCATATTCGCGTGCGCTTTCGATCATGAGTTCCTGATCATCGGTAAGACTAAAATCCATTGCTGCCCCTTTTCCCTTTGGAATAACGTTCGGCTCGTGCCATTAGAGCAGATATTAGTATCTCGATTTCAATAAATAAAGGGATTTGCAAGATTTGGACAGACGTATAGGATTGTCTATTCGGTTTCGCTCGATCTATCGTTTTGCTTGATCGTTTCGGCTGGAGCGCACACGAAAAAGCCTCCGCACGAAACGGAGGCTTATAGAGAATGCTCTATTGTCTTACGGGCTTGCGGCCCAAGTCTTGCGGGCTTGCGGTCCAGGTCCAACGAATCTAGCGCACTATGCCAGCTTCTTGATGAGCTCCACCATGTCGATGCCAAGCTGGCGTGCGACCACAGGTGCGATCGGGTCTTCGGAAACGGAGCGACGCCATTGTGGCTTGCCGTCCTTCATGCCTGCCATGAGCGAACCGGCAACCACCGAAGCGATAACGGGACCTTCGGGGCGCGGATTGACCTGGATCATCTCATGGGTCGAACAGAATTGGCTCAGTGCTGCATAGGTAGGTTCTGCACCGCAGTTGTCGAGGCCCGCCATGGTGATGCAGCCTGCAACCTTGCCCTTGAGCTGGTTCGCCACCATATGCATAGGACGGGTGCGATCGATGAAGGTCTTCATGCGGCCAGACACGTTCGAGAAATAGTCGGGTGAAGCCACGATGATGCCATCTGCTTCGAGCATCTTCTGCTTGATCTCTTCCATATCGTCGTCTTTGATGCTGCATTCCGGCTTGAATAAGCAGCGGTTGCAGCCCGTGCAGTATTCGACGTTCTTTTCGGAAAGCTCGATCACTTCAGTTTCCGCTCCGAGCTCTGCTGCAGCGCTCAGTGCTTCGTTGATCAAGTAGTCGGTGTTCTGGCCTACGCGGTGGCTTCCGTTGATGGCGAGAATCTTCATGGCATACCTCGTTCTCTTTTGGTTCTCGGATATGTTCAATTATACGGAATTCATTCACGCCTAAATAATGGATTGCCCTATGGATTGTCGGACAGAGAAGGCGTTTTGATGCTTCAAAAAGCCTCTTTGTTTAGCTACGCTAGTATACGAAGAACAACTGCGATCATTTTTTAGAAGAGGAACTATGTATAGCTTTGCTCTTTCATCCGAGCAAAAGCGGCTCGTCGCTGCATTCCGAGAGTTTGGGGAAAGCGTTTTCTTGCCCGAACGCGTATTCCAGTGGAAGCGCGATCAGGGTCTGCCAGATGAGGTGGTGAAGGGATTCACCGATCTCTATTTCAGCTTCGAATCCTCTACGGTAGGGAAGTCGTTCGCCCATAGCGTCATGAGTCAAACGCTCATCCTCGAAGAGCTTTCGCGTTGTGCTGGAGCAACCCTGCCGTTCCAGAATGATCTCTTCAATCTTCAGATCATGAATTGGTTCGCTGAGTCCTCACGTTTTTCCGATGCGCTCGACTTCTATCGCAAGACAGGGCGTCTCATGTTCTCGTTCGCCATTTCCGAGCCCGTTGCAGGTTCGGATACGATGGGCATGCATACTTACACGCAAACCGTCGATGGCAAGATCGTTCTCAATGGACAAAAGAACTATGTGAACAACGGCGAGTATTCTCCCAACATCTTGGTTGCTGCGATCGATAAGGACGTGCAGAACCCAGGCAAGTATCCTGCGCTCGCATTCTGGCTCATCCCGCGCACGCTCAAAGGGGTACGTGCTTATCCGATCAACAAGATAGGGCAGTCCATGTTGCCGTTCGCTTCACTCGCGTTCGACGATGTTGAGCTTTTGCCCGAGTATCGTTTGAGCGGTAACGAGGGAGGCTTCCAGCAGCTTTTCCGTTTGCTCGAATTCGGACGCGTGTTCATTTGCGCCTCTTCGGTAGGCATGGCGCAAGCGGCGATGGAAGATGCAGTCGCACATGCGCGGGAGCGTATCGCGTTCGGCAAGCATATCAGCCAGTTCCAGCAGATTGAACAGATGCTCACTGATATGGAGGTATCGCTCACCAGCATGCGCCTCATGCTCTACCGAGCAGTGTGGGATATCGAAAACGATACCCCCGATAAGCGCTTGTCGGTCGCGCTCATGAAGCGCTTCATCCCGAAGACCGCCACCGAGGTCGCAAGCAATGCGATGCAAATTCTCGGCGGACTCGGGTATACTGAAGGTTCGCGAGTCAGTTCGATTTGGGAGGACTGCCGCGGCAATCAGATCGCCCAAGGAACCGACCAGATCATGGTCTACATTTCAGCCCCGCTCATTCTCGACAAATACGAAAAGGAAGAAGCTCTATGAAAACAAGCACGAAGTATTGGATCTACGCGCTGGTCATCAACCCGATCACCACACTCATCATCTATTACATGTTCAACGCAGGATTCAATCTGCTGAACCTTATCGGTGTCGGCATCATCGGCTATGGCATCTTCCTGTACTTCGTTGTCCAGGCTATTCGTATCGACGTTCGTGCCCGTCAGGCTTACAAGAAAAAGAAGGGCAAGGGCGGCAAGAAGAAAAAGAAGCGCTAAACCTCAAAGCTGTCCGGAATTACAGATAAGCAACAATTGGTGCCGCAAGATTTCTTGCGGCATTTTTTATGATATTCCGCGAACGGGTTCAAAACATGTTCACGAGATGTTTGAACGTGTTTTGAACATGTTCAAAATCGGACAGAATTATCACTTTGCCCGTCTTTTATTGGTTATACCTATGATTTTTTGGGCATTCATTCATAAAAACCAAAACAAAATCGCTTTCTACATAAGGGTTTTAACCCGTCAAGTGGTCAGTTTTTGAAACCTGGCTATTTTTCGGAAAAAAATAAACTTTCAAAATAGAGTACAGGGGAACCTTCCCCATTGCGGTATCACGTGGTGAAACGCGCCAGATTTACCAGGTGATCTCGCACTTGCTGTATTGAATGTAAAGGAAAGTGTGGCGTTTTCACGGCATCTGTCGTGGTTCGCCCGGAAAGGAAAAGAAGTTATGGCAACTGCTGCTACAACTCAGAAAATGACGGCGCGTCATATTCTTGTAGTGCTCACCTGCGTCTTCTGCACCTTCGGTTGCGCAGCTATCACGTTTAGCTGCCCCGGTCTTTGCTACCGTCCAGTAGCAAATTACCTCGGTGTTCAGGTCTCAGATGTGTCCTTCTACATGTCGATCGTCTATTTCGCTGAAGTTATTTTCTCTCCCATCATCGGTGCGCTGCTCGAGAAGTACGACGCACGCATCATCTGCACCATCGCTGCAGTCTTCACTTCGGGCGGCATCTTCTGCATGTCGTTCTACACCGAGCTCTGGCAATGGTACGTTTCCGGTTTCTTCATGGGCGTTGGCGAGATCACGCTTCTGTGGCTCATGGTCGCAGGTCTTTTGAACCGCTGGTTCAAGGCTAAGCTCGGTCTTATGCTCGGTATCTCCTATGCAATGACCGGTCTTGGCGGTGCAGTCTTCAACTTCATCGGTCAGTTCATCCTCGGTCCGAACCTGCTCGTTGAAGACACCTGGCGTGACCTTTATATGTTCTACGGCATCGCCGCTGCAGTGCTCTCCATCCCCTTCACGCTCTTCGCGATTCGTTCGCATCCGCAGGATTGCGGCCTGAAGGCGTATGGTGCTCCGATCACCGAGGGCGAGGTCATCGATGCTCAGCATCTCGATCTTCCCGGTATTCCGGCAAAGCAGGCTTATGGCAAGTGGTACTTCTGGGTACTCATCCTTGCAGGCTGCATGTTCAACATCGGCGGCATCTATCCGCAGCACTTCACCACCTTCTATCAGACCGTTGTTGCGGTCGACGCAGCGGGCATCACCATTCCGGATCTCATGATCATGTCTGGTACGCTCGAGGCATGCTGCATGATCGGTATGGCTGTCGGTAAGGTCACCATCGGTGCTATCGAATCGCGCAACATCGTCGTTGCTCTCGCATTCGGTTCGATCTGTGGTTTCATCGGCCTGTGCGGCATTTGGTATGGCGGCATGAACAAGGTCCTGCCGGTTCTGTTCTTCGGCGGCTTCATCTTCGGCATGCTCTATCCGTTGGTCACCACGGCGCTGCCTTACATCACCCGCTTGCTGTTCGGCGAGAAGGACTACGACAAGATCTACTCTGTCATCCTCATGCCGGTTAACTTGGTTGGCGCATTCGCCGCTTCTGGTCTGGCTCTCATTTACCAGGGTCCCGGCTGGGATTGGTACTTCATCGTCGGCCTCTGCGTTGCGGTCATCTGCTTCGTTCTCGGTTTCATCGTCGTGAAGTGGGGCATGAAGGATTACCGTGGCGACAAGGCTGCTGGTACCATGCACTAATCGCATTCGCGATCGCATAAACGCTTATCAATAGGTAAGTTCGCCTTGTTGGGCATCTGGCATTGCGCCAGGTGCCCAACTTGCTTTTAGCACGACCTATTGATTTTGGATGCGGCGATAAGTAACCGTTTCATTACGAAAAGCTATAGGTTTTTGCGCTGCATCATCGGGATTTTGGCTGTAATAAAAATATTTTTTACTAGCGCGCACTGTATCGTTGTAGCGAGTAGAATATAAAACACGCACTTGAACTGGGGTTATAGGAGAACGAACATGTTCAAATAGCGGGGTAGTATAACGCGTTCAAGAAATAATTCCATTGGACAAAATCAAATATCTGACCATTTTTGTAGAGCCTGTGGAGGAACAGAATAGCTTGTGAGAGCAAATATGCTCTTGCGTGCAATGGTTCTTAGAGAGAAGTGCACCGAGCCTCTCAAAGAGTGATTGCATGTAAAGGAAGCAGGAGTGCGAAAGTGCTCCAGGAAAAGAAGGAGGGGTTATGGCTGAAAATGTAAAAACTCAGAAGTTTACAGTTCGTCATTTTTTGGTTCTGTTTACTTGCATGATTTGTATCTTTACATCTAGTGCTATTACCTTCAGCTGCCCGGGTCTGGCATATCGTCCGGTCGCCATGCAGCTCGGAATTCAGGTTTCCGACGTTTCTCTCTACATGTCCTTTGTTTATTTGTTCGAGGTTATCTTCTCGCCAATCGTCGGTGCATTGCTTGAGAAGTTCGACGTTCGAATCATCTGTACGCTTGCAGGTGTTTTCGTAACTGCTGCATACCTTTGCATGTCGCAGTTCACGGTCATCTGGCAGTGGTACATCGCTGGTGTGTTCATCGGCTTCTCCCAGATCACTCTGCTCTGGTTGATGACCGCTGGCGTTCTCGGTCGTTGGTTTAAGAAGAAGCTTGGTTTTGCGCTCGGTCTTTCTTATGCAATGACTGGTGCAGGCGGTGCTATCCTGAACATCGTTGGTCAGACCATTCTTGGTCCGAACCTGCTCGTCGAGGAAACCTGGCGTAACCTCTACATGGTGTTCGGCGTTATCTGCCTGTTCGGTACCATTCCTTGGACCGCACTCTGCCTCCGCAACGCTCCTGAGGACGTTGGACTGAAGGCATATGGTGCACCTATCGCTGAGGGCGAAGATATTGCTGAAGAGCATGCAGTCCTCAAGGGTATGGAGCCCAAGGTTGCTTACACCCGTTGGTACTTCTACGTACTCATCATCGCAGGCTGCTTGATGAACATCTGCGGTATTTATCCGCAGCACTACACGAACTTCTATCAGGGCGTCGTTGCTGTTATCCCGGGTACGCAAACTGCTATTCCTGAGTTGATGGCTATCTCCGGTACCCTGGAGGCATTCTCGATGGTCGGTATGATGATCGGTAAGATCTGTACTGGTATCCTCGAGTCCAAGTCCGTACAGCTCGCTCTTATCGTTGGTATCGTAACTGGTGTTCTCGGTATCTGCGGTATCTGGTTCGGCGGCTACAACAAGATCCTCCCGATCCTCTTCGGCGGCGGTCTGATCTACGGCTTCATCTACGCGTTCGTAACAACGTTGTTGCCGTACTTAACGCGTCAAATCTTTGGCGACCTTCACTATGACAAGATCTACTCTGTCATCCTGATTCCGGTCAACTTGGTCGGCGCTTTCGCAGCATCTGGTCTGGCTCTCGTTAATCAGATGTTCGGATGGGACTTCTTCTTCATCCTCGACATCGTGGTTATGATCCTTATCTACATCTTCTGTACGCTCTGCTACAACGCAGGCAAGAGGGATGCTGCAGAGAAGTTTGTTTCTGGCACGCTCGCTTCCGAGAAATAAGCTTCCTATTTAGTCAGAGAGAGACTAACCTGAATCGAAGAGAGGCACCCTTGCGGTGCCTCTCTTTTTGTATCTTCAGCCTTGTTCAGAGGACAACGGGGACGTAGCTTATTGTCCCGCTAGGGTGGGACAATAAGCTACGTCCCCGTTGTCCTCGTGCGGGTGGGACAATAAGCTACGTCCCCGTTGTCCTTCAGAGGTTCGTGGGTTTTCGGGGTCTGTGCATTTAGCGATCATGCGCAAGAACAGACGCCATTAGGCAAGTTGCCCGCGCTACGTGCGAAATCGAATTCTCATAGTGCTAAGGCGGGAGGATAGAGCGCTTTGTTCAGCGGAAGAATCTTAGGTTTTAGGTTTGTCTCAGATAGGGAATTAGAGATTGCGGCGAAGCTGGGCTTCCTTGATCTCCATCTCAAGCGAGCTATGAATGAGGTTCGCGAAGGGTCCAGCGTTGCTGATGAGGTGCTTCACGACCGGTTGATCGCACTTGCGGATGAAGTAGTACAGGAATGCGCACGTATAGAATTCGCTCAAAAACTCGATATTCTCTTCGGGTAGATAGCGATTCGCGAGGATGATATCGATATCGTTGCGCAATGCCGGTAAATAAAGATCGTAGAGATAGTTGCGCAGAGCATGCGGTCCCGTTTCGAGCAGCGCCTGCGTGTAGAAAGTGCGGCGCTTTTCGAGCACGCTCGCGAACACATCGAAGAATTTCGAATGATCGAGCGAACGCACGCCTGATTTCTGCGTGATGTAGAACGGGAACTGGGTTACCGAATCCTTGCTCGGCTCTTCGTACACCAGGATGCTCTCAGGAAACTTACGCTGCAGCGCGAGACCAAGATCGTAGCGGAAGCGCCAAATGATGAGCGCCTCTTTATCGACGAAATGGTAGTAGAAGGTCTTGCGGTTCTTGCCCGTTCTCTCAACGATGTCCGAAATGGATACCTTCTTGAGCGGCATTTCATCGCAAAGTTCAACGAATGCATCGGCGATAAGAAGTTTCGTATCGAGCGGTCCCACGTGTGATCTCTCCTTGCCCGTGCGGCATCAGGTCTATTCGCGGATGCGACCTGTCTTCATGTGAACCATAGTGCCTGTTCATAAGAACGATCCTGCACGTTATCGGAAGACTCGATCGCTGCTGGGAACATTATACTTGTCTCGATTCGTTGGTCAAATTCAATGATTTGTGTAGACGGGCTCGATATGATTCATCGGTATCAATAGAAGGACGAGAGGTTGTATCATCCACTTTGAATGAAAAAACCTATAAATGATTCCTATAGACCAACAAAAAAACTATAATGCCCATCGATAAACGTAACATCTGCATTACAATATCTATAGCAAAGGAGCTGAGATACGATTCGTCACTTCCGATAACAAGCATTTAGGTATGAACCATGGTCTTTAATCGAGGCTATGGTTTTTTACGCTCTAAACGCTTGCCATCGAAATTAACGATCGAGCAGCTTCAAGGAATAACGAGTAGCTCACAACAAGTCTTGTAGAAAGGGGCTGTGCAGTGAAATACGAAGCACTTACCACGCCGTTTAAAATCGGCAACGTAGAGATTCGCAATCGTTTCGTCATGCTGCCAATGACCATCGAGAAAACCGATAACTATGCCATTGGTGACGACCTGATCGATTTCTACGAGCAGCGCGCAATCGGTGGGGCTGGTCTTATCGAGATCGGTTCTTGCTATGTTTGCGACTGTTTCGACACCCATCCTAAATACCACACCACTACTGGTGCTTGCGGTGTTTGGGACGACTGCTTTATCCCAGGCCTTACCCGTACCGCAGAAGCTTGCCATAAGCATGGCGCAAAGCTGGCTGCTCAGCTGCAGCTCTGCTACGAGTGGCGTCCGGATGGCAACACGGAGCTTCTGAGCTATGCTCCTTCTAAAGACGTTGTTTCTGGTCCTTTCGTAGGTATGCCGGAGCGCGAATTCACCATCGACGAGATCAAGCTCGTCGTTAAGCAGTACGGTGAAGCTGCTAAGCGTTGCCAGAAGGCTGGCATCGACATCATCGAGATCCATGCAGGTATTGGCTACATGGTCATGCGCTTCATCTCCAAGTACTCCAACCATCGTACTGACGAGTACGGCGGATCCACGGAAAACCGCTGCCGTCTCCTCACCGACATCATCGATGAGATCCATCGTGTATGCGGCGAAGACTATCCAATCCTCATTCGTTATTCTGCAGACGACCTCATGCCGGGTGGTCAGCGCCTCGAAGACCTCAAAGAGGTCATCGAAGTTGTCGAGAAGCACGGTGTTGACGCTTGGTCTATCCAGGCAGGCTTCCATGAGGCTCCTCGTCCTGTTGCTAACCAGCTCGTTCCTGAAGGTGAGTTCATCTACCTCTCTAAGGCTGCTAAGCAGTACACCAAACTTCCTACCTTCCCTGGTACTCGTATCAACCACCTCGATGTTTGTGAAAAGATCATCGAAGACGGTTCTGGCGATGCTGTTGGTATGGCACGTCACTGGATCGCTGAGCCGGAAATCGGCTTGAAGGTCAAGGAAGATCGTGCTGAGGAAGTTCGTCCTTGCATCGTTTGCTCCCGTTGTCTCGACAATATCTTCGTTGGCAAGCCCTGCAAGTGCTCGGTCAACCCGAACGTTTACTTCTCTCAGTATGGCCTGCCGCAGGATCACAAGGTCTCTGGCGACGAGGCAAAGAAGAAGATCCTCATCATCGGTGCTGGTCCTGCTGGTCTCGAGGCTGCTCGTACCATGCGTATGCGCGGTTACACCAACGTTACCGTTGTCGATCAGAAGAAGAAGGCATGCGGCCTGTTGAACCTCGCTCAGGTTCTCAACGACGAACTGCCTCCTATGGTCGATTGGTACAACAACGAGATCAAGCGCCTCAACATCGATGTTCGCTTGAACACCGAGGTCACCCCTGCATACATCAAGGACTTTGGTGCAGATGAGGTCATCCTCGCTGTTGGTCCTGAAACGGTTTCTCCTGATGTTCCGGGCAAGGACAACAAGAACGTCATCGATTCTCACGCTCTGAAGGCTCTCGTTGAGGGCAAGGGCACCCCGGGCAAGGGCTTCATGTGGACCATGTCCTGCTTCGGCATGAATGTTCTCGGCGCACCGCTGGGCATCATGAAGTGGGGCCTTGGCACGCACATCCTCGTTGGCAAGAGCATGGCTGTCATCGGTGGCGGCTTCGCTGGCATCGAAGTTGCATCTGCAATGAACGAAGGCCGCGAGGTCACCGTTATCGAAGAAGCCAAGAAGGCTGGCGCTGAGATCGGCATCATCGATAAGAATCCTGAGCTCCGCAAGCTCAAGAGCGAAGGCGTCAAGATCCTCACCTCTACCAAGGTCAAGGAATACAACAAAGAAGGCGTCGTTTGCGAAGATGCAGAGGGCAAGGTATTCACCGTTCCTGCTGACACCATCATCACTGGCACCAAGTGCGTCGATAACACGAGCCTCTACGATCAGATGAAGGGTGTTGTCCCTGAGGGCCACCTCCATCTTATCGGCAATGCTTCGCCGCACACCACCTGGGCTGGCGTTGGTCCGCACGATCCTTACAAGACCGACGAGTACAAGCGTCTTCTCGAGGCTGTTCGCGACGGTTATCTGATCGGCATGACCATCAACGAGGAGATTCCTGTCGACATGCAGGCAGCTCCTGGTCCCGATGTCACCAAATAAGTAGGTGACCCTGGTCGTAAGACCACAATCGTTTGATCTTGAGCGGGCGATGTTGGAGCTTTGCCCGCTTAAAGATAGAAGTTAGGTTCAAGAGGAAAGATTTCCTGAAGGAGGAAAAACATGCTAGATTATAGCTACTCTGATGAGCAAAAGCTGCTTCGTGAGAACATCCGTAAATGGGGTAAAGAGCATCTTCCTGAGGAGAAGATCGCCGAGGCTTATAAAAACCGCGGCATCGACTCTGCTATCGCTAAGTCTTGGGTAGACGAAGGCTTCGGTAAGCTCGGTATTCCTGCTGAGTACGGCGGAACCCCTTGTGATCACGTCACCATGGCTATTGCTATCGAAGAGCTTTGCCACATCGGTGGTAACATCCCTATGGCTCCAAACCTGTTGATCATGTTTGACGTTTGCGAATTCGGTACCGAAGAGCAGATCAAGTACGCGGTAGACTTCTACTATGAGAATGGCTATCCTCCTTACTGCCTCGCAATTTCCGAGCCTGAAGCAGGTTCTGCAAACATCTACATGACCACTACCGCTAAGAAGCTTGGCGACGGTAACGTTGAGATCAACGGCACCAAGACCTGGGTTACCTTTGCAGAGCATGCAAACGGCTTCATCGTAGTTTGCAAGGACGAGGATCCTTCTCCTGAGAACAAGTCCATGTCCATGTACCTCGTTGACAAGGACACCCCGGGTGTTGTTCTCGAGCCGCTCAACAAGATCGGTATGCAGATCAACCCCTTCGCTATGGTCCACTTCAACAACGTCATCGTTCCTGAGACCGCTCTCCTCGGTGAGCAGGGCAAGGGCTTCCTGCAGCTCATGAAGAACTTCGAGTGGGAGCGCTGCGTTCTCTTGGCAGAACTCCTCGGTGAAGCTCAGGCTGCTATGGACGATGCTTGCGCTTGGACCAACGAGCGTCAGCAGTTCGGCGTTGGCATCAAGACCTTCCAGCTCGTTCAGGAGCACATCGTCGAGATGCAGATCGCTCTGACCAACACCCGTAACTTCCTGTATCGTACTTGCTGGAAGCTCGACAACGGCATTCCGGTCAACAACGACGCAGCTATGCTGAAGCGCTATGGTGCACCTGCTCTTACCGACGTTTGCTCTCGTGCACTCCAGCTCATGGGTGGTCTCGGTTACACTGACGCAACGCGCGTTTCCCGCCTTATGCTCGACTGCCGTGGCTTCCAGATCGGTGGCGGCACCGTCGAGATCATGGTCCACATCGCTGGCCGTGGCATCCTCAAAGAGTATGCAAAGGGCAACCAGGACGAACTGTAAGCCTTTTAGCTCTTACACTAGGGATAAAAGAAGGGGGAAGGGGCAACTCTTCCCTCTTTCTTTATATTCATGGTGATCCAAAGATGACGAACTACCCGGTCATTCATCATCTTTTGATCGAGCAAGCAGCACCGCCCAAGGGGCACTTGTAATTACACGCCTTTCTGCACCAGTGGAGAGGGTAAGACACGAGGTTCCCCACTCGTTGCCACAAGGGGCTTACGCCTGAGAGGTGGTTGGGTCGACCCGCTTTCGTTGCT
>ERZ1034952.131-NODE-131-length-66564-cov-11.463937_pt1 | contig 66564 bp, 43 predicted proteins | sample MGYA00520625_ERZ1034952 | MGnify/ENA primary metagenome ERZ1034952 (study PRJEB33766, sample SAMN09781773) | gut metagenome | biome: gut microbiome | host: Homo sapiens | place: Madagascar | study: EMG produced TPA metagenomics assembly of the PRJNA485056 data...
AACGTTTGAATCCGCTGAAAAACACATGGACAAAATTTCACGGATTCAGGAATAAGACAATGAAAGCTGAGTTTGGTGCTCTCGGAATTTTACTGCACACACCCTTGCGTTCCAACATGAAAGACGATAGGTCCCCCGAGGAGGTAAAAGCCCTGAATAATCAGAGGCGTTTGATTGAAACCGTCATCGCTCAATTGACTGAGCGTTTCAATGCCGAAAAAATCAGAGCCCGAGATTTATGGCATTTGACTGTTCGGATTAGCAGGAAATTGTTGGCACATTCCATCAATTGCTGTATCAACCAGAAATATGGGAATTCGCTTCTACAATTTGAACGGATTTTTTGTTAAAAAACTTGCACACGGCGTTAAGTATAACGTGGGAGCGGGGGAATGCCAAATGAAAACCGGGAAATTTCACCGGTTTTTTCGGCCGGGGGTTGCTTTTGAACGCCGAATCTGCTATAATTATAAGTGGTCAGGTAATGTAAGGTTATCAGGAAGGAAAGCCGATGAGACGTACTTGGGCGCTGGCGATGCTGCTCTTCGGGGCGGCACTGATCGGGGGCGGGACGGAGTTCCGGTCGCTGAACGGAAATTGGCGGGTTCTGCCGCCGGTGAAGAGCGCGGAGCGTCCGGCCTCCGCGCCGGGGCTGGCGGCGAAACTCCATCTGCCGGAGACTCCGACGACGGCCTGGAAGACGATCAAAGTTCCGCATTACAACTGGCACGAGGCGTTTCCGGACACCTATCCGGACGCCTCCCGCCGGAGCGCGAACTACCAGTTCACCGGGAAGCCGGTCTATGTGAGCGGCTGGTTCGACACCTCCTTCGACATTCCGGCGGAACTCGGAAACCGGAGGGTTTACCTCGATTTCGGCTCGGTTGCCTTCGAAACCGAGCTCTTCGTGAACGGCCGGCGCGCCGCCTCCCATAAAGGGAGCTTTACCGGATTCGAGGTCGATGTGACGCCGCTGGTGAAGCCCGGCTCCAATACGCTCCGGATGTGGGTCGCGAACGACTTCGGCGAACATCCGCCCCGCCATGTCTACGGAAAAATGTTCTCGGCCTCTTCGAATTCAGGCGGCATCACCGGCAATGTCACACTGAAAATCACATCTGCGCTGAACGTCCGGAGGATGCTGCTTACGCCGCTTGTGAAGGAGAACGCGCTCGACGCGGTCCTGGAATTGCGCAACCATCTCGCTCCGGGCGAGTATGTCTTCCGGGCGACGGCCGTCGATGCGGCCGGAAACGCGCAGGCGGCCGAACTCGGCAGCTTCGCGCTGAAGCCGGGAGAGAACCGGATTCAGGTCCGTTTCCCGCTGCGCGACCCGAAGTTATGGAGTCCCGCCGATCCGCAGCTTTACCGCTTTGACGTTGAAATCCTCGACCGGGCCGGAAAGGTCGCGGCGAAGAGCTCCGGGCGGTTCGGCTTCCGCGACTTCCGGGCGGTCGGCGGCAAATTCTGCCTGAACGGAGAACGGATTCGGTTGTATGCCGGCAATATCCTGACCTCCGGCGGGTGGGAACGCACGGAACCGGGTTCCGACGCAAAGCTCCGCGCCGATCTGCGCCGCCAGAAGAGAGCCGGGGTCAATGCGATCCGCTATCACATGGGCGGTTCGGATTCGCACCGGCTGCTTGCGATCGCGGACGAGGAGGGGCTGCTGGTCATCGACGAATTCCCGATGTTCCACCGGGTGTTCAGCGATCTGGTCTTTCCGACCCCGGAGCAGCGGAAGGAGTTCATGGACACCACGCTTTACGAGTGGCGCGAACGGATTTTCCGCGACTACAACCATCCGTCCGCCGTGATCTGGACGCTCTCGAACGAGGTGTGGACCGATTCGACTGCCGACGAACTGAACGAACTTTACCGGGCTTTGAAACCGCTCGATCCGATGCGGCCGTTCAATACCGGCAGCGGGCTGCACTCGTTCGGCATCCCGGGCGTTCCGGTGGCGACCGACCTCTACGATTCGCACCTCTATAATGTGACGAGCCAGATGGCGCCGAATTTCGCGGAGCAGGATTTCGACCGCTACTTCCGGGGACTTGAGGAGTTATACGGCGGGGAGGCTTTCGCAAAGCCGGCAGCCGTGTTCGAGTCGGTTCACGTCGGCCACAACAAGCCGGAACAGCTTGTTCCGCTCAACCGGAAAATGGGCGTGGAAGAGTATCTGAAGGAGCTGAATCGCCGGAAGCGCATCGCGGATATCCGCTGGTACGGGCTGCGCGCCTTTCTCGCGCAGCAGCGCTATCTCCCGGCGGCGACGGAACCGCCCGGCGCGGCGGCGTTCGTAAACGCGATCGTCGGGGACGCGTTCGACCGGTTCCGCGCCGACATCCGTTTTCAGGGCTATCACCTCTGGACCGGGCGGCGCGACATCATCTACCCCGCCTATTCGGAGCTGATCCGGCCGTATTATGTCGGCGTGGAGAACTGGGAGCCGAACGTATCCGGCGGTAAACTCAGGTTCGGTCTCATCGTCGTCAACGACTCGATGAAGGCGCGGAAAGCCCGGCTCGAACTGCAGGTTTTCCGTTACGGGGAACAGGCCGTCGATACCGGCGAACCGGTCGTGCGCGAGCTTGCGCTGCCGGAAGGGGTCGAGCGCAGCGTTTTTCCGATGGAACTCGAAGCCGGATTTCCGGGATTCTGTGAGCTCCGGGCGACGCTGACCGCCGGCGACTGCAAAGTGGAGCGCTCATTCCCGTTCTTCCGCGGCGGTCCCCGCCCGGAAATCCGCCCCGAACGCCGCATGGCCAAGTGGGACAACGGCAGCGGGCGGCTCCGGGCGCTGGAACTGCCCGAACTCAGGACGCTTTCTCAAACCGGGGACTTTGAAGCGCTGGTCGTTTCGGCGGCCGATCCGGAATCCGCCGCGGCGCTGGCCGCCGCCGGCGGGCAACTGGCCGGATTCGTGAAGAAGGGCGGCAAGCTGCTGCTGCTGAACTTGCCGCCCGGCGCGAATCTGAACTGGATTCTGCCCGGCTATTCGGTGAAGCAGCCGGAGAAGCGGGCCGAATCGGCATCGACGATCATGGAGCTTGCCGATCCGGACCATCCGGTATTTGCGGGTCTGAGCACGCGGCATTTTCAGGCCGGGCTGAATGGAGACGGCGGCATCGTCGGCCGCGCGCTGCTTTATCCGCTTTCGGTCAATCTGCTCGGAACCGGTTTCCCGTACAATCCGGACGGCCCCGGCATGCTGATCGCCGGTTTCGGGATCGGGGAGGGGAGCGTGACCGTTTCGCAGGTCGAACTGCTCGAGCGGCTGGACGGCGATCCGGCCGCCGCGGCGCTGTTCGCAAATCTTGTGAACGACACGGGGACAAAGAGGCGGAATATGCGGCCGATGGCGCAGGGCGAAGCGAATCCGCTGCTGGAGCACTTCGCCCGGATTCCGGCGGCCGACTGCTTCGTCCTTCCGTTCGAGAAGATCGCGAACCGGAGCTTCACCGACGACCCGTCCGGCGTGCGCGGCTGGACCGGCGCCGGATTGCCGGATTTCCGGCAGGGACCGCGCGGCGACCAGAAATTTCACGCGGTCCCGTACCGCATTCCCGCCGACGGCCGGGCCCTGATTCTGCGCGGGGTCAAAACGCCCGCTTTTCCCGAAAAGGCTGAAATCATGTTCAACCGCCCGGAGGCTCTCCGGTCGCTGGTTCTGTTCCACACCGCCTGGTATCCGGCGCGCGGAAAAGAGTTGTACCGGGTGATTCTGCATTATGCCGACGGCGGCACGGCCGCGCTGCCGGTCGTGGAGGGGCGCGATATCGGCGACTGGTACGCGCCGTTCGACCGGGCCGGTGCGGCTGTGGCGTTTCAGGGAAAGCATCCGCTCGTGCAGGCGAGCTTCGGTTTCTATGCGTCGATTCTCGACAATCCGGAGCCGTTCCGCCAGGTGAAAGCGGTCGAGTTCGTTTCGGACAACACCGGCGTGCCGATCCTGCTGGCCGCCGCCGGCGTCCGGTTCCGCGACTGGGCGGAAGAGATCGCCGGCGACCGCTGGGATCATCGGGACAACGACTTCGAAAAGAGTTTCGGCGTCCGGCAGACGGCGAATAACCGCTTTATCCTGACCCGCGGCCACGGCTGGATCGCCCCGGCGCTGCGCGGCCGGGAGATCGACGGAACCGTGTGGAACCGCCTCCGCTTTGCGCTCAGAAGCACGAAGCCGCTCCGGGTCAAGCTGCTGTACCAATCCTCCAGCGGCGACAACGGCGTCTGCCGATGGCTGGAGCCGGTCGCGGAGAAGGATGGCTGGAGCGAGTTCGATGTGGAGCTTTCGAAGCTCGAATGGCCCCACTCCAGCAGCCCCGAAGCCAAGGCCTGGGGCGGCCGGACCGGAGCGGTTTCGATGTTCGCCGTGGACCTCTACGGCGATGCCGGGACGGAGTTTGAACTCTCTCCGCTGACGCTGACCGCATACTGACCGGCGGGCCGCGGAGGGAAGACGCGGGCCCGGTCGCGGATCAGTTGCTGCGCAGCCAGGTGGCCAGCTCGGATTTGCCGCGGTTCTGCCAGAGCGCGTACGGCACGGCGATGAAACCGGTCCGGGTGCGCGACGGCGTCCGGTTGCGGAAGTAGAGCCGTCCTTCCGACTCGTCTGATTCGCGCAGCGCTTCGCCGAGAATCGCCGGGACCCCGGCGAGCCCCTCCGCTTCGCCGAGGCAGAACGCCTGTTCCGCCGGGACGATCAGCGTGCTGACGCCAGGACCGTTGTCGACGCTCTCGAGCGCGTAGACGACCGGGCCGCGCATCAGGGCGATCTTTCCCGCGTCGGCGGTTACCTTCGGATTGGCCCGGACCACGTCGACGGTGAGTTCAAGCCGGAGTTCGAGCCGGTCGCCCGCCTTCCAGTCGCGCGAAACAGTCAGATATCCCTCCTTCGCGCCGGTTTCGAACGGTTTCCCGTTGAGGGCGGCGCTCCAGCTCCGGCACCAGGACGGAATGCGGACGCTCAGGACGAAGTTTCCGCCCGAAATGATTTCGAAACCGATTTCGCCGTCATACGGATAACGGCCGGAAACCTTGACGGCCGCTCCGCCGGATGTCACGCTGCCGGCGGCCGGGATGTTGCAGCGCAGTTCCCCGGGCCGGCGCGACCAGGCCAGGCTGCCGAGCTGCGGCAGGAAACGGCAGAAGCTCGTCGGACAGCAGGAGCAGTCGAACCACGGCTGGCGTTCGGTGTGAATGTGCCCGAAGGTGAAGGTCGCGTCGTCCACGGTCAGCAGATTCGCATAGAAGAAGCGGTCGCCTCCGAGCGAGATGCCGGAGAGCGCGCCGTTGTAGAGCGCCTGTTCCATCACGTCCGCGTAACGGACTTCTCCGGTCGCGTCGGCCATCCGGCGCGCGAACTGCACAAGGGCCATCGCGGCGCAGCTCTCTGCGTAGGCGGTGTCGTTCGGGAGGTCGTAGTCGTTCGTGAACGCCTCGCCGACCGGGGTCGAGCCGCAGCCGCCGATCAGGTACATGCGTTTCCCGGCGACGCTGTCGAAAAGCGTGCGGCAGGCATCGAGCAAGCCTGGGTCGCCGGTCCGCATGGCGACGTCGGCCATGCCGGTGTAGAGATAGAGCGCGCGCACCGAGTGGCCGACCGCATCGGTCTGTTCGCGGACCGGAACGTGGGCCTGGCGGTTTGCCAGCGAGTCGACGTTCAGCGACGCGTTCCGCTGTTGTCCTTCGAGCTCGAAGAAGTTCGGCTGTTTGCCGCGTTCGTCGATGAAATAGCGGGCAAGCTCGAGATATTTCGCTTCGCCGGTCGCATCGGCCAGCTTGCAGAGCGCGAGCTCGATCTCCTCGTGGCCCGGGTAGCCGTGAATTTTGCCGGGCTCGCTGCCGAACACGGTTGCGATGTAATCGGCGTAGCGGCAGAGCGCGTCGAGGAATTTCCGGCTGCCGGTGGCGCGGAAGTGGGCGACCGCCGCTTCCATCAGATGCCCGGCGCAGTAGAGTTCATGACAGTCGTAAATATTTTTCCAGCGGTTTTCGGGATCGACCACCGTGAAGTGCGTGTTGAGGTAGCCGTCCGGCTGCTGGGCGGAGATCACGAGATCGACGTAGCCGTCAAGTTCGCCGGCCAGCGCCTGATCGCCCGGATTCAGCGCGAGCATGAGCGCCATTCCCTCGAGGACCTTTGCGAAGTCGGAGTCCCAGAAGATATGCGGCCGGTTCGGCATACCCTCTTTCCAGGCGAGGCGGAACACATCGATCCGCCCGGTTTCGCGGCATTTGGCCACCGAGGACGGTATCGTGGATGTTCGGCACGCTTCGACCCGTCCGGCAAAGACCGGATCGTTCAGTTTCACGGCGGCGGGATCGATCGGTGAAAACGGTTTCATGGCAGAACCTCCTTGGTTTGTTCTGCTGATATTATACCGCGGAACAGTTTGAAATGGGAGGGAGAGAATTTACGGAAAAAGAGAGACGATTCCGACTTTTTCCGAATCCGGAGTCACGGCAGCAGCCGTACGCCGATTCCGAATTCGGAATTCGCCAGCTCTTCCGGGGAGACCGGAATGGTGAATTCATCGGTTGCCCCGACCGGAAGCTGCTCCGGCGCGACGGCGGCGTCGGCGAAGAAGAAGGATTTCCGGAATACACGCCCGTCCGGAAAGAGCGCCTGCGCATAGATGCGCGGAAATGCATCAAGTTTCCGCAGCAGCTTGAGCCGGACCAGCACACCGCCGTTTTCTCCCGGCAGGAAGGTCGCCGTGAAGCAGCGGATTCCATCTTCCGTGGCTGCCGGCCGGGGCGGCAGGACGGACCGGGCAGGACGAACCGTCCCGTACGGCCTGAGCCGGGGCAGGTCCGCGCCGCGCCGGAACAGCAGCAGCGTGCGGCCGTCGTCGAGACGGCGGCTCCAGACCGGGGTCAGGGCAGGGTCTTCCAGATTCTTCCGGTGCTGCTCCAGACTGACGCTGATCGGGTCGTCGCCGATGTGGTAGAGCACGAACTCCCCCTCCGGGCGCTGTTCGCCGTAGAGCGTGTTGCGGAACAGAAACTGCGGCGCAAGCTGCTGGCCCGCGCTGATTTTCACGCCGGGCGGAATGATTTTCTTCAGTTCCGAGACCTCCTCCTGCGCATTCGTGAATCCGTCGATTTTGCCGACATTGTTCTTGCCGTAAAAAGTTTCGGCGAAGAATACGTGCGAGAAGAAGGCGCAGCCGAGCGTCCCGGCGGTCATGGCCAGCCGGGTATTCTGCTTTTTCGCCCCTTCGAGGCGCCAGGCCAGCAGCCGCGGCAGCCGGCCGGAGGCTTTGGCCTGCCGGACGCCGAGCACGAGCGCGACGGTGAACATCGCGATGGTTTCGACCTGGTACTGCAGGACGAGATTCACGATCTCCTCGCTGCCGCGCACGAAGTTGAAGCCGAGCAGCAGCGCGCTCGCGCCGAGCAGCCACGGCCGGTTCAGCGCACCCGGAAATACCGGCAGAAGCAGCAGGACGAGCAGCTGAAGGTTTTTGATTCGCAGCACCTGTCCCCAGAATTCTCCGGGCCGGGTGAAGGGGGACAGAAGAATATCGGTCATGCCGCCGCCGAGCTGCTCGAATTGGCCGTAGAAGATATAGTCGGCACCGGCGAAATACGGAATCAGCACTTTGACCGCCAGCAGGAAATAGAGCGCTCCGATCGCGCCGTAGAGAACGCCGTCGCGCCGCCGCCCCTCGAAAAAGCTGACGATTCCCCAGCCGAGCCAGAAGATTCCGACCGTCTCCTTGAGCGTGAGCGAAAAGAGAAAGACCAGGAAGGCGAGCTTATAGCGCTTCGCCTCGTAGAGCAGGTAGAAACCGAAGAAGACCGGGATGAAGCTGACGATTGCGTTGACGCCGTAGAACAGCGTATAATTCAGGTTCGAAACCGACGGGTAAAGCAGCCAGATGAGACCGAACGCCGCCGCGTACGGCCGGGAAAAGCCGCGTTTCCGGGCGAAGAGCCAGACCAGCACGGCGCTGCCCCAGAGCGCAAGCGCTCCGCAGCCGAACGCCGTGAATACCGACGGCAGCAGCCCGAAGACGACCGACATCGGGAAGAAAAAGCCCGGCATGAAGTGTCCGGCCGAGAAATCCGGAACCGGCCAGGTCCCGCGCAGGATTTCGCCGTGAAACGTGTTCCAGGCCATTGCCGTGTAGATGCCCCAGTCGGACATGGTCAGGAAGAGCCGGTCGTAGGCGAGCTTCGAGGCGAGGACGCCGAGCGCGCACATGAGGACGGTCAGCAGCCCGGACAGGAGCGGCAGCCGGCCGGTGAACTGCCGCGCGCTTTTGCCGTCGAATGCGCCGACGAGCGCTGCGCGGTAGACGGTCAGCCCCGCGGCGGCGGCATAAGCGGCCAGCAGATTGACCGACGGCGGGAAGGGGAGGAACGGCAGCACGAGCACGAACGGCGCGAACACCTCAAGCAGCCGCCGCGGTTTGACCCGCAGCAGCAGAAGTTCGAAAAGCGCGACAAATCCGGCCAGCGGAACCAGCCGGGGCGTCTCCGAAGCGCGCACGAGGAAATAGACCATGTCCGTCGCGACGACATCGAAGCAGACCCGCGCCGTGGCCGCTCCCGCCACGGCGAGAAGCGCGACGGCGCCGAGGGCGGTCGACGCGGAGCGCCGGCTGCTGTTCATTTCCTGAGCTGCTCCACGAGATCGATCAGCCGTTCGCGCACGTGGCCGAGCAGTTCGACGGCCAATGCGAGATCGGTCGCCAGCGAACGCTGGAGCGTGCTGAGCTGCTCGAGCGCGCCGACCAGCTCGTTCAGGTCCGCCAGCGCCCGTTTGCCGAGACTGATCTTGAGCCCGCGGGCCGTATCCGCCTCCGTATCGACGAAATCCGCGGTTCTGGCCAGCAGCTTGCCGTAGGCGCAGACGATGCCGAGCCCGTGCAGATCGAGGTTCGAACGCAGCGACGAAGCGCAGCAGACGTTCCATTCGGTCGCAAGCCGGTCGATCTCCTCGACGATCTCGGCGCCGGGACGGCGCCGGGGCGGATCGTCGGAGTCCTCGTACTCTTCATCGTCCTCATCCGGCCGCTGCCAGAACCGCAGCGAGTCGGGGTTGCCGCCGGTCGGCACGAGGTCCGGCGAAGACAGAAGCGTGCTGAAAATCATCTCCTCTTCGCCGGGAAGATCGAGGCAGCCCGGAAGTTCGCGGAAATAACAGCTGATCCGCCGCTCGTCGCGCCGGATCTCTTTTTCCCATTGGAACTCGTTCCAACTTTCCCCGTTGTTTTTGAATTCAGCCATATGTCGCCTCCTCTTTTGAACTTCGAGGCAATTTTCGCTCGGCCGCTGCGCCGGCGCCGGCGGTTTTACCGTTTCCGTTCCGTTTACGGATGATGCTCCGCAAGCGTTCTGACCGCTTCTTCGCTGGGCTTCTCGCCCCACAGGCCTTCGAGGTTGTAGCGGTCGCGGACCTCGGGGGTCATGATATGCACGATGACCGTGCCGAAATCGATCAGAATCCAGCCGCTTTCGCTCTCGCCGGATTCCGACAGCGGGCGCAGCGCGAGCTTTTCGCGGGCTTCGCGTTCGAGGAACCCGGTCAGCGCGCGCAGCTGCGGCTCCGAATTCGCGGTGGAAATCACAAAGTAATCCGCCACCGAGGAAGAGGGGCCGACATGGATTTTCACCGTGTTTTCGGCAAGCTTCTCTTCCACGCACTTTACACAGAAGTCGGCCAGTTCGGCCGGCGTCAGTTTCTTTTCGTTCGTCATTGGTTTCTCCTGTCCGTATAAATGATTTCTCCGGATGTACTCCTCCACACGCCGGGTCGTCCCGCTATTAATATGGCGCATCCGGTGCATTTTTGCCACATCGTTTCTGATCTTCGTGGAAGATATTTCGAAAAAATCTCCCTGCAGAACGCCCCCCAGCAGCTTTTTCACGGTTTGCGGCGGCCAGAAGCGCGCGAGCTCCGCCGCGACGGGGAGTTCGCCGCGCCGCGGATAAGTCAGAATTTCATACCTCTCCGCCAGTTCCGAGGCGTGCGCCCACTCGTGCAGAGAGAGCAGGCTGTCGCCGCCGATCAGCAGCTGGAGCCGCTCCCCCGGGCGTTCCTTTTCCAGCGCCGACAGAACGGCGAAGGTGTAGGATGGGTGCAGCCCGAGGCGCCCTTCGATGTCGGAGACTTCGATTCCGGGCTGTCCCTCCGCCAGCAGCCTGGTCATGGCGAGCCGGTCGGCGAACGGCGCGCGTTTGCCGCCGGACTTGTGCGGCGGGTCGAAGGCCGGAACGAAAAGCACCCTCGCGGTCTTTCCCGAAGCGAGCGCCTGTTTCGCTATGCCGAGATGGCCGAGATGGGGCGGATCGAAGCTGCCGCCGTAAAATGCTGTCGGGACCATAAAAATCTGAAAGAACCTCCATTTACTATTACATTAATTCGTTTTTGCGGAATTTCAATGCCATATCGGACAAATCGGATTGACGAAATGCGAAAAACAGAGTATAGTTTGGTTTATACACGATCGATACAGGAGATATGTTTTTATGCCGATACTGAAGAGATGGACGATTCTGCCGGGGATGATGCTGGCTGCCGCGCTGCTCGGGCTGACCGCCGGCTGCCGTTCCGACGCCTATTATCAGGACCGTGCCGTGCAGCGCGCCCGCGCCTATCTGCTCGAGCATGCGACGGAGCTTTCGGCCGAGCAGCTCTATTTCGTCAAATTCAACCGCCCGGTTCTGCTGGTCGGGCCGGTTCTGCCCGGCGGCAGCCAGCCGGGAGAGGGAATGAGCGAGGTGCTGCAGATCTGCGTGACCTGGCGCATCCCGGGAGAAGACAAGGACTATCTTGTTTTCGGAACCTCTTCGGGCAGCATGGAGTACTGGTATCCGAACCGTCTGGTCCGGAAGAATTTCGAAAAGTTCGGGCTGCCGATTGTAAGTGCGATGCAGTTGGCGCGCGACTATGCCCGGAACTATCTGTACGAGGACCTCAGCGTGGCGGAGTTCAACCGGGTCCGCTTCGACTTCCCGTCGGTGATCGAGACGAATTTTCCGCTGGTGCTGAATCCGTCCGGCACGCTCGACCCGGAGGAGATCGAAAAAGCGCGGGAGACGCTTTCTTCGCGCCCGCAGCTCTCGCTGGTCTGGGAGCTTGACGAGCCCGGCAGGTGCGTCGTGTTCTGCGGTACCGGAAAAGGCGACCTGACCGGGTGGACGATCAACTTCGCCGGAAAGATGAAAACCGAAGAGCTGGACGCCGCCACCGTCAGTATCCTGAAGACGCCGGAAAATGCGCAGACTCCGATCGAATTGCCGGAAGAGGAGGAGGCGCGGAAAACGCCGCCGCCGGAGCTGGCCGTTCCGACGGAAAAGCCGCTTGAGAAGAGCGGCGGCGCGAAGGACGGCGGCGTGGAGGACGGCGGCAATGCTTAGTATGACCGGTTTCGGCAAAGGAGAGGCCGAATTTGACGGAATCCGCGTTACGGCGGAGATCTCGAGCGTGAACCGCAAGCAGTTCGAGCTGCGCGTATCGGCGCCGTCCGAGTTTTCGGAGTTCGAGCCGCTGGCCCGCAGGCTGGTGGCGGAGGCGGTGAGCCGCGGTTCGATCCAGCTGAAGATCGGCAGTTCCGCTTCCGCCGCGACGGCGGGGAATGTGGTCGATGCCGGATTTCTGGCCGCCCTCATCGAGGCGGCGCGCCGGGCGCGCCGCGAGGCCGGGCTCGATCATGAGGTGCAGGTCGAACAATTGATGATGATTCCGGGGGTCGTCGCGGCGGCGCGGCCCGATGCGCAGTCGCCCGGCATGGCCGCCGCATACGAGCAGGCGCTTCGCGCCGCGCTCGACGGCTACCGCGAGATGCGCGAACACGAGGGCGCGGCGCTGAAGAACGACCTCGAATCGCGCGAGCGGCTGCTCGAATCCCTGCTGGCCGAAATCGAACCGCTGGCGGCGGAGATGAATGCCGGGATCAAGGCGAGGCTGCTGGCCAGGCTTGAGGAGGAGAAGATTCCGGTTCCCGGCGATGATGAGCGGCTGCTGAAGGAGGTGCTGTTCTACGCCGACAAAGCCGACGTGACCGAAGAGATCACGCGGCTTCACAGCCACTTCGGCCAGTTCCGCCGGTTCCTGGCGGAGTCGAAGCCGGTCGGCCGCAGCCTCGACTTCCTGATGCAGGAGATGTTCCGGGAGATCACGACGCTCGGCAACAAAGCCGGGGTCCCTGCGGTGTCGCCGCTCGTGGTCGCCTTCAAAAGCGAGCTCGAGAAGCTGCGCGAACAGATACAGAATGTGGAGTGAATACCATGCAGCCTTTGAAATATGATTTCAGCGACCTCGAGGGGGCGGCGTCGGTCCGTCTCGCGGAGATCGTCGACCGGATCGGCGAAACCTACAGGGACGGCTTCGGCGTGAACCATCTGGACGGCGTCAACCTGCCGCGCCGCGCCGAGATCGTGGAGATCACCGAGAAGCTTCTCGAAGTGATCTTCCCCGGCTTCGACGGCCGGCGGCAGGGGCATAAGGAGATGATCGCGCATGATGTGGCGGAGCTGCTGAAGGAGATTTATTCCGAGCTGTTCGACCAGATGTGCCGGGCGATCCGCTACTCGCGCAAGGTGCGCTCCTGCGAGGAGTGCGGCACGAACGAGGCGGTGTTCGCCCTGCTCGACGCGCTGCCGCAGATCCGCGAAACGGTCAAGCTCGACGTCGAGGCGGCTTATGCGGGCGATCCGGCGGCGACTTCGTACGACGAGATCATCCTGAGCTATCCGGGCATCAAGGCCATTACGATTCAGCGCATGGCGCATGTGCTTTATCATCAGGGGGTGCCGTTCATTCCGCGCATGATGACCGAGCACGCTCACAGCCAGACCGGGATCGACATCCATCCCGGCGCGCATCTCGGGCGCGGGGTCTTCATCGACCACGGCACCGGCGTGGTGATCGGCGAGACGGCCGTGATCGGCGACAACGTGCGGATCTACCAGGGAGTGACGCTCGGCGCCGGGAATTTCCCGAAGGACGCCTGCGGCATGCTGATCAAGGGCAACAAGCGCCATCCGACCATCGGCAACAACGTGACGATCTATTCCGGCGCGTCGGTGCTCGGCGACATCACGATCGGCGACAACTCCGTGATCGGCGGCAACGTCTGGCTGACCGAAAGCCTGCCCCCCGGAACCAAGATCACGTCGCGCCCGCCCGAAAACAGACTGAAATTCGCAAACGACAGGGCGTAGCGGCGCGATGAGTCCGGTAATTGCAAATTACATGGAAGTGCGCGCCGCGATTGATGCGGCGGCGCGCGAGGCGCACCGCGATCCGGCGGAGATCCGGCTTCTCGCGGTCAGCAAGACGTTTCCGGTCGAGCCGATCCGGGAGCTGTACGACGCGGGCGTCCGCGCCTTCGGCGAAAGCCGGGTGACGGAGCTGGCGGAGAAGGCCGCCCGGCTGCCGGAGGACATCGAATGGCATTTCATCGGCCGCCTGCAGTCGAACAAAGCCCGGAAGGCGGTGCAGCTGGCGAAGGTCATCCACTCGGTCGATTCGGCTGCGCTGCTCGAGCGGCTCGACCGGATCGCCGGAGAGGAGCGGAAGCGCCCGGCCGTCCTGCTCGAAGTGAATGTCTCCGGCGAGGCGAGCAAGGCCGGCGTGCCGGTCGCGGAGCTTGAGCCGTTCGCCCGGCGCGCGGCGGCGTGCGCGAATCTCGATTTCCGCGGATTCATGACCATGGCGCCCTTCGACGCCGAACCGGTGAAGATCGCGGCGATCTTCGAGCTGCTGCGGCTGACCCGCGACGAGCTTGAAGCGAAGCTCGGCCGGGTGCTGCCGGAGCTGTCGATGGGGATGAGCGGCGACTATGAAATCGCGGCGCGCCACGGCTCGACGATCGTGCGGGTCGGCACACTGATTTTCGGAACGCGTTAGGATAACGACGGAGTACGGATATGTGCAGGATTCTGGTGATCGGCGCCGGCGGGGTCGGCGTCTATTTTTCGGGGCGGCTGGCGCAGGCCGGCGCCGAGGTGACGGTTGTGGCGCGCAGCGATTACGAGGCCGTTTCGCGCGCGGGCTACGCGGTGGAAAGCATCGCCGGCGATTTTCAGTTCACGCCGGCGGCGGTGCTGAAGCATGCGTCGGAGTTCGAGGGCGAGGCGGATTACATCATTCTGGCGGCGAAGGTGCTGCCGGGGGCGGATGCGGTCGGGCTGCTGAGTCCCGCCGTGCGTTCGTCAAAGAGCACGATCGTGTTGATCCAGAACGGGATCGATATCGAACGGAAGGTCGCGGAATCATTCCCGGACAACCGGCTGCTGAGCACGGTCGCCTACATCGGTGTTTCGCGTCCGGCGCCGGGCCGGGTGCTGCACCTGGGCAGCGGCGAGCTGAAGATGGGAGACTATCCGGCCGGAATCAGCGCGGAGGCGCGGCGTCTTGCCGCGCTGTTCGAGGCGGCGAAGGTCAGATGCGAGCTTTGCGAGGACATCGGTTTCGTCCGCTGGAACAAGCTGCTCTGGAATCTGCCGTTCAACCCGGTTTCGGTGCTGGCCGGCGGCGCGACGACGAAGCAGATGACGCAGCGCGACGAGCTCGAAGGGCTCTGCCGGGCGCTGATGCGGGAGGTCATCGCAGTCGCGAATGCGTGCGGCGTGGCGCTGACGGAGGCGAACGCCGAAGCGCAGATCGAATATACCCGGAACTTCCCGGCGTATAAAACCAGCATGCTGCAGGATTACGAGGCCGGGCGCGAACTTGAGGTCGAGGCGATCCTCGGCAACGCGGTCCGGCTGGCGGCGGAGCACGGTGTTCCGGTTCCGCATATGGAAAGTTGTTATGCACTTTTGAAATCGGTCAACCGCATCGGGCGGGACGGGAAGGAAAGATGAACGAGAAAGAGTTTCAGATTTATCGTGAGCGCGCGGAAGGGTTTCTGGAGCGGCTCAAAAATGAGTTTTTCTATGAAACCGTCGATCTCCAGGCTGAGGTGTTCCATTCGGTCGATCCGGTGCCGTGGGCGAAGCGGCTGGAGGGGAGCTATGTCCCGGCCGTCGAGGGCGACTGCTGGGGCGGTCTCTGGGAGAGCGCCTGGTTCCACATCACCGGGAAGGTTCCGGAGGCGTGGGCCGGCGAACCGGTCTGGTTCAAGCTCGAGCTCGGCGGCGAGATTCTGATTTTCGACGACGGCGGCGTTCCGTTCTGCGGACTGACGAATACGAGCGTCTTTGCCGCGAACTACCGCAAGAACCTGCTGGAATTCACGCCGAAGGCGCAGGGCGGCGAAACGGTCGATTTCTACGCGGAGGTGGGCGGCAACGGCCTGCTCGGCGACGAGATCACGCCCGGAACCGACTGGCGCTGCGAGGTCGGCGACATCCGCCACCTGAAGATGGGCCGCTTCAACGTCGAGGCGTGGAATCTTGCAAACGACTTCGAAGTGCTGCTTTCTCTGCTGCGCACGCTGCCGGAGAAGAGTTATCGCGCCGTACAGCTGAACATGGCGCTCAACGAGGCGGTTTCGGCTTATGCCGATGATCCGGCCAACGCGGCCGCCGCCCGGAGTTGCGTCGCTCCGCAGCTTGCGATGCGGGCGACCGATTCGGCGCTCTCGACCGCGGCGGTCGGCCACGCCCATATCGATACGGGCTGGCTCTGGCCGGTGCGCGAAACGATCCGCAAATGCGCGCGCACCTTCTCGAGCCAGCTTTACAACCTCGAGCGCTACCCGGACTATGTGTTCGGCGCGTCGCAGCCGCAGCTTTACGCGTTTGTGAAGGAGCATTATCCGGAGCTCTACGCGAAGATCAGAGAGGCGGTCAAGTCCGGCCGCTGGGAGCTGCAGGGCGGCATGTGGGTCGAAGCCGACTGCAACATCATCTCCGGCGAGTCGATGGTGCGCCAGTTCCTGGCCGGCAAGAACTTCTATATGGACGAGTTCGGCATGGACGTGCGCAACCTCTGGCTGCCGGACGTGTTCGGCTATTCGGCCGCCATGCCGCAGATCATCCGCAAGGCCGGGTGCGACTGGTTCCTGACCCAGAAAATTTCGTGGAGCCAGTTCAACAAGTTCCCGTACCATACCTTCCACTGGCGCGGCATCGACGGGACCGAGGTGCTGACCCATTTCCCGCCCGAGGACAATTACAATTCGGCATTGAAGCCGGAGCAGTTGAACTATGCCGTGAACAACTTCAACGAGAACTATTTCCTGCCGGAATTCATCACTCTGTTCGGCGTCGGGGACGGCGGCGGCGGCCCGCGCCCGGAGCATATCGAGCACGGTTTGCGCACGGCGGACCTCGAAGGGTGTCCGCGGGTCCGCTTCGACCGGGCCGATGCGTTTTTCGCCCGGCTGGCCGAACATGCCGGCGAGCTGCCGGAGTGGGCGGGCGAGCTCTATCTGGAGCTTCATCGCGGCACGTTGACGACGCAGGCGCGAACCAAGCGCAACAACCGCAAATGCGAGCAGATGCTCGCGCAGACCGAGTTCATCTGTTCGGTGCTGCCGGCGGCCGATTATCCGGCCGAAACGCTTGACCGGCTTTGGAAGGTGCTTCTGATCAATCAGTTCCATGACATCATTCCGGGCTCCTCGATCCGGAAGGTTTATGAGGTGACCGAGGCCGAGCACGCCATGATTCTCGCGGAGTGCGAAAACCTGGTCCGTTCCGCGGCCGCGAAGCTGACCGCGCCGGACGGCGATGCGCTGACCGTGGTCAACACGCTTTCGTACGACTACACCGGGGCTGTCGCGCTGCCGGAGGAGTGGGCCTCGCGCCGCATCACCGACGGCGCCGGGCGCGAGCTGCTGACCCAGGCCGGAGAGAACGGAGTCTGGGTGCTCGGCGAATTTCCGCCGCAGAGCGTGACGACGCTGTACCGCGGCGAAGCGGTCGAGGCGTTCCCCCCGGAGGCAGACGATTCGCTTGTGCTGGAGAACGACCTCGTCCGTTATGAGTTCGACGCCGATGCGCGGCTCGTCGCCGCTTTCGACAAGACGACCGGGCGCGACGTCGTGGCCGGCGCGGCCGCGAATCTGCTCGCGCTCTACGTCGACCAGCCGAACAAGTGGGATGCGTGGGACGTCGATTTCACGTACGTCGATACGCCGCCCGCTTATGCGAAAGGGGTGAAGGCGTTCAGAAGCGAATCCGGCCCGGTCCGGCAGGCGCTGACCTTCGAGCTGACGGTCGGCCGGTCGGCGATTCGGCAGCAGGTCGTGCTCACCGAGAACTCGAAGCGGCTCGACTTCAACACCGAGGTTGACTGGAAGGAGCGGCACCGGATGCTGCGGGTCGCCTTTCCGACCACGGTGCGGGCGGAGGAGGCTTATTGCGACATCCAGTACGGCTTCGTCCGGCGGACGACCGCGCGCAACACGTCGTGGGACTTCGCGCGGTTCGAGGTCGCGGCGCACCGTTACGTCGATATCTCCGACGCATGCGGCGGCGCAGCGCTGCTGAACGATTCGAAATACGGCTATCGGCTTGACGCCGGGACACTCGACCTGAATCTGCTGCGTTCGCCGACCTATCCGGATTCCGAGGCGGATCAGGGGACGCACTTCTTCACTTACAGTTTCCTGCCGCACGCGGGCGGCCTCTGCGGCTCCGAGGTCATGCAGGAGGCTGCCTGCCTGAACCGTGCTCCGGCCGTGCTGCCGGGGAAGGGGACCTTCGCGCTGCCGTGCCGCGTGGCCGGGGGCGAGGGGGTCTCTCTCGAGGTGGTCAAGAAGGCGGAGAAGTCCGATGCTCTGGTCATCCGCGTGGTCGAAACCGACGGGCGGCGCTCGACGGCTGTGCTCGACTTCGCGCGGGGAACGAAACTGGTCGAGACGAATCTGCTCGAATGGACCGAGGAGGGAGAGCTCCCGATCGTCGACGGCTCGGTCGAGCTGACGCTGCGCCCGTTTGAAATCCGGACGTTCCTGGTGCGGTGAGATGGGCGAAACGAGGAATGCCGGATCGTTCCGCGATCCGTCCGGAACCGTGTTCATCGCGGCGGACGGGTCGATCCTCCGCAGCGTGAACCCGGTTTACCGGGAGAATTATGAACGCTTCTGCTCCTCCGGGCTCCGGGAGCGGCTCTGCCGCGACGGGCTGCTGGTTCCGTTCAGGGAGGCCGATGAGCTTGTCGAACCCGGTTCGTTCAAAACGCTGAAGGCGGAGAAGATCGAATTCGTCTCCTATCCGTACGAGTGGTCGTTCGGGCAGTTGAAGGACGCCGCGCTTCTGACGCTTGAGATTCAGAAGACCGCGCTCGAACATAATATGATGCTGAAGGATGCGTCCGCCTACAACGTCCAGTTCCGCCGCGGCCGTCCGGTCTTCATCGATTTGCTGTCGTTCGAAACGGCGGACGACCGGCCGTGGAGCGCCTACGGACAGTTCTGTTCGCATTTCCTTGCTCCGCTGGCGCTGATGGCGAAGCGGGATGCCGGATTCAATGCGGTCATGGCGGAGTATCTCGACGGGATTCCGCTCGAGCTGGCTTCGAAGCTGCTGCCGTGGAAAAGCCGTTTTTCGCCGGGGCTTTTGTTCCATATCCATCTGCATGCGAAGATGCAGCGCCGCCACCAGGACGGCCGCGCCGCGGCGGAGAAGACGAAGCGCGTCCGGGTGTCCGTCGGCAGCAAGATCGCCTTTGCGGAGAGCCTCCGCTCGCTGGTCCGGAGTCTGAAACTGCCGGAGAGCAAAACCGAGTGGGGCGACTATTACAGCGACACGAATTACGGCGACGCCGCGTTTGCGGCCAAGAAGGAGCTTGTGGCGCAGACGGCGGAGGAGCTCCGTCCCCGGCGGGTGCTGGACCTCGGCGCGAACACCGGCGTCTTCAGCCGTCTCGCGTCGCGGGACGGGAATCTTGTGGTCGCCGCCGACATCGACCCGGTCGCGGTGGATCGTCACTACCGGTTTTTGAAGCGCGGGAAGATTGCGGACGTGCTGCCGCTGCGGATCGACCTTGCGAATCCGTCTCCGGCGATCGGCTGGGACAACCGCGAACGCGACAGCTTTTTCTCCCGCTGCGATTTCGATCTGGTCATGGCGCTGGCGCTCGTTCACCATCTGGCGATCACCCACAACGTTCCGCTGCCGATGATCGCCGGGACGCTGGCCGGGCTCGGCCGCACGCTGCTGATCGAGTTCGTGCCGAAAGAGGATTCACAGGTCCGGCGGCTGCTTTCGACCCGCGAGGACATCTTTCCGAACTACCATGCGGACGGGTTTCTCGCGGCGTTCGAACCGTATTTCGAGCTGCGCCGCCGGACGCTGATTCCGGGGACGAAGCGGGAGCTCTTCGTATTCCGGAAACGGGGGACGGATGGGGCTCTTTGACGCCATCGCGATCAGTTCGAGCCTGAGCCTGATTGCAGGCGTCTGCATCCTGCTCGAAGCCTGGTGTCTGATGAGCGAGACGAAAGACCGAAAGGGGTTTCTCCTTGCCTGGGCGCTGCTTGCGCAGTTTGCGCTGCCGGTGCTGCTGACCTGGCTCTGCCGTGAAGGGGTCGTCCCGTTCCGGCCCGCGTATCTTCTGCTCGAGTATGCGGTCAGTCTGCCGGCGGCTGCCGCGGTGCTGGCGGCGCTTTGCGTGCTGGCGTCGAACCGTCACCGGATTCCCGAGCTTACGGTCTACGGAGTCTGGACCTTTGTCTTCGCCGCCGGGACGTTCCTGCTGCAGCTGGCGGTTCACAGATCGGTTTTCGACTGATCTGCTGTTCTTGCCGCGGAATATTAACGGCTGCCCGCTGCGGTGGTTCCCATGTGTTCTCCCGTCGCGCCGTAACGCCGGATGGTTCCGCCGCCGCTTTCGGTCGTGGCGATCAGCCTGCCGTTGACGTCGTAGTGGCGGACCGTCTTTCTGCCGGCCTCATTGCGCCGGGCCTGCGCGGTTTGTACGTTCATTGCGGCTTCCTGCTTTCTTCTCTCGTGCAGTTCGGCCGGATTGTCCACGGCGACGAGTTTTCCTTCATAAAACTTCCGGCAGAGCGCTTCGGTGCGGGCCGTGCCGGTGACGATTCCCATGTCGTCGTACCAGGTGGTGCGGCCAGGCGCTTCCGTGATCGTGCCGGTCATATAGCCGGCCGTATTCCGGAATACGGTGGAATTTCCGGCCTTTCGGCTGGTTCCTGTGACCCGGCCTGCGGCGTTGTAGTAGGTGGTCAGCTCACCTGTCGTCACTTCGCGGGAGTAAACTTCCCCGGCCGCATTGTATACGAGCGCGGTGCCGCCGCTGACGACCCGCGCTCCGGTCAGGTTGCCGCTGCCGTCGTAATAGAGTGTTTTGCCTCCTTCGATGAGTTCCGTGCCGATGACCGTCCCGGCGGCGTTGCGGCGGACGACGGCGCCGTCGGTTTCGGCCGCACTGCCGGTCAGATAGCCGGCGGCGTCATAATAAAACGTGATTGTTCCGATCGGACTGTAGCTGGTTTTCAGGCGCTCGATTTCCCGCTCGATTTCGAGACGCATCCGCGCCTGATTCGCCCGCTCGTTTTCGATCGCCTGCTGCACCTGCCGGGCCGTTTCGTCGGCGGCCTTCCGCCGCTGTTCCTCCAGCAGCTGCTGCATATCCTTCCGGGCCTCGTCCAGTTTCCGGTTCAGTTCGTCGGATGAATAGTAGCCGTCCAGGTCCGCACGGCCGACGATGTTGCCCGAATTGTCGCGGATCTCCACCGTTTCCGCCGCCGTTCCGACTGCCAGGAATCCCGCCAGCAGTGCCGCACACCATGTTCCGATCATTTTCATATTCCATCCCCTTTTGCTTCGGTTGATCTGTCCGTTCTGCGATTTCTTTACCGTATTAACGAGGATTGATCGGAAAATATTATATTATTAAATATGAAATATTCAAAAAATCCAAAATATTTTGCATGTTTGTCCGGCGGGAAGGAAACGGGTGCCGGCGGCCGGTGTGCTGTCCTGTCCGCCGGCGCCCGCCATTTTCCCGGTCAGCGGATGTGGCGGTGATACTCCTGAAGGCTGCACACCTCGAAGCGGCCGAAATCGGCTTTGTCCGTCAGCCCTTCAATCGCGGCGGTCAGCCCGGCGATCGTGGTGGTGATCGGGATTCCGGAGACGACCGACTGGGAGCGCATCCGGATCTCGTCGACCATCGCTTCCGCGCCCGATTCGGTCGAGTTTATGATCCACTGGATCTCCTTTTCCCTGATCAGGTCGAGCAGGTTCGGACGGCCGCGCGAGATGCGGAACACCGCCCGCGTCTTGATTCCGGCATTGTAGAGCAGCGTCGAAGTTCCGAGCGTGGCGTAGAGGTTGTAGCCGAGTTTCACGAGCTTTTCGGCAAGCCTGACCGCCTTCGGCTTGTCCTCGTCGCGCAGCGAGATGAAGACGTTGCCGGAGGCGGGGAGCCGGTTGCCGGCGGCGAGCTGGCTCTTCAGGTAGGCGAGCCCGCGCTCGCGGTCGAGGCTCATGACTTCCCCGGTCGATTTCATCTCGGGCGACAGCACGATGTCGACGCCGGGAAATTTTACGAACGGGAAAACCGCCTCCTTGACCGCGGTATACGGAATATGCACCTCCTTCGTGAATCCCATCGCCTCGAGCGACTCGCCCGCCATGCAGCGCGCCGCGAGCCCGGCCAGCGGCACGCCGGTCGCTTTGCTGACGAACGGAACGGTCCGCGAAGCGCGCGGATTGACTTCGATGATGTAGATTTCATCGTCCTTCACGGCGAGCTGCATGTTCATGAGCCCGCAGACGCGGAGCTCGCGGGCGAAGGCGCGGGCGTAGTCGCGGACTTTCTCCTGCTGCGCTTCCGGGAGCGTCATCGGCGGGATCACGCTGGCGGAGTCGCCGGAGTGGATTCCGGCCGGTTCGACGTGTTCGAGGATCGCGCCGATCACGGTGGTCTTGCCGTCCGAGATGCAGTCAACATCGAGCTCTGTCGCGTCTTCGAGGAAGCGGTCGATCAGGATCGGTTTTCCCTCCGCGACGGCGGCGGCCTCTTCGACGAACTTGCGCAGGTACTTCTCCTTGTAGACGATGACCATGCCGCGGCCGCCGAGCACGAACGACGGACGCACGAGGAGCGGATAGCCGATTTTCTCCGCGATCTCGACCGCCTCTTCGACGCTGTGCGCGATGCCGCTTTCGGGCTGGCGGATGCCGATCCGGGCGGCGAGCTGCTTGAAGAAGTCGCGGTCTTCGGCTGCGTCGATGTCGTCCGGGGCGGTGCCGATCACGTTCGCTCCGGCCGCCTTCAGCTGCTGCGCGAGGTTCAGCGGCGTCTGGCCGCCGAACTGGACGATCACGCCGGAGCAGCTTTCGCGCTCGTAGATGTGCATGACGTCTTCGAGCGTCAGCGGTTCGAAGTAGAGCTTGTCGCTCGTATCGTAGTCGGTCGAGACGGTCTCGGGGTTGCTGTTGACCATGACCACCTCGTATCCGGCCTTGCGCAGCGCGAAGGCGGCGTGGCAGCAGCAGTAGTCGAATTCGATGCCCTGGCCGATCCGGTTCGGACCGCCGCCGAGCACCATGATGGTTTTCTTTCCGCCGTGGCTGCGGACCGGTTCCCCGCCGTCGCTCCAGGTGGAGTAGTAGTACGGGGTGATCGCTTCGAACTCCCCCGCGCAGGTGTCGACCGTGCCGTAGACCGGTTCGAGCCCGGTGCGGCGGCGCGCGGCGCGCACTCCGGACTCCGTCGCGCCGAGCAGGTACGCGATCTGGCGGTCGCTGTAACCGAACTCCTTGGCCTGCCGGAAGAGCGGCAGGTCTTTTTCGAGCTCCGCGAGCGTTCCGGCGGAGCGGATCTCCTCCTCGAAAGCCGCGAGCTCTGCGAGGTGCCGCAGAAAATAGCGGTCGATTTTCGTGAGCTCATGGAGCGTCTCTTCGCTCCAGCCGCGCTTCAGGGCGGCGCGGAGAACGAAGATGCGTTCGACGTTCGGGCGGATGAGTTCGGCGCGCATGGTTTCGTCGTCCATCGACTCGTATCTGCCGTCTTTTCCGTCGGCGCCGAAGCCGGCCCTCCCGGTTTCGAGCGAACGCAGCGCCTTCTGGAGCGACTGCTTCAGATTCCGGCCGATCGCCATCGCTTCGCCGACCGACTTCATCTGAGTGCCGAGGGTCGAATCGGCCATCGGGAATTTCTCGAAGGTGAAGCGCGGGATTTTGGTCACGATGTAGTCGAGCGACGGTTCGAAGCAGCTCGGCGTGCTGCCGGTGATGTCGTTGCGGAGTTCGTCGAGCGTGTAGCCGACCGCGAGCAGCGCCGCGATCTTTGCGATCGGAAAGCCGGTCGCCTTCGAGGCGAGCGCGCTCGACCGCGATACGCGCGGATTCATTTCGATGATGATGCGCCGTCCGGTTTCGGGGTTCACGGCCCATTGCACGTTCGAGCCGCCGGTCTCGACGCCGATGGCGGCCATGACCGCGAGCGAGTCGTCGCGCATTTCCTGGTATTCGCGGTCGGTCAGCGTCTGAATCGGCGCGACGGTGATCGAGTCGCCGGTGTGGACGCCCATCGGATCGAGATTTTCGATCGAACAGACGATGACCGCATTGCCGGCCTTGTCGCGCATGACCTCCATCTCGAACTCCTTCCAGCCGAGCAGCGACTCTTCGATCAGGACTTCGGAGTTCAGGCTGGCGTCGAGTCCGCGCGTGACGATCTCCTCGAACTCCTTCGCATCGTGCGCGATGCCGCCGCCCGTTCCGCCGAGCGTGAAGCCGGGGCGGATGATGAGCGGCCAGCTGCCGATGGTCGATGCGACCGCCTGCGCTTCGGCCATCGAGTGAGCCGAACCGGAGCGCGGCAGGTCGAGCCCGATGCCGAGCATGCTCTCCTTGAAGAGCTGGCGGTCCTCGGCGCGGCTGATCGCTTCGGCGGTCGCACCGATGAGTTCGACCTGGTAACGTTCGAGGATGCCGCGCTTGTCGAGCTCCATGGCGAGGTTCAGCGCGGTCTGTCCGCCGAGGGTCGGCAGCAGTGCGTCGGGGCGTTCGCGCCGGATGATTTCGTGCAGGATATCGGCGGTCAGCGGTTCGATGTAGGTTCGGTCCGCGAATTCCGGGTCGGTCATGATCGTGGCCGGATTGCTGTTCACGAGCACGACTTCGAAGTTTTCGCGCTTCAGCGCCTTGCAGGCCTGCACGCCGGAATAGTCGAACTCGCACCCCTGGCCGATCACGATCGGGCCGGAGCCGATCAGCATGATTTTTCTGATGTCGTTGCGTCTGGGCATATCAGTTTCCTCTCTTTCTCTGCAGCGCCGCCGCGACCAGCCCGTCGAAGAGCGGGTGGGGCTGCTGGGGCCGGGATTTGAATTCGGGGTGGAACTGGCAGCCGATAAAGTACGGATGACTGCCGGCGAGTTCCACGATTTCGGCGAGCATCCCGTTCGGGCTTGTGCCGGCGACGGTCAGTCCCGCCGCTTCGAGCTCGGATTTAAATTTCGGGTTGAACTCGTAACGGTGGCGGTGGCGTTCGCTGATTTCGGAGGCGCTGTAGAGCTTCGCGCTCCTGCTTTTCGGAACAAGTACGCACGGATATGCGCCGAGCCGCATCGTGCCGCCCTTGTCGGTGATGCTGCGCTGTTCTTCCATCAGGTCGATGACCGGATGGAGGGTCATTTCGTCGAATTCGGTGCTGTTCGCGTCCTTCCAGCCGAGCACGTTCCGCGCGAATTCGATGACTGCGCACTGCATGCCGAGGCAGATGCCGAGGAACGGGACGTTGCGCGTCCGGGCGTATTCCACCGCCTTGACCTTGCCGCGCACGCCGCGTTCGCCGAAGCCGCCCGGCACGAGTACGGCGTCGGCTTCCTTCAGGAGTTCGTCCGCACTGCCGGTTTCGAGTTCTTCGGCTTCGACGAGCAGGAATTTCACCTTCGCGCGGTTCCTGATCCCGGCGTGATGCAGCGCCTCGTAGATGCTCTTGTAGGCGTCCTGATGCTTGATGTACTTGCCGACCACGGCGACGGTGCATTCGTCCTCCGGGTGCAGCACGCCGTCGAGCCAGCTGCGGTATTCGGCCAGATCGAGTTCGCCGGGCTCGAGCCGGAGCAGCTCGAGCACCTTCAGATCGAGCTCCTGCCGGGCGAGTTCGAGCGGAACCTCGTAGATCGAATTGCGAACATCGAGCTCTTCAATCACGGAATCCTCCGGGACATTGCAGAACATCGAGAGTTTTTTGAAGTGGTCCGGCTCCATCGGAATTTCGGTCCGGCAGACCAGGATGTCCGGCGCGATGCCGATGCTGCGCAGCGTCGAGACCGAGTGCTGCGACGGCTTGGTTTTAAGCTCTTTCGCGGCCCGGATGTACGGCACGAGCGTCAGATGCAGGAAGATCACGTCGTTCCGGCGGGCCGCGAGTTTGAACTGCCGCGCCGCTTCGAGGAACGGCAGGCTCTCGATATCGCCCGCCGTGCCGCCGATTTCGGTGATCGCGATATCGACCTGCGGACGGTGCAGCGACTGCATCGCCCGCCTGATTTCGTCGGTGATGTGCGGGATGACCTGCACCGTGCCGCCGAGGTAGCCGCCGGAGCGTTCGCGGGCGATCACGTTGCTGTAAATCTTCCCGCTCGTGAAATTGCTGGCCTTCGAGCAGCGGACGCCCGCGATGCGCTCGTAGTGGCCGAGGTCGAGGTCGGTCTCGGCGCCGTCGTCGGTCACGAAGACTTCGCCGTGCTGGTACGGGCTCATGGTGCCGGGGTCGACGTTCAGGTAGGGGTCGAGCTTCTGCATGGCGATGCGGTAGCCGCGTTTGGCCAGCAGCATCGCGAGCGCGGCCCCCGTGATTCCTTTCCCGAGGCTCGAAACCACCCCGCCGGTGATGAAGATGTGTTTGGTCATGATTCAGCGCTCCATGAGTTGCCGGAATTGCCGGAAGAGACAGCCCGCGTCGTGCGGCCCCGGCGCGGCTTCCGGATGGAACTGGACGGACGCGGCGGGCTCCGTCTTGTGGCGGATTCCCTCGATTGTGTTGTCGTTCAAATTGATATGGGTGACTTCAAGCGCGGCGGGCAGCGTCTCCGCCTTCAGCGCGAAGTTATGGTTCTGCGAGGTGATTTCGACCCTGCCGGTCAGCAGGTTCCGGACCGGGTGGTTGCAGCCGTGGTGGCCGAATTTCAACCGCCCGCACTCCGCGCCGGAGGCGAGGCCGAAGAGCTGGTGCCCGAGGCAGATGCCGAAGAGCGGGACCTTGCCCGCGAGAGTACGGATTGCATCGATCGCGTAACGGAGCGCCGCGGGGTCGGCCGGGCCGTTCGAGAGGAAAACGCCGTCCGGCTTCAGGGCGAGCGCATCGGCCGCGGTCGCGGCGGCCGGCAGCACGGTCACGCGCATGCCGTTCTCCGCCATGCCGCGCAGGATGTTGTATTTGATGCCGAAATCGAAGGCGGCGACGTGGAAATCTCCTTCGCGGTTCCACTCATACGGTTTCCCGGCCGTGACCTTCGCGGCGTAATCCTGCCCGTCGAGCCCTGCCCAGGCGCGGGCGCGGTCCACCGCCTCGGCCTCCGAAAGCGGCTCGTCCGCGGTATGCAGATACGCCTTCTGGCTGCCTTCGTCGCGCAGCATGACGGTCAGGCTCCGGGTGTCGATTCCGGCGATGCCGGGCTTGCCGTTCCGTTTCAGGTATCCGGAGAGCGACTCCTCCGAGCGGCAGTTCGACGGCTCGTTGAGCTCGTGGATCACGAGGCCGTTCAGAAACAATCCGCGGGATTCGACATCCTGCGGATTACAGCCGTAATTTCCGATTTCGGGGGCGGTCAGCGTGACGAACTGCCCGGCGTAGGAGGGGTCGGTCAGGATCTCCTGATAACCGCTCATGCCGGTGTTGAACACCGCTTCTCCGGCTGTGTCGACGGGGGCGCCGAAGCTCCAGCCGCGGAAGACCGCGCCGTTGGCGAGCGCGAGGAAGGCGGCGCGCTCCCGCCGCTTTTTCCAATTATACATATTTCTGCTCCTTGTAAATATGTCCCATGCAAATTTTTCGTTCAGTAGGCCCGGGCGTCGATGTGTTCCATATAGTTCACCAGCGCGCGGTTCACGACCCGGAAGCCGCCGGGCGTCGGATAATTCCCGGTGAAATACCAGTCGCCGGTATGCTCCGGGCAGCACTCCGCGAGGTCCGCGCAGCTCTGGAAGACGACCGCGAATTCGGCACGCATGTTATCCGGGCGCAGCCGCCGGGCGATCGCCGCCGAGAGCTCCGCATCGGAAAATTCGTCGTAGACCGGGCGCACGCAGTTCGTCATCGCCTCCGCCGGGCCCTCGAGTTCGCGTTTCGCGTTTTCATAGCAGCGTTCGAGGAGGCCGAACCTGCCGCGTTCGCGCAGCAGGTCGACGGCGGCCTCGAAGGCGACGAGCTCCTTCAGGCTGGCCATGTCGATGCCGTAGCAGTCCGGATACCTGATCGGCGGCGCGGCCGAGGCGATGACGATCTTCTTCGGATCGAGCCGGTCGAAGATCGGCAGGATCGCGTTTTTGAGCGTGTTGCCGCGGACGATCGAGTCGTCCAGCGCCACAAGCGTGTCGGAGCCGGGCCGGACCAGCCCGTAAGTCACATCATAGATGTGCATGTAGAACTCCCTGCGGCTGGCGGCGTCGGCGATGAAGGTGCGGAATTTCGCGTCCTTGACCGCAATCTGTCCGAAGCGCACGGTATGTCCCGCGTCGCAGGCGATGCGGTTCAACGTATCCAGCAGCCCGTGGAAGCTGACCTGCGCGGTGTTCGGAATGTACGAGAACAGTGTGTTTGCGAAGTCACCATCCACCTCTTTCAGCACGGCCGGCACGAGCTTCCGCCCGAGCGCCCGCCGCTCGCGGTGGATCTCCGCATCGTTCGGGCGTGAGAAGTAGATGCGCTCGAAAACGCACCGCCGCAGCGGTTTCGGCGACAGGCAGGGGCGGAATTCGACCTTGCCGTCGCGGTCGATGACCATCGCTTCGCCCGGGGGCAGCTCGCATACCTCGGCGGTCGTGCAGTCGAAGGCGGCCTGGATGGCCGGGCGTTCCGAACTCACCACGGCGACTTCGTCGTCGAAATAGTAGTATCCGGGGCGGATTCCGGCAGCGTCGCGGATTGCGAATGATGTGCCGTCGCCAAGAAGTCCGCAGAGCGTGAAGGCGCCGTCGAATTCGCCGCAGGCATGTCGCAGCACTTCCGCAAGATCGAAATTATGCTGCTTTTCGTCGAGCGCCTTTTCGAGGCAGTGGCCGATCAGCTGCAGAATCAGGTAGCCGTCCGCCCGGCTGGCCGGGTGGTGGCCGGTGGCGAGGAGCCGGGCGAAGATTTCCCGCGTGTCGGTCAGGTTGAAGTTGCCGGCCAGCAGCAGTGTCCGGTTCAGGCACGAGTTGGCCCGGACGAACGGATGGCAGGCGTCGAGTCCCTGCCGCCCGAAGGTGCCGTATCGCAGATGGCCGAGGTAGAGTTCGCCGCAGAACGGACAGGTCCGCAGCGCCTCCTCCGCCGTCGGCGTTTCGCCCGGGGGCGGCATGGTCCGGCCGATCCGTTCAAGCAGGTCGGCCAGCGGCATGTTCCGGTTCGATTTCTCGAGCGCATAGCACGGCTCTCCCGGCTCCGGGTTCAGCCGGACGCAGGCGATGCCCGCGCCGTCCTGTCCGCGGTTGTGCTGCTTTTCGAGCAGCAGCGCGAGATGCTGGCAGCCGTAGAAGGGGGAGCCGTATTTGCGGATATAGTAGTCGATGCCGCGGCGGAGCCGCAGCATGCTGACCGCACACTCATGTTTGACCGGGTCCGACATGCTGCTGGATTCCTTTCTTCAGTAGACGAAGAGCATTTCGCGGTACTTCGGCAGCGGCCAGCACTCGTCGGCCACGAGCCGTTCGAGCGAATCGACCGTGTGCCGGAGCTCCGCCATCGCCGCGATGATCTCCTCGTGCAGCCCGCCGAGCGCGGTTCGGAGCGCATCAAGCTTCGCGTTGAGTTCGTCGAGTCCGGCGCCGAGGCCGGCGGCGCTCTTCTGCAGCGCGGCAAGCCCGGTTGTGAGTCCGGCCTCCTTCGCGGCGGCGAGCGCCCGGGCGGCCTTGCCGTATTCGGCGGTGACCACGGGGGCGATCATGCTCGCGGCGATTTCGAGCGCGATCTCGCCCTCGATCCGGATGCGGCGGTGATACTCCTCGAGGAACACCTCGAAGCGGGATTCGAGTTCGCGGCGGTTGTAGACGCCGTATTTCTCGAGCATCGCGATGTTCTCCGGGGCGGTCAGGCAGCGCAGCGCCTCCATGGTGGTCTTCGCGTTCGGGAGTCCGCGTTTTCCGGCCTCCTTCAGCCACTCCTCCGTGTAGCCGTCGCCGTTGAAGATGATCCGCTTGTTCGCCCGGATGACCTTCTGCAGGTGCTTCTGGAGCCCGGAATTGAATTCGTCTTTCTTCAAATTCTCCAGCACGTCGCTCATGCGGTCGAACGCCTCGGCCACGATCGTGTTGAGGATCGTGTTCGGCCCGGAACAGGACTGGCTCGAACCCGGCGCGCGGAATTCGAACTTGTTGCCGGTGAAGGCAAACGGACTCGTCCGGTTGCGGTCGGTCGCGTCGCGCGGCAGCGGCGGGAGCGTATCGGCGCCGATCTTCATCGCGCCCGGGTGGCGGCTTGAGGTCGGCGCGCCCTTTTCAAGCTGGTCGATCACATCCGCGAGCTGGTCGCCGAGGTACATCGAGATGATCGCCGGCGGCGCCTCGTTCGCGCCGAGACGATGGTCGTTGCCGGCCCCGGTGACGGCGGCGCGCAGCAGGTCGCTGTGCAGGTTCACCGCTTCGATGATCGCGGTCAGCACGGTCAGGAAGATCGCGTTCTGGTGCGGGTCGTTGCCGGGATTGAGCAGGTTGTTCTTTCCGTAAGCGACTGACCAGTTGTTGTGCTTGCCGGAGCCGTTGATTCCGGCGAACGGCTTCTCATGCAGCAGGCAGACGAGGCCGTGGCGGTCGGCCACCTGCCGCAGAACTTCCATGACGAGCATATTGTGGTCGCAGGCGAGGTTCAGCTCTTCGAACATCGGGGCGAGCTCGAACTGGGCCGGGGCAACCTCGTTGTGACGGGTCTTGGCCGGGATGCCGAGCTTCCAGAGCTCCTGTTCGACCTCGGTCATGAAGGCGAGGATTCTGCCTTTGATCGAACCGAAATAGTGGTCTTCGAGCTGCTGGTGCTTCGGCGGCGGTGCGCCGAAGACCGTCCTGCCGGTCTGGAGGAGGTCCGGGCGCTGGAGATAGAAGTGCTTGTCGATGAGGAAGTACTCCTGCTCCGGACCGAGCGTGATCGTGACCCGCTCTTCGGGCAGTCCGAAGCATTTCATCAGCCGTTTCGTCGAGATCGACAGCGCCTGCATCGAGCGCAGCAGCGGCGTTTTCTTATCGAGCGCTTCGCCGGTGTAGCTGCAGAACGCGGTCGGGATGCAGAGCGTCGCGCCGTTGGCGTGCCGCTTGATGAAGGCCGGGCTGGTCGGGTCCCACGCCGTGTAGCCGCGCGCCTCGAAGGTCGAGCGCAGCCCGCCGGACGGGAAGCTTGAGGCGTCGGGCTCGCCGACGATCAGGTTCTTGCCCGAGAAGGTCATGATCGCCTTCGCATCCTTCGGCTCGAGGAACGCGTCGTGCTTTTCGGCCGTCGAACCGGTCAGCGGCTGGAACCAGTGCGTGTAGTGGGTCGCGCCGCGTTCGAGCGCCCAGTGCTTCATGGCATGGGCGACGTCGCCGGCGATGTCGGGGTCGAGCGGTTCGCCCTTCGTGATGGTCGCGAGCAGCTTCTCGCAGCTCGATTTCGACAGGTATTCGCGCATGACGTCGATATTGAACACGTCCTCGGCGTAATAGCCGAGATCGACCGGGCCGGTCGGCATCGGCTCCGCTCCGCAGATTTCCGCCACCGCGTTGACGGCCTTGATTCGGTTCAGGTTGCTCATGATGGGTCCTCCTGTAATTCGGTTGGGATTTTTGCTGCAATCGATTCAGCAAAAGGCGTGCCAACTTGTTTTTGAGCGGAGAGGCGTAGGGGAGGCGGGGAATTGCTTTACGAAAATGTAAAACACAAGAATCCGGTTTTACAAAAATGTAAATGTCTGCCGGCCTTTATGCGGTTTTCTTCGCTCAGGCTGAACTTGGCACGCCTTTTGCTTTAACCTTAAAAAAACAGCAACATTCAGAAAGGAGCACTGAATTCATGGAACAGCAACGACAGCAGAACGGGCCGGCCCGGCGATTCGACCGCCCGCCGGTTCCCGACAACGGGCTTTACAGCTTCGGCAACGAGCACGATGCCTGCGGCGTCGGCATGGTCGCCGACCTCAACAACGTGCCGTCGCACAAAATTGTAACGATGGGGCTGACCGTCCTGAAGCGGCTCATGCACCGCGGCGCGGCGGGCGGCGATCCGGATACCGGCGACGGCGCCGGACTGCTCCTTTCGATGCCGGATGAATTCTTCCGCAAAACGGTCGCCGGACTGCCGGAACCCGGCGGCTACGGCGTGGCGATGATCTTCGGCGGCATCGGGCGCGAGGCGGATATCGAACGCATCGTCGCTGCTGAAGGTGGCCGGGTGATCGCCTGGCGCGAGGTTCCGACCGTGCCGGGCGAGATCGGTCGCGCGGCGCGCGAAAGCTGCCCCGCGATCCGCCAGCTTTTCATCGGCGGGGAGGCGTTCGCGGACCGTGCGGCGTTCGAGCGCAAACTCTTCGTCATGCGGCGGCTGATCGAAAAGACGCTCCCCGAGGCGTATGTCTGCAGCATGTCCGGCCGCAGCATCGTCTACAAGGGACTGCTGCTGGCGACGCAGCTCGAAAAATTTTACACCGACCTCGGCGACCCCGACTTCAAATCTCCGCTGGCGCTGGTCCATCAGCGGTACAGCACGAACACGTTTCCGACCTGGAACCTCGCACACCCGTTCCGCTACCTGGCGCATAACGGCGAAATCAATACGCTGCGCGGCAACCTGAACAGCCTGCGCGCCCGCGAACCGTTTCTGGCCTCGGAGCTCTTCGGAGACGATATGGCGAAAATCCTGCCGCTCGTCGCGCCGGGCCAGAGCGATTCGGCTTCGCTCGACAATATGTTCGAACTTCTCGTCGCGGCCGGCCGCGACCTCGCGCACGCCCTGCTGATGCTGATGCCGCAGGCGTGGGGAAAGAACTATCATCTCGGCCGCGATGTGCGCGGATTTTTCGAATATCACTCCGCTTTGATGGAGCCGTGGGACGGACCGGCCGCGGTGGCCGCCAGCGACGGTGTGAACGCTTGTGCGATTCTGGACCGCAACGGGCTGCGTCCGGCCCGCTATACGCTCTGCGGCGACGGGCTCTTCGTCCTCGCCTCCGAAACCGGCGTGCTCGACCTCGATCCGGCCGGCGTGGTTCGCCGGGGGCGGCTGCGTCCGGGCGAGATGATCTATCTCGATCTCGAAAACCGCCGGCTGCTGCTCGACGGCGAAATCAAAAGCCGCGCCGCCCGCCGCCGTCCGTATCGCCGCTGGGTCGAGGAGAACAAGATTCCGGTTCACGGGCTCTTCTCCGAAATCACACCCTCCGACGTGCCGGGCAACCTGCTCTACATGCAGAAGCTTTTCGGTTATTCCCGCGAAGACATTGAGCTCCTGATCTCCCCGATGGCCGCCGGCGGGCATGAGCCGGTCGGTTCGATGGGCAACGATGCGGCGCTCGCCGTGCTGTCGGCGAAGCCGCAGCTGCTTTTCAATTACTTCAAACAGCTTTTCGCGCAGGTGACCAATCCGCCGATCGACCCGATCCGCGAGGAGCTGGTCATGAGTCTGCTGACCTATATCGGCAACCAGGGGAACATTCTCGCCGAGACGCCGCTTCACGCCCGGCTCGTAAAGCTGCAGCGCCCGGTTCTGACCGACGACGAGGTCATGCGGCTGCGCCACATCGGTTCGGCCGATTTCCGTGCGAAAGTGCTGCCGCTGGAGTTCCCGGCCGGCGGCGACGGACGCATGCTCGACCGGGCGCTGAAGCGCCTGGCGACCGACGCCGTCGCGGCGGTGCAGGAGAACTGCCGCATCCTGATCCTCTCCGACCGGAATCCGTCCCCGGGGACGACGCCGATTCCGTCGCTGCTGGCGACCGCGGCGGTCAACCGCGCGCTGGCTGCGGCCGGGCTGCGGCCCGGCGCCGGTATCATCGTCCAGTCCGGCGAGGTCCGGGAAATCATGCATTTCGCGCTCCTCATCGGTTACGGAGCCACGGCGGTCAACCCGTACCTCGCGCTCGAAACCGTGACCCGGCTGGCTCGCGACGGCGCGATTGCGGCCGACCCGGTCTCTGCCGCCGCGAATTACATCAACGCGGTCGACAAAGGGCTCCTGAAGGTCATGTCGAAGATGGGTATTTCGACGCTGCGCAGCTACCGTTCCGGACAGGTGTTCGAGGCGGTCGGCCTCTCGCGCGAACTCATCGACGAGTATCTGCCCGGAACCGCGAGCCGGATCGGCGGCATCGGGCTGGCCGAAATCGCCGAAGAGGCGAATGCGCGCCGGGCTGCGGCCGGGGACGGGAGCCCGCTCCTGCCGGACGGCGGCGTCTACCGTTTCCGCAAAGACGGCGAACAGCATCTCTGGACGCCCGCCTCGCTCGCCGCCTTCCGCCAGGCCGTTCAGACCGGCGACTATGCGAAGTTCAAGGAGTATTCGAAACTCATCGACGATCAGGCCGGGCATCTCTGCACGCTGCGCGGACTTTTCGAATTCGCCGAAACCAAGCCGATTCCGCTCGATGAGGTCGAGAGCGTTGAGGCGATCGTAAAGCGCTTCGTCTCCGGCGCGATGTCGCTGGGCTCCCTGAGTCCCGAGGCGCACGAGGCGATCGCGATTGCGATGAACAAGCTCGGCGGCATGAGCAACTGCGGCGAGGGCGGCGAGGATGCGGCCCGCTACACGCCGGGGCCGAACGGCGAGAACCGCACGAGCGCGATCAAGCAGATCGCCTCCGGACGCTTCGGCGTCACCATCGATTACCTGCGCCATGCGAAGGATTTGCAGATCAAGATGGCTCAGGGCGCCAAGCCGGGCGAGGGAGGGCAGCTGCCGGGGCACAAGGTCGATAAATTCATCGCGAGGCTGCGGCATTCGATGCCGAATGTGACGCTGATCTCCCCGCCGCCGCATCACGACATCTATTCGATCGAGGATCTCGCGCAATTGATCTACGACCTCAGGAATGCGAATCCGAAGGCGCGTGTTTCGGTCAAGCTCGTCTCCGAAGTCGGGGTCGGGACGGTCGCGGCGGGCGTCGCCAAGGCGCACGCCGATGTTGTCCTCATTGCGGGGCATGACGGCGGCACCGGGGCCTCTCCGCTGACCAGCATCAAGCACGCCGGGCTGCCGTGGGAGCTCGGCCTGGCCGAAGCCCAGCAGACGCTCGTGCTGAACCAGCTGCGCAGCCGGGTAAGAATCCAGGTCGACGGCCAGCTGAAGACCGGGCGCGATGTCGTGATCGGCGCGCTGCTCGGGGCCGAGGAGTTCGGTTTTGCGACGACCGTGCTGGTCTGCCTCGGCTGCGTCATGATGCGCAAATGCCACGAGAACTCCTGCCCGGTCGGCGTGGCGACGCAGAACCCGGAGCTGCACAGGCGCTTCGCGGGCAAGCCGGAGTACATCATGAACTTCCTGCGTTTCATCGCCGAAGAGGTCCGCGAATATCTTGCCCGGCTCGGGCTGCGTTCTCTCGAAGAGGCGTGCGGCCGCAGCGAACTTTTGAAAATGAACCGGGCGATCGATTTCTACAAGGCGAGGAATCTGGATTTCTCGAAGATTCTGCGCCCTGCCGCCGGCCCGGCCGTCCGCTTCGACGCTTCCGCGCCGAAGGAACCGCTCGAGAATTACGACCGCCGCGAACTCCTGCCGAAGCTCGCCGCGAGCATTGAGACCGGCGCGAAGGCTGAACTCGACTGTACGATCAGCAACGTCGACCGCACAGCCGGAACCGAGCTTTCGGGCGAGGTGGTCGACCGGCACGGGGCGGCGGGGCTGCCGGAGGATACGATCCGCGTCCGCTTCACCGGATGCGCCGGACAGAGCTTCGGCGCGTTTCTGGCGCCCGGCATCACCTTCGAGCTTTCGGGCGAGGCGAACGACTTTGTCGGCAAGGGGATCTCGGGCGGCCGGATCGTAATCCGGCCCGCGCCGGAAGCGACCTGTCCGGCCGCGCGGAACGTGATTGCGGGCAACGTGATCGGTTATGGCGGAACCTCGGGAAAAATTTTTCTCGCCGGGCAGGCGGGCGAACGGTTCGCAATCCGGAATTCCGGCGTGACGCTGGTCGCCGAGGGGGTCGGCGACCACGGCTGCGAATACATGACCGGCGGCCGGGTCGTCGTGCTCGGGCCGACCGGGGTGAATTTCGCGGCGGGCATGACCGGCGGGCTCGCGTACGTCTACGACGAGACCGGAGACTTCGACCTGCGCTGCAACGTCGGGAGCGTCGATCTTGAGACGGTCGAGCCCGGCAGCGAGGACGAGGCCGAGCTTCTCGCGCTGCTGCATGAACACGCCGGCGCGGCCGGCAGCGAAAAGGCGCAGGCGATTCTTGCGGACTGGGTGAACTGCCGGCCGAAGTTCGTGAAGGTCTTTCCGGTCGAGTACCGCCAGGCGCTCGGACGCATGGCCCGCGAGGACGCCGAAGCGGTCGACCGCCGCGAGCAGGACAATTGACCGGAAAGCATAAGGAGGGACGAATATGAATCGGAGAATTCAGGATATTTACCGCCCGGTCGACCAGCGGCGCCGGGATTTCGATGAGGTCGAACGCGCGCTTTCGTTCGACGAGCTCAAAGGGCAGGCCGGGCGCTGCATGAACTGCGGAATTCCGTTCTGCCACGGCGCCGGCTGCCCGCTCGGGAACGTGATTCCCGAGATCAACGCGGCGGTCGCGGCCGGAAACTGGGAGGCCGCCTGGAACATTCTCAGCAGCACGAGCTTCTTTCCGGAGTTCACGAGCCGGGTCTGCCCGGCGCTCTGCGAAGGCTCCTGCACCGACGGCATCGACGGCGAGCCGGTCATGGTCCGCCAGCTTGAGAAGGCCGTGGTCGAGGCCGCGTTCCGGAACGGTTTCGTGAAGCCGCCGAAGCCGCAATCGCGCAGCGGAAAAAGCGTCGCCGTGATCGGCGGCGGCCCGGCCGGGCTGGCCGCCGCGACCGCGCTGAATCTCACCGGACACACGGTTACGGTCTATGAGAAAAATGCGGCGCCGGGCGGATTGCTCCGCTACGGAATTCCGGATTTCAAGCTTTCGAAGAAGATGATCGACCGGCGGATCGCGCTGATGGAGGAGGCCGGAATCCGCTTCGAATGCGGCACCGAAGTCGGGCGCGACATCTCCGGCGGCTATCTTGCGCGCCGCCATGACGCAACCGTGCTGACGATCGGCACGCCGCAGGCGCGCGATCTCGCCGTTCCGGGACGCGAGGCGTCCGGAATTCATTTCGCGCTCGAGTTTCTGCAGGGGCAGAACCGGGTGCTCGGCCGCGAGTGCGCGGCGCTTCCGGTAAACGCGGCCGGAAAACGGGTCGTCGTGATCGGCGGCGGCGATACCGGCAGCGATTGCGTCGGCACGTCGGTCCGCCAGGGCGCGGCCTCGATTCTCCAGATCGAAATCATGCCGAAGCCGCCCGAAACGCGCTCTCCTTCGACGCCGTGGCCGCAGTGGCCGTATCTGCTCCGCACGAGTTCGAGCCACCGGGAGGGCGGCGAACGGCGCTGGAATCTTGCGACGAAGCGCTTTTGCGTGGAAGGCGGCCGCGTGGCGGGGCTTGAGGCCGTGACCGTCGAGTGGGAGTTTTCGCCGCTCGGCCGGCCGCTTACATTCAGGGAGCTGCCGGATTCGGCTGAATTTATTCCGGCCGACCTCGTGCTGCTCGCGATGGGCTTTACCGGCGTTGCGGCGGAGGGCGTTGCGGCGGAGCTCGGCCTTGCGGTCGATGCGCGCGGCCGGGTGCAGCCGGCTCCGGAGCGCGGGATTTTCGCCGCGGGCGACAGCGCTTCGGGCGCGTCGCTCGTGGTCCGGGCGATCGCGGACGGCAAGCGGGTCGCGCAGGCGGTTGACGCATATTTGAAAGGAGGCGCGCAGTGAAGATCTCAAAGTGGCACGGACTCGGCAATGATTTCATCCTGACCGAGCTTTCCAAGTCCTCCACCTTCGATATCCGCGGTGCGGTCGAGCGGCTTTGCGACCGTCATTTCGGAGTCGGAGCCGACGGCGTGGTGACGATCCGCCACCTTTCCGGCAATGCGTTCGAGATGCGCATCTACAATGCCGACGGGACCGAGCCCGAAATGTGCGGCAACGCGACGCGCTGCGTCGGACTCTACATCAAACGGAGAATGCTCGCCCGCGGCGACGAATTCGAGCTCCGCACGAAAGGCGGCATCGTCCGCCCGAAGGTGCTTGAGAACGGCACGGTGCGGGTCGATATGGGGGAGCCCCGGCTGCTGCGCGGCGAGATTCCGGTGGCCGGAAACCCGGCGGAACAGGCGCGCGAGGTGAAACTCCGTGCCGACGGGCGCGATTTCACGGCCTTCTGCGTTTCGATGGGCAACCCGCATGCGGTGATCTTCGTGCCGGACATCGAGGCGGTCGAGCTGGAAAAATGGGGACCCGTCCTTGAGTGCGACCCGCAGTTTCCGAAGAAGATCAACGTCGAATTCGTCGAGGTCCGCAGTCCCGGCATGGTTCGCATGCGGGTCTGGGAGCGCGGCTGCGGCATCACCATGGCCTGCGGCACCGGCAGCTGCGCGACGGCGGTCGCCGGACACCTTTCCGGGCGCACCGGCAGCTGCGTGACCGTGCTGCTCGACGGCGGCGAGCTCCTGGTCGAGCACTCCGCCGCGGACAACCATGTATATATGACCGGCCCCGCCGTGGAGGTGTTCCGGGGCGAACTTGTGGAGAAAATCTGAAATGGCGCAAATCAATTCGAATTATCTGAAGCTCCCCGGCAGCTATCTTTTTGCGGCCGTCGCGAAAAAGGTCGCGGCTTTCAGGGAGGCCCATCCGGAGGCCGACATCATCCGGCTCGGCATCGGCGACGTGACCCGGCCGCTTGTTCCGGCCGTGGTCGAGGCGATGCACCGGGCCGTCGGCGAAATGGCCTCCTGCGAGACCTTCCGGGGGTACGGCCCCGAACAGGGGTACGATTTCCTGATCGATGCGGTCATCCGGGCCGAATACGGCAGCCGCGGCGTCGGGCTCGACCGGGACGAGGTTTTCGTCAGCGACGGTTCGAAGTGCGACGTTGCGAACATCCAGGAGATTTTCGACTCCGGCAGCCGGGTTGCGATCGGCGACCCGGTCTACCCGGTCTACCTCGATACGAATGTCATGGCCGGGCGTACCGGCGAGGCCGGCCCGGACGGGCGTTTCGAAGGCGTGACCTACCTGGCCGCGACGGCGGAGAACGGCTTCGCTCCCGCGTTGCCGGAGCGCCCGGTCGATCTGATCTACCTCTGCAGCCCGAACAATCCGACCGGGACCGTGCTGTCGCGCGAAGAATTGGCGAAGTGGGTTGCCTATGCGCGCGAAACCGGCGCCGTGATCCTGTTCGACAGCGCTTACAGCGCCTATATCCGCGAACCCGGGCTGCCCGGCAGCATCTACGAGATTCCGGGGGCGAAGGAGGTGGCGGTCGAATTCAAGTCGTTTTCGAAGACCGCCGGCTTCACGGGCGTCCGCTGCGCGTTCACCGTGGTGCCGAAGGCGTTGAAGGCGCGCGCGGCGGATGGAACGCTCCGGAGCCTCAACGCGCTCTGGAACCGGAGGCAGTGCACGAAATTCAACGGGGTAAGCTACGTCGTCCAGCGCGGCGCCGAGGCGGTCTATTCCGAAGCCGGGCTGCCGCAGATCCGGCAGCAGATCGACTATTATATGGAGAATGCCCGGATCATCCGCGAAGGGCTCTCCGGAGCCGGATATACGGTCTTCGGCGGAAAAAATGCGCCGTATATCTGGTGGAAGCTGCCGGACGGGCTTGACTCCATGCGTTTTTCTGATACATTACTGGAACGGTGCCGGGTGGTCGGAACTCCCGGTGTCGGCTTCGGCCCCGGCGGAGAGGGGTATTTCCGGCTGACCGCCTTCGGCGACCGCGAGCGCACGAAGGAAGCGGTGGAACGCATCCGGCAGGCGGAACTCTTCGCCTGAAGCAAACGGAATTGACAGGGAACGGCACAATGGACGAACGAATGAAATCCGAAATCACCGTCTTGCAGGAGATCAGCTCGGCGATCGTGCATGAGCGCAACGCCGACGCGCTTCTGAACAAGGTGCTCGATGTCCTGAACCGCCGGATGGGCATGCTGCGCGGGACGTTCACGCTGCTGCAGGGCGACACGCTGACCATCGAAGCCTCGCAGGGGCTCGATGAGAACGAGAGGCAGCTCGGGCGCTACCATATCGGAGAGGGGATCACCGGGCATGTTGCCGAAACCGGCCGCCCGCACCTGATTCCGGATATCCGGCGCGACAGCCGTTTCCTGAACCGCACGAAATCCCGCGACAGCAAGGAGCCCGTCGCCTTCATCTGCGTGCCGATCATCCACCTCGAGCAGGTGGTCGGCACATTGAGCATCGACCGGCGCATCGCTCCGGACACCGATCTCGAGAACGATATGGCGCTGCTCGAAATCATCGGCAATATCACGGCCGAAGCGGTTTCCGTCGCCCAGAAGGAGCACGAGGAGCGCGAGAACCTCCTCGAAGAGAACCGCAAGCTCCGCCGGATGCTTGCGGAGAATCCGGGCGAAATGGTCGGCAACTGCCGCGCCATGCAGCAGGTCTACGAGCTGGTCCGCCAGGTGGCCCCCTCCGACGCGACCGTGCTGATCCGCGGCAGCTCCGGCACCGGGAAGGAGCTGGTGGCGCGCGCGATCGTGAATCTGTCGCCGCGCCGGGAGAAGCCGTTCGTCTGCCTGAACTGCGCGGCGCTGCCCGAGAATCTGGTCGAAAGCGAACTTTTCGGCCATGAGAAGGGGGCCTTTACGGGCGCGACCGGCCGCAGGATCGGCCGCGCCGAGGCGGCCGACGGCGGCACGCTGTTTCTCGACGAGATCGGCGACCTGTCACTGCAGACGCAGGTCAAGCTGCTGCGGTTCATTCAGGAGCGCACGTTTTCGCGGGTCGGCAGCAACGCCGAGCTGCGTTCGAACGTCCGCTTTCTCGCCGCGACGAGCCGGAACCTTGAGGAGCTGATGAGCAAAAAACTGTTTCGCGAGGACCTTTATTACCGGCTCAACATCTTCCCGATCTCGATGCCGGATCTGTCGAAGCGCAAGAGCGACATCATTCTGCTGGCCGAGCATTTCATCGAGAAGATGAATGTGAAATACGGCAAAAAGGTTTCCCGGCTCTCGACTCCGGCGATCAACATGCTGATGGCCTACCACTGGCCCGGCAACGTCCGCGAGCTCGAGAACTGCATCGAACGGGCGGTGCTGACCGCGCAGGACGAGTGCATCCACGGCTACAATCTGCCGCCTTCGCTGCAGACCGGCAAGGAGTCCGGCACCGAGCTTCTGCCGGACGGCAAGGCGTCGTTCAACACTCTGGTGGATTCCTACGAGCGCGAGCTGATCGTCGAGGCGCTGAAGCGGAACTCCGGCAACATGTCGGCCGCGGCGCGCGATCTCGGACTCTCGCCGCGGGTGATCCATTATAAAATCGGCAGGCTCGGCATCACCCCGGAGTGGTATGTCGACGGAGAGTAATATACGCAAACGGAGAGGGGAGGCAAGATGAAGAAAATTCTGATGATCGCCGGTGATTTCGTCGAGGATTACGAGATGATGGTGCCGTTCCAGGCGCTGCAGATGGCGGGGTATGAGGTCGTTGCGGTCGCGCCGGAGCGGAAGCCCGGCGACGTGATCCGCACCGCCGTCCACGACTTCGAGGGCGACATGACCTACACCGAGAAGCGCGGACACAACTTCGCGCTCAACGGCGACTTCAATCTGGTCGATGTGAAGAAATTCGCCGCGCTCGTGCTGCCGGGCGGCCGTTCGCCCGAGTACCTGCGGCTCGACGTGCGCGTGCTCGAAATGATCCGGCAGTTCGACCGGCTGAAGAAGCCGATTGCGGCGGTCTGCCACGGTCCGCAGCTGCTGACCGCCGCCGGAATCATTGCGGGACGGAAGGTCAGCGCGTATCCGGCGGTGAAGCCCGAGGTCGAAATGGCCGGCGCGACTTACGTCGAGCTGCCGATGACCGGAGCTGTGACCGACGGACATTTCGTCACCGCCCCGGCATGGCCGGCACATCCGGAGTGGCTGCGCCAGCTGCTTGAGCTTTTGAAGTAATACGCTTTTCGGAGGCGTTTTTTCGTGCCTCCGTTCTGCCGCCTTTCAGTATTGCCGGAAGCAGAAAAGGGAGGCGCGGACGCCTCCCTCCCGGTATCATGCGGTATCGCTTTCGGGTATGAACCCGTTCCGCCTTTCCCGGCTTGCTTTATCCTTTCTGCCGCCTTGCGGGACAGATAAAACTCAAACCCGGAATATCTGCGGTCCCGTGTCCATGCCCGGGGATGATATCGTATCAGCGGCTGAAGCCGCTCAGTAGTTCCTGGCTTCGAGCTCGAAGAACGCTTTCGGCTTCTTGCAGACCGGGCAGACTTCCGGAGCTTTCGGCCCGATGTAGACGTGTCCGCAGTTGCGGCACTCCCAGCGGTTTTCGCCGGTGCGGACCCAGACTTCGCCGTCCTCGAGGTTCTTCAGCAGCGTCAGGTAGCGTTCCTCATGGCGCTTCTCGATCGCGGCGACGCGCTCGAGGTTGCGGGCGAGGGCGCTGAACCCTTCCTCTTCGGCGACCTTGGCGAAATCCTTGTACATTTCGGTCCATTCGCCATGTTCGCCGGCGGCGGCGGCCTTCAGGTTCTCGGCCGTGCTGCCGATGAGCCCGAGTTCCTTGGCCCAGAGCTTCGCGTGCTCCTTCTCGTTGTTGGCGGTCATTTCGAAGATCGCGGCGATCTGCTCGTAACCTTCGGCGCGGGCGACTTCGGCGAAGTACGTGTACTTGTTGCGGGCCTGGGATTCTCCGGCGAACGCATGGGCGAGATTTTCGGCGGTCTTGCTGTTCTTGAGGTCAGCCATCTTTCACTCTCCTTGAGTTATGTTGCTGTTTCATAACGAAACGGGCTTGTCATTGCTTTAAATATAGTAATGGTTATCAAAAATGCAAATGCGAAAATGGAAAAAAATGAATTATTTGCTGTTTTTGATGAGCCGCCCGGTGAATCCGCGGTATCCGGCGAGAGCGAACGGTTCTCCGGGAACGGCCCAGGCGAAGTCGCGGGTGTCGACCAGGCGGCTCTCTTCGAAGGCGCGGCGGATCGCGTCGTCGATGCCGGGAACCACCCGGCGGTTCACGCCGTTTTCGGTGACGGTGCGGACCTCCTCCTGCGGAATGTCGCGGTTCGGAACGGAGTCGAAGACGGCATTCGAGATCAGCGTGTGCTTCGAGGCGAGGTCAAGCGTGCAGATGAACTGCTTCGGGTCCTCCATGCGCTTCAGCAGCGCGTCGTAGATGTGCTTGCGCATTTCGTCATGCGGCGTGGAGGCGAACTCCTCGGTGTCGCCGTTTTTGAGCGTGACGACGGTGCGCTGCTCGTCGTAGTCGATGGTTCCGGCGTCGCCTTCGATGCGCGAGATCGGATTCACGTTTTTTTCGCAGACATGGGTTACATGGAAATAGATCTGCTGCTCGAGCGCGCTTTTGATCCTGATCGTGGCGAAGTCGTTGGTTTCGATCCGGTTGGCACGGAACAACCCGGCCTGCACCTCGACCGGGTTGACGGTCCCCTCGAAACTGGTGCCCGCATAGAAGATCAGCAGATTCAGGAAGTGGGCCATCGCGTTCGTGAACGGGCTGTCAAGCACCCATTTGCCGTTGACGGAGAGCATTCCGGCCCAGTTGTTCCGGCTGTAATACGCATCGTTGCGCGGCCAGAGCGTGTAGGATTTAAAGATCCGCGGCCTGCCGATGGCGCCGGCCAGCAGAAGCTCCTTGATCCGGCGGGTTTCGGGCTGGTACATGGTCTGGTAGCCGACCGCGACGAATTTGCCGGTCCGCTTTTCGGCCTCCTTCATGATCTGCGTCTCTTCGACGGTCGGCGCCACGGGCTTCTCGACGTAGACGTTTGCTCCGGATTCGAGCGCCGCGACGGTCATCGGGCAGTGCATGGCGATTCCGGTCGGAATGAAGCAGATGTCGATTTTGCCGCGGAATTCCTCGAGCATGACGCGGTAGTCGGTGAAGAGCCGGCAGCCGATCGACTGGAGAAAGGCGCACTTCTCGGCCTCTTCGGACTGGTTGATGACGGTGGCGGCGACGACGTTGACTCTCCCCGCCGCATGTTCCCGGACGAAATCATTGTAATGCACGGCTCCGAATCCGGAGACCCCGATAACGGCGACATTGATCATGGTGAAAAGCCTCTCCTGTTGAAAAATTGTGAATCGCGCCGAAATAAAATAGTGTTTGTCCCCCGGACATTCAAGTCGAGCGCGGCGTCTCGAGCAGGTAGCGCCGGAAGAACTCCGCCGCCAGCGGCGCACAGCTGCGGCCGCCTGACTTGCCCTCTTCGACCATGACGCAGCAGGAGTAGGTCCTGCCGCGGTAGGTGACGAAGGCGATGAACCAGGTGGTCAGGAACCGGCTGCTCAGCGGGCCGACTTCGGCCGACCCGGTTTTGCCGTAGAGGTCGAGCCCCTCCACCTTCGCTTCGCGGCCGGAGCCGCGCGGCGTGTTGACGACGTCGAACATGCCGCGGCGGACGACGTCGAGGGCCGAACGCCCGGCCTGGAGCTCGCCCATCGGCTCCGCCTTGCGTTCGTAGAGCGGACTGCGGTTCGAATCGACCACGCGGTACACCACGTGCGGCTTCCAGACGGTTCCGCCGTTGGCGAGGGCGGCGGCGTAGACCGCCCCCTGCAGCGGAGTCAGCGTAATGATGCCCTGGCCGATCGAAAGCAGACCGGTGTCGTAATTGGTCCAGCGCATTTTCTGGCGCTTGCGCTTTTCCGCGTCCGAGGGGAAGGTTCCGGCCAGCTCCGGCAGCTCGATCCCGGTGCGGCGGCCGATGCCGGCCGAACGGAGCACCTCGGCGATCGGGTTGAGCCCGGTCTTCAGCGCGTGTTCGATCATGTAGTCGTTGCAGGATTTGGCCAGCGCTCCTTCGAGATTCAGCGGACCGTGACCGTTGCGCGCGGCGCAGCGGACGCGCGCGTTGCCGATCTGCGTGTACCCGTCGCAATTCACGATTTCGGCGGGCGATACGCCGGAGTTCAGGAATGCCAGCGCCACCAGCGGCTTCAGGATCGAACCCGGCGTGTAGTTGCCGAGCAGCGCGCGGTTGTAAAGCGGCCGGTCCGGGTCGGCGAGGAGCTTCCGGTAGTAATCCGCCCGGATGAACGGGGTGAAGCCTGCCGACAGGTCGTAGCTCGGGCTCGAGGCGGAGGCGAGCACGTCGCCGTTCGCGGCGTCGAGCACCACGATCGCCGCCCGTTTCCCGGCGATGACCGATTCGGCGATTCTCTGGGCGCGCGAATCGATGGTCAGGATCACGTTGTTGCCGTGTCGCGGCTCGATCTTGCTGATCAGCTTGTTCTGGATGAAACCGAGATGATCCACCTGGACGAGCGAGTAACCCGGCAGGCCGCGCAGGCCCGGCGGCCGGGCCTCGTCGTCTTCGTCGGAGCCCGGGAGCAGGTCGAAGGCACGCTCGATCCCCTCCACGCCGATGCGGTCCGGCACATAATAGGAGAAGTCGCGCCGGTCGCTGGCGCTCTGCGGGTCCTGAAGCCGGGTGTAGCCGATGATGTGGGCCGCAAGCTTTCCCTCCGGATAGGTTCTGGATTCATCCGACTCAAGCCCGACGCCCTTCAGCGACCGTCCGCTCTCGAGCGCGCGCGCGATCTCCGGCTGGGTCAGCTGGCGGAAGAGGACGAGCGGCAGCCCGGGCTGCAAATTCAGATGGCGCGTGATGTCCTCCTTCGTCAGAGGATTCGTCCGCCGCAATGCTTTGGAAATGGTCTCCGCCGCGTCGAAGATCGCGCTGACGGTTTTGCTCTGCGACCCTTTCACCTGCATCTCCTGCGGGTAGATGACCAGGTTCGAATCGCTGCTGCCGCCGGCCAGAAGCGTGAGGTCCCGCGTGTAGATTTTGCCGCGCGTAGCCGGAATGCGGATCCGCCGCAGCGACTGGCGCGAAATGGCCTCCTTGCTCTTGTCCACCGCGCGGGTCTGGATATAACCGAGCTTCACGATCATGATGAGAAAGACAAGCAGAATGATTCCGCCGAAGATCAGCAGCCGCAGGTGTTCGGTTTCCAGGAGTCCCTGCGCCGGCTTCTTTTCCCGGCGCGGGGCGGGGCGTCTGGCGTTCGGGCTCATTGGTTTTTCCCTCCGCGCGGTTCGCGGACCCGGCGCGGCCGCAGCCGTTCGAAGCTCGCTTTCGGCTCGCAGATGGCGGCGCCGAGTCCGAGCCGGGAGCCGGCCGCGTCGAAGAGCAGCGTCAGGAGCGGCATCAGGAAAAGCCCGAGCGCGCCGAAGAAGATCAGCTCCCACAGGAATTCGTCGACCTGTTCCGGCTGGGTCGAGAGCGAGAGCCGGACGATCCCGCCGCCGAGAATGGCGACGAGCGCGATTCCCATGCCGGGCAGCGCGGTCTCGAACGGATGGGTCGGCGCCTTGAGCCGGATCAGCTTGCCGGCCAGCAGCGCGGCCGCGAGAATCGCCGCCGTCACCGGCAGATCCCGCCCGTAGGCGAGGTCGAGCAGAATGCCGAAGCCGATCGAGACGGCGAAACCGATTCCGAGCGATGTGGTCAGCGAGACGTAATAGACGACGAGCGCGGCGAGAAAGAACGGCAGATCGAGCCTCCCGGCCAGGAGTTCGGCCAGAAAAGCGAAACCGAGAAGCGCGAAGACGTAGACCGTCCTCATGGCCGGTTCTCCTCCGGCGGCGCGCCGGTCGGGATCGCGACGGTCACGAAGCGCAGATTGTCGAAATCCGCATGGGGCGTCAGCAGCCCGGAGATGTGCTGCGCACTGGAAAAATCCGGATCGACCTCGTCGACCGTGCTGAGGCGGCCGATCAGAATCCCGCGCGGAATGCCGGCTTCGTAGCCGGTGGTCAGCGCCGTTTCGCCGGGCGTGAATTTGACGTTGACCGGCAGGTGTCCGACCGGGAGCTTGCCGGCGACCGGCTGGCGTTCACCCGTATTCAGAAAGCCGGTGCTGCCGTTTTCGAATGCGGCGGAGAGCCGCAGCGACGATGCGAACAGGGTGTCGACCTCGGCATTCCGGCGGCCGACGCGCGATACGATTCCGACCAGCGCCGGAACGCCGTCCGGCCCCGCCGCGATCACCGCTGCGCCCGGCGTCACGCCGGAATCCGCATCCAGGCTGATGAGGAACCGCTCCCGCCAGAACATCGGGTCGCGCAGAATCACCTGGGCGGCGCGGTAGTTCCACGCGACGGGGGCGGGCAGTGTCAGGAGCCGCCGCAGTTCGGCGTTCTCTTCCGCCAGTGTTCCGGCCTCGCGGCTCCGGACGGCGAGGGTACGGTTTTCGGCCATCAGCGCTTCGGCTTTGGCCGCGAGCTCCGTGCGGGAGAGGAGCAGCAGCGACTGCTCCGAAACCCCCTGCGTCGCCAGCTGCGTCAGCGTCAGATACGGGTAGAAAAAATCGCCGAGCAGGAGCCCCGCGCTGCGGCGGAGCGCCCGGTACCCGGCGAATGCGAGCAGGAGCGCGAGCAGAACCGTCGCTGCGAAAACGACTCTGCGGTCGGATTGTTTGCCCGGTTCCTTCATCGATGATGCTCAGCTCCCGCTTCCGTGTGCGGTCAGCAGCCGCAGAGTTTCGCTTTGAGTTCGACGAGTTCGTCCTCCGCCCCTTCGAGCAGTTCGTCGATGAGCTCGCGGACGGTCATGACCTTGTCGACGAGGCCGACCGACTGGCCGGCCATCAGGGAGCCGTTGTCCACGTCGCCTTCGACGGCGGCGCGGCGCAGCGCGCCGATCCAGAACTTCTCGACTTCCTCCTGCGCTTCGGCGCGGTGGATCGTGCCGGCTTCGAGCTCGCGCAGCAGGCGGAGCTGGAGCTGCCCGAAGAGGTCGGTCCCCCTGTTGCGCAGCGCGCGCACGGCGACGACCGGGAGCTTCTGGTCGTACTGCGGCGTCGAGATCGCGTCGCGGGCATTCGCATGGCGGAAAGCCTCCTTGAAGGCCGGGTGGACCGTGGACTCCTCGGTCATGACGAAACGGGTGCCGAGCTGGACGCCCGCCGCACCCATGGTCAGCAGGTGCGCCATCATTTTCCCGGTGCCGATGCCGCCGGCGATGAAGATCGGAATTTCCCTGTGGAATTTGTAAAGCACCTGCTGGATCAGAACCATGCTCGAAACATGCCCGATGTGGCCGCCGGCCTCGCTGCCTTCGAGGATGATGCCGTCGGCGCCGAATCGGATCATGCGCTCGGCGATGGAGACGGTCGAGGCGAAGCAGAGCACCTTGGCGCCGGTGGCCTTGGCCGCGGCGATCTCCTTCTCCTTCGGGAAGCTGCCGGCGAAGATGATGTACGGCACCTTGACCCGGTCGAGCATCGCGAGGTGGTCCTTGTAGGCCGGGGCGATCGTGATGAGGTTCACCGCGAAATTGTTCGGCGTGAGCTCCCGGAGCTGGTGGATCTGCTTTTCGAGGATGTCGCACGGGGCGTTGCCGCCGGCCAGGCAGCCGAAGCCGCCGGCGTTGCAGACGGCCGAGACGAGTTTCGGCTCCGAAACCCAGGTCATCGCGCCGCAGATGATCGGATACTTCACGCCGAGAAATTCACTCCCGCGACGCATGAGCGGGGTCAGCATCGATAAATCTTTCATCATTCTTCTTTCATTGTTCCCTGTTTTGATTCCCTTTTTTCCCAACCGCCGCATTCGGGTGGTGCGGCAGCTTGCTAATATAGCATTGCAGGGAAACCTTTTCAATCGTCAAGCCACTCGCGTTCGACGCGTTCGAGGAATTTTTCCTCCCGTTCGGTGAGGAGCGGCGATGGACGGTTCGCCTCCCGGATCGCGTCGCGGTAAAAGTCGGCCGGAATCCGGTTCTCCATTTCCACCGCGTCGAGGAACGCCTCTATTTTTGCGCGCCTCTCGAGATCGTTCCGGATTCGCGCGATGGCCTGCCGGAACCGTTCCCCCGAAGAAGGGGGGGGCTCCGGACGGGCAGGCGGCGTCAGCGGCAGGCGCATGAGCGCGTCGGCCAGATCCTGCAGCAGCCGGTTGAACGGGCCGTCGTTTCCTTCGCCGAGAGCGAGAATCCGGAGCCGGAGCTCCTGCTGGAGGGCGGCGGCGTCGGCCCTCTGCTGAATGATCTCCGGCAGATCGAAGAGGTCGGCGGAGGTGTGTTCGCCGGTCGGCAGCCCGTGTTCGTCGAGAATCGGCAGCTCAAGCTTGTTCAGCGCCTCGAACGCCGCCGACGTGATCGGGACCGGCTGCGGGAAGAAATCGTTGAAGGCGAGCCGCCGCGCGTACGCTTCGAGCGTGCGCTGGATTTTCTCGTCGTCGGAGAGTTTGTCCCAGATTTCCCGCCCGGTGTGCTCCGGCAGGCCGTTTTTGGCCGCATCCTTCAGAAACACCCGCCCGAGCGTGGCGAGGAAATTCTGGTTTTCGATGCTGCCGGGTTTGGCCGACAGGATGCAGTAGTCGAGCAGCGCGTTGTCGGTCGGAGTCGAGCAGACGGCGCCGTAGTCCAGCAGCGCGCGGCCGAGTTCGCCGTACCAGGCTCTCGCGGGCGGCGTCAGCAGCTCCGGCGTCAGGTTCCGCAACTGGCGGAAGTCGGGAAAAGTTCCGCGTTCCGACAGGGCGCGCAGGACCGGCATGTAACGGTTGCGCCGCAGCATGAGCTCGCTCTCGCGCCCGGCGCGCATGCGCTCGTCGATGCCGGCGATGATCCAGCCGGGCAGGTAGTCGGGATGGGCCGGCGCTTCGGCGAGCGGAACCTTCGACAGGATCAGCATCCCGGCCAGCCGGCGCCGGAGCGCGAAGTCGGTGAGCCAGCGGCCGCCGCGGTCGTTGAACGAGAGCGTCCACTCCCGCGGCTTGAGTTCGACCAGAAGTTCACCCGGCGGCAGCTCGCCCGAAATCACGATCCGGCATTTGAGCGGGAGCCGCCTGCCGCTGACCCGGAACAGCGAGACGATCTGGCGGTCGAGCGCGCGCAGTTCTTCGATGGTCGCCAGCGATTCGGCGCTGCTGTGGTCCAGGTCGATGTCGACGCCGTCGTAGGTCGTAACCGTTGCGGCGCAAAGCGGAAGCGCCGCCATGAACAGCAGCAGCGGAACAATTCTCTGCAAATCCCGGAAAAACATCAGTTGCGCGATTTGTTTTTTAAGGTTGACGATGCAATATTATGATATATGGCAATATAATCGTTCAACCGCTCAAAAACAAATCATGACGAAAAATAATCCGAAAAACGAAATCTACCCGGCCGCTCTTTCGATTGCCGGGAGCGACTCCGGCGGCGGCGCCGGCATACAGGCCGATCTGCGCACCTTCAACGCTTTCGGGGTCTACGGCTGCACGGCGATCACGGCAGTGACCAGCCAGAATCCGAAGAAGGTCGCCCGGATCGATGCGATTCCGGCCGAGGGGGTGGTCAGCCAGATCGAGACCGTGCTGGAGGCGATCCGCGTCCGCTGCGCCAAGACCGGCATGCTGTTCTCGGCGGAGATCGTTTCGGCGGTGGCCGCCTGCATGGCCCGTCACGAGCTGCCGCTCGTGGTCGATCCGGTCATGGTCTCCACCTCCGGCAGCATGCTGCTGAAGGAGGACGCGGTCGAGGCGCTCAAGAACGAGCTCTTTCCGCTGGCGGACTGGATCACGCCGAATCTGCCGGAGGCGGAACTCCTGCTCGGGCGAAAGCTGAAGGGCGAGGCGGACTATATCGATGCGGCGCGGGAGTGCCATGAGCGCTGGGGCGCCGCCGTCCTGCTGAAGAGCGGACACGCGCCGGCCGGCAGATTCGCGAACGATTTCATCTGCCGGGAGGGCTGTGTCTACCGGCTTTCGTCGAAGCGCCTGCCGGATCGCGGCCAGTCGCATGGAACCGGCTGCACGCTCTCTTCGGCGCTGGCCGCCGCGCTCGCGCTCGAGATGCCGTGGAAAAGCGCGCTCTGCGAGGCGAAGGCATTCGTGCTCGGCTCTCTCGCCGAATATGTGGAGATCGGCCCCGGGGTTCCGGCGATGTATCCTCCCGTCGACGACCGGGTCGAACAGGTTCGGTTGGAGAAGCTGTAGGGAAGATGATGAAACGGTTCTGCAAGTCTCTGCTGCTGTTGATTTTCTCCTGTTTTCTGTTCGGCGGCGCGGTGCTTGAAGCCGCTCCGGTGCGGCTGCGTTCGATCTGGTCGAACGGGCGGCGCAACGTGAATCTGCTCGACGCGGCCGCCGGCTTCGGCGCGTCGGTCAGCCGGAGTGCTTCGCAGATCGTGCTGACGCAGGGAAAGAACCGCCTGGTTTTCCAGCCGGACAAACGTTACGCCTATTTCAACAACATCCGGGTCAATCTCTGCTTTCCGCTGCTCCGGCAGGGACAGACGCCGTACATCGGCCAGATTGACTACAACAATGTTCTGGCGCCGTATCTCGGGTCGAAGCGCGTCTACAAGCATCCGGTCGGCCGGATCGTGCTCGATCCGGGCCACGGCGGACGCGACCGGGGGACCGCCGGACAGCGTTTGCAGGAGAAGACGATCACGCTGAATCTGACCAACCGCGTGGCCCGCATTCTGCGCTCCTACGGTTACAAGGTCGATTTGACCCGCACGCGCGACGCGACGCTTTCGCTCGATGCGCGCAGCGCCTATGCGAACCGGGCCAAGGCGGATCTGTTCGTGTCGATCCACGTCAATTCCGCTGCGGACCGGAGCGTGCGCGGCATCGAAACCTTCTGCCTCACGCCGGAGGGAGCCGCATCGAGCAACAGCGGAAAGCCGGATCCCCGCAAATACGCCGGGAATGCGAAGAACCCGCAGAACTTCCTGCTGGCCTACAACATCCAGCGTTCGATGCTGGCGCAGACCAGGACGACCGATCGCGGCGTGAAGTTCGCGCGCTTCGCGGTTCTGCGCGATGTGCGCTGCCCGGCCGCTCTGGTTGAGGTCGGTTTCGTGTCGAACCGCTACGACGAGGCGAATCTCGGCAGCGCCGCCTATCAGGACAAGCTCGCGCGCGGCATTGCGGCCGGAATCCTGAACTACCACCGCTCGCTGGCCCGATAAGCTTTTCCTTTCGTCTTTCGCGTCCGCGTCAGGCAAACAAGGCGTAGCAGGCCTGCATCGAATTCCGGTACTGTTCCAGAATTTCCCCGGCGAGCGGGGAGGCCGGGTCGCAGCTCTGCAGGGCCTTGGCCGCATACAGCTCCTTCAGCTGGGCGTTGCGCACGGTCGTGTCGATGACCGAGCCGCGCACGCCGCGCAGCACATCGCGCAGATTCCGGATGGCGTGGCCGGAAAAGCCTTCCGTCCGCAGCAGGCGTTCCAGCGGCTCCGCCGCTTCGGGGCAGGGGTGCGCGATCAGGTAGAGCGACACCGCGCGGAAATGCGAGAATTCCGAAACCGGGGCGAGCCGTGCGAGTTTATCGAGCACGACACCTCCGTCGCCGCCGGTGCGCGCGTAGGCCATGATGAGCACGTCGAGCGGACTGGCCGACCTGCCGAACTGCCCCATGCCGTGATAATCCCACCCCTCGTCCCATTCGGCGGCGGCGATCGCCTCCGCCAGCACGCCGGCGCCGGAGCCGTCCCCGAGGAAGGCGAGCAGCGCCGCGGTTTCGGGGGAGGGGGCGCGTTCGAAGTCGCGCCGGGCTTTTTCGATACCCTGCGCGGGGGAGAGGAAGGCCGAGGCGAGTTCCAGGTGGGAGTCGTTCTCCCCGAAGCCGCCGAACGAATCCTCTTCGTTCAGGATTTCGGGCGGCAGAATTCCGCAGTCGATCAGCTGCTTCTGAAGCGCGCGGATCGAAATTTCCCGGAGCGGTTTGCCCTCCTTCGCCGCCGTCGCCGCGGCGAGGCCCGCCGCATACCCCTGGTTCTGCACATCGGGCTGCATGCGGACGAGCGGCATGCAGTCGCGGTGTGCGCTGATGCCGAGGCCGGTAACCAGAATTCCTTCCCGGTTTTTCGGCAGCAGCGCGCGGAAAGGCACATTGGCGCTGTAGGGCTGGTGTTCCGCCGGCTTCAGCAGGAACATCGGGTGGAGGATAAAGCCGTGGGTGTCGAAGTTGCTGCGGGCGATGACGATGGTGTCGCGGTAGCGGCGGTGGGCGAAGAAATCCATCGGCTGAAGCTCGATTTCGCCTGTGATGCGGCGGCGTTCGCGTGTGTCGAGCATCTGGGCGACGTCGAAATGGTTTGCGAACTTGTCGTGCGCCATGGTGAAAGCGGCGGTGGCGTCCACCACGTCGCTGTCGCAGGCGAAGAGATAATCGGTGTTGAAGGTCGGGCGGTCGAGTTCATAGGGGGGCAGGCCGCTTCCCTGCACGGCGGGCTCCGCTTCGACCAGCGGCCGGACGGGGGCGCCCGCCGCCGCCGCGAGGTCGGCGTTGCCGCTCGCATCGACCGAGACCGCCGCCGGGACGAGATGAACGCCCCGGGGACCGGCCAGAATGGCGCCGCAGACCCGGTTCCCCTCCCGCAGCGCGCCGACGGTGAAGGTGTTGAAGCGGACCTCGCAGCCGGAGTTCCGGAGCTCCCGGGTCAGCCAGGCGCTCTTGCGCTCCATGGGCGAATTGCCCTTCAGCGGAACGTAATTTTCGATCGGGGCCATTTCGCCGATGCCGCGGTCGAGCTCTTCGGTGAAGCCGCAGCAGTTGCCGAACCAGTAGCTGGCGATGCGTCCGGCGGTGCAGACGCCGCCCGGGATGCTGAGTTTTTCCACGCCGAGCGTCCGGACGCCGCTCCGCGCCGCGGCGATCGCGGCGGGTGCGCCGCCGGTTCCGAGCCCGGAGACCAGCACGTCATATCCGTCGTCGAGCGGCAGCGAATCGAGTTCGAAAGGGATCGCCGGGCATGCCTTCCAGCGGAAGAGCGTGTCGAACGAAACGGCTTCGAAGGGGAGTTCCTGCTTCGTTCGGCGATGGAACGACAGCGGGCCGCTGTTTCCGGCGCTTTTCGCCTGTTCGGCCACCGTTTCGCAATCCGGCAGGGCGGCGCGGCGGAAGCTCCAGATGCATTCGTCGGCGATGCGCAGGGTTTCGGGCGTCCAGGCGAGCGTGCGCATTTCGAGGTCGATCCGGCTCAGTTCCGCGACGGAGCCGGTGGTCAGCCGGAATTTCTTTTCGATGCGGCCGGGCTCCATTCCGGCTCGGATCGTGTTGAGCGCGACCGTGCACTCGCCGCGCCAGCCGGCGGGGAACTCCCGGAGCGCGTTGACCACGGTTCCGGCGGCGATGGCGAAAAAGCCGCTGCGTCCCGCGAAAAGGCTGCCGCGGATGTTCCCCGCCTCGTCATACAGCGGCGCGACCGGGCGGTTCTCGTAAAGATAGTCGACGCCGGAGGTGATGAGCGCGGAATCGAGCATCTGCTTGATTCCGGCCGGCGACGGGTTCCAGACGGTGAAACCGAGTCCGGCGAGCGACTGGATCCGTTCCCGGTCCAGCTCCAGCGTGGCGCAGAGGTCTTCTCCGAAGTAGGAGTACGGGGTGACGCAGTAGACCCTCAGGTTTTTCCGGCGCAGCTGCTGCGCCAGCCGGCAGGCGCCGGCCGTGCCGCCGAGAATCAGGACATCGGTTCTGCCGATCAGGGGAATATCGATTTTCATTTGCTCTTGCTTCCTTGGGCTTGTTTTGTAATATATGCCCGTTTGCGGATAAAAACAAACGGAGCCGGAACGCATTTTCCTGCATTCCGGCGTCCTTCCGGCGGATTTTCAATTGATCGTTTTCGGGATCAGGTTGCGGTCGATGGTGTATTTGATCTGCATCGAACCGGCCTTCAGCTCCTCTGCGCTCCGGGCGCCGACGTGTCCGTCGCCGAAACCGGCGTTGCTGCGGCCGCCGTGTCCGCAGTGGATGCCGACGGCGTGGGTGCCGTCGACCGGACCGTCCGGATTCCAGTAGTAGGAGGAGTTGCCGCGCTGCGACGAGGCGACGCCGGAGGCGACCGTATCCGCGAGTACGACGATCGTGGAGGGCTGCTTCATCCGGCGCGGCAGGTAGACGCACTCGTCGGTTGTGGTGTAATCGTATTTGACCCAGTCGCCGGTGCGTTCCCGGCGGGTGCAGTTGCCGAAGCTGTGTCCCCGGTAGAAGCCGTAGCAGCCCCAGAACGAGGAGAAGGCCGGCGTGGCGACCTTGTTGCCGGGACAGCGGGTCGCGTTGAGCGGCAGATAACCGTTGCCGAGCGGCAGATTGCCGGTGACGGAGGCCTCCCGGGTGAGCAGATTGACCCACGCCTCGAATTTCCCCCTGGCGCCGTAGGTGATCATGATTCCCATCTGGTCGTTGAAATCGATGGCGTACTGCATCTGGGCGAGCATGACCTGTTTCTGGTTCGAGGTGCATTTGGTCGCTTCGGCCCGGCTGCGGGCCTGGTTCAGCGCCGGCAGCAGCATCGAAGCGAGGATGGCGATGATCGCAACGACCACCAGAAGTTCGATCAGCGTGAATGCGGGGACTCTTGCGGTTCTGTTCATGACTGGTTGTTCCTGTTGTTGTTTATTTGAAAATCAGGAGATTGTAGCGGTCCGGATTTTTGGTGATTCCGATGCCGTCGCCCCATGTGAGGAAGCCTTTGCGTTCGGCGCCGTCGTTGTCGTTGACCAGGAAGGCGCAGGTGAGCATGCCTCCGGGTTCGAAAGCCTCGGCGCCGAGCAGCCGGGCCGGGATTCGGAACCGGTAGACCGTCCGGTTCCCCTGCCGTTCGATGGCGCACTCCGGCGTTTTGCTCCGGTCGCCCTGCGCTTCGCGGAGAAAGAGGGCTGCCTTTCCGCCGATCAGCGCCGCATCCAGCTCGGTGCGGGACGAACCGCCGTTTTCCCGGAAGGTTCGGAAGGCCAGCTGGATGCCGTCGCCGCGCCAGGCGTTCGCAATATTGCTTTCGGGCTGGTGAAACACGTCGTCGGTCACCGTGACGGTCAGCCGGAGGTTCTCCCGGTCGTAGGAGCTTTCGAAGGTCGCGGCGAGATCGGCTGCGCCGCCGTGCTCCGTTCCGGCGAGTTTCCGGTAATCGCGGAACGCGGTCGGAACGGTTTTTTCGCCTTGGGGCACTGCTTCGGCGCAGGAGCGCGGCAGCTGCAGCCGGATTTTGCCCGGCCGGCTGCTGCGCGGGAAGGGATGTTTCCGGATCGCCGCGATTCTGACCCGGTCGAGGTTGCCCGAGAGGAGAACCGGCATTTCGCCGACGGTGACGGCGATCCGGTTCGGATTCACGTTCCGCTCCCGGTTCGGCCAATCCCGATACCCCCACGGGCGGGTGACCGGAGCGGAGCCGACGACCTCGACGGTGAGCGGGAGAGAGGGATCGCCGCTTTCGAAGACCAGTTGCAGATCGTGATCCTCCGAACGGTTGACGACCGCCCAGAAGGGCCCTTCCTCCCCCTCGAACCGGAACAGGCTGCCGCCGTCGAACTCTTCGCCGCCGGCCGGTTTGCCGAACGAGAGCCGGCGGGCGAGGGATTTCAGGGCGAAGTAGGACGTTTTCGGCGTCAGGTCGGGGCGTACCAGCCCGAAATTGTTTTCGTGGTGGCCGTGCTTCCAGCCGTCGTCCTGGAAATCGTAGTACCAGACTCCTTTGATGAACGGGAGCTGCCGTGCGTACAGATAGAGCCGGGCGAGCTTGACCGCCGACTCCCACTCCGTGCTGCCGGTCTCGGTCGTGTGGTTCGGCCAGCCGATTTCGGTGATGTAGAGCGGCTTGTCCGCGCCGCGGTTGTAGCGGCGGATCAGCGCGCCGAGCTTCTGCATCCGCGCGAACCACGCTTCGGCCGTGCTGTCGCCCGTGTTGTAGTTGTAGGCGTGGAAGCTGACCGCGTCGCAGAAATCGAGCATGCCGAGCTTCAGCAGCTCTTCGAAAAAGGTCTCCCCGGTGCAGACGGAACCGGCGATGAAGGTCGCTTCGGGCGCGATCTTCTTCAGTTGCGGATAGACCTCTTTGAGCATTTTCACGTATCCGGCCGCTTTGCCGCGCCCGAAGCCGAGCGAACTCATTCCGCAGCCGCCGTCCCACTCATTCCAGAGCTGGAAGAGCTGCACCCGGCCGCCCGAAAAGCGGACAATCTCCCCGCAGTAGCGCTTATATCCTTCGATCGACTCTGGTGTGACCGGATAGTTCCCCTTGTCATAGAAGCGGTTGCCGTAATTCAGGATCACCAGCGGCCGGATATCGCGCCGTGCCGCCTCTTCGAGATAGTCCGCAAAGAAGCCGGGCACTTTCAGTTCGCCTTTCTTCCGTTCCGTCATCGCCCATGAAACCTCATCGCGGATGGAGGTGATTCCGGCTTGGGCGACGAGGTCGAGATTCGCCGCGGCATCGCCCTTGTTCTGTGCGAAATGTGTGCAGACGCCCGCGTGGAAGTCGGGTTCCGCGCCTCCGCAGATACCGAGCAGAGGGGCGAAAATTGCGGCAAGCAGGTGTTTTTTCATGGTCCGTCCTATGGTTGCTGGGGGAATGGGTTATTGCGGAATCACCAGCCGGGGCCGGATGACGCTCCGGAACGGCCGTGAGAAGATATCGTCGCTTTCAAGCCTCTTCCGGAGCAGTCCGACGGCTTCGCGGCCGATTTCGGGGTCGTTTTTGTCGACGGTCGCCGCCGGCGGCGTGGGTTCCCAGCGGTAGGGCCGGGTCGTCGCGTAATAGTTGTCGTAGCCGAGCACCGGGATCTCGCCCGGAGTTGCGCCGAGCTCCCGCAGGGCGCGCTGAAAGTAGGGAACCGCGACATCGCTGTCCACAAGGATCGCCTCGACGGGAACGGCGCTCTTCACGTGCGGCGCGAGTGCTTCGGCGGTCATCCGGGCGCAGCACCGGAAGTTTTCGGCCGAACCGACCTCGTTTGTAATCGGCAGCGGCGTATCGAGCGGCAGGAGCTCGATCTTCGCTTCACGCGCCGCCTCCTCGCAGCCGGCCTGCCGCTCGGCCTGCCAGACCAGCCGCGGATGGTTCCGCGCCGGAAAATACCAGAGAACCTTCCGGCAGCCGCGTTCCGCCAGAAACTGCACCAGCAGCTTCGCCCCGGCCCGGTGGTCGGAACTGCTGCGCTCGATGCCGCCGACGGCGCCGTGTTCGAGGCGTTCGGTATCGCCGAAGGTGGAGATCGGCAGCCGTCCGTTCAGTGTCCGGTAGATGAACATTTCCGTCTCCGGCGGCAGGACGTGGTATTCGTCAACGTAGATCAGCCCCCGGATTTTCGAGGCGCTCAGCAGCTCAAGCATCATGGCGGGAGGCCAGGAGGCGGAGAGGTTCAGCGACGAAAGCCCGGAGTCGTCAAGCTGCCGGAAGAGCCCGCGGATTCGCCGCTGGCTGATGAACAGTTCCCCGTCCGGCCCGGCAAGCGAGTTGTTTGCTCCGATGATGCCGACCAGTTTCGAGCCGGGGTCGAAGACCGAAGCCGGCTGGGCGGAGGAGATGCGCCGTTTGCGCGGCGAGACCATTTCGACGTACTTTTCCGACTCCAGCCGCTTCAGGACTCCGCGGATGACGGTGCGGCTCGTCTCGAATTCGTCGGCGATGTCGCGCTCGCTCGGCAGCGCCTTCTCACGCGGGTAATGATCCCGGATGATCCTGCGGACCAGTATCGTGTAGATTTCCTGTGCTGAACTTGTCATGGCCCAAAAGTCTGTTTTTTCTGTTGTTTTGGTTTTGCTGAATATTATACCACAAAGCCGAGCCATATCCAATAGCGGCGGGGTACTATTTTCTCTCTTTTTTGGGCTTTGTCGTGGCCCAAAAAATCGGAAGGGAACTGCCTGCACGTTCCGGCCGGGGAGCTGCCGCCGCTCCCGGCCGAAGCAGAATTTATTCCAGTTATAATCTGTTTCGAAATAGAATATCCCTCCGTATTTCAGGTCACTTTTATGCTCAGATGAAAGATTTTTGAAAAATATTCCGAATTGCTGTTGCTTTTTCTGCTTCGATGTAGCATAATTTATATTGAAACAAATGTTGCGGACGATGAAAACAGAAAGATCTTGAATCATGGCGGGCGCTCCGAAATATCTGGCGGTTTACCGGCGTTTGAAACAGATGGTCGATGTATGCGCCGACGGCGAAAAGCTGCCGCCGGTCAAAGAGCTTTGCGAAACTTATCAGGTCAGCCTCGCCACGCTGCTCTCCGCGCTGGATCTGCTCGGCAAAGACGGCATGATCCGGCGCGAGCCGAAAAGAGGGATCTACTGCACCAAGGGCGGCGCCTCCGCCAGGAAGCTGCGCATCACCCTGCTGCTGCCGGGTGAGCAGGAGCCGCTTTTCGTCGCGGTGATCACCACCTGCCACCGGTTCTGCAAGGCGCGCGGGGTCGAGCTCAAGGTGGAGTCCTTCGAGCTCGACCCGCGCTCGGAGCTGGCGGAGCTCGAAGCGGTGCTGCATGACGATGAGTGCTGCGGATTGCTCTATATGCCGCTGTACCCGCTGTTCGATACCCCGGAGGCGCTGGAGATGCTGCGCAGAATCCACCGGGTCAAGCCGGTGGTCCAGTTCGACCGTCAGCTCGGCGACGGAGAGACCTCTTTCATCGGTTACGACTGCTACCACGACTGCCGCGCCGCGGTGGAGTACCTGATCGAGTGCGGGCACCGTTCGATCGGCCTCATCCGCGCCTCCAACGACAGCGAAGCTGCGCCGTCCTCCCGGCTTGCCGGCTACTTCGACGCGCTGAAAGCGAACGGCCTGGCCTACGACCCGCGCTACACCATCGTCTACGACGTTTTCAAGCCGGACCTCGCCAACGATGTGGTGGAGATTCTGAGTTCCTCCGGCTGTCCGAGCGCCTATTTCGCCGTGAACAGCGTCTACGTGCCGCGCTTCATGCGCAAGGTGCTGTTCGTGAATAAGTCCGTGCCGCGCGACTTCAGCCTGATCTGTTACGACCTGCCGGATACCCTGACCAACTTCTCCCAGGAGATCACCTATGTTTCGGAGCCGACCCGCGAGGTCGTCGCGGCGGCGGCCGAACAGCTGCTCCGCGAAATCGCCCGCCGGCCCGAGGCGCCGCGGCAGCAGCTGCTGCGCGGACACTTCGTATACGGCGAAAGCTGCCGCGAACTCCGGGCGGTTTAAGACAGTAAAAAACGATTTTTTTCCGCATTTTTTCCGGCCGTCCCCATCGACGGCATTCCCGTGTCACGCACTCAAAAGACCGGCTGTGTCCGGATGAACCCTTGAAAACACCCCGTAATAAACAGCAAGGAGAATCGACAATGAAAAGACTTTATTTCCGCCGGAACGCAGCTTCAGCCGGAAGCCGCCGCCGTTTTACATTGATTGAATTGCTAGTCGTCATTGCGATCATCGCGGTTCTGGCCGGCATGCTGCTGCCGGCGCTGAACCAGGCCCGGGAGCGGGCGCGCGCCATCTCCTGCACAAACAAGCTCAAGCAGCTTGCGCTTTCGGTCATCCAGTACTGCGGCGACCACAACGGCCAGGGGCCAAAGGCCGTCAGCAACACGACGACCTGGAGCGACACGCTCAGCGAGTACGGCAACTCGCCGTCCCGCTGGGACGGGGCCTACAGCTGCCCGAACGACCCGCCGCGCGAATGGACCTGGAACGGCAATGAGAGCTATCCGCTGACCTTCGCGCTCGCCTGGTCGGATTCGCCGTCGGACGGCACGGCGAAGCTCTCCGGCTTCCGGAAGCCGTCGGCGGCCGGGATGATGATGGAGAAAACCGCCTGCGAAGAGGGCGGCAAAGACCACTATCTCGGCCATTACTTCTGGCGCTGGGGCGCCGTGCAGAGTGAAATGCCCCCCTACGCCTCCTACAAGCACGGCAACCGGATCAATCTTTCGTTCATCGACGGGCACGTCGCGTCGTACACCCGCGAGGAGTTCAATCCGGCGGCGACGAATCCGGATCTGCTGAAGATCAACTTCTCCGAATTCTGCAACCTGTAGGAGTGCCCTCCGCGATGAATACGATGAAAAAAACGCTGTCGGCGCTGGCCGCCGTGCTGGCGCTGGCCGCCTCCGGCATGGAGTGGAGCTTCGACGGGCCCGAGCCGCTGCGCAGCGAGGACGGGAAAACGGTCCTGACCGGTTCCGTCACGGTGGCGGAAAAAGCCGGAATCACCGGGAATGCGCTCCGGTTTGACGGAAAGACGGATTTCCTCGAACTGGCCCTGACCGGCGACAACCGGCCGCGCCGGGAGATGACGCTCTCTTTCTGGGTCCGGCCGGAGGAGGGCTGCACGGTGCTGCCGATCGTGCGTTCTCCGCGGCGTGACGTGACCTTCAACGGCACGCCCGGCTTCTTCTGGTTCGAAGTTCACACCGCCGACGGCCGGCAGATCTACAACGGCTGCGCGAATCCGCAGCGGCTCAAGCCCGGGGAGTGGCACCATTTCGCGCTGGTCTACGACCGGACGGGGCTGGCGGCTTATGTCGACGGCAGGCCGGCCGGACGGGCGGAAACGGACGGCGCGCCCGGCGAGCTGCGCTTCTCCGGCGTGCCCTGGCGGATCGGCGGCAGGCTCTACGAAGCGGATGGCAGGAGCTTCGGCTTCTTCCGCGGGCTGCTGGACGATTTCAGGCTGCTTCCGGTTGCGCGGCACGCTTTCCCGGAGGTGGCGGAGCGGCGGCGGCAACAACTGCTCGAAGCCGCCGGGGTCCGGTCGAAGCCGGAGCTGGAGAAGGCGCGCCGGGCTGAGATGGGACGCCGCTTCGGAGCCGGCGCGGAGCAGCTTCCGTTTTCCGTCGCACAGGTTTCCCCGCTGGAACGGCTTTTGCCGGACGAGCTTTTCACCGGAAAGGTCGGGGAGGCGGTGACGTTCAGCGCCGCCGCCAACGAGCGGGAGAACCGCCAGTTGCTGATTCTCCCGTACGGCGGGAACAATCTCACCGGCGTTGCGGTGAAGCTCCCGGAAACCCTGGCTGACGAATCCGGGAAAGCCGTGCCGTTCACGTTCAGAATCAGCCGGATCGAGTATGCCCGGCTGCCGAAACCGAGCCCGTTCATGTATCCGCTGGAACGGATTCCCGACAAGCTGATCGAAGCCGGTTCGTTCGATATCCCCGGCGACGCATTGGCGCCGCTGTGGCTGGAGCTCTTCGTCCCCGCCGGAACGCCGGGCGGCGTCTATCGCGGCGTGATCTCCATCGCCGCAACCGGCAGTGCGCCGCTGGAGCTGCCGGTCGAGGTGAAGGTCTGGAACTTCGAACTGCCGCGGCGCAACATCGTTCCGACCCTGGTCAATGTGTGGGAGCGCGATTTGCAGACCTTCGTGAAGGAGGGTGACGCGGAAGGTTTCATCGACCTGCTCGACCGATACTGCACCATGCTGCTGGAACACCGGCTGAATCCGGTGGTGCTGGCTCACGCCGGGCTGGTCGCGCCGTGGGTGCGCAAGGCGGTCTATCCCGACTACCGGGTCGAAAACGGCAAAGTCGTTGCGAATATGGCGGCCTTCGACCGGCTGATCGAAAAATACCGGAAGATGGGACTCTCCAAAGTCGCGGTCGGGCCGCATTACAATTTCGACTCCACCAGACTCGGCGGCGGCGACTGGTGGACCAACATCGAAGCGACGCAGCCGGAAAAGATCTGGAGCTTCATTCAGGACCATGCCGAACGCCGGGGCTATCTCGACGATGCGGTTGCCTATCCGATCGACGAGCCGGAAGACAACGTCGAATTCATCAACCGCGTGAGCTCCATGCTGAAACAGGCCGCGCCGAGGCTGCCGCTGCTGCTGACCAGCGGCGGGGCGAACTACCCCGATCCGTCGATTCGCGGCGTGGACATCTGGGTGCCGATCCTGCACTGGACCAACCGGGAGCGGCAGAAACAGGAGCGCGCGGCCGGCCGTCCGGTCTGGACTTACGTCTGCACCGGGCCGAACTATCCGAATCCGAATCTGCACGCGGATACCCCTCCCTGCGGCATCCGGATGCTGGCGGTCGGCGCGGCGCGGTTCGACTACGACGGCTTCCTGCACTGGGCCGCCAACTTCAACACCTATCGGAACGCGCCCGCCGACGAGCCCAACTCCTTTGCGGCCGGCGAAGGCACTTACATCCATGCGGACGGCGCCGGGCGCCCGGTGCCGACCGTCCGGCTCAAGACGCTGGCGGACGGGATGGAGGACTGGACCATGCTGCTGATGCTCAAAGAGCGCCGTCCGGACGCCTTCGCCGCGATCCGCAGGAAACTGGAGGCGCTGATTCCGGAACGCAAGTACGATCCGGCCGGAGCGGTGACGCTGAAATCCCCGAAGGAGGGGTCGTTTCACACCTTCCTCGACGGCGAAGCATTTTTTCCGGTCTACGACCGGCCCGGACTCTGGCTGGAGCTCCGCAACGAAATCGGCGAAGCGCTGAGTAACTGAATCGACAGGAGAAGAATTCACATGACTGCATGCAGGAAAATGATTTGCGGACTGGCGGGGCTCGCCGCGCTGGCCGCTTCGGCGGGAACCCCGGTGCTGACCGTGCCGGAGACCGCGCAGCCGCCGGCGATCGACGGCAGGGTGGAGCCCGGCGAATGGCGCGACGCGCTCGAAATCACCGGCTTTCAGCTGGCGAACGGACAGGGGCGGGCGAAGGAGGAGACCCGCGTTTTTCTGAAATACGACCGGGATTACCTGTACGTCGCGGCGATCGCTTCGGACGGCAACACGAAAATCCTGAACCGGGGCGGCGCCTATGACGACTGCATCGAGATTTTCGTCATGACGCCGTTCAACCGGAATATCTACCACTGGCTGCTCTATTCGCACGGAACCGCCGGCTTGAACTACGTCGATGAGGAGTACGGCGGCATGGACCGCCAGCCGCCGGTGGCCGCCGTGTGCAAGGCGACCGTGAATGACGGCGGCTGGATGGTCGAGGCGGCGCTGCCCGCCGCCGGATACGACCTTACCGGCATCTTCCGTTCTCCGGGCTGGAAGATCAGCTGCCACCGCTCCTTCAACCACAATCAGACGGCGAAGGAGGACGGGCGGGGGCCGGAGTTCTCCGGCTTCGCGCCGATCCCCGGGCAGTTCCAGAAACCGCTGGAGTTCCCGGAACTGAAGCTTGGAGGAAAAGGGACGATTCCCGTCCGGATGACGAAGTTTTCCGAGCGGGAGTTCCGGATTGCGGCTTCTCCGGCGGCGGAACTGCGTATGACGGTCGACGGCGGGAAAGCCGTCACCGTGCCGAACCGGAACGGCGTGTTTGAGTCCGCCGTTCCCGCCGGGACCCGGACGCTCGAACTCCTGCTCACGGACGGGGCGGAGGTGGTTTTCGCCAACCGCTGGAACTTCCCCGCCGATCCGGCCCCGGCCCGCCGGGAGCTGCGGGAGAAGCAGATGGCGACCCGGGGGCTCGGGATATCCGCCGCCGGCAGTTTCGAGCGGATCTTCTCCGACCTGCCGTATTTCGGCGACAGGCGTGAATTTTCCCTCGAAGCCGCCCGCAACGAATTCGAAAACTTCCAGCTCGTGCTGTTTACCGGCAGGGATGCGGTCGACGGTATCACGGTGGAGGCTTCCGAACTGCGCAGCGGGAAGGGCGGCGTGATTCCCGCCGCAGCATTCCGGATCAGCCGGGAGGGCAGCGCGACGGCGCTGCCGGTCGGCTACCCGACCGTGCGCGGCGCCGGCGACTACCCGGACCCGCTGTTCCCGCTGACGGGCAAGCTCTCGCTGAAGCCCGGAGAGGTCCGGCCGCTCTGGATTTCGCTGAAGGTCCCGATGGAGGCGGCGCCCGGAAACTACACCGGTTCCATCCGGGTGGCCGACGGCTCCGGCAGAACCGAAACCGTCGCCGTGAAGCTGGAGGTATACCCGTTTGCGATTCCGAAGAAGCACAGTTTGAAAACCGCGTTTTCGATCTGGGAAACCTCGCTGCGGCGGCGGTTCTTTCCCGACGAGGAGACGATGGACGTTGCGAAATTCACCGCGCTGGTCGACCGATATGCGATGATGCTGGTCGAGCACCGGCTGACGCCGATCATTTTCGGGGTCCCGGCTCTCCTGCCGAAGCGGGTGGTCGATACGTCGGGGCAGAGCTTCGAAATGCAGCCGGACGGCTCCTGCGAAGTGAAGGCGGAGGTCTATGACGCTTTGAATAAAAAATATCTCGAAGCCGGCGCCGCCGGTTTCTGCACCGGCCCGTATCTGTGGCACTTCATGACCGAAGATCACGAAGTTCCGGCGGAATGGCCGGCGGTCTGGCGCGCAGTGAACAGGCATTATGCGGAGAACGGCATGGCGAAGCACGCCTTCGCCTATCCGGTCGACGAGCCCGGCAACGGCCTGAACGACAAGGTGAGGAAGATGACCGGCGTCATCCGGGAAAACGCGCCGGATCTGAAAATCCTCGTGACCGGCGTGAACGCGAACTTCCCGTCGCGGCTGGTCGACAATATCGACTGCTGGGTTCCGGCGCTGCACTGGACCAATTTGAAACGCAAGGCCGAAGAGCAGACCGCCGGCCGCGAAGTGTGGCAGTATCCCTGTTCCGGGCCGTGGTATCCGTGGCCGAACTACCATCTCGACACCGACGCCTCCGCCTGGCGCGCCGTCGCCTGGGTGACCGCAAAGGAGAAGTTCGACGGCATCCTTTACTGGGCGACGGCGATCTTCAATCCGGATGATCCGTTCGTCAACAACGCCAACGGCGTGAACGGCGACGGTGTGCTCCAGTATCCGGCCGGGGACGGGTCGCCGCTGGCGAGCATCCGGCTCAAGGTGATCTGTGACGGCATGGAGGATTACGAATACATGGTCCTGCTGAAAAACGCAGTTGCCGAGGCGAAGAAGCAAAAGCGCTCTCCGGAGGCGGTCGCCGAAGCGGAGGAGCTGCTGAAACTCGATTCGGTGTTCCGCACCATGGACGACTATTCGCGCAGCGAAGACGATTACCGGAATTTCCGCCGCCGCGCGGCGGAACTGATCGGCCGGCTGGGGCGGTGACGCATGAAACTGCGGCTGTACTCTTTTATCGTGCTGCTGGCGGCCGCCGCGGGGTGCGGGGTGTTTCCGCCGTCCGCTCCTCCCCGGCTGGCGGCGGCGTGGACGGCGGAACCGGTCACGCCGGACGGCGTCGCCGCGGAGGAGGTCTGGAGCCGGGCGCAGCCTTATCCGCTGCTGCCGCCGCGCGACCGCAATGGCGGCACCGGCTGCCGTCAGCCCGGCACGGTCCGGTTCGCGTACGACGACCGATTCCTCTACGTGCTGGCCGAGCTTGACGACGACGATGTCGTCCAGGAAGAGGAGCGGGACAACCGGCACCTGTACGAGACCGGCGACGTGCTCGAGCTTTTCCTCTGGCCGGAGGGGAAAGCGCATTACTGGGAGATTTACGCCGCTCCGAACGGGAGGCGCTCCATGCTGTTCTTTCCCGGCGCCGGGCGGAAGATCTTCCTGACCGCGATGCAGGAGCATACCCGGCTTCGCGCCGGAGCCCGCGTGGACGGCACGCTGAATGACTGGAGCGACCGTGACCGGGGCTGGACGGCCGAAATCGCGATCCCGCTGGAGGAACTGACCCGGTACGGCGACCCTTTCGGCGCTTCGGGAAACTGGCGCGCGATGGCGGCGCGCTACAATTATTCCGTGACGCTGCCGGAGATCGAATACTCCGCCACCAGTCCGCTGCCGAAAACCGACTTCCATCTCCGCGAAGCATACGGCAAACTGGTGTTTCCCGAAAGAATTGAACATAAATAAGGATTTCATCTGATCATGCCCATGCATTTCGTCGATTGGCTGCTGGTTGCGCTTCCGCTGCTGGTCATTCTGGGAATCGGTTTCAGGGCCCGGAGCTATATCAAAAGCGTCTCCGGCTTTCTGTCGGCGGGGAGGTGCGCCGGCCGCTATCTGCTGAGCGTCGCCGACGGTTCGGCGGGACTCGGGCTCATCACGATGGTGGGCATGTTCGAGATGTATTACCGGACCGGCAACTCGATCGGCTTCTGGAGCGGGATCGGCATTCTGGTCGGGCTCGTGATGACCATGACCGGTTTCGTGACCTACCGCTACCGGGAGACCCGCGCGATGACGCTGGCGCAGTTCTTCGAAATGCGTTACAGCCGGAGTTTCCGGGTGTTCGCCGGACTGCTCTCTTTCCTGTCCGGCATCCTCAATTACGCGCTGTTTCCGGCGATCGGCGGGCGGTTCTTCCTCTACTACTGCGGCTTTCCGGAGACGTTCCGGCTCCTCGGAATCGAATTCTCCACTTTCGGCACGCTGATGGCGCTCTTTCTCGGCGTGGCGCTCGTCATCGTGATGACCGGCGGGCAGCTCACCACCATGATCACCGACTGCCTGCAGGGGATTTACAGCTACTTCGCCTACGCGCTGCTGGTGGGAGTGATTCTCTACACCTTCAGCTTCAGGCAGTTCAGGGAGGTGATGCTCGCGCGGCCCGAGGGGTACTCCTTCCTCAACCCCTTCGACACCGGCATGATGACCGACTTCAATATCTTCTACGTGCTGATCGGAATCTTCTACACCATCTACTGCCGCATGG